>Ga0310810_10008382_pt1 | contig 11893 bp, 11 predicted proteins | sample NCmetagenome_FD_207641 | JGI IMG/M metagenome (GOLD analysis project Ga0310810, IMG submission 207641) | Soil microbial communities from experimental microcosm in Duke University, North Carolina, United States - NC | ecosystem: Engineered > Artificial ecosystem > Soil microcosm > Unclassified ...
TATTCCGGCCTCGACTACGGTGTGTTCAATATCGCTTTGCTCGAGGGCCATCCGCCCGAGGGGATCGATGGACTGACCGAACGTCTCGTCCGGTGCGCCCGCTACTTCGCCCCGCGGACCATGCGCTGGTCGTTTTGGTTGTGTGAGGATTCGCTCGATACGGCCACGCGCCGCAGGGCGCGCGCCTTGCTGATGGATCGCGATCTGCGACCCATCTCCCAGGCCCCTGGAATGCTGGCCGAGGCGCTGGCGCCGCCGATCCGGCCGCTGCCCAAAATCGAATGTGTGGCGGTTACCGACCGGACCACGCGGCAGGCTTTCAGCGCTCTCACCGCGGTGAGTTTCGATATTCCCATGGGAATCGCGAAAGTAGTGTACGAGTCCGAGCGAGCCTGGTTCGGAACGTACCGCGGATTTGTCGGCTTGGCAGGCGGGAAAGCCGTGGCGATCGTCGCCATCGTCGCGACGCCGGACGCCCTGGGGGTGTACTCGCTTTCGACGCTTCCCGAATGCCGCCGTTTGGGATATGGCGAAGCTGTGCTGCGCGCTGCGATCGCCGCGGAACAAGCCCGTACTGGCATCCGGCGCGTGGTGCTGCAGTCTACAGATGCCGGATATTCGCTGTACCGAAGGCTGGGGTTCAATGAGGTCGCGAAGTTTTCAGTCTATCTGACGAGATAGCTCCGGCGGACTACAATTTAAGCAGAAGTATGTGGCTGATCGTCCTGCTGGTCCTGCTCGCGCAGGCCCCCGATTACGTGGCCGACGGGCTGAAGGCGCTGGACGCCGGAAAATCCGACGCGGCCGTGGAGTTGTTCACCAAGGCCATCGCCGCCGACCCCGCCGATTACAGCGCGCACTTCAACCTGGCGCTGGCCTACAGCATGTCGAACAAGGACGAGCAGGCCATCCCCGAATACAGGAAAACTCTGGAGCTGCGTCCCGGTCTGTACGAAGCGCAACTCAACCTCTCCATCTCGCTGCTCAACACGCACGATCCCGCGGCGGCGATTCCGTACCTGAAGGACGCCGTGCAACAAAAGCTCAACGAGTTCCGACCGTCCTACTATCTGGGTGACGCTCTTCTCGCCACCAACGAGCTCGCCGGAGCGGCTGTGGCATACGCAAGAGCGATCGAGCTGGATGCGGCTTCGGCCGGAGCCGAGCTGGGACTTGGGCAAGCTCTGGCGCGGCAGGGCCATCGAAATGAGGCTGAGCCGCACTATCGAAAAGCCGCGAATCTCGATCATCAGTACCACACCTTCCTGCTGGAGCTGGCTACTTTGTATGAAGACCACCGCGAGCTGCCGCAGGCGCTCGATATTTACCGCGAATTCCCGGACGATCCGGGCGCCCAGGAGCGCGCCGGCATGCTGATGCTTCAGACCGGACAAAGCGCCGCGGCCATCACAACTCTCGAGCCGGTGGTCGCGAAATCCCCGACTCCCGCGAATCAAATCGCGCTAGCGCAGGCTTACGTCAAGGAAAAGCAGCTCGCGAAAGCGGAACCCTTGACGGCCAAAGCGGTGGCGGCCGCGCCGCAGGATTTTGACCTTCGCATGTTCTACGGACGCATCCTGAGAGACCAGCGGCGATTCCCCTCGGCCGCGGAGCAATTTTCCGCCGCCGCCAAGATCAAGCCCGACGTGCCTGAGACGTGGACCGAGCTGGCGGGTGTGCTGATCATGGCCGAGCAGCCGCTGGATGGTCTGGCGGCGCTCGATCGCGTGCGCGCCCTCGGCGCGGAATCGAGCGGGCATTTCTACCTGCGGGCCATCACTCTGGATCGCCTGCAACGCCCTAAAGAGGCATTGGAAGCGTACAATAAATTTCTCGCGGCCAGTCAAAATGTGAATCCCGACCAGGAATTTATGGCTCGCCAGCGCGTCAAGGCTCTCGAAAGAGAGTTAGGCAAGAGATAAGCCATGCTGGTGTTGCTCACACTCATTCTGGCGCTGAACTCATTGGCGGTGGACCTGGCCGGTATCAAGGCCGAACCGAAACTCGAAAAACGCAGTGAGCTGGCGCTGCACTACGCCGATTCCGCCGTCGACTCCGCGCGCGACGCATACAAAAAAGGCGATGTGGAGGCCAGCCGCGCCGCGCTCGGCGAAGTGCAGGCGGGTGTGCAGCTCTCCTACGATTCACTGATGGCTACCGGCAAAGATGCCCGGCGCAACTCCCGGCCATTCAAGGAGGCCGAGAAAGCCACGCGCCAGATTCTGAGGCGCCTGGATAGCCTCAGCGACTTGATGAGCGTGTATGACCGCGCGGCCGTGGAGCCAGCCCAGCACACGGTTTCCGATATTCATGACAAGCTGATCGTCGGGATCATGGGGAAGAAAAAATGAAGACACTACTGGTCTTGCTATGCGCGGGGCTTCCGCTGGCGGCCCAGGTCGGGCGCGACTTTCTTACCGCGGACGAGGCCGATCAGGTGCGCCTGGTCCAGGAACCGAATGAGCGGCTCAAGCTCTACCTGGTCTTCGCCAAGCAGCGCGTGGAACAGGTGGATCAGCTGGTCGCGCAGAACAAGGCCGGGCGCTCGGTCCTGATTCACGATCTGCTGGAGCAATACACCAAGATCATCGACGCCATCGACACCGTCGCGGACGACGCGCTGCGCCGCAAAGTCGCCATCAACCTGGGGATGGCCGCGACCGTTGACAGTGAGAAAGCCATGCTGGCGCGCCTGCAGAAGATTCAGAAATCGGACCCGTCCGACCTGGCGCGCTACGATTTCGTACTGAAAGACGCGATCGACACCACCTCCGACAGCCTGGAGCTTTCGCAGGCCGATCTGACCGGCCGCGCCGCCAGTGTCGACGCCAAGGACAAGAAGGAAAAGGCCGCGCGCACGGCCGCGCTTACGCCCGAGGAGGCGAAAGACAAAAAGGAGCAGGACAAGAAGGACGCGAAGAAAAAAGCTCCCACCCTGCGGCGTCCTACGGATCCACCGCCAAGGCAGTGACCGGTCAGTTCCGCAGGCGCAATCCCGATGATGGATCGACTCCATCCCCCAGTTTGCGCATCCACTGCCGCGCCAGCGCGAGCATGGAATCGCGCGTCAATTCGTGCTCCCGATCATGCGCCAGGTCATTCCCTTCCGCCGGATCGTCGGACAGGTTGTAGAGGCGCGTGGCTTCTTCGCGAGGACGGATCACCAGCTTGTCGTAGCCACGCACCACCATGCGCCATTCGCCGGGAAGTCCGATCCGGCCCTCGGCGTACACCGAATCCGGCACCTCACCCGCGCCGCTTAGGATCAACTTTGAGAGTTCGCGGCCGTGCAATCCTTCGGGTGGCGCGATTCCCAAAAACGCGAGTAACGTCGGCAGCACGTCGGCGTGCGAAATGAGCAACTCATCCGCCACGCGCGGCTTCAGCCTCCCCGGCCAGCGGATGGCCAATGGCACGCGAACCGATCCCTGAGACGGAGAATCTTCGCCGTTTCCAGACTCGGCGGTGAGCACCGTGATTGCCTCGGACCCCGCTGTCGCCGAACCCAGCAAGCTCGCGATCGAGGGATCGTTCGGCCGCGCCGCGTGCGGGAACCGTCCGGTCTCGAGCGCCCGCCGGGCCAGCCCCGCTGCGGGACAGCAGGTGTAGGCGCGCGGAAACACCACGCTTTCGCGCGCGAACTCCTCCGGCACGGTGGATCCCGCGATCCAGGTAATCTGTACTCGCGGCCGGATCGTTTGCGCGGCGAGGGCCAGCGGAGCCAGAAGAAGCGTGCGACGCGTTAGCAATCTAAAACCCCACTCTGTCTTAATTCTCAAATGCCCAAGTCTATTTCGTGGAGCGTCCGTCGGCCAAACCGTAAAGGGCCTGCGCGTTGTCGCGCAATACCATGCGCGCCAGTTGTGACCCGCGCTCGCGCGTGATCTCCCCGGAGCGCAGCATTTCCGTGAGCGCTATCGCAAGCGCCCGCCGCCCGGCGCGCGCCGCGATCCAGCCCGATTCCTCCCACCCCATTTCGGCGCTATCCGGGTAAGCGTCGGTTGCGAACAACACCTTCTCCGGCACGTATTCCAGCCACTCGCGCAGAATGCCAGCCAACGTCGCTGGGGTCAAAGCCAGGCTCTGTGAAGAAAAATCCAGCCACGCGTTGGGTTTGGTGAGCAGTGCGGTGATCTCCCGGGTAAAGGGCCACCCGCCGTGCAGCATCACAAATTTCGTTTTGCGCAGATCCGGGTCGTTCAACACACTTTCGAGCAGCAGTGGATTGGCGCCGCTTACCTGGAAGTATCCGCCTGCGCCGGCATTGGTGTGCAGGTGGACCGCCATGCCCAGCCGCCCACATTCCGCAGCGATATACCGGAACAGGAAGTCTTGGAGCGGTTTGTATTCGGCCTCCGGCGCTCCGCCCTTGGCCACATATCGCGTGTAGATGGCGTCGGCCGCGCTGCGCTCCACCTTGTCGAAATCGAGCGATCGCAGATACGCTGCCTCGAACTTTTGCGCCACGGCGCCGCCGGCCCGCTGGCGTTCCAGCGTCGGCGTGACCACGCGCGCCAGGTAGTCGCCCAGCGTTGCCGGCATCGCCTTCCTCCCCAGCGCGGCGAGATAGCGCCCGCGCAGTGCATCCTCGAGCGCGAAGAAACCCTTGCGATCCGGATTGGCCGCCGCCAGTTTTGCATTATCCAGCGGGAACATCAGCGCGTCTGCGTATGGCACCCACAGGAAGCGCGGCGGCTGGATGCCGGGGCCCATTTCCACGCGGTTGGCGAGCATCACGTCGACTCCCATCTGGTCCAGCACCCAGGCCGGATACTGCTCGCCTTTTTCGCCCATCGCCTGCTTCTTGCCCGAGAGAGCTTTGGCTGCGTCCAGCATCGCCGGCGCTCCGGGCCGCAAATTCACCGTGTCGGACTGCGGCTCCATATTGTCGACTGGCAGCGCATCGAAATCGCGATCGGGTTTTTCGCCGCTGGCCGTGATCCGCACCGGATGCGCATGATTGTCGATCGCGCGAATGCCGTCGATCTCCGCGATTAGATTCGCGTCGGCCGCCGGCCGCGGCTGGTTGCATGCGGCCACTAGTGTCAGTGCGGCCGCCGCGGTGGACAACCGGACCCGCAGTCTCACGGTCACAACCGCACTTTATCGAACGGCACGCCGCGCTTGCACAGATCGCAGGCCGCCGCGCTGGAATAATAGGTGCCGTCGAGCTGCGCCATGTAATAGAGCGGCAACGGACTGAAATCCACGCGGCTGGGATTGGGCTGATAAGCCACCACGGCTACTCCGACCACTTCGCCGCCGCGCGCCTCCACCAGTTTTTTGACCTCGGCGAGCTTCTGTCCGGTGCGCAGGATGTCGTCCACCAGCAGCACTTTTTCGCCCTTACTTACTTCCAGGTATTGCCGGAAATGCAGAGGCTCGCTATCGTTCTCGCGCTCGGCCCAATAGACCTGGCGCGCGCGCAACGCTTCGCACACACCATAGGCCACCGGGAGGCCGCCGGTAGCCGGCGCCACCACCGAAAGCTCCGGGATCATGGCGCGAATCTCGGTGTTCGCGCGCACTTTCCGGCTCAATCCCACGCTTAAGACTTTCGCGGCTTGGTAGTCGCGCATGGTCAGCGCCACCTGCAGATACTCGGTGATGTGCTGGCCGCCGGGATACTCGAAATGGCCGTCGCGCAACCCGCCGGTTCGGCGCAGAAGCGCTACTACATCGTCTTGTGTCGGAACCAGTTCCATGGAGTTTAACCTAGTGTGCGCCCCGGCCGCTCAGGACAGAGGGAATCGTCCTCAGAATAATTTTCCAGTCCAGCCCCAGAGACCAGTTGTCGATGTACTCCATGTCGAGTTTCATCCAGGTCTCGAAGTCGACCTCATCGCGCCCGCTGATCGCCCACAAGCAAGTCAAGCCGGGCCGCATGCGCAGCCTGCGGCGCTGCCACCGCTTATATTGTTCCACCTCGGACGGAATCGCGGGCCGAGGACCCACCAGCGACATGTCCCCTTTGAGCACGTTCCACAGTTGCGGCAGCTCATCGGCCGAAAATTTCCGCAGCCAGCGGCCGACTCCCGTGAGTCGGGGATCGTTGGGGATTTTCATGGCCAGCTCCCGCTGGCTCATGTGCTCCACCGCTTCGCGCATGGCCTCCGCGTCCAGACACATCGAGCGGAACTTGTAGAACACGAAGCGGCGCCCATTCAGCCCGCAGCGCTCCTGGCGAAAAATCGCGGGTCCGGGCGAAGTCAGGCGGATCAGCATGACGATCAGCAACATGATGGGAAACAGCAGCACCAAGGCCGCGCCCGCCAGGACAATATCGGTTACGCGTTTCACCAGCAGACGGATCTCATCGTGCGGCGTCGACGAGAAAGTCAATAGGGGAGACGTCCCCAGCCGGTCCAGGTACACGCGGCTGTTCACGTGAGGCAGAAAACCCACCGCGATACGCGTGCGAACGCCCTCTTCTTCGCACAGCAGCAGGACGTCTTCCAGGTCTGCCAGGCGGCGACTGTCGGTGGCGAAAATGATTTCGTCGATCACGTGGCTGCGCAGCAGGTGGGGAAGCTCCGTAATCGGGTGCACCGGATAACTTTGCTCCAGCTGGATCGGTGTGGACGCACCCTCCGGCGAGTCCGCGAAGAACCCGCGCAGGCGGACTCCGTGAGAAACGCCCGCTTCTTCCAGTTGCCGGCCCAGGCGCAGCGCGGCGTCGCCCAAGCCGACTACCATCACGTAAAAGGGAACAGAGAACTCGCGGCGCACCACTCGCAGCAGAAGGCCGGCGTTCAGGCGGAACAGGCATAGCAGGACCCAGGTGCACACGGCAAAAAGCGCGACAAACAAACGGCTCAAGTCCAGGCGCCCGGCGAATTCGAAGAGAATGACCGACATGGCGCCCAAGAGGCATTGCCGGAAGGCGTGGCGCAGAATGATGCGGGGGTGCGTGGCGTCGATGCGATCGTAGGTTTCCCACCATGCGCCGGTGGCCACCCAGACCACCATCGACCATATCAGCAGGGCTGCGGCGACGGACCGCGGGATATAGAAATCGTTCTCTAGATTGAGGCGCGAGCGAATCGCATAGGCCAGGGCGAAGGCGAGCGCGATCAGGACGACGTCGGCGGTCCCGAATAAGATTCTGACCCTATGGCGCTGCCCTCGAAACACTAACGAACAGAATACAATGCGGCACGGGCCTTCAGCCCGAGCAGGAGTCAGGCGTGGGAGGTTAGCGCACCTGTACGCTGGAAACGGATCCGTCGCTGAGGCGCACCACGCCGAACGTCGTATCGCGCGATTGGTAGCGGTAGATCTCCACCAGGTGGCCCTCGTCGTACATGGTGATGCGCGAAGCTGGCGCGCCCATCTTCAGAACGTCCCGTCGGGCCGTTCCGCTCGCGAGCGTCTTCAGATCGTCCGGGGTGACTTGTGGGGGCGGCGGCAACACCGGTACGGGCTGAATCAGCGCCGGGGCTACCGGCAAGGGTGACGGAGGCGGCGGAGGCACTGCGGCCGCAGCTCGCCGGACGGGCGGCGGAGGCGGCACCAGAGAATGATCCTTGATCACAGCCCCGGAGCCCACTTGCAGCACGGTGCTTCCCTTGGGGCTATCGCCTGTGGCCTTCGCGACAGCTGCTTCCGGGGCTTTCGCGGTTTTGGCCGCTTTGCTGGTAACGCCATCCACCTTCTGCAGAACTGAGGTGATGCCGTCACTGACCTTCTTCCCTGCAACGCCTCCGACTGAGCCCCCAGCGATCGCACCGGCAGCTTCCGTCATCGCCTGGGACCACGCCAATCCAGCAACGGCTGACAACATAAAACAACCCACTAACGCACGCCGCATAACCGTCCTCCACCTTTAATCCTAACCTTTTGGAGGCACTACACCTACGCGGTTTTCCCCTTAGTTATCAGTAACATTTCATTAACACCACTTGACAGTGGGGCTCGCAGGTGTATGCTGAAGTTGGTATGAATGCGGTCGACATTGCCGATCCCACTGCGGGTTTGTACGTCCGCCAACCGTATGAGTCGTACTCGATTGAGAATCATGAAACCTGGCGGAAACTCTACCAGCGCCTGCATCCCCGGTGGGACCGGTACGCCAACGAGCGTTTTCTGGCGGGGATTGAATCCTTGTGCCTGCCCCAGGATCGGATTCCGCGGCTGGAGGATGTGAACCGCTTCCTGTCGCCCTTGACGGGTTTTCGTGCGCGGGCGGTTTCCGGATACGTGCCAGCGTTCTTGTTTTTCGATTGCCTGCGCAATCGCGAGTTTCCCACCACCGTCACCATCCGCCCGGCCCGACGCCTGGATTACCTGCCGGAGCCGGATATTTTCCACGACATTGCCGGGCACGTCCCGATGCATACCGACCCGCACTTCGCGGAAACGCTGGTCCGGTTCGGCGAGTGCGCGCACACGGCGGCCGCGCTGGTCTCGGAAATTCGCGATCCGCTCGAGCGAACGCGCACGCTCACCAGTATTTTCCGCGCGATGGCGCGGTTCTTCTGGTTCACCATAGAGTTCGGACTCATGCGGTCGCGCTCGCGCGCTGGCTCAAGCGATGCCTTGCGAGTTTATGGCAGCGGCCTGCTGAGCTCTTTCGGCGAGATCGAACACGCCGTGGCTTCGCCCGATGTTCAGCGGTACCCGCTCCAGATCGAGTGGGCCATCAACCAGGCCTTTGAGATCGACCACTACCAGCCGCTGCTATTCATCGTGGATTCCTTCGACCACCTCTACAGTCTGGTGGACGAGCTGGAACGGTGGATGAAAGCCGGGAAGCTGAACCACGTGGCCCCGGGCCAGCCGGAGGTCAACGAAGTCGACCTGAAAAGCTTCCTGGAAGCGGGTGGCGGGCTATAATCCGGGCATGACCTGGAAGCGGCTCGCGCTGCTCTTCCTCATCACCTTGACGGCCCTCCCGCAGGAACGTGTTCAGGCGCGCATCCCCATCCTCCTCGACACCGACCTCGGCGATTCGATCGACGACGCACTGGCCCTGGCCTTCGCGTTGCACTCGCCCGAACTCGACGTGCGCGCCGTGACCACGGTAATCGACGACGTGGAAAGCAAGACGCGGCTGGCTTGGAAGATGCTCGGAATCTACAACCGCCGCGATATCGCCCTGGCCATGGGAGCGCCGGAGCCTTTGCTCGATCCGGCGATGTCCGTCCCATCCAAGGAGTTCGACGTCCTCACCCGCAACGACGTCATACCCGATGCCGCCCGCCGGCGCGCGGTCGACCTCATCATCGAAACCGTCTTGCAATCGCGAGGCAAGATTACGATTGTCGCCATCGGCCCGCTGACTAACATCGCCCTCGCCCTCAAGAGCGACCCGCGCATCAAGAATAATATCGAGCGAATCGTAATCATGGGCGGGGCGTACTTCAGCTCCGAAACCGAGTACAACGTCAAGCGCGACCGGGTCGCCGCGGAGATTGTGTTCCACTCCGGCGTCCCGATCACCGCGGTCGGGCTGGACGTGACCTCGCAATGCAAGCTGCGCGAGAAGGATCTGGACCGCCTGCGTATTGCCAACGATCCCGCTTCAAACTTCCTGGTCCGGTTAATTGACCTGGCTGAGGAGCAAACTCACGACGCGAATCCCACGCTCTACGATCCCCTGGCGATTGCCGCGATCTTCCGGCCGGATCTTCTCGAAATGCAAACCGGCGCTGTCGACGTGCCGCTCTCCGGCCCCGGGCGAACCGAATTCAAGCCGGCGGCCGGCGCCAAAACCCAGGTGAGCGTCAAGGTGAACGCTGCGGCCTTCCTGGACCTGTTCGCGGAGCGCGTGACAAACCCTGGAAGAGGATTGGGCGGCCCCAGGTAGTAGCCGTCAGCACGCTCCGCCAACTTGTGAACCCGACAGTGGATATCGCGGAGGGCGGCCTCGAACACCTTTTCGCATCTCCGGTGGGGTGTACATGTCGCTCACCCGGAAGGACCGGTATAGCAGCGCGTTCGCCTGGATGTTCGATACAGTCTGGCCGCACGCGTCGACACCAATGGCGTACGCCGTGGTGCCACCTGGACTGAACACCGTTCCAGCATCGAAGTGATAGTTTCCGTCGCTTAACCGTTCTGCCGTACCTAGCGCTAACGACAGCACGCCGAGATCGACATTCAGCACTAACTTCGCGGTCCTGCGGATCTCGTCCAACGCGATGACTTGTCCGCGGCTGTGGACTGGACCACTGGCATTGATCAACCGGGTGTTGCCGTTGTCAAACACGTCCAGCCGCGAGGGGTCACTCACTTCAAAGTTGCCGTCATGCTGGTGGGAGAACCACGGGTTGGGATCGTCGGACAGGATGGTAAAGTCGCCGTCCTTACCGAGCCTCCAGATGATATGCCCGTCACCCGCTCCCATGGCAAAGTCGATCTTGATAAGCCAGTCCTGGTGCCGCGCCGAGTACAGCAGGTTGCCATCCTGCATTAGCTGAATGGAGTTGCCGTGAGTCCAGTCGTTCACCTTATCCGCTAAATAGAATGGAGGGCACCCGTTTGCGGTTCTGGTGCACGTTTCACGGCCCGTGGCCAGGCGGGTGACGTCGAGATGATCAAAAGAGTCCCACGTCCAGAGGACTTTGAGATTGGGATCGAATACGATGATCATATCGCCCACGACATCGACTGGGCCAGGACCCTGGATGTCGGTCAGGACTCGCTCCACGTCCGCCAAGGCAACGATACGTCCGTCGGGAAGCGAGCGGACTTCGTGATGGAATCCCGAGATCGGGCGGCGGCCCATGGCCACCAACTGCGCATTCACCTGCGCTGCATTGGTCTCCAATACCGTCATGCCCGTTAAATCGATCTTGCGAATGGCTTGTTGCGATAGATCCTTCGTAATGTCTTCCACAACTCCCCAAAGGTAGCCCCCCTGTTCGAAGCGCGTGGCCCACGTAAGGCTGAAGAGGTTGTACCAGAGCACGTTTCCGTTCAAGTCCGTGGCGATCTGGCTGCCTCCGGAGATGCCCAGCAGGACGCTTCGGTCTGTGTTGGTTGAGGCGGCTTGGAGGACTGTTTGGCGCCAGGGTAACGCCGGTGCCTGTCCCGTCTGAAAGGTCACAACCGGCCCAGCCGACAGCCCGCCGTTCGCGTCCGTAACGCTGTGCGCGAAGTAATCCGTCTGTGGCAAAAGACCCGCCAGGTAAAAGTTCATGCTCGCTGGCGGCGCGCAGTTCTTCGAGGGAGTTTGGTGAACCTGTCCCGGATTGGTCTGGAATTCGACGCGCATTCGGGCTCCGGCGGGACAGGAGGGAGCGCTGAACAGAAAGACGAGTGGATGCGCCGTCGCGTTGACGACCGTTTGTGCGCCGAGCACGCGAGACAGCATTTGATACACCTGTGACGTGCTGGCAACTTCACCCGTATCGACTTGCATTGCCGAGAGCTCGATTTCGTAAACTCCTTCCTGATCCGTTGCCGTCCAGTCGAGCGATGACAAGGGGCCGTAATCCCGGATCACTTGAAAGGCGCCTCCAGGTGGCTTCACTCGAAATCGATAGCGAACATCTCCCGAGCCCGAGGCGTTCGCGGACCAAGTCATCACCCGGCCAATGTAGCCAGGTGACGGTGCCGAAGCCGTCAGCGTGACCGTCATGGCGCCTATAGGAGCGCACAGGCTGACGGCCAACATACCTCCCAGCAGGTATCTCCTTGAAGTCATCGGTGAAACTAACATTAAGCACGCCGCATGCCAAAAAGGCAACCCTTTCTTTTTTATGTCGTTCTTTTCAAAGGCATGAGCATGGGGATTCTGCCCTAAGCTCAGCAAGAAAGCCGTTGATACCGCGCGACAGGCAATGCAAGTGGTACGATCACAGGTAGCTACCGATCCACGGTTTCGATCGATATTGACGTTGCGATGAAGCAATAGGAGTACGGATGTACACCCGTCGTTGGTTTCTTC
>Ga0310810_10008383_pt1 | contig 11892 bp, 9 predicted proteins | sample NCmetagenome_FD_207641 | JGI IMG/M metagenome (GOLD analysis project Ga0310810, IMG submission 207641) | Soil microbial communities from experimental microcosm in Duke University, North Carolina, United States - NC | ecosystem: Engineered > Artificial ecosystem > Soil microcosm > Unclassified ...
GTGTACGTCGGCGACCTCGATCCCGACGCGCCCGACGCCATCGCGCACGGCATCCGGCCGCACTACTTCGCCGCGGGCCAGACCGAGCCGCGCGACGACGAGTGGGGCGCGCTCGCCTCGTGGGGCTGGGGGCTGAGCCGCGCGCTCGACTACCTCGAGCACGACGCCGACGTCGACGCGCGCCGCGTTGCCCTCATGGGGCACTCGCGCACCGGCAAGGCGGCGCTCTGGGCCGCCGCGCGCGACGAGCGCTTCGCGATGGTGATCTCGAACGAATCGGGCACCGGCGGCGCGAAGCTCTCGCGCCGCCACTTCGGCGAGACGGTGGCCGAGATCAATCGCGGCTTCCCGTTCTGGTTCGCGCACAACTTCCGCAAGTACGACGGCCGCGAGGGAGAGCTTCCCGTCGACCAGCACGAGCTGCTCGCACTGATCGCGCCGCGCCCCGTCTACGTCGCCGTCGCCGCCGACGACCTGTGGGGCGACCCGCGTGGCTCGTTTCTCGCCGCGAAGGCGGCCGAGCCGGTGTTCGCCCTGCTCGGCGCTCCCTCCGCGCTCCCCGACGCCATGCCGCCGGCGAACCATCCGACGCTCGACGGCACGATCGGCTTTCATCTCCGGCCCGGTACCCACGACGTGACGGACTACGACTGGCAACAGTTTCTCGCCCTCGCCGACCGTCATCTTCGTCGACCGGGTCACTGAGTCACCACGTCACCGAGTCACCGATTTGATCTCCGCTCTCGAATCCCTGCAGCGTCTGCGCGACGGCAACGCGCGCTTCACCGCGAACGTCCGCGGCCTCGGGCCGCTGCTCACCCAGGAGCGCCGCGCGGCGCTCGCCAACTTCCAGGAGCCGCACGCGATCATCCTCGGCTGCTCCGACTCGCGCGTGCCCGCCGAGATCATCTTCGATCAGGGGCTCGGCGATCTCTTCGTCATCCGCGTCGCGGGGAACATCATCGCGCCGTCGCTCGTGGGAAGCGTCGAGTTCGCCGCGGAGCGGTTCGGGACGCGGCTCGTCGTCGTGCTCGGCCACTCGCGCTGCGGGGCCATCCTCGCGACGCTCGAGCAGCTGGAGCGCCCCGCGGAGAAGCAGTCGCGGAACCTGCGCTCGATCGTCGACCGCGTGCGCCCGCACGTCGCCTCGCTCCTCGCGACGGATCTGCGCAACGACCTCGACAAGCTCATCGACCAGGCCGTCCGCGCGAACATCCGCGCCTCCGCCGACCACCTCCGCCACGGCTCCGAAATTCTCGAGCAACTGATCGCCCGCGAGGGACTGATGGTGGTCGGCGCCGAGTATTCGCTGGATACGGGGGAGGTGGAGTTCTTTGACGGAGCAGGCCAGTAAGTCGGCGATGAAGCAGTGACTTGGTGACTTGGATCGTTCGTGACTTGGTCGGTGACTTGGTGACTCGGAACGGTACTGGCCACTGATGCCCAACCAAGTCACCTCATGGTGACTCCAGGCTGGTTGGGCGCCGGAGTCGAGGTCGGGAGCATGGAGGCTCGAGCCAAGACCTTCCGCTTGAATGCGCACCGGCGCTCGCCCGCCACTCAACCACGGTGACTTGGTTCAACTGCTCAGTCGAAGTCACCGACCAAGTCACCAAGTCACCGACCAAGTCACCAAGTCACCAAGTCACCAAGTCACCAAGTCACCGCCCCTTCGACACTCCCAGCTCGGCCGCCCCGTAAGGACCTCATCCCCCACGGACGTCCGCCATGCTGGCTACCCGGTCGATCTCGCGCGAGACGGCGAAGGCACACGTGCCCGCCGCGAAGAGCTGTCCCTGGTGCTGCGACATGATCCCGCGCGAGGCGAAGAAGTGCCGATCGTGCGGCGAGTGGGTCGTGGGAACGTCGCACGGCCTCGCCGCCGCCGGGCTGCGGGTGCTCGGGATCGGGTGGATCTGCGCGTCCATGGCGATCTCGGCCGGCCTCTGGTTCGCCGGCCAGGCGATCCGCGCGTGGGTCTGGATGCACGCCGTCGACCCCCGGATCACACCGCGCGTCGTCGACTTCGTTCTCTACACCGTGATCGCGCTCATCCTCCTCAAAGGCCTCGCCGTCGGCGTCGGCTTCGGCATCCTCGCCCGCCTCTCACCCCGGCGGCCGCGCTGGTGGACGTGACGGCACCGTCGTTACGAGCGAGCGCACCCCCCCTCGTCATTCCAACCCTGCGCACCCCCCTCGTCATTCCGAGCGAGCGCAGCGAGTCGAGGAATCGCGCAGTTGCCGTTCCTGCGTGAGGAGCGCTGGCCGCCGGCCGCCGATTCGCGTAGCATCACTGAACGGCCCCACACGACGACGCTCACCCGATCCGCGAGGCGACCGATGATCCGAAAGCTCAAGAGCGGCGAGTACCGCCTCTATTCCAAGAAGAAGAACCCGAAGACCGGCAAGCGTCGCAACCTCGGCACCTTCAAGACCCGCGCGGCGGCCGAGAAGCACGAGAAGGCGGTCCAGTACTTCAAGCACAATTGACCCTGGACCGACCGTGGACGCCCTGCGCATGACACGCCTGCTCTTCGAGCACGTCGAGTGGGCGGATCGGCTCCTGCTTCGCGCACTCCTCGGGTACGATCCGCCGCCCGGCGAGGCGTGGCGCGAGTACGCGCACGTGCTCGGCGCCGAGTCGGTCTGGCTCGATCGTCTCCTGGGCCGTCCGCAGCGCGTCGCCGTCTGGCCCGAGCTGACGATCGCCGAGGCGACCGCGCTCGCCGAGTCGCTGCGCGGCGAGTACGCCCGCTACGTCGCCGGTCTCGACGCCGATGCGCTCGACGCCCGAACACCCTACACCAATAGCGCCGGCCAGTCGTTCGAGACGCCCGTCGTCGACATCCTGCTCCAGGTGGCGCTCCACGGGCAGTATCACCGCGGCAAGATCAACCTGCTCCTCCGCGAGGGCGGCCTCGAGCCAGTGCCCACAGACTACATCTCCTTCGCGCGGGGCGTCCCCGCGGCGATCACCGCGCGAGCCGCGTCATGACCCCGCACACGATCCTGCTCGTCTCCGCCGTCCTCCTCGTCCTCCTCGCGATCCCGCTCTGGTTGCGCCGCGTGCCGCCCAACCGCTTCTACGGCGTCCGCACGCGCGCGACGCTCTCCGACGAGGCGCGCTGGTACGACGTGAACGCACGCTCGGGATTCGATCTCTTCCTCGCCGGCGTCGTCCTGCTCGTCGGCATCACGGTCATCGGCTCCGTCGGCGCGCGCTGGCCCGCCGAGCTCCGCGACCTCGGCGCGGCACTCCTCCTGGTCGTGCTCCTGGCAGTCGTCTCCGTGCGCGCGATGCGCACGCACGACCGGTAGCCACAACACCGGCAGCGAATCGCTCGTAGCTTGTAGCGGGGCCCGCGTGCGCCATGGCAGAATGCCACTCTCGCCGCGGGTACTCGCTACCGACTACCCGCTACTCGCTACCCACTACCGCCCCTGCTCTTGAAAAAGCTCGGCGCTCTCCTCGGAACAGCTCTCGCCCTCCTCTCCGCCCCCGCGCACTCCCAGTCCCCCGACCCAGTGCTCGCGCACATCTGGACGGTCGGCATGGACAGCTCGCAGCTCGAGCCGCTCGCCGGCGCGCTCCTCGACTCGCTCGGCCCGCGGCTCACCGGATCGCCCAACGTGCGCGCGGCGCAGCAGTGGCTCGTCGCGAAGTATCGGAGTTGGGGGATCGACGCGAAGAACGAGCGCTTCGGCACCTGGCGCGGCTGGCGGCGTGGGCACTCGCACGTCGATCTCCTCTCCCCGCGCGTGCGTACGCTCGAGGCGACGATGGTCGGCTTCAGCCCCGGCACGAACGGAACGCCGCTCGTCGCGACGGCGATCGTGCTCCCGCACTTCGCCGACAGCACGGAGTTCGTGCGCTGGCTGCCGCAGGCGCGCGGAAAGCTCGTCCTCGTCTCCGCACCTCCCGTCACCTGCCGGCCGACGTCGGACTTCGAGCAGTTCGGCACGCCGTCCGAGCGCGCGCGCGTCGACTCGCTCCGCATCGAGCTGCAGCGCGAGTGGGTCGGCACGGTGCTCGGCGGCCCGAACGTGCGCGGTACCGGCTACTCGCTCGCGCTCGGCGGCGGCGAGCTCGGGCTCCGGCTCGAGAAGGCGGGTGTCGCCGGACTGCTCACCACGCGGCCCAAGGACGCACTCGGCACGCGCGAGATCTTCGAGACGTACGACGAGCGTGCTCCGGCGATCTCGCTGAGTTGCGAGGACTACGGGCTCGTCTTCCGCCTCGCCGAGCGCGGCGACCGTCCGCGGCTCCGTCTCGATCTCGACGCCGAGCTCCTCGGCGAGCAGCCGGTGTTCAACACCATCGCGACGATTCCCGGCACCGAGAAGCCCGACGAGTACGTGCTCCTCTCGGCGCACTTCGATTCGTGGGACGGCTCGTCCGGCGCGACCGACAACGGCACCGGCACGCTCACGATGATGGAGGCGATGCGCATCCTGAAGCAGGCGTACCCGAAGCCGAAGCGCACGATCCGCGTCGGCCACTGGACCGGCGAGGAGATGGGGCTCGTCGGGTCGAAGGCGTACCGCGAGGATCATCCGGAAGTCGTCGCCGGCCTGCAGGCGATCTTCAACAACGACAACGGCACCGGCCGCATCATCAGGCTCGGCGCGACGGGCTTTCCCAATGGTGACGTCCACGCGCGCCAGTGGCTCGCGAAGCTCCCCGACGTCTTCCGCGAACAGATCGACTACATCGGCGTCGGTCTGCCGGGCACGGGCGGCTCCGACGACTTCTCCTTCTACTGCGCCGGCACGCCGTCGTTCGGGCTCGGTGGCTTGAACTGGAACTACGGTCAGGAGACCTGGCACACCAACCGCGACACGTACGACAAGGTCGTGTTCGAGGATCTCCGCGCGAACGCGACCCTCGCGGCGATGCTCGTCTATCTCGCCAGCGAGGATCCGGAGAAGATCACCCGCGAGCGCGTCGACATCGCCGACCTCGTGGCGCGCGAGCAGGCCGCCGGGACGAAGCCGTCGACGACGCTCACCGACTGGCCGTCGTGCGGGCTCCCCGCCCCGCGCAAGACTCGGCCGAGATTGCGGTGATGCGCCGCACGCTCGCGGCGGCCGCACTCGCGCTGGCCGTACTCGCGCCGCTCTCCCACGCACAACGCACCGTCGCACGAACGCCCCCGCGCGCGCGCGCCGACACGATCGCCCCGACGTGGCCCGCCGTCACCGCGACGACGCGCCCGTGGGTGCGCTGGTGGTGGCAGGGGAGCGAGGTCGACTCGGCGGGCCTCACCGCGGCGCTTCGCGCGTATCGCGACGTCGGGCTCGGCGGCGTCGAGCTCACGCCGATCTACGGCGTGCGTGGCGAGGAGCGGCAGTTCATCCCGTACCTCTCGCCGCGCTGGGTCGGCATGCTCGAGCACACGCTGACCCAGGCGAGGCGCCTCGGGCTCGGCGTCGACGTGGCGACCGGCACCGGCTGGCCCTTCGGCGGCCCGAACGTCGGCGACGCCGACGCGGCGAAGTACGTCGCGTGGAAGACGTACACGCTCCGCGGTGGCGAACGGCGGCGCGATTCGATCTTCATGATGCAGCAGCCGCTCGTGCGCGCCGTGAGCGGCCGCGTCGACATCGCGCAGCTCCGCGATCCGATCGCGAGCACGCCGAATCTCCAGGCGCTCGCGATCGATCAGGTGCGCTTCCCGAAGCCGATGTCGCTCGCCGCGCTCGTCGCCTACTCCAAGGCCGGCGCCGTGCAGGATCTCACCGCGCGCGTCTCGCCCACCGGGGTGCTCGACTGGACCGCGTTCGAGGGCGACTGGACGCTCTACGCCGTGTTCCAGGGCTGGCACGGCAAGCAGGTCGAGCGCGCCGCGCCCGGCGGCGAGGGGAACGTGATCGATCACTTCGCCCCCGAGCCGATCGCGCATTACCTCGATCGCTTCGACCGCGCCTTCGCCGGCCGGCGCGTGTCCGGCGTCCGCGCCTTCTTCAACGACTCGTACGAGGTCGACGACGCGAGCGGCCAGGGGGACTGGACGCCGCGTCTCTTCGACGAGTTCGAGCCGCGCCGCGGCTACGACCTGCGCGCACATCTCCCCGCTCTCTTCGGCGCGATGGACTCGGACAGCGCGCGCCGCGTGCTCGCCGACTATCGCGAGACGGTGTCCGATCTCGTGCTCGACGGCTTCACGAAGACGTGGGCCGACTGGGCGCACCGCCGGCGCGCCATCGTACGCGACCAGGCACACGGCTCGCCGGCGAACATCCTCGATCTCTACGCCGCCGCCGACATCCCCGAGACCGAGGGCACCGAGGCGACGCGCATCCGCTTCGCCACGTCGGCGGCGCACGTCGCCGGCAAGCCGCTCGCCTCCGCCGAAGCGGCCACCTGGCTCACCGAGCACTTCGTCACCACGCTCTCCGACGTCCGCGCCGCGCTCGACAACTACTACGTCAACGGCGTGAACAGCATCGTCTATCACGGCACCGCGTACTCGCCGGCGAGCGAGCCGTGGCCCGGGCGCCTGTTCTACGCCGCCGTCGAGTTCGACCCACAGAACCCGTGGTGGCGCGACTTCTCCGAGCTCAACGCGTACGCCGCCGCGGTGCAGTCGTTTCTGCAGTCGGGGCAGCCGGACAACGACGTGCTCCTCTACTGGCCGATCCACGATCGGTTCGCCGAGCCCGCGGCGGCGCGGCGCGGCACCGGCGCGCCGGGTCAGAGCACCGCGCTCCTCGAGCACTTCGACGCCATCCCGCCGAACGACAGCTCGGCGTTCCGCGTCGCCGCCGACGCGATGCTCGAGGACGGCTGGCAGTACGACTACGCGAGCGACCGCCAGCTCTCGGGCGCGCACGTCGAGAACGGCGCCGTCGTCACCGCCGGCAATGCGCGCTATCGCGTCGTGCTCGTGCCCGCGTCGCGGTACATGCCCAGCGAGACGATGCAGCAGCTCGAGACGCTCGCGCGCGCCGGCGCGACGGTCGCCTTTCTCGGCGCGCTTCCCGTCGACGTCCCAGGGCTCGGCGATCTCGGCGTGCGGCGTACCCGGTTCCTCGCCGCGAAGTCGGCGCTCGGCGTTGCCGCACCGGCGCGCGCCGGCGACGTCGCCCGCAAGCCGCTCGGCGCGGGCACCGTGCTCCTCGGCAGCGACGTCGACGCGCTGCTCGCGGCGTCGGGCGCGCGGCGCGAGCCCGCCGTCGACCTCGGCGTGCAGCTCGCCCGGCGCCGCGAGCGCGACGGCGCGACGTACTTCATCGCCAACACGAGCGGGAAGAGCGTCGACGGCTGGGTGCCGCTCGCGACGAATGCGCGCGCGGCCGCCGTGTACGCCGCGATGCACCGCACGAGCGGCATGGGCCGCATGCGCGCGACGCCGACCGGGATCGAGGTCTATCTCCAGTTCCCCGCCGGCGCCTCGCGCATCGTGCGCACCTACGACCGCGACGTCGCCGGCGCGCCCTGGCACTACACGGAGAGCGCCGGCGCAGCGATTCCCGTGACGGGCTCGTGGACCGTCGAGTTCGTCGCCGGAGGACCGGCGCTTCCCGCCACCGTGCGCGGCGCACCGCTCGGCTCGTGGACCGATCTTCCCGGCGACGACGTGAAGCGCTTCTCCGGCACGGCGCGCTACAGCGTCACCTTCTCGCGTCCCGCCCTTCCCGACGGCGCGACGAGCTGGCGGCTCGATCTCGGCGAGGTCCACGAGAGCGCCCGCGTCACCCTCAACGGGAAGCCGCTCGGCACCTTCATCGGCCCCTGGTGGCGCGTGGAGATTCCCGCCGCCGCGCTCCGCGACACTAACGAGCTCGTGGTGCTGGCGTCCAACCTCATGGCCAACCGCATCGCCGATCTGGACCGGCGCGGGGTGCCGTGGAAGAAGTTCTACAACGTGAACTTCCCGCCGCGGCTCGCCGCGAACCGCGGCCCCGACGGATTGTTCAGCGCGGCGAAGTGGACGCCACTCCCGTCGGGGCTCGTCGGCCCCGTCACGCTGACGCCGCTTCGCGCGAAGACGTTCTGACCGGTCCGTAGTGCAATCGATCGAGAGCAGCACCGAGGCCACCCCTCCGCGGGTGGCCGAGCTCCGCGTGCGGGAACATCCGGAACCTGCCGCTCACGTGTCCGCGCCCTCGCGCTCCGCCGCGCATCTCGTGCGCTGGATCGGACCCGGCGTGTCGGTGCTGCTCTTCTTCGTCGCGCTGCACGTGCTCCGCGGCGAGCTCCACACCTACGGCTACCGCGAGATCTCGCGCACTGTGCGCGCGATCCCCGCACGCATGCTGCTCGAGGCGCTCGGGATCACGGTGCTGTCGTATCTCGTGCTCCCGGGCTACGACGCGCTCGGCCTCGCCTACGCGGGACGCACGGGCGACCGGCGCATCGCCGCGAAGCGGATCTGGCTCGGCGCGAGCACGGCGTACGGCCTGAGCCAGACGCTCGGCTTCCCCGCCGTCACCGGCTCGGCGGTGCGCTATCGCTTCTGGAGCTCGTGGGGCCTGACGAGCGCGGAGATCGCCCGCGCCGTCGCCTTCGCCGGCGCGACCTTCACCGCCGGCGTGATGCTCGTGAGCGGTGCGGCGCTCCTCCTCGAGCCGGCCGCGACGCTCGCGCGCACGCATCTCCCGTACGCCGCCTCGCGCGCCGCCGGCGCCGCGCTGCTCGGCGCGCTCGCGGCGTACGTCGCGTGGAGCATCGCGTTCGGCGGACGTCCGATGCGCGCCCCCGCGTGGCTCGCGCGCCGCGTGCCGGCGATCGCCGGCTACGAGCTTCCCGTGCCGCGCGCGCGGCTGGCCCTCGCGCAGCTGGGGCTCGGCCTCCTCGACTGGAGCGTCGCCGCGGCCGCGCTGTACGTCCTCCTCCCGGCCGAGACGTCGATCCGCTTCCTCCCATTCGTCGGCATCTTCGTCCTCGCGCAGTTCGGCGGCATCGCGAGCAACGTCCCCGGCGGGCTCGGCGTGTTCGAGACGCTGATGGTGCTCCTCCTCGGCCCGCATCTCGCCTCGCGCCACGCGCTCGCCGCGGTGATCGCCTTCCGCGCGATCTACTATCTCATCCCGTTCGTCGTCGCGGTCACGAGCTTCTCCCTGCTCGAGCTCCGCGCCCACGGCGCACGGTTCGTCGTCGCCGCGCGCGCCGGCGCCGTGGTTGCACGCGTCGCCCCCGCCGTCGTGCCGATGGTGATGAGCGCCGCGACGTTCGCCGCCGGCGCGCTCCTCCTCTGGTCCGGCGCGACGCCGAGCGTGCACGGGCGGCTCGAGGCGCTCGACCGCGCGCTCCCGCTCGGCGTCATCGAGGCGTCGCACCTGCTCGGCAGCCTCGCCGGCACCGCGCTCCTCGTGCTCGCGTGGGCGCTCCGCCATCGCATCAACGCCGCGTGGGGGCTCACCGTCGCGCTGCTCGGCGGCGGCATCGCGGCGTCGCTGCTCAAGGGGCTCGACTGGGAGGAAGCGCTCGCCCTCGCCGTCGTGCTCGCGATCCTGCTTCCCTTCCGCGGCGCGTTCTACCGGAAGTCCGCGCTCACCGCCGAGCCGCTCGAGCCGGGCTGGGTGCTCGCGATCGTCGCCGTCGTCGGCGCGAGCGTGTGGCTCGGGCTCTTCTCGTACCGCCACGTGGAGTACGCGGCGGACCTTTGGTGGAGCGTCGGCCGCCACGCCGACGCGCCGCGCTTCCTCCGCGCGTCGGTGACGTCGGCGGCGGGGCTCGCCCTGTTCGGCTTCGCGCGACTGATGCGCCACGCGCCCGGGCAGCCGGCCGCGCCGAGCGACGAATCGCTCGCGCGTGCCGCGCGCATCGCGGCGGCGTCTCCGGACACCGGCGCGTACCGTGCGCTGCTCGGCGACAAATCGCTCCTCTTCGCCTCGACCGAGCCCGCGGACGTAGCGAGCACCACACGCGTGCACGCCGAGTCCGAGGGGTTCGTGCAGTACGCCGTCGAGGGACGGAGCTGGATCGCGCTCGGCGATCCGGTCGTCGCCGCGGCGCCCGACGAATCGCCCGCCAGGATCGCGCGCACGCGCGCCGAGCTCGCGTGGCGCTTCCGTGAGGCGGCCGACGCGCACGGCGGCTGGCCGGTGTTCTATGAAGTCGGCGCCGACACGCTGCCCCTCTACATCGACCTCGGGCTATCCTTCCTCAAGCTCGGAGAGGAAGCGCGCGTCGACCTCGGCCGCTTCTCGCTCGACGGCGGCGAGCGCAAGGGGCTGCGCCGCGTGCTGCGCGACGCGGAGCGGGCGCGCGCCGAGTTCAGCGTCGTGCCGGCGGAGCGCGTGCCCGAGCTGCTTCCTTCGTTGCGCGCCGTCTCGGCCGAGTGGCTCGCGCAGAAGCGCGTCCGCGAGAAGGGCTTCTCGCTCGGCTGGTTCGACGAGGACTACCTCCGCCGCTTCCCCGTCGCGGTCGTGACCGTGCCGTCGACGGATGCGACGTCGCCCGTCGGCGCCGACGAGGTCGTCGCCTTCGCGAATCTGTGGCCGGGCGGCGCGCGCGAGGAGCTCTCCGTCGATCTCATGCGATTCGGCACGCGCGCGCCGAGGAGCACCATGGACTATCTCTTCACGCAGCTCATGCTGTGGGGGAAGGCGGAGGGCTATCGCTGGTTCGACCTCGGCATGGCGCCGCTCGCCGGGCTCGAGGCGCGGCAGCTCGCGCCGCTGTGGGCGCGTGCCGGCGCGTGGCTGTACCGCCACGGCGAGCACTTCTACAACTACCAGGGCGTGCGACGGTACAAGGAGAAGTTCGATCCCGTGTGGGAGCCGAAGTACCTCGCGTCGGCGGGCGGGCTCGCGCGGCCACGCATCCTCGCCAACGTCGCGACGCTCATCTCGGGCGGCGTCACGGGAATCGTGCGCAAGTGAACGCCGCGCGCATCTGCCTGCTCGCGATCGTCGCGCTCGCGTCGAGCGGCTGCGTCGCGTCGCTCGGCGCGCAGGGCGGCAGCGTGGCGGCGTCCGGCCCGCTCGCCGGCCTCCCGCTCGTGGAAGTCCCGCCGCAGCAGGGAGCGGACTCGGGGACGCTCGCGATCTTCATCTCCGGCGACGGCGGCTGGGCGGACGTCGACGAGGGAATCTCGAAGGAGCTCGCCGCGCACGGCGTCGGCGTCGTCGGCGTCAACTCGCGGGCGTATCTCGCCCACCGGAAGATCCCCGAGCAGTCCGCGGCCGACGTCGCCCGGATCGCGCGCGTGTATCTCGACAAGTGGCACGCGCGGCGACTCGTGCTCGCCGGCTACTCGCGCGGCGCCGACATGATCCCCTTCGTCGCCAACCGGCTGCCGGACGACGTGCGCTCCCACGTCGTGCTCCTCGCGATGTTCGGCGTGGCGCACACGGCCAACTTCCAGTTCCACTGGATCGACATCATCCGCGACGAGCGCCGCGCGGACGACCGGCCCGTGCTTCCCGAGCTCGAGCGACTGCGCGGCCAGCGGATGCTCTGCGTGTACGGCACGAAGGAGAAGGACAGCGGGTGCCGCGACGCCGACCCGGCGCTGATCACCCGCGTCGCGCGCACCGGCGGCCATCACTTCGACGGGAACTTCCCCGCGCTCGGCGATCGCGTGCTCGGCATGCTGCCGCGAGCGGCGCGGTGAGCGAGCCGCCGCTCCGCGACGTCTGGGACGAGATCGACGGGATGCGCGTGCACGGGCGGGCGAGCGATCGCGCCGTCGCGGGCGAGCCCGTGGCCGGGCGGCACGCCGTGTTCGTGCACGGGCTCGGGATGGCGACCGACTACCTCGAGCCGGCCATGCGCCTCGTCGCGACAGGGCTCGCCGTGAGCGGGCTCGATCTCCCCGGCTTCGGCCGCAGCAGGCTTCGCCGCCAGATCCTCTCGCTCGGCGAGCTCGCCGACGCACTGACGAAATGGATGAGCGCGCGCGGGATCGTCGCGCCGATCCTCGTCGGACAGTCGCACGGCTG
>Ga0310810_10008385_pt1 | contig 11891 bp, 8 predicted proteins | sample NCmetagenome_FD_207641 | JGI IMG/M metagenome (GOLD analysis project Ga0310810, IMG submission 207641) | Soil microbial communities from experimental microcosm in Duke University, North Carolina, United States - NC | ecosystem: Engineered > Artificial ecosystem > Soil microcosm > Unclassified ...
GGACAACTACCTGGACGTGAGCTTCGATCTTTCGAAAGTGTTGTTCATCACGACGGCCAACATGCTGGACCCGATTGCGGACCCATTGCGTGACCGTATGGAGATCATCGAACTGCAGGGCTACACCGAGGAGGAGAAGGTTCACATTGCTTTCCAATACCTCGTGCCGCGACAGATCGAAGAGAACGGCATCACTCCCGAGCAGATTGAGTTTCCGGAGGAAGCCATCCAGACGGTGATTCGGCACTACACGCGAGAAGCGGGTGTTCGAAACCTGGAGCGCAACATAGGAACAATCTGCCGAAAGCAGGCGCGCCGGCTGGCGGAAGGCAAGACGGAGAAGCTGGTGGTGACTCCGGAAGTTATTCATGAATTTCTGGGCGGGATCAAAGTGCGGACCGAAGGCGAGATCGCGGAACGCACCAAGCGTCCTGGGGTGGCGGTGGGGCTGGCGTGGACACCGACCGGGGGCGATGTTCTGTTCATCGAGGCCAACAGCATGAAGGGCAAAGGCGGGTTCACCATGACGGGGCAGATCGGCCAAGTCATGCAGGAATCGATGCAGGCGGCATTAACATGGGTCCGATCGAATTGCCAGCTTTTGGGCATTGATGAGGACTTTTTCTCGCAGCACGATATTCATATTCACGTGCCCGCGGGAGCGATTCCGAAAGACGGCCCTTCGGCGGGAGTAACGATGGCAACGGCGCTGGTTTCGCTGTTAACGAACCGGAGAGTGCATCCGCTGACCGCGATGACGGGCGAGATTACGCTTAGCGGGAATGTGCTCCCCGTAGGCGGCATCAAAGAAAAGGTGCTGGCGGCGAAACGGGCGGGCGTCCGCGACGTCATTCTGCCGGCAGAGAACCGAATGAACGTCGAGGAAGACCTTACGCCGGAGCAACTGGAGAACCTCGGAATACATTACGTCAAGACAATTGACGAGGTGCTGGAAATGGCCTTGCCCGCGGGTCCAAGAGAAGAAAGACAGGATGCGGAAGAGCGGGAAAAGGTTCTCAGCACACAGCCGGTGGCGTAAGGAGAGTTATTCACCAAGGCCAGCCCATGAGGCTGGCCTTTTTTGTTTTGCGCAAGGAGTGCGTCAGGGCCAGGCCAGGGCGCTCGGATTACCGATTCGAATGAGCATTAGGCGGGTGGGGTATCCTTTAATGTCGGTGGGTAGCTGAAATATGGCATCACGGGGAAGGCGGGCGGGGACACCTGTACTGCTGGGAATTCCGTTCGACGCAAACTCTTCTTATATGCGGGGGGCGGCGGGGGCGCCGCAGGCGATTCGAGCCGCGTTTCACTCGAGCTCATCGAATTACTGGGCTGAGAGTGGAGTGGACCTGGGGGTCGAAGGAGCCTTTGCCGACGCGGGAGATCTACGGTTTACTTCCGACGCTTTTACTATGATCGAAAATGCGGTAGGCGAGCTGGTGGATGAGGGGCTGCGCCCGGTCTGTCTGGGGGGCGATCACTCCATCACCCTGCCGATCGTGCGGGCGATGGGTCAAAGGATTCCTGATTTGACGATCCTGCACTTCGACGCTCATCCGGATTTATACGACGAGCTGGAAGGGAACCGGCAGTCGCATGCTTGTCCATTTGCGCGGATCATGGAAGAAAAGAAGGCGAAGCACCTGATCCAGGTGGGAATTCGGACCTTGAACGGACACCAGAGGGAGCAGGCGCAGAAATTCGGGGTTGAGATCATCGAGATGGGGCAACTGCCGGCGCTGGACAAGATGAAGTTGAGCGGGCCGGTCTATATTTCGTTCGACATGGATGTACTGGACCCGGCATTTGCGCCGGGCATTTCGCATCGGGAGCCGGGAGGGATGTCGGTGCGGGAGGTGCTGGCGCACTGGAGTGCGGTCACGGGCAAGCTGGTCGGGGCCGACATCGTGGAGTTCAATCCGGCACAAGACATTTCCAACATGACGTCCATAGTTGCGGCCAAGCTGCTGAAGGAAATGTTGGGCAAAATGATAGCGCCCGATGCGCGGCGGGCGGGAGCGACGGACTAATGGAAGTGCGGGTGCTGTTTTTCGGGATGCTCAAGGATCTTGCGGGGCGGGGCAGCGACTGCATCACGGTACGCGAGGGAGCCCGGGTAGGCGATGTGCTTGCGCACTACGAGGAGCGGATTCCGCAATTGAGAAAGCTGTTGTCGTCGATCGCGATGTCGGTGAATCACGAGTATGCCGGGAGGGAAACCGCGCTGAATGCGGGTGACGAGGTCGGGTTTCTGCCGCCGGTGAGCGGAGGAGCGGGAAAGGCGCGGATTGTGCGAGAAAGAATCGACACCGAGCGCGTACTGGAGGGCATAAAGCAGGGTGCAGACGGGGCGGTTGTGGTGTTTGAGGGGATTGTGCGCAACAACACGCGAGGCAGGCGCACCTTGTATCTGCAATATGAATGTTACGAAGAAATGGCGTTGAAGCAGATGGAAGGTCTGGCGGAAGGGGCGATTGAGAATTTTAAAGTCCGCGAGGTTTCCATTGTTCATCGGGTGGGCAGACTGGAGATTGGAGAAACGAGCGTTCTGATCGTGGTGGCGTCGGCGCACCGCGGGCCGGCGTTCGAGGCTTGCCGGTGGGTCATTGATACGCTGAAGCGCACGGTGCCCATCTGGAAGAAAGAATACTTCGAAGACGGGGCGGTGTGGGCGGATGGAGAAGCGTTTCCGGCGGAGGTGCCGCGGGCCGAAGGCACCCATTCCGGGAGGACCGCATCTAAGTGTTAAGCCTGCCCATGGTCAAGTTCGCCACCATAATCCTGCTGATCGCAACGGCTGTGTCGGCGGGCGCACAAGAACCCTCCACAACTCTGAAGGTGGATGTAAAACTGGTGAATGTGTTCGTCACGGTAACGGATGAGCACGGGAGCCCGGTGGGGGATTTGAAGAAAGAGAATTTTGAATTGCGGGAAGACGGCCGGGCCGAGAAGATTTCGGTTTTTCAGAAGGAGTCGGCGCTGCCGCTGTCGATCGTGCTGGCGATTGATACGAGCTTAAGCACGCGGAAAGACATCGTGCTGGAACTGCAGTCGGCACGACGTTTCGCGAGCGCCATTCTGCGACCGGTGGATGCACTTTCCGTGTATGGATTCAGCGAAGTAGTCAGTGAGGCAGTTTCGTTTACCGCGGACTTGAAGAAGATTGATCGTGGCATTGAGCATGTTCACCTGGGGGCGGCGACCGCCCTGTACGACGCGTTGTTCCTCGGAGCACAGGCACTGGATACGCGACAGGGCAGAAAAGTGATGGTGGTGATCACCGATGGCGGAGACACGGTGAGCAAAACCGATTACAAAGAAGCGTTGCGCGCGGCACAGGAGGCGGAAGCGATTGTTTACAGCATCATCGTAGTTCCGGTGGAGTCGAGCGCGGGGCGGGACACGGGCGGCGAACACGCGCTGATCCAGATGTCGGACGACACCGGGGGCAAATACTTCTATGCCAGTTCCATGCCGCAACTGGACGATGCCTTTCACAAGATCAGCGACGAGCTGCGCACGCAATACCTGCTGGCGTACTATCCCTCTCAAAAGCTGTCGGACTCGGAATTTCGCAGGATCCAAGTGAAGATCGAGGGCACTGCTGCCTTGTCCAGTTACCGAGTGCATCACCGCACCGGGTATTACTCCTGGAAAGAGCACGATTCACAATAACAGCGCAGATGGAAATGTGTTTTGTGTGAGGCATGGGCGCTTCATGCGTGAACCGTCTTCCCGCTTATTTTCTGCATGAAGTTTTGCATTGCCGCCTGGGGATGCTATGCTTTCCGGAAAATTCATACGCTTATTTGTAGACTACGCGGCTTAAGCGGATGCCTGATATACATCTGGCCGTGCTAAGCGATTGAAACTACAGACAATCAGCGGTCACAGAAGAATTGGTGTGGGGATTGCTAGGGTTGTCTGAAGATAGTGCAGCTCATCTGAGCTGGCAAGTCTTAAGCCTTTCATAAAGATTTTGGCAGAAGTGGGCGGATCGCTTGGGGTGCGAAGCTCGGTTCTTCCTTCCTTTTCCCATTAGTTACGTGCTGGGGTGTCTTTTTTATAGAGAGCGGGCTGTCTTTATCAGTCAGTCTTGAAACTCATGAACAAGGACGGTGGACGATGCGCGTTGACCCGAGACCTCTTCGCATACAGTTAGTACTTCTCGCAGTCTTGATCATTGGGCTGGCGGCGGTCGCATATAGCCAGACAACCATCAGCACGGGCAGCATTGTGGGAACGGTGATGGACCCCTCGGGGGCGGTGGTGAGCGGTGCGAAAGTTTCCATTGTAAGCCGCGGCACCGGGCGAACGATTGCGACAACCTCGAACTCGACCGGCGCATTCAATTCCGGAGCGCTGGTACCCGACAACTACAGCGTGCGAGTGGAGGCAGCGGGTTTCCGGACAGCGGAGATACCGGTTACGGTGCAAGTGAACTCGACGTCGACAGTGAATGCCAAGTTGTCGGTCGGGCAGAGCAGCCAGGTCATGGAGGTGCAAGGCGCAGACGTCGCAGTCAATACCGAGCAAGCGACGGTGCAGGGAGTGCTAACCACGGACCAGATTGAGAATCTTCCCATCAACGGGCGGAACTTCATGGACCTGGCGCAACTCGAGCCAGGCGTACAAATTCAGGACGGCGGAACCTTTGATCCGACGAAGAATGGTTTTTCGTCAATTTCGTTTGGCGGGCGATTTGGGCGAACGGCGCGCATCGAAGTAGACGGAGTGGATGTAAGCGATGAGACGGTAGGGACCACGACACAGAACCTTCCCCTAGGGGCGATCCAGGAATCGTCGTTGCAACAGTCGTCGCTGGATCTATCAACGGAATTAACTTCATCGGGATCGGTCAACCTGACCACAAAGTCGGGGACAAATTCGTATCACGGGGAAGGCTTTTACTATTTTCGAGACCAGCGAATGAACGCAGCGTTGCCGGGCGGATCCACCAATCCCTTCCAGCGGAACCAGTTTGGCGGCAGTTTTGGCGGGCCGATCATCAAGAATCAATTGTTTTTCTTCCTGGATGCGGAGAGGAACAAGCAGGACTTTGTGGATCCGGTGCTGCCGGGCGGGCCGTTCACATCGCTAACGGGGAATTTCACGTCCCCGTTCCGAGAGAACCAAGTGATCGGCAGGCTGGATTACCAGATAGGGAACACAGGAAGGGCATTTTACCGATTTACCTTTGACCAAAACCGGAGCGTGCTGCCGTACATTCCAAATTCGTTCCAGCCGTTCGCCAACGTGAACCACGCACGCGACCATGTAGTGGGATTGGACTTCAACACCGGGAGTTTCACCCACAGCGTGCGTTTCGGGTACACGAAATTCCAGAATGGCATCACCGACGCGGTGGCGGGAAGCAGCATATTCAATCCGGCGCCGGGGATCGAGTTGGCGATCGGTTCCGATCCCAACTGTCTGACGGCGGGAGCGGACGTATTCTGTTCGGGGCCGAATTTCCTGGCACCGCAGGCGACGGTGCAGTCCAACCATCAGATCAAGTACGACGGGAGCAAGCCGCTGCGGAATCACATTTTCCGCTATGGAGTGGGCTACAACCATATTCAAGGCGGGGGCTTCGCGAAGTTTCTGGGATTGGGGGCGGCGGTCGGCGCCAATAATGCAACGCCTCCGTGCGTGACGGCGGGGAATTGTCCTTTCCCCAACCTCGCGGCGAACCCGTTGAACTATCCGGTCACCAACGTGAACATGGGGAACGGGCAAGGTTTCGCGACCTTGCATCCGTCATTTGGCTTCCCCGCGGGAGGATTGGGGCCAGACGATCGGCTGTCCTGGTACATCGGAGACTCGTGGAAAATCAAGCCGAATTTCACGCTGACCATGGGACTGCGCTATGTGCGCGATACGGGAAGAACGGACAGCGAGTTTGGGCCTCTGCCCGTAGCCGAGCAGTTCGGCCCGGGGCTGGGCAAACAGGTACGGCAACCAAACCGAAACTTCGCGCCGCAGCTGGGTATCGCGTGGGATCCGCGGAGCAACGGGAAGACGGTAATTCGGGCAGGCATTGGGTTGTTCTACGAAAATTCGATCTGGAACAACAACCTGTTTGATCCGCCGGCGCGCGAGCCGCAAGGGCTGTTCTTAGCGACTCAACCAGCTTGTGAGAATGGGGCGCCGCCGGTGGGAGGAATCACCCTGCCGGGAGGCGCAGTGGTAAACCCGACCTTCTGCGGGCAGCCCGTGGGAAGCGTATTTCAGGACATCGTTGCACTGCAGAACCAGTATCAGGCAGCAACGATCGCGGCTGGACCGGCGGTTAACCCCGTCTACCTGGGCAACATTCTAGCTGACGGAATTGATGTAACCGGGACAAATCTGTTTGATCCTAACTACAGGACGCCGCGGTCGCTGCAGATCAATGTTGGCGTGCAACGGGAAATCCGCGCGGGAATGGTGTTCACGGTGGATTATCTGCGCAACGTGGCAACGCACAACATGTTGACGGTGGACACCAACCACATTGGCGACGCGCGCTTCTTCAACCGCGGTGCGGCGGTGGCAGCTATCAACACGACGCTGGCGAATTGCGGAGTCGCAACCGTCGGTCAAGCGATTGCGAGTTGCCCGAACGATCCGACCGGATCGGGGGATCCAAGTTACACGGCACGCCCAGCAACGATATCGGACTTCGCGCTCAACGGACTCGATTCCGGATACTCGCTTTGCGGGGGAGTGGCCTGCCCGACGGCGGCGTTCGCCGGAATCAACCCGAACCTAGGCACCAACCAGATGCTGTCTCCGATAGGCCGGTCGGTGTACAACGGATTACAAGCCTCGTTGAAACAGAACGTCCGTAATCCAGTGCGGGGCATTAATTACCTTAACCTGGAAGTGTCGTATTCATTCTCCCGCTATGTGTCGACTGCCCGGGACAATGACTTCATTAACTTCGCCACGGATAACAACCAGCCAACGAGGTACATCGGGCCGAATGGACTGGACCGCACGCATCAACTTTCCTTCGGCGGTTTCTTCGATGTTCCGGGTAACTTCCGCTTCAGCATCATCTCCCACTTCTTGAGTCCGCTGGCCGGCGACGTAACTGTGCCAGTAACCGGAGGGGCGGGAGGGATTTTCGTCAGTGATGTGACCGGGGACGGTACGGGGGACGGCACGTTTGCCTCGAATGGCGGCCTGGGCGATCCGCTTCCGGGTACGAACATCGGAGGGTTTGGTCGAAGTTTCGGAGTGAGCGGTTTGAACAGGCTGATCACGAATTACAACAGCACCATGGCGGGGCAGGCGACGCCCGCGGGTCAACAGCTCATCAGCAGCGGACTGTTAACGTTGGCACAGTTGCAGGCATTGGGAGCAGTGATGCAACCCATTGCCACAGCTCCCGCCGGCGCGATCGGACAAAGTTGGCTGCGAGCCCTCGATTTTGGAGTCAGTTGGGGATATAAGATCAAGGAGCGCGTTGAGCTTCGGCCGGGTGTGACCTTCTTCAACGTATTCAACTTCGCCAACTTCGATGGGCCGGCAGCGCCGTTCAGCACCGTTCTGGATGGATCGCAAGGATCGCCAAATGGAACGACCAGCCCGCAGCCAAGCAACCTGCGGTTGGGATTGGGATCAGGCGTGTTTGCGGTGGGCGCACCCCGGGTGGTCGAATTCCAGATGAAGCTGACGTTCTAAGGAAGAAGTTGAAATTGGAGCCGTGGCTTTTGCGCCACGGCTTTTTTATGGCTGAATCTGGCTGCGCAGGTGCTTGGAAAGCTTTTCGATGCGTTTCAGCTTATCGGGAAGATCTTTCGAGAGGAGGCCGTGGCTGACGCGATCCACTTCGGCGGGGAGGGAATTGGCCAAGTCTGCGAGTTCGCGGGCTTCACGCTGAAGCTGGACGTTGTTCGCCTGATTTTTCCAGGATGGACTTTGATTACGAGGCAAGGGTGTAGCCTGGGCGGGGGCAGGTGGTTTGGGCCATCCTCGGCTTTGCGGCAGAGATGATGCACATAGAAGAAGCAGGATCGCAGATAGTTGTGCAATTGGTTTCATAACGCCCCCACAGCTTTGGCAAAATTCTAGTCCCAGGAGCCAAGCGGGAAACATGAATTTTTGCCCGGCCAACGGTTGAGAGTCCGGTGACGTGTAGAATGCGGGTATGCCTTTTCGTGGACCAGGAAGACCGAACCCAGTTCGCAAGGGGGGTAAGGCACCGCCTCCGGAGGACACGCTGGAAGAAGCAACTTACCTGAAAGATTTGGCGGAGAAGCAGCAGAGTGTCAGCATCAAGCTGGTGGATGGTGAAATTGTGCAGGGGTGGATCGAGTATTACGACAAGAACATGGTCCGCCTGACGCGCGAGGGTGCTCCCAATCTATTCATATTCAAGCACGACATCATGTATATCTCGGATGAGTCCATAAAGCGCCGCCGGGCTTGATCCTCTCGCATGACAAAGAAACCTGAGTTTGAGTTTGTGCCGAAGATGGAGGAGATTGCCCGCGAGGCGGGAAGTCTGCTGCGGGAGTATTTCGCGAGGCGGGTAAAGGTGGAATACAAGGGCGACGTGGACCTGGTGACGGAAGCCGACCGAAACTCCGAGAAGCTTCTCCTGAACCGAATACAGAAGGAGTGGCCCCATCACGACATCGTGGCGGAAGAAGGGGGGCGGGTGGTGGACCGTGGGAGCGACTACCGCTGGTATGTTGATCCGCTCGATGGGACCACGAACTTCGCGCACGGCTATCCGGTGTTCTGCGTGTCTCTGGCGATTGACTACAAAGGAAGGCGGGTGGCAGGGGTGGTGTATGACCCGACGCGTGATGAGCTGTTTGCCGCCGAGCAGGGGGAGGGTGCGTACCTTAACGCGAAGCCAATGCATGTTTCCGGCGTGAAAGATCTGGGCGAGTGCCTGCTGGCAACCGGGTTTCCCAGCCACAAGAGACATAAGAATCCCAATATTCACTTCTATCATCAGATCACGCTGCGCTCGCACGGGGTACGAAGAGCGGGATCGGCGGCGCTGGATCTGTGCTGCGTAGCGGCAGGCAGGTTTGACGGATTCTGGGAGTTCAATCTCAACCCGTGGGATACGGCGGCGGGAGTGCTGATCGTGGAAGAGGCGGGAGGCACGGTCAGCGACTTTGGCGGAGGCCCATTCAATATCGACAGCCGCGAAACGCTGGCGTCCAATGGGCTGGTGCACCAGGCGCTGCTGGGAGAATTCAAGGCTATCTTCGAGGGGCGCGGCCTAGAGTCCCTGCCGGAAGCGCGCGAGTACGCCAAAAGCCGCATCCAAGCTATAGAATAGAGTGTTGTGGGGAGCCGCCCTTCTGGTCTGCGGCGGCAAATGAAGTCGGCTTACGACTGAATCTGCAGGTGCGAAAACCGTGATCCAATCTCTGCTGGAAAGAAAAATCGAAAAGCGTCCGGACAAGGTGCGGCTGAAGGGGCGCATCCTGTTTCTGACAGAAGACCCGGAGTTGATCAAGCGCCAGCTGGGAGGGGAAGACCTGCCGTGGGATACGAAGAATCCGGCGCATAACCCCAAACTGCGGGACGACATCTCGACTGACGAAATCACGCCCGCGCACTATTGCTTCTACTTCGATCAGACGCTGGGCGAGATTCCTTACATGGGGCTGAAGTGCGGGGGGATTTTGCCCGTGGGGCGCGCTGACGTCAAGAAGGGCGGATTCGTTTGCGCGGTCAGCGGTAAGAGGCGGGGCAAGGGTTCCAGCCGCGAACAGTCGCCGTACGCGGAGATGAGCGCGGGGATTCAGTTGGTGATTGCGGAAAACATCGAACGCATCTACAAGCAGAATTGTCAGAACTTAGGACTGCTGACATCCACTAATTTTTCGCTCATTGATAAGGTTCGCTCTGGGGAGGAGATTCCGTTAAGCGAGTTTACCTCGGGCGAGGATGAGATCACGCGGCAGGTAATCGAGTACGGCGGGCTGTTTCCGTTCAATGTGGCGAGACTGCAGAAGAAAGCGTTTCTGTTACCCATAAAGACCGCGGGCGAGGGCGACCGTGCCACCCGCCCAATGACGTTGGCGGAAAAGATTTTTGCCCGGCACATGGTGAATGAAAGAGGTGATGCCGGGGTTCCGGCGGTCAGGCCTGGGGATACGGGCTTTGCACGGGCTGACCTGCGGTTCAGCCATGAATATGTCACTCCGATGGCGGCGATTTTTTTCGAGCATTACGTGGGGAAGAAAGCGAAGGTCAACGACCCTTCCACTATTCTTTTTTTCCGCGATCACCTGACGTTTCTCGACGAAGTGATTTCGGAGGAGAAGAAAAAGCTTGGCCTGCTCGACCTGGCGACGCAACTCAAGCTGAAGCAGGAAGAGTTCGCCAAGCGGCAGGGAATACGACTGCACGGTGAGTTGAAAGACCGCAAGGGCAGCGAGGGGATTTGCCACTCGATCGTGCTGGAAAGTTACGCGTTACCGGGGCAGATGAACATCGGATCGGATTCGCATACGCCGCACGTTGGAGCGGTGGGTTGCATCGCATTTGGGATCGGCACGACCGACGTCTTCAATAGCTGGATCACCAAGGACGTGCGGGTGAGGGTGCCGGAATCGGTCAAAATCGTGATCAAAGGGAAGATGCAGGAGAATGTCACGGCGAAGGACCTGATTCTCAAGATTCTCAGCCTGGAGTATGTGAGGAGCGGCAAGGCTCTGGCAAAGGTCATGGAATATGCCGGGGAGGCGATGGAAAACTTAAGCGTAGACGAGCGCGCCACGATGACCAACATGGCGGCGGAGATTGGCGGATTTACCGGCATTGTGGCGCCCGATGAAAAGGTGGTCGAGTTCCTGGTGGAGCGGCGCGGGATGCGGAGCGGGGAAGCCGAAGAGCTGATCCGAGGTTTGAGCAGCGATCGAGATGCGAAGTACGCGCATGTGATCGAACTGGAGGCGGCAGAGATCACGCCCATGGTGGCGACGCCGGGAGATCCGGGAAACGGGAAGTATGTCCGAGAGCTGCATACGCCAATTCCGGTTGAGCTGGCTTATGGCGGGACTTGCACAGCGGGCAAGAATGAAGATATGGACATGTACGCTCGCGTGCTGGCAGATGCGCTCAAGGCGGGGAAACGGGTGGCGGATTCGGTGAAGTTTTACATCCAGTTCGGATCCCAAGAGACGCGAGATTATGCGATCCGGCGGGGGTACCTGGAAATCTTCGAAAAGGCGGGAGCACAGGTGATCGAGCCGAGCTGCGGTGCCTGCATCAATGCAGGGCCGGGAGTGTCGACGCGGCCGGAGCAGGTGGTGATCAGCGCACAGAACCGGAACTTTCCTGGGCGAAGCGGGCCGGGGCAGATGTACCTGGCAAGTCCTTTGACAGTCGCGGCCAGCGCGGTAGCGGGATACATTGTGGAGTACCAGCCCAGCGAGCAACGAGAGTTGGTTTCGGCGTAAATTAAGAAAAAAGCGGTTCGACGAGGCCAGGCGGCCAGTGGGGTCGAAGGGCCCTACATTTACTGCGATTCATGGACGATTCTGAAGAATTCTTGCTAGAATGTGCGTTCTAATCAGCGTCGCCAAAGAACCAGGGAGACACGAACAATGGCATATGTAATTGCAGAACCATGCATCGGGACCAAGGATACGGCTTGCGTAGACGCCTGTCCGGTCGACTGCATCCACCCCAAGAAAGATGAAGAGGGCTACGCGACGGACGAGATGCTGTACATCGATCCGGTGGAATGCATCGATTGCGGAGCTTGCGTTCCGGTGTGCCCGGTGTCGGCGATATTCGCCCTCGACGATCTGCCGGAAAAGTGGAAGAGCTTCACGGAGCGGAACGCGGCATATTACGGGCGGTAAGCGCGTCCAGGGTTTGAGGCGCACACCTGCGGTCGGGTGTGCGCTTTGATTTTTAGGGGGGTT
>Ga0310810_10008386_pt1 | contig 11891 bp, 12 predicted proteins | sample NCmetagenome_FD_207641 | JGI IMG/M metagenome (GOLD analysis project Ga0310810, IMG submission 207641) | Soil microbial communities from experimental microcosm in Duke University, North Carolina, United States - NC | ecosystem: Engineered > Artificial ecosystem > Soil microcosm > Unclassified ...
CGACTTGCCGCCGATGGTGTCTCCAGCCGCTTGCGACTCGCCGAGTCCCGCCAGCGACAGCGCGATCCCGTTGGCGACCTGCGGCGGACCCGGGTCGAGCGCCGCCAAAGTGTCGGTGGTGATGTTGGGGTTAATTGCCAGCGTGCGCGCCGCATTCGCCGCGCTGGAGGCGTCATATGTGAATAGCGGCGTGCCGGCCTGTCCGCCCGGGGTTAACCCGGATCCCAAAAGCTGATTCACCCGGTCCGCAACTCGTTTGGCGATTTGGTTCAGAGCACCTGTTTGCTGGCCGTCGCCCTGGAGGGAGGGAAGGATCGTGTTGCGAACCGCCAGCAATCCGCCCAGCGAGCCTCCTACGACGTTGGCGGTGACGTCCTGACCGGTGGAGTCCAGGATGTGCGCGGTCGGCGTGGCGTTCGGATTTACCGGATTGGCATTACCGAAATAGGCAGTCTTGAGGGCATACTGACGGGATCCGATCACCAGCGGGGTTTGTCCACCCATCAGCAGCGTGACGGTTCCGTCACTTTCGAAGCGGGCGGTAACGCCGGCCAGTCCGTTCAGCGTTTCCAGCGTGTCGTGCAGGTGCGCATCCAGTCCGGCGTCGGGGCCCTGGCCCTGGTTTTGCGCGAGATTGTAGGCGAGAACCTGGGATGCCAGCGAGTTGATCTGGGTGACCGAGGTGTCGATCTTGTTGCTGATGTTGGTAGTCGCGCTCGAAAGGGTCGCCATGGCCTGCTGGAAGCTTGCGCCCAAGTCCTGCGCCTTGGACAAAACGTCCTGGCGCGCCTCGGCGGAATCGGGGCTGGCGCTCCACGCGGAAAAACTTTGAAACATGTTGTTCAGGGCGGCCACAATTCCGCTCTGCCCGGTAACATCGAAGATCGGTTCGATCCCGCCCAAGGCCTGCGCTTGCGCCTGGAAGTTCGACATCACGCTGGTCTGATACCGCACGGCCTGCTCCAGGTATTCATCCCGCGTGGATTGAGGATCGCCGGCTTTCACTCCTCCCGGCAGCCCGTTCTGCGGCTGGAAGCTGAGTGCGTCGAGCGTAGGCACTTGTTTGGCGTAGCCCGCGGTGGACGCGTTGGCGACGTTATTCTGTGCGACTTCCAGGGACCGCTCGAACGCGGCCAGTGCGGTGGCGCTGGTTTTTAAGTTGGCAAACAGGTCGCTCATGGGAAATCAGACCTCGAAACTCGAGTGCGGTTCACCCAGCGGCAGGACCGGCTTTCCTTGATCCGTGTAACCCTCGCTCAGGCCCAGTTGAACCCAGCCCTGGATCAGATTGGCGGCATGCTGCGCCTGCACAGCCAAGAGCCGGATTCTGCGCCGTAGACGCAGCAGGTAATCTCTATCGGACGTGTTCCCGGCAGTAAGTCCGGGCTCGCTTTCGAGCAGCCCGATTACTTCCTGCAGCTCCGCTTCGCAGCGGTCCAGAACTTCCGGGCGGGGGTCGAGAAGCGCGGTGGAAACCTGCTCTAATTTGGCCTCGCCGGCTTGGCAGCGCTCTGTGAGTGTCATGTCCAGTCCGTGCTCAGTAACCCTTGAGCATGGCTGCGACCATGGCGCCACTGAGTGCCAGGTGATCCACCTGGTACTGCCCGGACTGGACGAGCTGAGTGAGACGTTCCACACGGCTGTTTTCTTCCGCGGTGGGAGTCAAGGCCAGCACGCGAAGCTGGTCCTGGCTTTTCAAAGCCACGCCGTCTTCCCAGGCCGCGGAAGGCTTCTTCGCAGTCCTGGAGGAGACTTCGGACTTGGTCTCGTAGACCTTCTCAGACTGGGGTTTCTGAGTATTCAAGGCTTTGCGCTCGTCAATCTTCATTTTGGCGCCCCTTTATATATCGCAGCGAACTCACGTTTGTTGAGGAAATAAGTTGGGCGTTCCGCTCTGACGCGTTAGGCCGTAGTACCCGATAGTGCTTTAACCTGAATACCTCCTGATGAAAGGATTGAAATGCATCCGCCAGGCGCAGCTTCATTTCCACCCGTTGCAGACGCCGCTTGCGGTCGGCCCGAACGCGGCGAACGAGTCTCCAGCAGAAGCCCGCGAGCAGGCTGGCCGGCAGCAAGATGATGCTCCGGCTGATCAAAGTCTGCTCCCCCTTCCGGGGCTTTCTCCCGAAACCAGTTCCAGCACGCGAACTCCATAGTGGCCGTCAACGGCCACCACTTCGCCACGCGCGATGACGCGATTGTTCACCCGGACTTCCACATGATCCTGCAACGCCTGATCGAGCTCCACCACCGATCCGGCGCTCAAGCTCAGCAGTTCTTTCATGCGGATTTGTGTGGCGCCGAAGGAGACCGATACAGGTACCTGCACATGCATGAGCACGTCGCTCGGGTTCATCCGCACCGTTGACGCGGGAACCGGCACCGCGGCCGGCTCGCTTCCCGCGGGGCCGCCCAGGGCATCCTCGAATTCCGGGCTGAGCACGCAACAAACATTGGGCCACTGCCCGGCGGGACTCCCGATCTCGATCGAAATCCGGGTCCAATTCTTGGAAGGAGCGCTCGAGGGGCCGGAATCCTGGGCCGCCGCGCGGTCTCCGAACTGATCCTCCACGGCCTTCGCAAAACAGCGGCTGACCAGGGCGAACGCATGGTCCTGCGTAGTCCCGGAACCACCGCCTCGGCCAAGCCTTTCCCAGGTTTCCTCGGTTGTGCCGATAAAGAAGTTCGCCCCGGGCTGCGTATTCAGCCCGCCCGACCACCAGGTCCAGGTTGCCGCATCGTCCTGCGGATCGGGAGTCAGGCTCCAGTCGAGCCGGATGTCTTCGGGACCCGCTTCGGACAGAGCTCCCGATATCGCGCGCGTGAAGGCGCCGAGAATCCCGGAGAGGAGTTCGTGTTGGTCCTGGTGTTTATGCATGGGACGAGTTCGCTCCGTTAGTACATCCCCTTGGGCGTGGGCCAGTGCCGTTGCAAGTAGTTTCGCAGCCGCAGGATCGCCTGCGCCTTGATCTGAGAAACGCGCGTGATGTGCAGGCCCAGAATAGGTGCGATTTCACGAATGCCGAGTTCCTGGCGGTAGTAAAGATCCAGCACCATGCCCTCCACCTTGGGCATCTTCTTCAAGCCTTCGGCAATCAGCTTTTCGAGTTCCGAGCGCTCCAGCAGGCGCGCCGGCGAATTTTCCTCGGGCTCGGCGATGAAATTAATCAGAGTGCGGGAATCCTCGTGCCGCGGCGCTGCGTCCAGGCTGCCGATGCTGACCGCCCGCAGTTCCAGCAGCGACTCCTGATAGGCCTGCAGGCTGACGCCCAGCTCGGAGGCAATTTCTTCTTCCGCGGGCGCGCGCTGCAGGCGCTGCTCCAGGACTCCCACCGTGGCTTGGATCTGCTTCATGCGCCTGCGCTTGTGGGCCGGCACCCCATCCAGGCCGCGCAGGCTGTCCAGAATCGCGCCGCGAATCTTGTGCTCGGCGTAGGTTTTGAGCTTCACGTTAAACTGCGGATCGAAATTGTCGATGGCGTTGATCAGACCTACGATACCGATCGAGATCAAATCCTCAAGACTGGTGGAATCGGGAAGCTTTTCGTGAATCCGCGTGGCCACCCAGCGTACCTGGGGAAGATGGTCCAGGATGAGCCGCTCCCGGTCGCTCGACGGTTCGGTCGCCGGCGAGGAGTACGCGATTGTGCTGAGACTTGCCATTCGTTACCTTAAGCCGCCGATCTCGATGCAGTCATTTGTAACGCAGCGCGGGCGCGCGGGCGCTCCCGCACCATCGCCATCAGGTCCTCCACGGTGGCGGCGCGAATGTCGTCGGGGATTCGGGGGCCGAATGAGAGGAACGAGAGGGCCAAACCCGCTTGAGCCGCCTCCGAGAACACGGTGCCGAACGTGTCGGTTTCATCCAGGCGCGTGACCAGCAGCTTGGCCGGCTGGAATAGGCGGTAGCGCTCGATGGAATTTCGCAGGTCGCGGGCTTTCATGTAGCCGGGAGCGAGCAGATGCACATCGACGTCGCCGCAAGAGGCCAGCGCGGCGGCCAGGGACTCGGCGGCTGGCCGATCCTGACTGGCGTGTCCAATGCTATATCCGGGCGTATCGATCAGCACACACTCGGTCTGGCGCGCTTCCGTGACCACCTTCGCCAGATGCTCCATGGAATCGACGGTCGAAAATGTAATTCCCGGGACGGCCAGCGAACTCAATAGTTGTTGAGCGGTGCGCGAGGTATCGAGCGACACGACCCTTACCGGACGTTGTGCGCTGGCAGCCATCGCCAGCTTCGCCAAACTGGTAGTTTTCCCGCTGCCGGCCGGACCCACGACCGCGGCAACGGCGCCCTTCACTCCATTCACGCCCAGCCGCGGACAAAGAACCACGCGGCTCTCCAGTTCGGTTCGCAGGAATTCCTCCATGCGGGCCTGATCGGATTTCAAAGTCTTCCAGCGATTCTGCGCGCCCTCGGCTTCCGGACCGGTATAAAGGAAGAAGGCATCGGTCGCCATGGCGGCTTCCAACCGATCGGCGATATCTTTGCTGAGGATCGGATCGACTTCCGACGCAATTAGGCGATCGTGCAGGTCCGCAACCTCGGGGACGGATCGTTGCGCCGCCCACGCATTCTTCGCGGAGCGCACCAGCAAGCTCTGCAACTCATCCATTTGCTCCCTGAGTTTTTCCATTTCGGAGGTCACTTCGGCTCGCGGGGCGGATTCCTCTCGCGGCAAAGCAGTTTCGCGAGCCACTGCAAAGGTTGCCCGAGCCGGATTGGGCGGCACTGGCGCGGCCACGCCGGCAGCCGCTCGTACGGGCGCCGAGAATTCGCGGGCGGGAGCCGGTCCTGCTGCGCCAGCCACGCCCATCACGACCTCATATCCCGCGCCTGCCCCGGTGCCGGTGATCTTGCGGGTGTTCAGAAGTAGCGCCTCCGAACCCAGCTCGACACGGGCCTTGGCGATGGCTTCGTCCACGGACTTGGCGAAATAGGTTTTGATCTTCATGCCGTTTGAGTCCCTTAATCAACGACTCCGCGTGAGCGCACTCTGATGTCCGGCGGGACCTCATTATGCGAGAGTACAGTCAGGTTGGGCAGGCTGGATTCCGCCAACTGCCGCAAGAAATGGCGTGTTCCCGAACTGGTTACGATGGCGGCGGATTCGGCCTTGTCGACGCGGCGCTTGAGCCGCGTCAAGATGTCGGTGATGGTTTCGGGCGACAGGCTGGCGACGCTGTTCCATTCGCCATGCTCCACCGAGGATTCCACGGCGCGGTCGAGGGAAGATTCCAGCAGGTAAGCCGGCAGCTCGCCCTGCGCATTTATCAGGGGCTGCGTGATGGCGCGGCGGATCGACTGCCGGACGTATTCCGTCAGCAGGACCGGATTCTTGGTGGTCTGTGCCGCTTCTCCCATGGCTTCGAGAATTCCCACTGCGTCTCGAATTGGTACCCGTTCCCGCAGCAGGTTCTGCAATACTCGCTGGATCGTGGCTAGGGAGAGCAGTTTTGGTACCAAATCCTCAATGAGCTTGGGATTTTCCTGGGTAACGCGGTCGCAGTAGTTCTTGGCGTCCTGTCGCGTGAACAATTCGTGGGCATGACGCCGCACCACTTCCGTCAGATGCGTTCCGATCACGCTGACCGGGTCTACTACCGTGTATCCGGCGCTGCGGGCCACGTCGGCCTGGTCCTGGCGAACCCATAATGCAGGCAGTCCGAATGCCGGATCGCGCGTGGGTTTGCCGGCGATCCCGGCGTCCGCTGTACCGCTGGAGATAGCGAGTTCATGGCCTTGCATCAGTTCGAAGCGTGCAATCTCCATGCCCCGCATCTGGATCACGTATTCGCGCGACCGCAGGGCCACGTTGTCTTTCACTTTGACGGCCGGAAGCAGGTATCCGAGCTGCGTGGCGAGTTGTCGCCGGATGGCCCCGACGCGCTGTAGAAGGGGCGACTGATTGCCCTGTTCCACCATGTTCACCAAGCCTAGCCCGACATCCAGCGACAATGGCTCCAGTTTCAGCAGGACCTCGATATTTTCTTTCGGTTTGGACTCGGCAGCTGTCAAAACCGCGGCTTCCCTGTCAGTTTTCTGACGCAGCCGCATGGCCGCCACGCCCACGCCGCTGCCCAACAGCAGGAAGGGGATGGTCGGCAGCCCCGGCAAAAGCGCCATTGCCACCAGGACTCCGCTGGCCAGCATCAGGGGCTGGGCGCTGCCCAGTACCTGTTTCTGAAACTCCGCCCCGAGCGTGTCATCGGATGCGGTGCGGGTCACAATCAAGCCGCCGGCGATCGAGATCATCAGCGCGGGGATCACGGTGACCAGGCCGTCGCCGATCGTCAGCACGGTATAGGTTTCGAGTGCGCGCCGCAGCTCCATGCCGTGTTGCAGGACACCAATCAGGAATCCGGCGATGATGTTGATGCCGGTGATCAGGATGCTGGCAATCGCGTCGCGCTGGGTGAAACGCGAGGCCCCGTCCATGGCTCCGTAAAATTCGGCCTCGGAAGCCAGAGCCTTGCGGCGCTTGCGCGCCTCCGTTTCATCGATCAGGCCGCCGTTGAGATCGGAGTCGATCGACATCTGCTTGCCGGGCAGGGCATCCAGGGTGAAGCGAGCCGTAACTTCGGAAATGCGCACCGCGCCATGGTTGATGACCACGTACTGGATGGCGATCAACACCAGAAAGATCACGGCGCCGATGATGTAGTTGCCGCCCACCACGAAGCTACCGAAGGCTTCGATCACGTGGCCGGCAGCCGCCGTTCCACTATTGCCGTTCAATAGAATGAGCCGCGCCGAGGAAATATTCAGAGCCAGCCGGTACAGCGTCAGCAAGAGCAGCGTGGTGGGAAATATGTTGAAATCCACGGCCTTGCGGATGTATACCGAAACCAGCAGCACGATGACAGACAAGGTGATGTCCAGCACGATCAGGAAGTCCAGCAACATCGCCGGCATGGGCATGATGAGCGCGAGCACGATCGCCACCACAGCGATCGGGACGGCCATCTCGCTCAGTCCGATCGGTGAACCACCGGGCAACGCCAGAAGCTTGGGGCGTGCGGTGGCCGCGGTTGCTGTTGAAGTTTGCGCCATCTAATCCGTCTGCCTGTTATTTATGCCGGCCGCTTACGCGGCGCCGGCCATGCACTCCTGCGATTTCAGCTTGTATAAGAGTGTGGTTCGCTTGAGACCCAAAGCCTTCGCGGCCTTGGCCTTGTTGCCGCCGTGGCGCCGCAAGGCCTGTTCTAGCAGCAGTTTTTCCACCTTGCCCATGAGATCCTCGAACGGAAGGTCGTCACTCGGCAGATCCACCGGGAACTCGTCTCCGTTGAAGGTGGCTCCGCCCATTTCTCGCTGGGCCGGCTGCAGGTGCATGTCGACATCGCCCAAGTAGATGGTTTCGCGGTCGCCGCTCAAGGCCGCGGCCATTTCCATGGCATGCTCCAACTGGCGAACGTTACCCGGCCATTCGAATTCCATCAGCCTGCGCAGGGCTTCGGCGGTCAGCTTTTTTTGTGGCAGTCCTTCACGCTGGCATACGGCGGCAATGAAGTGCGCGGCCAGCAGCGGAATGTCCGAGCGGCGTTCGCGCAGCGTCGGGACGCGAATCGGAATCACGTTCAAACGGTAGAACAAGTCTTCGCGGAAGCGCCTCTGGGCGACAGCTTGCTCCAGATTGATGTTGGAAGCGGCGATAATGCGCGCGTCCACCTTCACGGTTTCCGAGCTGCCGACGCGCTGCAATTCCCGTTCCTGCAGCACGCGCAGCAGTTTGGGCTGCAGCATCAGCGGCGTTTCGCCGACTTCGTCCAGGAACATGGTGCCGCGGTGGGCCTGTTCGAACCGGCCCATTCTGGGACCCACCGCGCCGGTGAAGGCGCCTTTGGTATGGCCGAACAGTTCCGCCTCAATCAAGTGTTCCGGCAGGGCGCCGCAGTTGACGGCTACCATTGGGGCCCCCGCGCGGCGGCTGGCCATGTGGATAGCTTGCGCGACCCGCTCTTTGCCGGTGCCGGTTTCGCCGCTGATCAGCACAGTCGACTGACGCGGGCCGGCCAGGCGAATGATCGCCCGCAGTTCGCGCATCGGCTGGCTCTCGCCAATCAGCAGCCTGCTCCAGGATTCCTGTAGTTCGAAGGAGTTCTTTTGGGCTGCCGCTTGCATCGCAGCCGATACGCTGGCGCCAATTTCTTCCGCTGACCGTTCTCCGGTCACGTGCTGAAACAGACTAATGGACGGCCCGATCAGACACTCGTCCAGTGTGCCTTCGCGATCTAGGATCACTACCGGAAGCGGACGTACAGCTTGTTGTGCCGCGGCCATTACCTCTTGCACGAATTCAGAAGAGGCCGGAAGCTCGAGCACCACCACCTGGTAACGCCGGGTCTCGCGCCTCTTCCACTCCTGCGTGTCCACGGTTGCGATGGTGGCCTTTAGGCCAGTGTGAAGCGCGACTTCTTCCGCTCGCGCACTGTCCGTGCCAGAACCGATCCAGAGCATATCGCCTCTTTCCAAATTTCTTCGATGGTGATTGATACTTAGAACCCGGAGGGCTTTGGTTACATTACCGGCATCTGCACGTTTCTTTTCGCCGGTAAAAGGCCCACCCAGGTCCTTACCTATGAATAAGATCGCCATTGTGTACGGAAAGCCTTAGTACAGTGCATGTGGGGTAAGGCACCCCCTTAGGAGGGTATACAGGACCTCAGGTAAAACAGTTCAAGCCCCGAAAAGCTTCGAAATCGTCTTCGCGTTTGCGATATGAACTTCGTGCAAAGTCCCGACCCAGTCGAGCAGGCCCAGCGCGAATATCTGGAGAGCCGCATTCTCTCCACCCAGCCGGCCGAGTTAATCGAGATGCTCTATCAGGTCTCCATTCAGAGTCTGAGGAAAGCCATCGGCTATCTGAAAAGCGGTGATGCCATGGCGCGATCGCGCGAGGTGACACGGGCGCAGGAAGCGGTGAACGAGCTGATGGCGGCCCTGGATCACTCCGTAGGGGCCTCCTTCACGCAAACGCTGGCCGCGTTGTACGCCTACGTTCAGCAACAAATTCTGAAAGGCCACGCCGGACCGTCCGAAGAAGCACTGCAGCGGGCGATCGGAATTTTGGCCACGCTGCAGGAAGGCTGGAGCGGCGTTTGCGCGGATTTGGCCAAGGCGAATCAGGCAGTCCCGCAGCTGGTACAGCACAGCGAACTCGAGTACGCGGAGGAGCCGTCGCCAGGCGCCGAAGATCGTTCGGCAGAGTATTACCAGGAAGCGGTTCCACGGCCATCTCGGGGCTGGAGCGCATAAACGGCGGCCTGCGCGGACCGCAAAACCTCATTCCGAAGCGGCGACTTGCCGATTCAGCCCGTTCACGATCATGTTGGTGAGCCCCAAGCCGCCTTTGGAGGCCATGGCGCGCGCAAAATAATCGTTGGCGAAGTCCATGGCGGAAGCCGAGGCGGGATCGGCGGAATCACCACCCCATCCGTCACCAGAATCTTCGTGCTCGGTCTTTAGGATTTGCCCGATCAGCAGGGCTTCAAACTGCGAGGCGGCGTCCTTGAGCTTCTCGGGAGTATCGGCGGCATGCGAACCAGTTATGCCGGTGAGTGACAGTCCGGTGCCGGAAACGGGGAGGATGGCCATTAGATCACTTCCAGGTCGGCTTCCAGCGCACCGGCGGCGCGCAGGCTTTGCAGAATCGCGACGATATCCCGCGGCGTGGATCCGATCGAGCTGAGGGCCTGCACCAGCTGCTCCACTGTGGCTCCCTCTTTCAGGACCAGGTTGCGGGCTTTCTCTTCGCCACTGGTGGTAGTCTGCTGCGGAACCACCTCGGTAGTCCCCTGTCCAAACGGCTGCGGTTGAGAGACCTGGAGGATAGTCTGGATCTCCACCGTGAGGTTGCCGTGCATAATGGCAACCGGCGATACCCGTACTTGTTTACCCATCACGATGGTGCCCGTGCGCTCGTTGATAATGACCCGTGCGGCCCGGTCCACATCCACTTCCAGAGCCTCGATGCCAGCCACGAACTCGGTCACGCGCGATGCGAATTCAGGCGGCACATTGATCGAAATCAGGGCGGAATTCTCAGCCTGCGCCAGCGGCGTGGCTCCGGCAAACTTCTTGTTGACAATCTCGCTGACGCGCACCGCGGTCGTGAAATCGGGCTGGCGAAGCTGCAGCTTCAGACGTCCACTGGGCGTGACGGAAGGAGCCGGCCGTTCCACGATCGCGCCGCCCGGAACGCGGCCCACAGTGGGGTGATTTACGGTCTGGCTGTTGGAGGACCGGCCGGCTACGAACCCGCTGGTAACCACTCCGCCTTGCGCCACCGCGTAGGTCTGGCCGTCGACACCCTTCAGGCTGGTCAGCAGCAACAGGCCGCCTTGAAGATTGGAGGCGTCGCCGATGGCCGCGGCCGTGGCGTCAATATGCACACCTTCCTGCGCGAACCCGGGTAAGGTGGCCGTCACCATCACGGCGGCCGTGTTGCGAACGGTGACCGCGGTGGGAGGTACGGAAACTCCCATCTGCTGCAGAAGATTGGTGAGACTCTGTGTGGAGAATACGGTCTGCTTGCGGTCACCGGTTCCATTCAGGCCGACCACCAGGCCGTAGCCGATCAGCTGGTTATCGCGCACGCCCTCCAGCGAAACCAGTTCCTTGAGGCGCGTGGCGGCCCCAGCGGGCGCGGCCAGCAGCGCGGTCAATCCCAACGAGGCAAAAAACAGTCTCACGATGTCGACTCCTAGAAGGGCAGTAAGCCCAGGATCAGCCGGTATAAAATGAACGGCCGCTTTACCGAATCCGCCACTACGCCCTTGCCGTTGACCTGCAGTTCCATCTGCGCGATGCGATCGGAGGAGACGATGTTGGCCGTGCTCAGGTCCACCGGACGCACGATGCCGCGCACGCCGAGCACCTGATTCTCGGAATTGATCTTGACGTTTTTCGTGCCCTGGATCACCAGGCTTCCGTTGGGGAGCACCTGCGTCACCACGGCGGAGATCGTCGCAGTCAACGTCGTGTCACGCGTGGTGGCGCCTTGTCCGTCCAAAGCGGTATTGGTGCCAACCTTGGCCAGATTCGCTAGGGGACCGACGGCGCGGGTGATCCCACCGGCCGCCGCAATATTGCTTTGCACGCTCGAATTGCGCTGAGTCTTCACGGTGCCAGAACTGACGGCGGAGGCTTTCTCCTGCACCAGGATCGTGACGATGTCTCCCGCGCGCCGCGCGCGAAGATCGGACGTCAGGTCCGAGAACAGGGATGTCTGGGTCCACAGAGAGCCCGGCTGAACTGACTGGCGCTCGGTTCCCTGCGTGGCGGCAATCTGCGCCAGCGTTTGGTCCAGCGCCGATTCCGGCTGCGGTTTCTTGGTCTTCTCGGCCGCTACGGCCAGCCCGCCCAGTGTGATGCCGATCGTGACGAGAGCGATGGTGGAAATTTTCATTGCACGCTTACCTTGCCTTTGCCTGTGACCCGAGCCCGGAAGTCCTTGCCGCTGGTCAAATTCTTCACCAGGATGGTCGCGCCGGTGACCCCATTGGTCTCCGCTCGTCCTTCGAACATCAGATGCGCGGGGCCAGCCGTGACCTCTACCTTCACAACTTCTCCACGGGCGACTTCGGGAGCACGGCTGAGTTGACTGCGAAGAACCGTGGAACCTGTGCGAATCAATGCTCTAGGGACGTATCCCACCACTTCGTCTAAGTGCCGCGCGGGACGATCGTCCAGGGCGAAACTGTCGAAGCTTTCCAGGCGGACTTGATCCTCACGCACCGGATCGCCCACGGGAAGATCGGCCACGGCCACGACGCGCGTGGTGGTGGTGGTGATGCGAGCGCGCGCCGAAATGCTGAAACGGCGATTGTTCCCGTAAGCCACGTATCCGCGCCAGATCACTTCCGCCTGCGGATCGGAGGAT
>Ga0310810_10008387_pt1 | contig 11891 bp, 11 predicted proteins | sample NCmetagenome_FD_207641 | JGI IMG/M metagenome (GOLD analysis project Ga0310810, IMG submission 207641) | Soil microbial communities from experimental microcosm in Duke University, North Carolina, United States - NC | ecosystem: Engineered > Artificial ecosystem > Soil microcosm > Unclassified ...
TGATCGGTGGCATCTACGACGTGCGCGGCTTCGCGCCGCGCTCGCTCGGTCCGGTCCTGCGCATCACCAACCCCGGCGAGCCCGGCCAGGCGCTCGGGCGCCTGCCGCTCGGCGGCAACATGCAGGTCATCTGGAACAGCGAGATCGAGTTCCCGCTGTTCAAGAAGGTCGGCATCTCGGGCGTCGTCTTCTTCGACATGGGCAACGCGTACAACCTCGAGAACCGCTACTGCGCCGACCCGGATCGCAAGAACCCGTCGAGCGCGATCTCGCCGAAGTTCGATCCGTGCTTCCGCTTCGAGGACTTGCCGACGAGCATCCGTAAGTCCGTGGGCTTCGGCTTCCGCTGGTTCTCCCCGATCGGTCCGCTGCGGTTTGAATGGGGCATCCCCTTGGATCGTCAGGACGATGGCCCACAGGGCAAGGAGCAGCCGTTGGTGTTCGAGTTCACCATCGGAAACTTCTTCTAGCTCCTGCAGCCGTTCTGGATTAAGGAAGCCTCATGAAGCGCCTCTCGCTCGTCCTCGCCGTCCTCGGCTGTGGTGTCGCCGTGTCGCCGTTCGTCGCCGCCTCGTTCGCCGCCGCGGCCGGCGGGTCGACCGCGACCAAGATCGGCGTCATCGACATCGAGAAGACGCTCTACGAGACCCCGGCCGGCAAGCGCGCGTCGGACAAGTTCGACAAGGCGCGCCAGGCCAAGGAGGCCGAGCTCGCGAAGCAGCAGAAGGAGCTCGAGAAGGACGCCGCCGATCTCGACAAGCAGGCGTCGATGTACAAGCCCGACGTGCTCAAGCAGAAGCGCGACGACCTCGAGAAGAAGTTCGTCGATCTGCAGACGGCGGCGGCCAAGGCCGAGCGCGAGCTCGCCGGTCAGCGCGCGACCTTGGTGCAGGACATCCTCAAGCAGGCGAACCCGATCATCGAGGACATCGCGAAGCAGGAAGGCGTCGACCTCATCGTCGAGCGCGGCTCCGTGCTGTGGGTCGACAAGACCCTCGACCTCACCGACAAGCTCAACGCGAAAATGAAATAGGTAGGCCGGCGTGTTAAGAGGGGACATGTCGGTCCTCTCGCCGCAGCAGATCCTCGAGAAGCTGCCGCATCGCTTCCCGTTCTTGCTCATCGACAAGGTCGTCGAGCTGACGGACGAGAAGGTGGTCGCGATCAAGAACGTCTCGTTCGGCGAGCCGTATTTCCAGGGCCACTTCCCCGGCGCGCCGGTCATGCCGGGCGTGCTGCAGGTCGAGGCGATGGCGCAGGCGGGCGCGATCCTCGCGTCCAAGATCATCGACTTCGACGCGGTCAAACAGGTCGTCTACTTCATGACGATCGACGGCGTGAAGTTCAGGAAGCCCGTGGTGCCCGGCGACCAGCTCGTGATCGAGGTCGTGCCGCTGCGCAAGGGGAAGATCTTCAAGGCCAAGGGCGAGTGCAAGGTCGACGGCGCCGTCGTCTCGCAGGCCGAGTTCATGGCGACCGTCGCGAATCGGCCATGACCCGTCACCTCGCGATCGCGATCGTGGTGCTCGCCGCGTGCAAGGGCGGCAAGAACACGATCCAGCGCGCGAAGGACGGCGGCGCGCCGGTCGCGGTCGTCGAGCATCCGGTCGGCAGCGGCGGCGGCGAAGTCCACTACACCGCCGAGAGCGAGCCGAACGACGATCGCGATCACGCGACCGCGCTCGCGCTGGGCGCGGGCGCGCAGGGCACGATCGCCGGCGACGCCGACGTCGACGTGTTCGCGCTGCACCTCGACGCGCCGGGCATGGTGTCGATCCAGACCGACGCGCTCGACACGGTCGACCTGATCATGGAGGTGCAGAACGCGTCGGGCGAGGTCGTCGCGAAGTCCGATCGCGGACCGGCGAAGACGAGCGAGGGCGCGCCGAACCTCGGGCTGACCAAGGGCGACTGGTTCGTCGTCGTGAAGCCGTTCGTGAAGCCCGCGAAGAAGCCGCCCAAGAGGAAGGGCGCGCCGCCTCCGGCCGCGATCGACGCCGGCGCCGTCGAGGAATCGACGCCGTATCACGTCACCGCGCAGCTGGTCGCGCCCGCCGATCTCACCGAGCGCGAGCCCGACAACGACGCCGGCGCGGCGTCGGACGTCTTCCTCGGCGATACCGTGAAGGGCTGGATCGGCTGGGCCGGCGACGTCGACGTCTGGAAGCTCTCGCTCGAAGGCCTCGGCCAGCGCAACGCGCTCGATCTCGATCTCGCGGCGGTGCCCGGCGTCGCCTTGACGCTCGAGGTCCTCGACGGCAGTGGCAAGAGCCTGCTCGTGCGGCGCGGCGTGCGCGGCGGCGCGGTCAGCGTGAAGAGCCTGCTCGCCGCGGTCGCCGACGGGCAACCGCCGTATCACTACCTGAAGATCAGCGCCGACAAGTCGAACCCGGTCGACGCGTACACGCTCCACGTCGCGGGCCGCTTGCTCGATCTCGACGAAGAGGCCGAGCCGAACGACGCGATCGACAAGGCGACGCCCTTGCGCGTGGTGCCGACCGCCGACAGCGGCACGATGCGCGCCGCGCACACCGCCGGCGACGTCGACTGGTTCTCGCTCGACGCCGGCGACGGCGATCAGCTGCTCGACGTCTCGGTCGAGGCGCCGAGCGGCACCGATATCGTCGTCGAGGCGCACGCGCAAGACGGTCACCTCCTCGCGACCGCCGACAACGGCAAGGTCGGCGAGCGCGAGCACCTCTCGGGCGTGACGATCCCCGCCAACACGTCGGTGCGGATCAAGATCGAGGCGAAGGCCGACAAGAAGGACACCGGCGAGCCGCGCGACTACTCGCTGCGCTGGTCGATCTCGCCCGCCGAGGGCGCGCCGATGCCGCCCGAAGAGAAGAACGAGACGCCGTGATCTCGCGCCGCGCCGCCTGGTACGCGCTCGGCGTGCTCGCGTTCGCGAACCTCGTCAACTACGGCCTGCGTAACTCGTTCCAGCCGCTCTACCCCGAGCTGCGCGCGAAGTTCGGCTTCACCGACGGCGAGCTCGGCTTCATCGGCTTCACGTACATGTTCGCGCACGCCGCGGCGACCTTGCCGATGGGCTGGGCCGGCGATCGCTTCGACCGCCGCCGCTTGATCGCGCTCGGCATGGGGCTCGCGTCGATCGGCGCCGCCGCGGCCGCGGTCGCCGGCCACGTCGCGTCGCTCGCCGCCGCGCGCGCGATCTCGGGGCTCGGCACCGCCGCGGTCGTGCCGGTCGCGAACTCGATCCTCGGCGAAGCCTTCGACGGCCCGAAGAAGGCGATCGCGCTCGCGCTCTTCAACCTCGGCCTGATCCTCGGCGGCGTCGCCGGCTTCGGCGTCGGCGCGGGGCTCGGCTTTCCCGGCGCGTTCTATGCGTTCGCGATCCCGGCGGCGATCCTCGTCGGCGTGATCGCGATCCTGCCGGTCGCGCCCAAGCGCACCGGGGCCGCGGCGAGTGGCGGCGCCCGCGCGTTCCTCGCCGACGCGCGCGAGCTGCTCTCGATCCGACCGTTGCGATGGCTCGCGGCGTCGTCGACCGCGATGGCCTTCGCGACCGGCGGCTACCTCGGCTGGTTGCTCGACTTCCTGCAGACCGAGCGGCACATGTCGAAGGAGAGCGCGACCCAGGTGCTCGGCGTGTCGATCATCGGCGCGCTCGCCGGCGTGATCACCGGCGGGCGCATCGGCGATCGGCTGCGCGTGCGCCACCGCGCCGGCCGGCTCTACGCGATCGTGCTCGGGCTCGGGCTCACCGTGCCGTGCGCGATCGTGTGCATCGAGGCGCAGCCGGGCCCGCTCCTCTACGTCGGTGCGGTGCTCACGATGTTCTTCGTGTCCTGGTACCACGGGCCGATCGCGGCGTCGGTCGACGACCTCGCGACCGGTGGGCGCGCTGCGACCGCGCAGTCGCTGGTGATCTTCTCGATGCACGCGCTCGGCACCGCGCCGGGCTGGTGGCTGATCGGCATCGTCGCGGGGCGCACGAGCCTGACCACCGCGATGCTCGCCAACACCGGCATGGTCGTCGTCGCCGTGCTGCTCATGATCCGCGCGGGGCGCGTGTATGGCAGCGCGCCCCCCGCAGCGCTATAACCGACGTCGATGAAGCGGCTCGCGCTGGTGATCGCGTTCGGGTTGGCGGCGTGCGGACCGCACACGGGCCCCGACATGGCGCTCGATTCGTACGCGCACGCGCTGCACGCGCAGGACTTCGACGCGGCGTACGCGCTGATGTCGTCGTCGTTCCGCGCCAAGGTCTCGCGCGACGAGTTCGTGCGGATGCTCAAGGACAACCCGCGCGAGGTGCAGGACACCGCCGCGCGCCTCGACGGCCGCCACGAGCACCTCGAGGTCTCCGCCGAGCTCGCGTACGGGCTCGGCGATTCGATGCGCCTCGTCCAGGAGAACGGCCACTGGCGGATCGCGTCCGATCCGCTCGCGTTCTACGATCAGTCGACGCCGCACGCCGCGCTGCGATCGTTCCTGCGCGCGTATCGCCTGCAGCGCTGGGACGTGATGCTGCGCTTCCTGCCCGACAAGTATCGCGAGCACATGGACGTCGCGAAGATGAAGGATCAGTTCGAGGGCCAGTCGCGCGAGCAGACCGAGGTCCTCATGAACATGCTCGAGGCGAACGTCGACGCGCCGATCGTGGAGAAGGGCAACGAGGCGCGCATGAGCTACGGCGAGCGGAACGAGGTGAAGTTCGTGCGCGAAGACGGCGCATGGAAGCTCAAGGACCTCGACTGACCGCGTCGCGGCAGCGAGCGCACATAGTGAGATCCCCCGGGGCGTCCTGCGCCGGTTTGAGTCACCGGGTACGCAAAAAGGTCAACAGACCGCGGACACGGTCGATTCTCCGGGAAGTGTGCGGATTTGAGACACGGGAGCGGAAATCCGGAGGGAGCAACCAGCTTCCTCGGTGTCGCAACTGGGTCGTCGCATCGCCGCATCGAAACCACCGCCATTCGGTGGACCTCCAGGCGTTCCCGTGCGTTACAATAAGGACGGTAACCGTGGCCCTCGGGGCCCGTAGATTGCACCAGGATCGGGACGTAGGCGCCGAGCGAGGTGGTTCAGTCAAAGTAGAATTTGCTATCCACAGACACCGTCCTTAGAGAAGAAGGAAAGGCGGTTGAGCCATGCTGGACCCGTGGATCATCGACGAAATCCTTCGCCGCGAGGAAGAAAAGCGGCGCGAGCAAGAGCGGCGGATCGAGATGCCGCTCGAGACTCCGCGCGGTCGCGACAGCGACACGAAGGTACCGACCCAGGCCCCCCCGGAGAGCGAACGGGGCGTGATGATCATCGACATCTGAGCTGCTGATCCACGGACCGCCTGCCGCGGCCCGCTCCACCAGAAGGTGGCGGGCCGCGTTCGCGTTTTCGGTTCCTGTGATCGTCACAGCGATGGGGTCAGATGGCTCCGCCGCGAGTCGAAGATCGCTCACGGCCTGATAGATCGAAAGGCTTACGACCTACAGCCGTTCGATGGTAGAGCCCACGCGAGGATGACCCGACCACTGCCACACCGTCGAGCGCTGGGCTTCAGCGTCCTGCTCGGCGCGCTCGGTTGGGCGCTGCTGATCGCGGCGCCGTGGCTCGGCCTCGCGCCGGCGCCGCCGGTCGGCAACGAGATCTGGACGTTCCTCCTGTTCCTCGGCGTGATCCTCGCGGGCCGCGGGCTCGCGTATCACCCGGTGCCCGAGCGCGTGATCGCGCTCGACGCGGCGTACTTCGTCGCGTCCGCGATGATCCTCGGCTCGCTGCCCGCCGGGCGCTTGGTCGCGATCGCGCTGACGATCGATTCGCTGTTCCGCATCGGCTCGGCGGCGCGCCGCGGGCGCCTCGCGAACCAATCGATCGCCGACGAGCTCGGCTACGTCTTCTACTTCGGCGGCATGACCGGCGCGCTCGTGATGGTGTGCGCGGAGCTGTTCGACGTCGATCGCTTCGATCTGCTGTCGCGCTCGTCGGGGGCGATCGCGCTGGTCGTCTGCGGCATCGGCGTCGCGCTGCTCGTCACGCACTACACGCTGCAGGGCGCGCGCGCGGTGCTGATGGGACGCAGCCTGCGCTCGTACGTGAAGGTGATCGCGATCCCCTCGATGCTCAGCGAGGCGTCGCTGCTTCCGCTCGGCGCGGTGCTCGTCTTGATCTATCGGCCGACCGCGCTGCTCGGCGTGGTGCTCCTGTCGGGCATCTACGTCGTGATCAGCTTCTTGTTCAACCGGCTCGCGCGCGCGACCGCGGCGTTGCGGCGCCGCGTCGGCGAGCTCGAGATCCTGAACCAGAGCGCGCGCCAGCTGGCGGCGTCGCTGCAGCTCGAGGAGCTGGTCGAGACCGTCGCGCGCGAGACCACGCGCGCGATTCCGGAGGCCGAGGTGCTCGCGCTCGTCCACCGCGCCAACGCCGGCGACGACAAGCGTCTCGTCGTCGATTGCTTCGATCGCGAGCGCGACGAGTTCTCGCGCGTGTACACCGGCCGGAACGACGGCGCGACCGGCTGGGTGATCCAGCACCAGGCGCCGCTCACGATTCCGGATCTCGCCGACAGCGACATCGACGTCGGCCCCGGCCCGCACGGCATGCGCTCGTGGATGGGCGTGCCGATCCTCATGTACGGCGGCTGCGAGGGCGTGCTGGCGATCCAGAGCCGCGCGCCCGGCGCGTTCGGCGCCGAGCAGCGCCGCTTGCTCGAGTCGATCGGCCTGCAGGTCGCGGCCGCGCTGCAGAACGCGCACCTCTACGAGATGGCGATGGTCGACGGCCTCACCGGCTTGTTCGTGCGTCGCTACTTCGACGCGCGCATCGAGGAAGAGATCGAGCGCTCGAAGCGCTACGGCCAGCCGTTCTCGGTCGTGATGATGGACATCGACGACTTCAAGCACCTGAACGACACGCACGGCCACCTGCTCGGCGATCGCGTGCTGCGCGCGGTCGCGCAGACCGTGAAGCAGCAGATGCGCGGCGTCGACACGGCGGCGCGCTACGGCGGCGAGGAGATCGCGATCGTCCTGCCGCGCACCGAGATGGTCGCGGCGCTCAACCAAGCCGAGCGCATCCGCGCGGCGATCGCGGATCTGCGCGTCACCGCCGAGGGCGGCAGCGGCCCGGCGATCGGCGTGACCGCGAGCTTCGGCATCGCGGCGTATCCGGAGAGCGGCGCGGTCGCCGTCGAGGATCTGGTGCGGCGCGCCGATCGCGCGCTGTATCGCGCGAAGAAGTCCGGCAAGAACCGGGTCGAGCTGTTCTGGGCCGACGAGAGCGGCGAGCGCCCGGCGATCACGACCACGGCGACGCAAAGAAACGCCGCGGGGTAGCATCTTAGCGCGATGTCGGAGCGCACCAAGGCGGAGGCGAAGATCGGGCTCGCGCGGTTCTTCGCGCGCGCGAAGCAGATCCTCACGACGGATCCGACCGGCTCCGACGAGGACGATCGCGTGGTCGAGGAGGCGACCGCGCAGGCGCTCGCGCGCCACGCCGCGCAGCACAAGGGCGGCATGGCGAAGGTCGCGCAGCTCGCGGCGTACGATCCGCTCGGCGCGCTCGGCGAGGGCTCCGGCGCCGGCAGGTCCGCGCTCGCGAACCTGTGGGACCGCGCGCCCGGCGTGACCGCGGCCGAGGTCTCGCGCGTGATCGAGGAGGATCTCGGCGCGCCGCCGCAGCAGCTGTTCGCGTCGTGGGATCCGAACCCGATCGCGGCGGCGTCGCTCGGGCAGGTGCACGCGGCGACCGGCAAGGACGGCAGCGAGTACGCCGTGAAGATCCAGTACCCCGCGATCGCGGCGGCCTTGCGCGAGGACGTCGCGAGCGAGGCGTTCGTGCGCAAGCTCGCGGGCAGCGAGGTCGGCGCGACGCTCGACGGCGCGGCGCTCGAGGCCCTGCGCGCGGCGGTGCTCGGCGAGCTCGACTATCGCGCCGAGGCAGCGGCGTGCGAGAAGTTCCGCGCCGCGTGGGCGGGCGACGAAGCGATCGTCGTGCCGCGCGTCGAGACGTCGCTCAGCTCCGCGCGCGTGCTGACCATGGAGCGGCTGCGCGGCATGACGCTGGTCGAGACCGCGAGCGCCGACGCCGACACGCGCGCGCAGGCGGCCGCCGCGATCTTCCGCTTCGCGTACGGATCGCCGCTCGTGCACGGCCTCCTCAACGCGGATCCCAACCCGGGCAACTACCTCGTCGCGCGCGCGGGTGATCGCGTGAAGGTCGGCTTCCTCGACTTCGGGTGCGCGGTGCCGCTCGCGCCCGAGCTCGCCGCCGGCGACAAGGAGCTCTGGTACGGCATCTTGCACGACGACGCGTTCGCCGGCGCCGAGCGCTTCCGCATGGGGCTCGCGCACATGAAGCTGTTGCGCCGCGCCGACGCGCTGCACTCGACCGCGCATCGCGATTGGGAGCGCGCGCTCGCGACGCCGTTCGCCGGCGCCGCGCCGTTCCATTGGACGCGCGGGTACGCGGCCGACCTCGCGCGCTCGACGCGGCGCGCGCTCGCGGCGGGTGGGCTCGGCTTGCCGGCGGGCGTCGTGCTCTTGTGGCGCGCGCGGCTAGGTGTGGCAAGCGTGCTCGCGATGTTGGATTCGTCACTGCCGTTCCGGAGATTGCTAGTCGATCTCATCGGGCTCGGTAGAGCCGCGCTGCGCTGACGTTGCATGCTCCGTTCATGCGGAGCGCGCTGGTGTTGATCGTCGTGGCGGCGTGTCGCCCCGCGTTCGATCTCGCCGATCGCGAGGACATCTTCGCCTTGCCCGGCGACAAGCACGTGATGTGCGCGGCGAGCATGGAGTGGCCGCACATCGATCGAGACGTGATCGACGCGGCGCTCGATCGAGCGCACGACGACCACAAGGTGCTGCAGCTGTTCGCGCACGATCCGGGCGTGACCGTCGACGTCGACAAGATCGAGATGGTGCTGCGCGACGCGACCGCGCGCGGGCTGACGACGATCACCTATCGCGAGCTCGCGAGCGGCGTGCCGCGCGAGGCCCGCCTCGCGTTCTCGTTCGACGACTGGTACGTCGACCACTGGGCGCAGATCGCGGACGTCTTCATCCGCTACCAGGCGCGCGCGACCTTCTTCGTCGGCGAGTACGACACGCTCACCGACGAGCAGAAGGACGAGCTGCGCCTGCTCGCCCACGACGGCCACGACATCGAGTACCACTCGACCCGCCACGAGAACGCGCCGCAGTACGCCGCCAAGCACGGCGTCGACGCCTACCTCGCGAACGAGATCGATCCCGATCTCGCCGCGATGCGCGCCGACGGCTGGGAGCCGATCGTCTTCGCGTATCCGTACGGCCATCGCTCGGACGCGCTCGATCGCGCGCTGCTCACGCGCTTCACGCTGCTCCGCAGCATCATGCGCGAGTGCCCGCGGTCCGCGCACGAGACCGCCAACGACGTGCGCCGCGATCTCGACGACGACATCGACGAGCCGCTGACCGAATAGGGCCTCAGGCCTCGGGCCCCAGGCCTCGGCCAGAACAGAGACGAGACCTCGCGCGTCTTGCGGGGCCGAGGCCTGAGGCCTGAGGCCCGAGGCCCAATCTCAATACGTGTAGCGGATGTAGAGCCGGCCCTCGACGCCCTGCGCGCTCGAGAACTGGGGCAGCGCCCACCAGTTCGCGGCGAGGCCGAAGGCGTAGTGGCGGTTCTGCAGCTGGTACTCGAAGCCGCCGCCCGCGTCGAACGAGATCGTGGTCGACTCGCCGGGATCGAGGAGGCCGGCCTTCTGCAGGATGTTCGAGGACACCAGCGCGGCGCCGAGGCCTCCCTCGACGAAGATCGCGACGGTGTCGAGGCGCGCGGTGAGGCGGCCGTCGGCTTGCGCGCGGTAGAGCTGGAACCACTCGCCGGTCGGCGGCGGCGGCACCGTCGCTTCGTGGTTGCCGCCGTCGAGGTGCACGCCGAGCGCGAGCCACGAGAACGGCTCCCAACCGACCCGCAGCGACAACGCCGGGCCGATCTTCGCGTCGGACGCGGCCGAGCCGATGAAGCCCTCCGCGCCCGCGCCCGCCTCGGTGTAGAAGCCGGTCGACGCGGGGCGCGCGTGCGCCGCGAGCGGCACCAGGAGCGCGGCGAGCACGATCGCGCGTCTCATCACGACGATCGTATCAAAGTCCGATCACTGGAGGGGCGCTTGCGGCGTATAGACTGCGGGGGCGAACGCCTGCAGCTCGCCCGCGGGCGCGTCGAGCAGCATCTCGTGGAGCAGGCCGCGGTCGCCGAGATCGCGCACGCGCACCGAGTACTCCATCACCATGTGCTGATCGGCGCTGAAGACGACGTCGAAGCGCACGAGCTGCGCGTACGCCTCGGCTGGGATCGGATCGCCGGTCGGCATCGAGCCGAGATCCGGCATCGTCGGGTCGATCAGCGTCGACGGCTGGAACTGCGGCTGATCGGCGTCGCCGGGGGCGAGGATCATCTTGAACGGGTTGGCGTTGCCGCGCGTGATCGCGTCGAGATCGACCGACGCCTCGCGGATCTGATCCTCGCGGAACACGCCGGTGGTGAGGCCGTTCTTCGCGACGTGGATCGGGATGTGGCCCATGAGCGGCGGCGGAGGCGTGGCTTCGTCGTCGGTCGGATCGACGAAGTTGTCGGGCACGTACGCGAAGAGCTCGTTCGCGCCGTTGAGATCGATGAACGCGACGCCGTCCTGATCGGACAGGTTCTTCACGCTCCACTCGAGATCGACCGCGAGATCACCGACGCGCACGTACGGGATCTGGATGTTCGGGTACTTCATCTGCAGCGCGGCCGCCTCGTCCATGTCCTTCTGGATCGGCAGGCGGATCGGCAGCGTGAGCGTCGCCGTCGCCGGCATGCCCATCATCGTCGGGTCGGCGCCGACCTCCAGGTTCTGCGCGGGATCGAGGTAGCGCGGATCTTCCGAGCAACCGATCGCGGCGAACATGACGAAGGCGAGGCCGACTGCGCGCATACATCACCCCTGGCTGAAGATGAACGGGTAGTTCACGATCGCGCCGCCCTTGGCGGGGAACTTCAAGGTGGAGATCTGGCGACGGATGCAGCTCTCGACCGCGTCGTCGTTGATCTGCGACGACTGCACGCCCGTCTGCGTGACGGAGCCGCCGGCGTCGATCACGAAGTGGATGACGATCTTGCCGCCGCCCAGCGCCTTGCCCTTCACGTCGAGCTGCTTCTGGTAGCAGGTGCGGATCAGACCCGCGCGCCGCTTCACGACCTGATCGATCTCGTCCTTCGACAGGCCGTTGAAGTCGCCGGTCGCGTTGCCGGTGCCGACCACCGCGACCTCCTTCACGCCGCTGCCGGTACCGCCGTTGCCTTTCGGCGCGCGCGTCTCGCCGACGTCGGTGTGTCCTTGCGAGACGAAGTCGCCCTCGACGGAGCCGCCGCCGCCCGGGCCGTTGCCCTTCGAGTCGCGCTTGGTGCCCGAGCCTTCACCGGGACCGAAGCCGGTGCCCTTGCCGGGACCCGAGCCGATGCCGCCGCGCTGCTTCGGACCGGGCAGGCCGGTGAAGTTGCCGAGGTCCGGCAGATCCTTGTTGATGATGTTGTCGATCACGCGCCGGTTCTTGTCCTCGAACAGCGCGACCTTCGGCGGCGCGGGCTTCTCGTCTTCCTTCGCGTTCGGATCGCGCGCGCGCGGCTCCTTGCCTTCGCCGCCGGCCTTGCCTTCCTTGCCCTTGGTCGCGCTCTGGACGTTCTGCTTCTGTCCTTCCTTCGACGCCGCGGCCGCGGCGCCTTCGAGGTGCGAGACCTTCGGCTCGGGCTTCTTCTCCTCGGGCTCGATGCGCGTGACCAGGTAGCTGCCGGTCAACGCGCGCGGGCCGGGCCACGTGAACGGATCGCCGTCGGACTCGAAGCGATACGTGATCGCGAGGAGGATCGCGTGGAGCATCACCGAGAACGCGAGCGCCGGCATCAAG
>Ga0310810_10008388_pt1 | contig 11891 bp, 6 predicted proteins | sample NCmetagenome_FD_207641 | JGI IMG/M metagenome (GOLD analysis project Ga0310810, IMG submission 207641) | Soil microbial communities from experimental microcosm in Duke University, North Carolina, United States - NC | ecosystem: Engineered > Artificial ecosystem > Soil microcosm > Unclassified ...
CGATTCCCTTTCGCAGCTTTTCCTGCTGCGGCTCGAGCCCGACTCCACCGTAGATGGCAACGGCCCTCAACTTCGAGTGGCGGCCGTACTTTCTGAAGCTCTCCTCCACTTGCACGCAAAGCTCACGCGTCGGCGTGAGAATGAGCGCGCGCGCTCGATGTGCATTTGGTGGAATTGCAGGTTTCCCGTCGAGCAGACGTTGAATGATCGGCAGCGTAAAACCGGCAGTTTTTCCCGTGCCGGTTTGCGCGAGACCCATGATGTCGCGTCCGCCCAACGCAACGGGAATTGCCTGCACCTGTATCGGTGTCGGCGTGGTGTAGCCAGCATCACGGACGGCATCGAGCAGCTCGGGAATCAAACCGAGCTGATCGAACGTCTCATCCGGTGATTTCTTCACGCGGCGAGCATTGCTGACGCGAGGAACTCGAGTATCGCGTCGTTCACGACCGGTGCCGCCTCGTCATATATGACGTGACCTGCATCGCGAATCACCATGTGACGAAGGGACGGCATCGTTCGACAATATCTCTTTACGGATTTTTGCGACACGAAATGATCTCTGCCGCCAGTGATTATCAAAGATGGAACTGAAAGCTTCCTGAATTGTGCGTTCCAGTTGAATTCATGCAGCAAGTGTCGTGTCGCTATCACGAACTCGGGAAACTGCATCGGCGCGTAATACTCATCCACATCCCTCGGAGTGATTTTACGAAGACGGCCATTCACCACGTCGAGCAAGAGCTTGATGGTCCACCGGCCAGCGATCGCAGGAAGCTTCGGCGTCAGAAAACCCGGCGTCCCCATGCGAATCGCAGTCAGGCCATGAACGCCTGAAAATCCGACAGGCGAAACCATCACGAGCGCACGCACTCGTTCCGTCGACGCCCACGCGACATGAGCACCAAGTGCAGCGCCCATCGAGAGACCGCAAACAATCACTCGACCACCAAGTGCATCGATAATCTCCTCGAGATGCACGCGCATCGAGTCGAGGCGATACTCCGCCGGATGCGTCGGCTTGTCTGAAAGCCCGTGACCTTTGAGCTCTACCGCCACCGCGTAGTAACCTGCCTTTGCAAACGGAATGAGATTCTCCCTGAACACATATGCCGAGCATCCCCAGCCATGCACCAGAAGTATGGTCGGATTGGTGTTGTCACCGCATTCTACAGCACGCAGTCGAAGGCCCGACCGAAGAGTGACATACCGCGTACGCAAATCGGGCCGGCCTGCCGGAAACATTTCGGCAGGAGAAAGAAAAGAAGATTTATCCGTTGTAATGCGTGAACCCGTTTTCTAAATGAGCTCGATCTCGCGTCCGATGAGCTTTCCGATGAGGCCGATGCGGAACGTAACATCAGCGACTGCAGCAGGCGTTCCTCTCACCGAACCTCCGGTGAAATCCTCGAGCGGAAAACTCGGCCAAACGCGCGGGTTGCTGCTCGTGGGAATGTCAGTGCCCTTATGCGGATGCCACACGGCGGAGCGATCGCGATCGTCCTCGAACCGCTCGAACATCTTGAGCCAGTTTTCATTTCGTCGCAGGAATCCGAGTCGCGCCATTGTCTCGAGCCACATCAACGCAAATGGAATGTCCGACTCTACAGCGTTTCTGTGAGGAAGCCTGTCGCCGAGTATGAAGTGCGGCATGTCGACAATCTTTTTTCCGACGAGTTGCTGTGAATCCTGACGAGGATGCGGCTGCGAGACGTACGCGTAAATCCGTTCGACCTCGGAATAGTTCTCGTTTCTGAAAATCGGCATGTGCGCAAGCATCGTGAGCGCGTGGAACGACGGCGGCGTCGCTTCAGGCGCGAGGACGTGCACATTTCCAACTCGCATCCATGGTTTTTCAGCGAGCGGTGAATTGAGATACGAATCGATTCGCTCGAGAATCCTGCGAGCTGCGCCGCGAAGACGCGGATCTGCTTCATACCCTGCTTGCGCGAGTGCTGCCGCAGCTGCTTCACGCAGAAGTAGTCGTCCGCGGCGAACTGCGTCTTCGTCTTTCGCTTTTACTCCAAGCTCGTACAAGTACGCAGGATCGTTGTCTTCAGCGAGAAGTCTGAAGAGAATTCTGCGCGCGAGTGCGAGCGGAGGCGATTCGCGGTCCCAACCGTACTCGAGAAGTCGCCGAACCGCGGGCACTGTGCCGACGCCGGCAAAATCAGCGCTGCTCTTCGACGGGACGCCGAGCATCGAGTGATTCCACGTTCCGTCAGCGGATTGTGAGAGAGCGATTCGCAGAGCTGGACGATAGACATATGGAAGCGAGCTCAGCTCAGCGACGACTGCATCCGGCAGACGTGCGATTTCTGTTGCTGCGCGATACTTGATCGGTCCCGACGCGTTCTCGAGAATCCACTGCATCGGGAACTGCAACGGCTCGCCGCCCGTCGTCAGGGGAGCGAAGATCGAATCGGCGGCGATGGTGGGTGCTGTCACTAAGCGGTGCTCGACGTCTGTTTTGGTTAAGAAAACGCCGGACTGCCCCGGCGCCCGAACAGCTTCTCTACAGTATCCCGCCGGGATTTTCCCCATTGGCGGTGGCGACCAGGATTTGTGGCGCGTAAGAATAGCAGGTTTTGCACCGGACGCTAGGTAAGGGGCGCAAATCGTTGCGGCTCAACGACATCGCCGATAGGGGCAAAGGGAGCGTCAGGTGTTCAACCTTTTGGCGGCCTGGAGCGTATTAATACGTCCGTTTCAAACACCTACACGTTCATTGTTTTGGAGACATCATGAGCTGGATTCGCATGGCAATTGCCGGCGCCGCATTCATTGGCGTCGCGTCGGTAGCAGGAGCACAGGGCCCGCAGGGTGGACCGCCTCAGGGCGGCGAGCGCGGAAGAGGAATGCGCGGTGAGCAGATGCTCTTTCAGGGAATCGATTTGACGGATGCCCAGAAGGATCAGATTTCGAAGATCAGAGAGAAGTATCGTGCCGAGCGCGAAGCGCTTCGCCCGAAGGATGCCGGTGGAACTCCCGATGGTGGTCGTCCGCAGATCGACGACGCGACGCGCCAGAAGATGGACGCGATCAGAACCAAATCAAATGCAGAGTATCGTGCGGTGTTGACGCCGGCTCAGCAGGCGATCTTCGACAAGAACGTTGCTGACATGAAAGCGCGAATGGACCAGTGGCAAAAAGGTGGTAAGCCACAGGGCGAGAAGTAACAGCGCCACAGCAACAAAAACAAAGCGTGGGAAAATCGAAACTACACGATTTTCCCACGCTTTGTTTTTGTTTCTGTGGCGCTGTTACTTCACCTGACTCGAATCATTCGCGAGCGCGGACAGTGTATAACGGCTTCCGGGATTCCACAAAATCCAACTGTGAAATCCATTGTCGTATCCAGCTTTCATCTGCGCCTTCACCTGCTCGGCGTAATAGTGCGGAGGGCCGAGGGTGAAGTCCTGGTACCATGGGACGATCTTCGCAGCATTCGGAATTCCTGCACTTCTGCGCTTCACGTCCTTGAGGGCGTGATCGATCGTCGCATACGGATGCGCATTTGGATTCCCCAGTTTGTACGTGCCCGGCGCAAAGTGCGACGGATACACCATTGGAAGAACAACATCCGCGCGATCGACGAATCGTTCCCATTTTTGTCCGATTCCCATGTCGGTGGTGTCAGTTGCGGTTAGACCGAACACATCGATGGTCACGGGAATCGAATGCTGATGCAGCTGATCCGAGAGCAATCCAAGCTGATCGCGAATCACTTGCGCGCGGAGTCTGCCGTTCGCGAGCGGATAAGTCGTCTCGCTCACTAGTCGTTTCTCGTCGGGAAATCTCACGTAGTCGAACTGCACTTCGCTGAAGCCGAGATCGTAGGCTTCTTTCGCGAGATCGGCGGCGTATTGCCAAACGCCTTTCTGGTGCGGATCGAGCCAGGGATTTCCGTTTTTGTCGAGCCACGGCTCGAGATTGTCTTTTCGTTTGATCGCCCACTCGAGTTTTGCGCGCGCGAGGAGCGGATCCTTTGCGACGACGATCCGTCCGATCGGATAAATGTTGTGCGCGATCATCGTGTCGAGAATTCCGCGCAGTCTTTGTGCGGACATCGGACGTGTCGTATCTGCGCCAATTTGATTTGCCAGCGGCACTCTCGATTTGTAGAGGACGAAACCGCGATCGTCTTTGACATCGATTACGAGCGCGTTGACCTCAGTCGTTTTCGCGACGTTGATGAGCTCGCCCATTCTTTGGCCGAGTGCTGCCCAGCGATTTACGTAGAGTCCGCGGACGACTTCCGGTCGTGGGACACGCTTGACCGGCGCGCGCTTGGTCGAATCAGCCTGCAGTGAATCGACTTTTTTCTGCTCTGCGGTAAGGACAGGCTCAGCGACTGCATCCCGCCCTTTCACCCTGGCATCACTGCACGCAAGTACAGTTATGAAAATCGATGCAGCTGTTGAAACAGATCGAAGCATTGTAGGAACCATAAAAAGAATTCGGTATCCGGTACCTGACACCAGATACCCGTGGTTCATCAGGTACCATATACCAGCAGTTTATCTGGGTTGTTAAAGAGCGTTTACTTCGGCCGCAGCATCAGAGAGGTAGCCCATCTCTTTTACCACCACTTGTGCCTGTTGGGTCACCATCGTGAGCCCGGCGGGCGTGCGCGAGAGTCCGGCTGACCGATACCGCATCAGCTCCAGCCGCATCGAGCGAAGCAATGTGCGGCAGTGCTCGAGCTTCGCTTCCGATTCAGCACGAGTCTTCCTCAGATCAGCAACGACGCGACGCTGGCGCTTGAGATGCGCGAGACGCCGCACACGCTCTTCGCTCGCGCGATAATCGAGCGGATTTGCCTTCGCTTCGAGATCATTGATCTCCTTTTCGATCGACTCCGGTGTATCCCGCGCATCGCGGAGATCCAGCTCGGCGAGCGTTGTCGCAACCTGCATCGCCTTGCGATACACGGCATCCGCGGACTCGGAAACATCGGGAATCATCTCGCGCTCACTCTTCGTCATTCCCATGATTTGCCGCTGTATCTCATCACGGTCTGCGCGAATCTGCGTTAGCGCTGAGCCATACGGAGAATTGTCCGCGGGAAGCGGCTGCAGTGGCATCGAAGCCGTTTCTCCGGGAAGCGGAGATCGCGCCATGCGTCCGCCGCCAAGCATCGGCGCCATTGGAGCCATCGGCGGAACAAATAATCCGCCTCCGCCCACCATTCGCTCACGCTGACGCGCACGCTCACGCACTTTCTCGCGCTTCGTCTCGTCGAACAATGCACGTGCATCGTCGATAGTCTCAGCGGCAACGTCGAACAACATTCTGTCGCGCGGCTGACGAAACACGTCGCGCCAGTTGTACCCTTCCTGCCACAATTTCGAGTACTGCACCGCCATTCCGATCGACCAGAACATCGTGACGAACAAAAATCCGCCGTCGCCGAATATCGACAGCGGGACGAGGATCGCATTCACCGCGATGTACGGCGCGAGCTTCTTTCGGAATTTTTTTACCGGTGAAGCTTCCCATCGCGCGAGATCATCGGGTGACGGAACTCCGGCAGCACCACGCGACCCCGAGATAAATCTCCCCGTTGCAGACGGCATCCATGACGGCCGAGGGGACGTAGTTCCAGGTGGCTGTCGCGACTGGCGATCGTCAGCGAGCGTCGGCATGTGACTCGACTGCGGACGCGCGGGAATATCGCCGCCGCTCAAAGCAACGACGAGTGACTGTGCGTCGGGGAATCTGTGCGCCGGATCTTTTTCGAGGAGCAACATGATGATCCGCGCGAGATCCGCAGGCAGATCCATTCTCCGCTGCTCGACCGGAACCGGACGCTCCGAGAGATGCTTCACAAGCATCGAAGGAGTATTCGGCGCATTGAACGGCAGATCGCCGCAAGCCATTTGATATCCAACGACGCCGAGCGAGTAGAGATCGCTGCGGCCATCGATGTCTGCTTCGCCGGCGGATTGCTCCGGCGACATGTACGCCGGAGTACCGATGGCCATTCCGGTGGCAGTCAGACGCGAATCGTTTTTGTCAGTAAGAGCGCGCGCGATTCCGAAATCGGTAACCATCGCGCGCCCGGTATCTTCGTCGAGCAGAATGTTGTCGGGCTTGATGTCGCGATGAACGACGTTGCGCTTGTGTGCGTATGCGAGAGCGTCCGCGACCTCGCGCAGAATTCGGCGCAGCTCCTCGGGGTCCATCGCGCCTTCTTTCTGCAACCGCACGGCGAGATTGTCGCCGGCGATGTACGCCATGATGAAGTAGACGAGGTTATCGCGCTCCTCGACGTTATAGATCGGGACGATGTTGGGATGGCTCAGCTGAGCAGCCGTTTCCGCCTCGCGCAGGAACCGGGAGCGAATGTCGCTTCGGAACGCCAGCTCGGGCGGCAGGAGCTTTACGGCAACCTTTCGCTTGAGGCGCTTGTCCATCGCACAATAGACGATGCCCATCCCGCCCCGGCCGATCTCGTCATCCAACTCGTAGTTGGGCGCGAGAACCGAGGCGACGTGGTTGCCAAGATCGTCGTCGGGTCTTAATGGCATGATGCGAGAGTCATCCCGGCAGGCACCGATTGCGAATTATGCCCACGTGGCGTAAATCCTTTGCTCGAAAGATGCAGTATACCCCGTCCCTATAGTAGTACTGGAAGCACACGTTTTAACACTACGGAAGAATTCATGGGACAGCGTCAAACTATACCGGTTCTGCCACTTCGTGGAACAGTAATCTTTCCGGGCCTCACTGCCCCCATAGCGGCGGGACGCCCAGGAACGCTGCGCGCAATCGAGTCAGCGCTCAAAGCAGACAGGCTCGTTTTTGCCGTTGCGCAGCGCGACAATACCGACGAGCCGAGCCCCGACATCCTCTACTCGATGGGCGTAATTGCGCGCATCGGGCAGATTCAGCGCGGACTTGGCGGCGTTCAGCTTCTTCTTCAGGGCGAGCAGCGGGCTACTGCACTGCAGTACTCGATGACCGACGGCTTCCTGAGCGCGGTGATTGTGCCCGCCGAAGAGATGAGTCCGGTCGATGAGAACGATCCCGCGTTCACCGCTCTTCAAAAGGAAACGCGCGAGCGCGCCGCTGAGCTCGGCGAACGTCGCGGGTTGCCGGAAGAAGTCGTTCACCAGGTTCTCGATGCGGTAACCGAGCCCGGCAAATTCGCCGACCTCGTTGCCGGTTATATCGAGCTGCCGGTTCCTGAAAAGCAGGGACTTCTCGAGACGTTGAACGTCGAGGAAAGACTGCGCCGCATTCTCGTTCACGTGCAGCGGCAGGTTGGATTGCTCGAGGCTCAGGAAGACATCAAGTCGCAAGTTCAGGAAGAGCTTGGCGAGCGCCAGCGCGAGATGTATCTGCGCGAGCAGATGAAGGCGATTCAAAAAGAGCTCGGCGACGACGATCAGTCGAAGGAGATGAACGAGCTCCGCGAGAAGCTGAACAAGCTCGAGCTTCCGAAGGAAGCGCGCGCGGAAGTCGAGCGTGAGCTCGGCCGACTCGAGCGTGCTGGGCGCGAATCAATGGAAGCCCAGGTAATCCGAACGTATCTCGAATGGATTGCCGAGCTGCCGTGGAATACACGATCGGATGATCAGCTCGATTTGAATCACGCGTCAACTGTGCTCGAGGAGGATCACTACGGGTTGAGCGACGTGAAGGATCGCGTGCTCGAGTTTTTGGCCGTTCGCCAGCTTCGCGCGAAACAGCTTGCCGAAGAAGTCGAAAAAGAAGGTGAGCTTCCCGTTTCGAAACTCCGAATCGAGCGCGACGATGCAACTCCGTCGCTATCGATGATCGACGATGACGAGCGCGCGATCACCGACAAGAAGGAAGCGAAGGCGCGTGCAATGGCGAAGGGACCGATTCTCATTTTCATCGGTCCGCCCGGTGTTGGAAAAACGTCGATCGCGAAATCGATCGCGCGTGCTCTTGGACGTGAATACGTTCGTGTGTCGCTCGGTGGAGCGCGCGACGAAGCGGACATTCGCGGACACCGTCGTACATACGTCGGCGCAATGCCCGGCAGAATCATCCAGGGAATGAAGCAGGCGGGAACGAAGAACCCCGTCTTCCTGCTCGACGAAGTCGACAAGCTCGGCGTGTCGTTCCAGGGGGATCCGTCGGCGGCGCTTCTCGAAGTTCTCGATCCGGCGCAAAACGACTCGTTCACCGACCATTACCTTGGCATTCCGTTCGATTTGAGCGAAGTGCTGTTCATCGCGACCGCGAACTTTGTTCAGAACATTCCCGGTCCCCTGCTCGACAGAATGGAAGTCGTGGACTTCGCCGGCTACACCGAGAAGGAAAAGGCCGAGATTGCGAAAAAGTATTTGATTCCGCGACAGCTGGAAGATTCGGGACTGAGCGGGAAAGGAATCAACTTCACCGACGAAGCGGTGATGAGCGTCGTGTCGAATTACACTCGCGAGAGTGGAGTTCGTCAGCTCGAGCGGCAGCTCGGCGCAGTTGCGCGTAAAGTTGCGCGCAAGATTGCGATGGGTGAGACGGGTCCGATTGTCGACGAGACAATTACGGCAGAGGAAGTACGTGAGCTGCTTGGCCGTCCGAAGGTTCATCCCGAGAGAGCGAATGTGCAGAACGAAGTTGGAATTGCGACGGGGATGTACTACACGCCGATGGGTGGCGACATCATGTTCGTCGAAGCATCTATTCGTCGATACTATGGAAATCGTGCGACTGACAACGAGCAGGTTGGCCCGGGTGGAGCGGTGTCACTGATTCTCACGGGACAGCTGGGTGATGTAATGAAGGAATCGGCGCGTGCGGCGTTCACATATGCGACGAACAACGCTGCGGCCCTTGGAATTCCAAAGGATCGTCTTGGCGCAATCGAGGCGCACATTCACGTGCCGGCTGGTGCGATACCCAAGGATGGTCCGTCGGCGGGAATTGCAATTGCGACTGCGCTTGTGTCGGAAATGTCAGATCGTCCGGTGCGTGGTGACGTTGCGATGACGGGTGAGATCACGCTGCGTGGTCGCGTGCTTCCCATTGGTGGTCTGAAAGAAAAAGTCCTCGGCGCTCATCGCGCGGGGATCAAGACGATCATCATTCCGAAGGCGAACGAGGCGGATATCGAGGATGTTCCGGAGGAGGTTCGAGGATTGTTGAGCTTCCATCCTGTGGAGACTTTGCAGGAAGTGCTCGATATCGCGCTTGTCCCGAGTGAGCCGGCGCAGGTCAAGCCTTTGGAGATCGCGGGCGCAGCTTAGGGGGAAGGAATCACGAAGACACGAGGCGGGACGGCAGGAAAATCGAAACTACACGATTTTCCTGCCGCCCCGCCTCGTGTTCTTCGTGGTTACTTCTCCTCAGCTGCCGCCAATCAAGACGAAAGGAGCCCACTTCGATGGATGCGCGAATGGCCCATTCGACCGAATGCGTGATTGTCGAATCGCGAGCATCGCGCCTGCAGGAGTTTTCCCCGAATGTAGTTCTTTATAGAACTCCGCCATGTAATCAGCCGTCGTTCGATCTTCCACCTTCCAAAGAGATACAACAACACCGCGTGCTCCTGCCGCAAGAAATGCATGGGGAAGTCCGATGATTCCCTCGCCTCTCAATCTCTGACCGAGTCCCGTCTCGCATGCGGATAACGTGACCAGCTCGGACGATAAACGCAGATGTCGAATTGAATTCAAGTCGAGGCGACCACCGGCCATAACCAGCGACGTTTGCTCCGGCCGCCTGTCACTCAACACCGCGTGCGTGGCGAAGTGGAGATAGCGATATCTCGCGGGGTCGAGCGCTAGCCAGTGCTGCACAGTCGCATTCGATCCGACGAGAGCATCTCCACCGAACAATTGCGCGACGTTGCGAGCTTCTGCAGCAGCCGCTGGGAGAGGAGCAAGATCGATATCGCGTGATGCTTCGCGGTACAGCGCTGTTGTTTGACCAGACACAGTTGGATCACCCACTGCGAGTATTCCTTTCGTCCACTGCGTTCGCGGTCGAGCTCTCGATAGTGCGAGAAGAACTGAAGCAGACGGGCCATAGATGAAACGCGAAGTTGCGCCCCACGGCTCGGCTCCCGCAGCAGGGGTAAATGTTTCGACAGGCGTCGCTGCGAGAGGACCATCACCGACGACGAGGATCTCGTCCGCGAGCGTTGGACGAAGTGGCGCAACCAGCTGTTGAAATGCTCTTACAGCAACGGGTTTCCAGTCGAGTGACGGTGAGTCCAAGCTTCCTCGCATGAAGTCGAGGAACGCACCAACTGAATCCACCGAGCCGAGTCTCGCTGCATGAATCGAATTTGCTGTAACCCACCAGCCAAATACCGATCGCTCGCCCCAGAAGTAAACGAGAAGTGCGCGATTTCCCGAGACGAGTGACCGCTGCAGCGTTGCAGCGTTCGACGATGCTGGATAGCGCACTCCTGCGTTGACGTCGGTTGCTCGCGCACTGGTCTGGATCGCATCGAGCCGGTTTGTGAGAGCATCGATGTCGCGATCGATAATCGCGGCATCTTTCCCGTTTGCATCCCCGCGCGCGGCAAATTTCTCGCGGAGCTGTTGTCTGATCTGATTCTCAGGACTATTCGCTCCGCTGCGCATGTCGCGCTCGGCCATCAACTCCAATAGCAATCGCGCTCGTGCACGCTCTGCAACTTCCAGCGCGGCATCCGCTTTCCCCGCTGCGAGAAGTGTTCGTATTGCACCTTCGTAAGCATCGAGATGCGGTTCAGCAACACCCATTCTGAGATCGCCAAGCGCGAGACGTCCGCGCCATGACTCCAGGAGATCGATCGCCTCGATATACGAGGTGATCGCCGCCGAGCTTTGGGCAGACTCCAATGCGGCACCACGCGCAGAGCGTGCTTCCGCCTCGGGTTCCGGATCGCCGAGGGAATCGGCAATCGCGACCGCCTCGTTTGCCCATCGTTGTGCGGAAGCAGAAGATTTTTGCGCAGCGGCTACCCGCGCGAGAGCGGATCGAATTGTCGATCGCTCCTTGCCGTAATGTCCGGCGTCAGCCAGCGCGAGTGCAGCTCGCAACGACGAATCCGCGGCGACAAAATGTCGCTCCTGAAGATCGATTCGGCCGATGCCTTCCAGATTTTGAAGCTGACCGTACGTGAGCTTCGCACTGCGATTGATTTCGAGTGCACGTGTGAGGTGCTCGCGCGCCCGCTCGAGCGCGCCGGCGTGAGCATAGATCTCCGCGAGGCCACCGTGAATGAACGCCATTCCACGCACTTCGCCGATTTGCTCAGCGCGTGAAAGGGCATCGGTGAAAAGCGTTAGTGCCTGGTCCTGATCTCCAGTCTCTCGAAGAATCTCGCCGAGGTTGAACTCGACGCGTGCAATCGATTCGGGGTTGCCCAGCTTTCGTGCAATCTCGAGAGCAGAATCGTACACAGACACCGCATCCGTGAACCGACCGAGATGCCGGTAGTCGATGCCAAGCTCGTTCAGCTCTTTCGAGATTACGCGCGGCTCAGCGCCATACGCGCGCTCGATCTGGATTGCGCGCTGGTTGCTTGCGAGCGCTTGCCCATAACGACCAGAAAGTGAGTGAATGCGTCCCGTTGCGCTAAATGCGCTCGCTCGGAGGACATCATCATGAGTCTGCTCAGCCAGCTGTTCAGCGGCTGTCGCTTCGACAAGAGCGGAATCGAAATGTCCAAGTCGATCGAGGAAGATGCTGTGCTCATAGCGAGTCCAGCCGACGCGGTCGGCGTCGTGGCCGGAGAGTCCTTCGGCCAATGCCATGGCTACATCGGCGCTGTCTCGTTTGCCCTGTTTGAGTAACGCGTCCGCCAGCCAGAGCTGAGCGCGCCACCACGAGGCGGTGTCGTGCGCGCTCGCAAACGAATCACGTAACGCTCGGTACTTATCGGCGGCAAGCGCGGACCGTCCTTCGATGCGAAGACTATC
>Ga0310810_10008389_pt1 | contig 11891 bp, 12 predicted proteins | sample NCmetagenome_FD_207641 | JGI IMG/M metagenome (GOLD analysis project Ga0310810, IMG submission 207641) | Soil microbial communities from experimental microcosm in Duke University, North Carolina, United States - NC | ecosystem: Engineered > Artificial ecosystem > Soil microcosm > Unclassified ...
CGGCGACGACCCGGTCGACGCTGATCCAGTACTCGTGCGACGGCCCCCACGGATTCGGCTGATACGGATCGACGACCATCACGCGCCGCTGCCGCTCGTCCCAGCCGGCGATCACGACGAAATGGCCGACCGGATGGCCGCGCACGTCGTCGGGCGTGCCGTCGGGACACTCGCGCACGGAGCGATAAAGGTACGTCGACGAAAGCCCGGTCAGGATCGGCAGCCGGCATTGCAGGATCCGCCGGATCAGATGCTGCGACAGGTTCGCGAAGCGCAGCCGCCCGCCGCGGGCGAGGAACTCGAGATAGCCGTCGATCGCATGCTGGCCGCGGCGCTCGTCCTTGGCGTCACGCTGCATCACGAGTCGCGCCGCGACGTCGACGCGCGGCGTCGTGAACCACGTCGGATCGAACACGGTGAGGTTGTACGTGTAAAGCCGCGCGCGATAGCCGTTGCGAAGCGCGTCGCACGCGAGGTACACGGCGTAGGTACCGCCGTGCTCGAGCCGCCACATCCGGTCGATCACCGTCGGCAGCGGCTCGTCGCCGCCGAAATACGCGTAGATCGCGTGGAGGCAGGTCGGCCCGCACGTCGTCTCGTCGGGCTGCGGCAACGTCGTGACCGGCAGCCGGAGCGAGCCGCGCCGCGCCGCGGCTCCGAGGACGGCCGGCGCCCTCGCGCTCCCGCGAGCCTCGCGGTCGCGGACGTTCATCGAAAGCGGGCTCTCTGCGATGTTGCGAAGCTTGTAAATGGAGCGGGACGTCCGCAGGCTCGGTCAGCCGGCCGCGCGAGCGGACGTTCGTGCAGGAAGCATGCAGCCACTATTCCTGCATTCGGTGGCGGGCGAACCCGGGCGGTCGCTGAAAAGGGTGTACGCGTCGGTCCGACGCCGTCTCGCCGCTACGCCCGTGTTCAATCGAACACGTCGAGCGTCGGAAACCGTGCGCCGCCGCGGATGCAATCGAGCAGGTAAACCGCGACGCCGGGGTCGCCGGTCCAGAGCGAATAGCGCAACTCGCCGACGTGCCGCTCCTCGGCCTCCATCTGCGCGATCGCGTGCATGGCAAAGGCCCGCGCCCGCTCGAGCCAGCGGCGCTCGCCCGTGCGCCCGAAAAGCTTGAGTAACGCGTAGCCGTTGCCCGCCGTGCCGTGGCAGAGGTTCGGGCCCTTGGCGAGCGGTCCCGCGTGCCAGGCGGCTTCCGCGCCGCCGACGAGAAGGTCGTCGAGTCCGGTACCCGGCATGTCGGCCAGGCACACGACGAATCCCGGCGCACCATGGCAGAACTGCATGAGCAGCGTCGCCGGTCGTCCTCGCGGGACGTCGAGGAACACGGGCCAGTTCACGAGCGTGCCTTCGCGCGTCGCGGTCCTGCGCACGGTGTTCTCGATGCAGTCGTGCCACGACGACCATTCGCCGGGCTCGAGCAGATAGCGGCCGCGGATCAGCGGCGACGCGGTCGCGACGAAGCCGTGCACGGCATCGAGATAGGTCGACCGCTGCCCGTACATGTCCTGCGTGAAGTAATGGCACGCATGCTCGTCGGACCATTCGAGCTGCGAGCGGAGCGTGCGCGCCGTCGCGCGAAAGAGCGTCGCGAAGCGCTCCTCGCCGGTTCGCTCGTGAAGGAACAGGGCCGCCAGCATCGTTCCCGGCGAGCCCCACATCAGCTCGCGCGTCGGGTTGTCGAAGTTCGACGCGATCAGTGCCGCGAGGCGGTCGGCGGTGGCCGGCGTGCCGTTCAGCCCATGCTCGAGCAGGAGAATGCCCGTCTCGCCCATTGCGTACGACGCGTCGAACGTGCAGCCGAACGAACGCAGCCATGTTCGATTGCGCGGAACCAGCGAAGTGACGAAGTCGCCATAGTCGCGCGCAAGCATCGCGGCGCCGCTCGCGGCGAGATGGGTGAGTGCCCATATGACGCCGCACGCGCCATGGTAGAGCGGCCAGGCCGGAGCGTCGTCCCCGCCGTCGATATCGCGCCGATGCATCGGCCAGCCGTCGTCGCGCGCGAAGCGCGCCTCGGTGCGTCGCACGACGTGCGCGATCACGTCGCGCACGCGGGCCTCGTCCCACGGTATGTCGAGAAGACGGTCGTGCCGGGCGGGGTCGTGAAGCAAGGGGTCGAATGAGGGTCGCCGATCAGTCGATCGCTAGAATAGCGCGCCGCAGCCCACTCATCTTCTCGTGTCCTCGATGGCCGCGGCCCTCCGGCTCGCCGATCTTCGCCGCTACGCGATTGCGCGTAGTCTCTTCGCGCCGGTCGATCTGCAGGCCGCGATCGATCGGCTCGGCTTCGTCCAGGCCGATCCGATCCGCGCGCCGGCACGAGCGCAGGACCTGGCACTGCGCCACCGCGTCGCCGGTTACAGCGTGGGCGATCTCGATCGCACGTATCCGGCGCTCGCAGTCGAGGAGGATTTCTTCGTCAACTACGGATTCGTCTCGCGCGACGTCTATGCGCTGATGCATCCGCGCAAGACCGCACACCGCTGGAGCGACGCGCGTCGCCGGCGTGCGCGCGCGGTGCTCGCGTTCGTCGCCGCGCACGGCGAAGCGCATCCGCGCGAGGTCGAGGCGCGCTTTGCGCACGGCGCGGTCGTCAACGCATGGGGCGGCTCGTCGAACGCGACGACGCACCTGCTCGACGCGATGCATTATCGCGGCGCGCTTCGCGTGTCGCGGCGCGAGGCCGGCATCCGCGTCTACCGCGTGCGTCCGCCGATGGCGCCGCACGCGTTGTCGCCCCGCGGCCGGCTCGACGCGCTCGTCGACGTACTCGTCGCCCAATACGCGCCGCTGCCGGCGCGGACGCTGTCGACGCTCGTGCGCAGGCTCCGCTACGCGGCGCCGCAGCTCGCGCTCGGCATCGACGCGGCGCTCGCCCGCGCGAAGCGGCGGCTCGCGCATACGCACGTCGACGGCGTCGAATGGTACTGGCCGCCGGGCGAAGATGCGCTCGCGATCGCGGCTGCCATCGACGGCGAGGTCCGCCTCCTCGCACCGTTCGATCCGATCGTCTGGGATCGCGACCGCTTCGAGCGTTTCTTCGGCTGGCCTTATCGGTTCGAAGCGTATACGCCGGCTGCCAGGCGCAGGCTCGGCTACTATGCGCTGCCGCTCCTGTTCGGCGACGGCGTGATCGGCTGGGGAAACGTCACGATGGAAAAAGGCAGGCTCGCGCCCGACATCGGCTACGTTCGGGGCGCGAGGCCGCGCAGCCGCGCATTCTCGCGCGCGCTCGACGACGAGCTCGCGCGGATGCAAGCGTTCCTTTCGCCAGGGCGCATCGGGTGAGCGCGCTCGCACTTTTCGCCGGGACGTGGCGGCGTCATGGCTTTCGCGCGAGCGCCGTCAAGGCGCTTGCGCGGACGATGCATCGCCGCGTCCTGATCGAAGGCGTCGACGACGATTTCCCGCGTGCGCCGCCGCCACGCGATCTCGCGATGCCGCACGTCGCGCGCTACTCGGGCTTCGACGTGTTCGCGCCGTACGTCGACCGGTGCAACCGCTTCTTCGGCGAGCTCCATCGCCGGCGCTTCGCGTTCCACCACCTCGACGTGCGCACCGAGCGCTACAACCCGAACGGCGCGCCCGGCTGCGCCGATGCGCGCTTCCCGCCGGCCGACGGTGATGTCGATCTCGTCTCTGCGGCGTCGCTCTTCACGCATCTTTATCCGGACGGCGCCCGCGCGTATGCGCGCGAAATGGCGCGCGTACTCGACGGGACGGGGTTCGCCGCCGTCTCGTTCCACGACCGTCCCGAGACCGGGCGCCCGTTCTCGGGAACCGAGCACCGCACCGACTACGACGCCGACGCCTTTCAGCGCATCTTCGCCGACGCGGGCTTCGGTCTCGTCGAGGATGCCGGCGACGTCTGCGGCCAGCGCACGCTGTTGCTGCGCAAGCGCGCGACGACATGAACGCCGTCGCTCGCCGGCTCGCGCGCCTTTTTGCGTCTTCCGTCAGGCGCGGTCGAAACGACGCCGTGGCCGAGCCGGGGATCGTCGTGTTCGCGTGCAACATCTGCGGGACGCTCTGCCGGGCGCCGATGCACGCGCTCGAGCGCGAGGGATCGCATTGTCCCGCGTGCGACTGCACGATGCGCTATCGCGCGGTCGTCCATCACCTTTCGATGGCGCTTTTCGGACGCAGCCTGTGCATCGACGCGTTTCCTGCTTCGGGTCGGACGATGACCGGCATCGGCATGAGCGACGCGCGGCGGTACGCGAAGCGGCTCGCCGCCAGGCTCGATTACACGAACACCTACTATCACAAGGCTCCGCGGCTCGACGTGCTCGAGCCGCCGCGCGAGTACCTGGCTCGCTTCCGCTTCATCGTGAGCTCGGACGTCCTCGAGCACGTCGCGCCGCCGATCGATCGCGCATTTTCCAACCTCCATGCGATGCTCGTCGCGGGCGGCACGCTGGTGCTGACCGTTCCCTTCGCCATCGATGGCGACACGATCGAGCACTATCCCGACCTGCACGACTACCGGATCGAGCAGCGGGCGGGCGGACCGGTTCTCGTCAATCGCACGATCGACGGCCGCGTGCAGGAATTCGACGGGCCCGTGTTCCACGGGGGACCGGGAAGCACGCTGGAGATGCGCCTGTTCTCGGAGGGCGCCCTGCTGCGCCACCTGCATGGCGCCGGCTTTCGCGACGTGCGCATCCATCGCGAGCCCGCGCTCGCGTGCGGCATCGACTGGGCGCATCCGTGGTCCGTGCCGATTACGGCGATCGCTTGAATGTCGCTATGCCGGCTTCACCGTCGTCCGCGATCGGCGCATCGTCCGCCGCACGTAACGCAATGCCGGATACAGGAGCGCCAGCGCGGTCAGCACCATGATCGTGCCGCTGATCGGACGCGTGAAGAAGATCGTCCAGTCGTTCTGGTACGCGATCATGCTCGTCATGAACGACGTCTCGGCGATCGATCCGAGGATGCAACCGAGCACCATCGGCGCGATCGGAAAGCGCAGCCGTTCGAACAGGAAGCCGACGACGCCGAAGATCACGATCATCCAGAGGTCGGTCAGGCTGTTGCGGGCGCTGTAAGCGCCGACGAAGCAGAACAGCGCGACGAACGCCGACGTGACCGCTTCGGGTAGCCGCAGCACGCGGATCAGCGGCTTGATCGCGAAGTAGCCGAGCAGGCACATGCCGAACACCGCTGCGAACATCGACGCGAAGATCGTGTAGACCATCGCCGCCTCGGTCTGGAAGATCTGCGGCCCCGGCTGCACGCCGTGCAGCAGGAATGCGCCGAGGATCACCGCCGTTGCGCCGCTGCCGGGGATGCCGAGCGCGAGCAGCGGCACCATGTGACCGCCGACCGTCGCGGTCGACGCGACCTGCGGCGCGACGATGCCTTCGGGTATGCCGCTGCCCAGCTCGGCGCGGCGCCTGCCGTACTGGCCCTCGATGCCGTACGCGACGAACGAGCCGACCGTCGCGCCGGCGCCCGGCACGATGCCGCACAGGATCCCGATCAGCGAGCTGCGGCCGATCGTCGCCCGCAACGGCCAGATCTCGCGCCAGCGCGGCAGCCGCGTCTCGACCTTGCGCCCCGTCTCGATCGCCGGCGACGCGAAGCCCTGCTCCATCCGCGTCAGCACTTCCCCGAGGCCATAGGCACCGACCATCACCGTCAGGTATTCGACGCCGTCCTTCAGGATCGGAACATGGAACGTGAAGCGGTCGACGCCGTACGTGTCGTCGACGCCGACCGTCGCGAGCAGCAGGCCGACGCAAAGGCTGATCAGCGCGTTCGCCATCGACGCGCCGCCGAGCGCGACGACGCCGGAGAGCCCGAGCAGCACCACGGCGAAATACTCGGGCGAATCGAAGCGCAACGCGAACTGCGCGAACGGCACGGCGAGCACGACGGCCGACACGCACGTGATCAGGCCGCCCCAGAACGCTGCGAGCAGCGTCCAGCCGAGCGCCTGCGCCGGCTGACCCTGCCGCGCCATCGGATAGCCGTCCCACAGGAGCGGCACGTCGAGCGGCTCGCCGGGAATGCGGAACAGGATCGACGTGAACGCGCCGCCGTACGTGCCGGACAGGTACATCGCCGTCAGCAGGATGATCGACGATGTCACGCCCATGCCGTACGTGAACGGCAGTGCGAGCACGACGCCCATCACCAGCGTGAGTCCCGGCAGCACGGCGACGAGCATCCCGACGACGAGGCCGACCACCAGCGACGCGGCGTTCGCCGGTGTCAGCAGATGCAGGAAGCCCAGCGCGAGCTGATGCAGCGCTTCAGTCATCGTCCGACGCTTCGCTCAGTGAACGCCGAGCATCGCGAGGATCCACACCGACAGCGCCTTGAACGGCCCCCTGCCGAGTGGCAGCGACACGTAGACGATCTTCATGAACACGAACACGAAGGCGAGGCTGCCGACGACGCTCGCGGCGGCGATGACCCGCGCGCGCCGATAGCGGCCGACGAGCATGAAGAGCGCGAGGTAGAGCACCGTCGAGACGAAGAAGCCGAGCCAGTCGAGCGCGAGCACGTACGCGATCGTGAGTGCGACGCCGCCGGCCAGGCACCACGGAAAGCGCTGCGCCGCGACGCCGGCCTCGCCTTCGTTTTCGGCAAGCGGTGGCGGCGCGCCTTCGGCAACGACGAACAGCGTGCGCCGCACGATCGCGAGCCCGCAGACGACCATCAGCAGCACGAGCACTGCGCGCGGCCAGACGTCGGGGCCGAGCTGGCCCGGACGTCCGGCGGCCGCGAACGCGCCGGCGTCGTGATACAGGTAGACGGCGGCGGCGAACAGCGCCGCGTACGGCGCGACCGAGCGCAGCTTGCGAAGCACGGGCGAGCGCCTGCTACTTCTGCGCCATCGCGCCTTTCATGTCGGCGACCTGCGCGGCGAGATACGGCTCCGACTTGTCCGCCGGCAGGAAGCTGTCCCTGGCCGCGAAATTCTCGTCGAGGAACTTCTGGTACTCGGGCGTCGCGGCGACCTTCGCCATCGTGTCGCTCAGCACCTTCACGCGGTCGGCCGGCGTGCCGGCCTTGACGACGTACGAGCGGAACTGTGGCAGCGCAATGTGATAGCCGAGCTCGTACGAACACGGAACGTCCTTGAACGCGGCGAGGCGCTCCTTGCCGAAGATGATGATCGGCCGGATCTGCTTGTTCACGATGAACTGGCGCACGTCGCCCGCCTGCTCGTAGAGCGCGTCGACGTGGCCGCCGATCACCGAGACGTAGCGCTCGGACGGCTTCGCATACGGGACCTCGACGACGGTGATCCCCTTCGACGCCAGATAGGAAAGCGTCATGTCGTCGACGCTGCCGAAACCGAGCGTCGCGACCTTGAGCGTCTTCGGCTTCGCGCGCGCTTCCTTCTCGAACTGCGCCCAGTCCTTGATCGGACTGTTCTGCGCGACGAACAGGAACGACGGCACCTGCATCATCACCGCGATGGGCTGCAGGTCCTTCAGTTGCCAGCGCGGATTCGGCCCTGCGAGCAGCGCGTTCGTGTCGGCGATGTAGATCGCCATCGAGTAGCCGTCGGCCTGGTCCGTCAGAAGCTTCGCCATACCGGTCGCGCCGGTCGCGCCAGGCGTGTTGATGACCGGAAACGATGTGCCGAGCATCGGCTCGGCGAGCTTCGCGGTGAGCCGCGCAAGCTGGTCGGCGCCGCCGCCCGGTCCCCACGGCACGATGATCTCGACGGGGCGCGACGGATATTTCTCCTGCGCGGGCGCGATCGATGCGACGAGCGCGGCGGCGATAGCCGCGGCTGCGCCGATGACTCCTTTCAGCGACATCATGTCGATCCTCCTAAGTGATGCGTGTTCCCGCGCCGTTTGGTTGTCGTTCAGTCGAGGCGCGCAAGCGTCAAAGTGTCCCACAGCTTCGCAAGCGCTGGCAACGCGCGCGGCAACCTGCGCGCGCCGCCGTCGCGGGCGTTGCAGGTTTCTGGTACACTTGACGTACCACAAGCAACAACGGGCGCCGCCGATGCGTGCCGCTTTACGCAAACGCGTTGCGATCGATCCGGGCAGCCGCGAAGGCCGAAGCCGCCTCGCTGCGATGGTCACGAAGCTGCTCGATCATTGGGACCTGACCACCGCCGAGCAGGCGGAAGTTCTCGGCCTTTCCGCCGCGAGCCGCAGCACGCTCGGCCGTTACCGCAGCGGCGAGCCGCTCGCGGACAACCGCGACCTGCTCGACCGCGCCGGGCACCTGCTCGGCATCCACAAGTCGCTGCGCATCCTGTTCCCGCACGACCGCGACCTCGCGTACCGCTGGATGACCCAGCCGAATCGGCGCCTGCGCGCGCGTCCCGTCGACGTAATCCTCGAGCACGGGTTCGAGGGGTTGCTCGCGCTGCGCCGCTACCTCGACTTCCAGCGCGGCGCCTGATTGGACGCCGACCTCGTCGCGGCGAACGTCGACTTCCACGACGACCTCGTCCGCAACATCCCGACGATCCGCGAGTCGCAGCAGCTCTTCGACGACTTGTCGGCGGATCCGGCCGACTGGGACGTCGCGATCGCGTCGGAAGCCGCGTCGCGCATTCCGACCACGTCGCCGGTCGTCACGCGCCCGTTCGACTACGGCAGCGTCATCAGCTACACGTTCGACGCCTCGCACTGGCAGGCGACGCGCTTTTCGGACGGCACGCGCTATGGCGTCTGGTACGGCTCGACGGCGCTGGAGACGACCGTTTACGAGACGGCCTGGCACTGGTACCGCTTGGTCTGCGACAGCTTCGCCGCGCTCGACCGCGTCGTCGTCACCGACCGTCGCGCGTTCGACGTCCGCTGCGACGCGTTGCTGATCGACCTGCGCGGCAAGGAGCGCCCGTATCCGCAACTTGCGAGCCGCACGAGCTACGCGTTCACGCAGCGCCTTGGCCGCTACGTTCACGAGCAGGACCAGAACGGCCTTCTCGTCCGTTCGGCGCGCTGCGACGGGATCAACGGATGCGTGTTCAAGCCGCAGCGGTTGTCGAACGTTCGCCATCGCGCGTATCTCACGTATCGGGTGAATCCTGCGTGCGACACGTTCGTCGCCGAGCGCGCGCGCGGCCGCAAATGGCTTGCGCTCGCACCGTCGACGCTCGGATGAGCGACGCGAGGCCGGCCGCGGCCTGCGACAATGGCGCCCCCTGCACGTTCGCTATCCCGATGCCGCCGATCATCTCCGTCACGAACCTGTCGAAGACCTACGCGTCCGGATTCACGGCGCTGCGAAGCGTCGACCTCGAGATCCGTCGCGGAGAGATCTTCGCGCTGCTGGGGCCGAACGGCGCGGGCAAGACGACGCTGATCAGCATCGTCTGCGGGATCGTCAACCCGAGCGCAGGCAGCGTGCAGATCGACGGCCACGACATCGTGCGCGACTACCGCGCGACACGCTCGCTGATCGGGCTCGTGCCGCAGGAGCTAACAACCGACGCGTTCGAGACGCCGTGGAACGCGCTCTCGTTCAGCCGCGGGCTTTTCGGCAAGCCGCCCGATCCCGCGCACATCGAGCAGGTGCTGCGGGACCTGTCGCTGTGGAATCGCAAGGACAGCCGGATCATGACGCTCTCGGGCGGCATGAAGCGGCGGCTCCTGATCGCGAAGGCGCTCGCACACGAGCCGCGCGTCCTTTTCCTCGACGAGCCGACGGCCGGCGTCGACGTCGAGCTTCGCCGCGACATGTGGGCGCTCGTGCGGTCGCTGCGCGAAGGCGGCGTCACGATCATCCTGACGACGCACTACATCGAGGAGGCCGAGGAGATGGCCGACCGGATCGGCGTGATCAACAAGGGCGAGATCATCCTGGTCGACGACAAGGCGGAGCTCATGCGCAAGCTCGGCAGCAAGCAGCTCACGCTGCACCTCGCGAGCCGGCTCGAGCGGCTGCCGGACTCGCTCGCGGGCTACGCGCTCGAGCTCGCGAACGGCGGCAACGACCTCACGTACACGTACGACGCGGATGCGGCGCGAAGCGGCATCGCGTCGCTGCTGGAGGCGCTCGACGCAGCCGGGATCCGCTTCAAGGACCTGCAGACGAGCGAGAGCTCGCTCGAGGACATTTTCGTGAACCTGCTGCACGAGGGCCGGCGATGAATCTCTACGCGGTCCGCGCGATCTACCGCTTCGAGATGGCGCGCACGCGCCGCACGCTGCTGCAGAGCATCGTATCGCCGGTGATCTCGACGTCGCTCTATTTCGTCGTGTTCGGCGCGGCGATCGGCTCGCGCATCCAGCAGGTCGGCGGCGTCAGCTACGGCTCCTTCATCGTGCCGGGCCTGATCATGCTGTCGCTGCTCACGCAAAGCATCTCGAACGCGTCGTTCGGCATCTACTTTCCGCGCTTCACCGGCACGATCTACGAGCTGCTGTCGGCGCCGGTGTCGTATTTCGAGATCGTCGTGAGCTACGTCGGCGCCGCCGCGACGAAATCGGTGATCCTCGGCCTCATCATCCTCGCGACCGCCGCGCTGTTCGTGCCGCTGTCGATCGCGCATCCGGTCTTCATGGTGCTGTTCCTCGTGCTCACGGCCGTCACGTTCAGCCTGCTCGGCTTCATCATCGGCATCTGGGCCGACGGCTTCGAGAAGCTGCAGCTCGTGCCGCTCCTGATCGTCACGCCGCTCACGTTCCTCGGCGGCAGCTTCTATTCGATCGACATGCTGCCGCCGTTCTGGCAGAAGGCGACGCTCGCGAACCCGGTCGTCTATCTCGTGAGCGGCTTCCGCTGGAGCTTCTACGGCCTCGCCGACGTGAACGTCGGCGTGAGCCTCGCGATGACGTTGGTGTTCCTGCTCGTGTTCCTCGCGATCGTCGGCTGGATCTTCCGGACCGGATATCGGCTCAAGAACTGACGCTGCCGCCGCGCAGAGGCGCGAGCGGCGTCGCCTCGGATGGCGGCGGTTACAGCGATGCGCAAACTGTCTCGTTTGTAACAAACGGAGTCGTCGGCCGAAGACATGACAGGCTTGGTTCACCGGCATAAAATGACAATTACGCCTGTTGTCATCGATCATGGGCCCGCTTCATTTCCGTGCCGCGCTCTGTGCGCTCCTCGCGCTCGCCGCGCCTTTGGCGCTCGCCGACGTCTATACGTGGAAGGACGCGGGGGGCCGTCTCAACGTGAGCAACGTGCGGCCGCCCGAAGGCGTACGCATCGAAAGCGTCGTCCACGAGGATCCGCCGACGGTATCGCCGAGCGCGGCCGCGGCCCGTGACCACGCGCGCGACGCCGAAGTACAGGCACTGAACGAGCGCGTTGCGCAATTGCAGGACGACGTCGAGCGCGCGAAGCAGCAGGTGTCGCTCCCCCCCGTCGTTTACCATCCGGCGCCTGCAGCACCACCGGTTCAGGTCACCGTCAACGTGATGCCGTCGGCGCCGGCGCCTGTGCCTGCGTACGCGCCCCCTTACCCGGTCTATTCCGGCTATCCCTATCCCGGCTACCCCGGGCTTCCCTACGACTACTGCGATCCGACGATCTTCGGTTGCCCCGTATTCGGCTATCCGGTGGGCGGCATCGTCGTGCTGAACTCGCCGCACGCGCACGCCAAGCATTTCATGCGGATGCGCGGCGGTTCGGCTTCCGGCGGGATGCGGCCGATGCCGATGCCGACACCGGTGCGCGGCAGCTTCGCGCGGCGCTGAAGCGGACACTCCTCGACGACCTGACGCGGCTCGCGACGCTCCGTCGCGGCGCGCTTCTTGCTAACAAGCGGCCGACGCTCGAACCGGGCGCATTGCCGGCGCTCGCAGTTGGCCAGACGTACGCGCTCGTCGTGACGGCCAACGTGTCGGCGGGCAGCGGCTCGGTGAGCAACGGCGCCGCGGTTGCGGTGCCGAGCGGCGTCATCGATACGAACTCGGCGAACGACACGGCAGGCGACACCGATTCGATCGTT
>Ga0310810_10008390_pt1 | contig 11891 bp, 12 predicted proteins | sample NCmetagenome_FD_207641 | JGI IMG/M metagenome (GOLD analysis project Ga0310810, IMG submission 207641) | Soil microbial communities from experimental microcosm in Duke University, North Carolina, United States - NC | ecosystem: Engineered > Artificial ecosystem > Soil microcosm > Unclassified ...
ACCCCCGAGGTCTCGCATTATCTCGGGCTGCGCTCGATCTACTGGCAGCTCAGCTATGCCAAGACGGACGATCAGCTGCGCGACGTGGTGGCGCGGCTGTGGGGCATGGCGGTGACGATCGAGGACGGCTGGCTCTCCGACGCCGAGGCTGCGTTGCGGCAGGCACAGGAGAACTTGCGCCAGGCGCTGGAGCGCGGCGCAACCGACGAGGAGATCAAGAAGCTCACCGACGAGCTGCGCGCCGCGCTCGACAAGTTCATGCAGGCGCTTGCCGAGCAGATGCGCAAGAACCCGGAGCAGCTCGCGCGCCCGCTCGACCGCAACACGCGCATGCTGCGGCCGCAGGACCTGAAGAGCATGATCGACCGGCTCGAGCAGCTCGCGCGCTCGGGCGCCAAGGATGCGGCGCGCAAGCTCCTCGACGAGCTGCAGCAGATGCTGGAAAACCTGCAGATGGCGCGGCCCGGTCAACCGGGCGGCGACGACATGGACGACGACATGATGTCGGCGCTCGACGAGCTCGGCAACATGATCCGCGAGCAGCAGAACCTGCGCGACAAGACGTTCCGGCAGGGACAGGAGCAGCGGCGCAATCAGCAGCGCGGGCAGCGGGGACAGCAGAACCGGCAGCAGGGACAGCAGGGGCAGCAGGGCGATCCGAGCCAGTACGGCGAACTACGCCAGAACCAGCAGGCGCTGCGCGAGCAATTGAAGAAGCTGCTGGAGGAGATGCGCAAGCGCGGGCAGACGGGTCAGCCGCAGCCGGGCCAGCAGGGGCAGGACCCCGCCGAAGGACTGGGCCAGGCCGACGGCGCCATGGGCGACGCCGAAGGCCAGCTTGGCGAGGGCAACGCGGACAGCGCGGTCGACTCCCAGGGCCGCGCGCTCGAAGCGCTGCGCCGCGGCGCGCAGAGCCTCGCGCAGCAGATGCAGCAGGGCCAACAGGGGCCGGGCGGCCCCGGCCAGCCCGGCCGCAACGGGCAGGCGCGCGCCAACAACGACACCGATCCGCTCGGGCGCCCGTTGCGGGGGCGCGACTACGGCGACGACGTCACCGTGAAGGTGCCGGGCGAGATCGACGTGCAGCGCGCACGCCGCATTCTCGAAGAGCTGCGCAAGCGCTTCGCGGATCCCGCCCGCCCGCAGCTCGAGCTCGAGTACATCGAGCGGCTGCTGAAGGATTTTTGAGACGCACAGCTAGATCAGCGTCTGCTGTTCAACCACTTCCGGTCGCATCAGGGCGGTAAGCCTGCCTGGAGCAGCGCCTGCATGACGTGCGCCCAGACCTGAGGCTCCCGGAAGAAGCGTGGTCGTGTGACTTCGCGGACAGTCCAATTGGGATCGATGCAAAGCAGTGCGGCGATCTGCTCGCGTGCTTCGTCCATCCGGCCCATCAGTGAATAGGTCGAGGCGAGCAGTATCCGGGCGCGCGGCATGTGCGGTGCGCGGGTGACCACCTGGCGCAGCGACACCAGTGCTTCTGCATATTGTTTCAGCGCCAGATGCGAGGCGCCGAGGTGAGTCAGCGCCGGGTTTGGCGCAAACGGATCAAGACGCATGTAGTGCTTGAGCGCTGCAAGGCCTTCTTCAAATCTGCAGGCGAAGTTCAAGGCCTGCCCGTAGCGAAAGTCGGTGAAGTTTGGATTGAGATCAAACACGCGGTCCCATGACGCGAGTGCCTCGTCATACTCGCGGCGGAACAGATGGGCATCGGCCAGATGGGCATGGGCCAGAGGGAGAGTGGGTTCGAGCTGGACCGCCGTCTGCGCCAGCTCGAATGCCCGTTGCAGCGCCACCTGCGACAAATACTCGTCGTTCACGCCAGACACGTACGGCGCGATATAGCTGCTCGCGAGCAGCGCGTAGGCGCGCGCGTAGCGTGGATCGATATCGATGGAGCGCTGCAGTAGCGCGCGCGCGTCGCGGAGATCGGCCACCGCGAAGCGGGACAGGAAGCGCGTGAAAGCCGCGTTGCCGCGCAGGAAATAGTCGTGCGCCTCCCAGGTTGCCGGCGGCTTCAGCAATGTACGGTCCGCTTCGGCCCGGTTGATCTGGACGCTCAGTACCGAGGCAATGACGCGTGCGATCTCGTCCTGTACCGCGAACAAATCGTCGATTCGCCGGTCGTACCGCTCCGCCCACCGGTGCGCACGCGTCGCCGTATCGATCAACTGCGCGGTGATCCGGAGCCGGTCGCCGTCGTGCCGGATACTGCCTTCAAGCACATAGCGCACGCCAAGCTCCCGGCCGACCTGCTGCACATCGACAGAGCGTCCGCGATATTGAAAGGACGAGTTGCGGGCAATGACGAGCAGTTCGTTGAATCGGGATAGCTCCGTGATGATGTCCTCGACGAAGCCGTCGGCAACATGTGTATCGCCCGAGGACCCGCCCAGCGTCTCGAATGGAATGACGGCGATCGAAGCCCGGCCGGGTAGCGCCAGCGGCTCTTTCGGGATGGAAGGCGCGGTGGATGCCCCCTCGCTAACCGGCGCAACAAAGCGGAACCCCTTGCGCGCAACCGTCCGGATCAGACTCTGACTGTCGCCGGTATCGCCCACCGCCTTGCGCGCCGCATTGATGTGGCTTGTCAGGGTCGATTCAGAGACCGTTCGCCCCTGCCAGATCTCTGAAAACAGATCGTCCTTGCTGACCACGCGGTCCCGGTTCTGCAGCAGAAAGACCAGAAGATCGAAGACCTGGGGCCCGAGCGGCACGGACCGTGCCCCGCGCCTGAGCTCGCGCCGGTCGGTGTCTAGCACGCAATCCGAGAAGCGGAATAACACGGTCGTGCCTCGCCCAGCCCACTTGGACAAATTTTGGAGGAATCCTGGAGTGTAATTCAAGCACCTCACAAAGCCTTTCTGGCGCAAATGGCTATGGTCGGCCGTGCTCGATCGCGACGATGCCGATCGTCATGGAGGTAAAAGGCCATGTTGAAACAACTCACGATTTGCGGCGCATTGCTCGTTGGCACCCTCATTCCTGCTGAGGCGCAGCAACGGGAGGCAATGCTGCAGAGAGTCGAAATACCGGGCGCGCCGTTCGATCTTCTGATCGCGGCGCCGAAGCCGGAAGGCGTTGTTTACGACCTCGCCGAGGCCCCGGAGGCTCTTCTTCTGAACCTCATCGGTGGCGAACTGGCTATCGGGTTCGAGCGCGTCGACGCGATGCTGGAGACGCTCGAACTTGTTCGGGCGCCCGTGCACGCCTTCGGAGGCAAAGGCCGCACACCTATCGCGATCTACACAGTGCCAAAGGTCGAATAAACGACGCCATGTTCCAGCGAATTCGCGAGACCACACTGTGGCTACTGCGCCGCTTTACTCGCCCCCAGCGCCTCATTCACCGCCGCCTTGATCTCGGCGAGCGTGAACGGCTTCAAGATCACGTCGTGGATCAGCGCGTCGAGGTTGGAGGCGCGCTCGCGCTGGTCCGCATAGGCGGTCATCAGCAAAATGATGATCGCCGGATAATCGCGCGCAGTCGCGAGGGCCAGCGCAATGCCGTCCATCAGCGGCATCCTGATGTCGGTGAGCAGGAGGTCGAACTTTCCATTCTCGCGCGTGATCGTGTCGAGCGCGTCGGCGCCATCGACGGCGGTCACCACCTCGTGCCCGGCATCGGTCAGCGCCCGTGCCGTGAGCGCCCGCAAGGCTTCCTCATCCTCGGCCAGAAGAATGCGGGCCATCAGGCTTCGATCCGGGAGTGGTGCAACACTCTCCGCTCATTCCCGCGCAAGCGGGAATCCAGAGCCAAGATCTGGGTCCCCGCTTTCGCGGGGACGAGCGGAAGGGGGATCTCGTCCAGCCTCATCACGTCTGCTTAGATGTTCTTTTCCACCACGCCGACGAAGGGCAATTGCCGGTACGCGTGCGCCACGTCCATGCCGTAGCCGACGACGAACAGGTCCGGGCACTGGAAACCGACGAAATCGGCATTCAGCGACACCGCGCGCTTGCCGGGCTTTTCGAGCAGCACGCAGGTGAGCACGCGCTTGGCGCCGCGCGCCGCGAACAGGTCCTTCGCATAGGCGAGCGTGCGGCCGGATTCGAGAATGTCGTCGATCAGCAGCACGTCGCGGCCGCGCAGATCGCTTTCCACATCGTGCAGGATCGTTACGGTGCCGGAGGAGACGGTGCCCTCGCGATAGCTCGACAACGAGACGAACTCGACTTCCGGTGCGAGGCCGGCCGCATGGAATGCGCGGATCAGATCGGCGGCGAAAATGAAGCTGCCCTTGAGCACCGCGATGACAAGCAGGTTCTCGAGCTTGGCCGCCTTGATCTCCTGCGCGAGCGCAAGGTTGCGCGCCGCGATCTGATCGGCACCGAACAGGGTGCGGATGTGCGTATCGGGAGGAACACCCAAGGGGCTTGCCTTCAGGATCCGGCCGCAACGTCGCGTCGGTTGAGGAAGCGCACGATCACGTCGCGGCCGTCTCCCGGCGGGGAGGCAAGGCGCGCGCGGAAGGGGAGCCCGTTGCCGGAGCCAAGCGTGGATTTTGTTGGCTGGGCGGTCCAGGCGTAGACCTCGTGGCCCGAGGCGTTGCGCAAGGCAAAACGCAGCCGCGGCACCTCGAGCGTCCGGGTTGTCAGGTTCACGATCGTTCCCTCGATCACCAGTACGCTGACGCCATTCTCGATTTCGCTGCGGCTTTTCACGTCCTGGAAGAACAGGCCACGCAGGTTCACCGGCAGCCCGATCGCTCCATAGAGCGAGGCGGTCTGCGGGAAATGCCGTACCACGGCGGCGCGCCAGTTCAAGGCGCCGAGCAGAACCGCCAGCATCGCCACAATCAGCACGGGCAGGCTGACAATCCGCCCCAGCAGGCTGCGACGGTCCTTGCGGTCCGCGAAGGTGTGGCGGGCGCGCTTTGCCGCGATGGTCTCGGTCTTCTCGGGAACGCCGGGATCGAACTTCGGAGTGTCTTCGCCATCCGGAGTGTCATCGGGTACGAGCGGAGGGGCGTCCGCGACCGCAAAGGGGTTGTCTGCTGCCGGAGGCGCCGGCGGCAGCACATCCTGAGTCGGCGCATCCGCGTCGGAGGGCGCTCCTGGCAGGGCGGCGAGGGCGGGCGCGGTTACCGCCTCTGCCAGCTCTGCCTCCGCGGTCGCAAACCATGTGTTTTTGCATTGCGCGCAACGGACGTTCCGTCCCGCGCCGAGCGCGGCAGGCGCAATCTGATAGGAGGTGGCGCAAGTCGGGCAGACGATCAGCATGCCGGAGCCTTGGGAGACCAACGGACCGTAACAGCGGTCCGTTAACGAATCGGAAACCATAAAAAGCCGCGCTAGCCCCGCGACTTGGCCACGATCGCGCCAAATATCGTTAATGAGTTGTTAATTGCGCCCGGTGACAACAGGTGGGCGCAGGTTCGCCTCCAGGGAGGCGGGGTTCGGAGAACGCGAAGTGATCCGCTTCGAGAATGTCGGCTTGCGCTACAGCCTGGGGCCGGAAGTCCTGCGCGATGTGAGCTTCGAGCTCGCGCCGCACTCATTCCAGTTCCTCACCGGGCCGTCCGGGGCGGGCAAGACCTCGCTCCTGCGCATGCTTTTTCTCGGACTGAAACCGACGCGCGGGCTGATCAACCTGTTCGGCCATGACATCGCGACCCTGTCGCAGGACGCGCTTTCGACCTTGCGGCGGCGCATCGGCGTGGTGTTTCAGGATTTCCGGCTGCTCGATCACCTGACGACCTTCGAGAATGTCGCGCTGCCGTTGCGCGTGATCGGGCGCGAGGAGGCGAGCTACCGCAACGAGGTGACCGAGCTGCTGCAGTGGGTCGGGCTCGGCGACCGCATGGCGGCGCTGCCCCCGATCCTGTCGGGCGGCGAGAAGCAGCGCGCCGCGATCGCGCGTGCCGTCATCGCGCAGCCGCACCTGCTGCTTGCCGACGAGCCGACCGGCAACGTCGACCCGAGCCTCGCGCGGCGCCTGCTGCGGCTCCTGATCGAGCTTAACAAGTCCGGAACCTCGGTGGTGGTCGCCACCCACGATATCGCCCTGATGGACCTTTACGACGCGCCCCGACTGGTGCTGCATGAGGGGCGGCTGCAAGTCTACGCATGAGCACGATGGCCGCGCAGCAGGATTACTACGAGGACGATGCGCCTCCGCGGGCGGAAACGCCGGCGTCGAGGCTGCGCGCCGCGGCGGAAAAGCTCCTGCTCGCCAAGGAGGCCGCGATCGTCCCTGCGGATTCGATCGCTGGGCGCGCGCTGATGGCGGTGATCGCAATCATGACGTTCCTCGCCGCGCTCACCCTCGGCGCGACCGTGCTGGTGCGCTCGGCGGCCGGCGAATGGCAATCCGCGGTCGCGCGCGAGGTCACGATCCAGGTCCGTCCCGCCGAGCAACGCGATGTCGAGGCGGATGTGCGCGACGCCGTGGCGCTTGCAGCGGGCACGGCGGGGATCGCCAGTGCGCGCGCCTACAGCAAGGAAGAGTCCGCCAGTCTGCTGGAGCCCTGGATCGGGAATGGCCTCGTTCTCAACGATCTGCCGATCCCGCGGATGATCGTCGTGCGCGTTGCGCCGGGCGAGACGCCCGACCTCGCGGCGTTGCGCCAGCAGCTCACCGCGCAGATACCGGGCGCGACGCTGGACGATCATCGCGGCTGGATCGACCGCATGCGCGCGATGGCGCGCAACGCCGCGCTCGCCGGTCTCGCGGTGCTCGGCCTGGTATTTGCCGCCACGATGCTGTCGGTGATGTTTGCGACGCGCGGCGCGATGTCGACCAATCGCCAGATCATCGAGGTGCTGCATGTCATCGGCGCGCGGCGCGACTTCATCGCCGGCGAATTTCAGCGCCATTTCCTCCTGCTCGGCCTCAAGGGCGGGGCGATCGGCGGCGGCGTCGCCATCCTGTTGTTTGCCCTGATCGGCCTGATGTCCGACTGGCTCAAGGGCGGCGCGGAGGACAATCTCTTCGGCAACCTGTCGCTCGGCGCCGCCGGATACGGCGCGATCATCGGGCTCGTCCTGCTGGTCGCCGGCGTGACGGCAGGCACCTCGCGCTTGACCGTGCATCGTACCCTGCGGGCGATGGAATGACCGTGCCCTGTCAGCCCCTCCTGAATGGCCCTATAGTCGCCGCAGGGGACTAGGCATGACGGCTCCGGGACCGGAAAGATCGGGCTTGGGCAATTCCGCGCGCAGGCCGCTGCGGCGGCTGACGCGCTGGGCTGTCGCTCTCGCGCTCGTCATGCTGGCGGGGCTCGGCGGCGGTTTCGTCTGGTTCGTCTCGCATGTTCCTGCGACGGAAATCGCGCTCGACCGCAACGCCGACGGCATCGTGGTGATGACTGGTGGCGCCTCGCGCATTTCGGACGCCATCGACTTGCTGGCGGCGGGCCACGGCAAGCGGCTGCTCATCAGCGGCGTGCATCGCACCACCTCACTGGCCGAGATCGCACGCAACAACCCGCGCCATGAGCAGCTCGTCACATGTTGCGTCGATCTCGACTATTCGGCGATCAACACGGTCGGCAACGCGGTCGAGACGCGGCGCTGGGCGCGCGAGCGCGGGTTCTCATCGCTGATCGTGGTGACGTCGGCCTATCATATGCCGCGCACCATGGCGGAACTCGAAAAGCAGATGCCCGATGTCGCGCTGGTGCCGTTCCCGGTGGTGACCGAGAAGCTGCGCAACGAGCCGTGGTGGGCAAGCGGGCCGACCGCGCGGCTGATCCTTTCCGAGTACGCGAAGTTCGTGGTCGCGCAGTTGCGCATGCGCATCGAGCCGGCGCCGTCACTCAGCGAGGGCTCCGGCGGCGACGGCGCGAAGAGCTGACATGCTCGCGCTGCGCTCCGTCGCATTCAACCTTCTGTTCTATCTCAATCTCGTCCTCCACATCGTCGCGGCGCTGCCGACATTCTTTCTGCCGCGCCAGGCCTTCATGGTGGTGGCGCGATCATGGAGCCGTACCAGCAACGCGCTGCTCGGCGTGGCGGGCATCCGCATCGAGATGCGCGGACTCGAGAAAATTCCCAAAGGGGCGCTGCTCGTCGCGTCCAAGCACCAGTCGGTGTGGGAAACGTTCGCGCTCATCCCGCTGTTTGATGATCCGGCCTTCATCTACAAGCGCGAACTGGCCTGGATCCCGGTGTTCGGCTGGTATCTCGTCAAGTCCGACATGGTGCCGGTCGACCGCCGCGCGCGCGGCGGCGCGTTGGCGGGCATGATCGAGAGTGGGCGCAAAGAGCTCGCGCGCGGCCGGCAGATTATCATCTTTCCGGAAGGTACCCGCACCGCGCCGGGCGCGCCACCGGCCTACAAGAGCGGCCTTGCCAACCTTTATGCGGCAACCGATGTGCCCTGCGTGCCGGTGGCGCTGAATTCCGGCGTGTTCTGGCCGCGGCGCAAGTTCCTGCGCTATCCCGGCACGATCGTGCTGGAAGTGCTCGATCCGATTGCGCCCGGCCTCGACAGGGAAGCCTTCGCGGCGCGCGTGCAGGCCGATATCGAGACCGCAACCGCGCGGCTGATCGCCGAAGCCGAGAGGGAATTGCGGAGCTGATCGTTTCGGTCAAGGATCGGCCCTTCATCCGGGAGCCGAACCCATGGCGTTGCCTCTTGAGCATCTGACCGTCCTCGACCTGACCCTGCACCGCGCCGGGCCCACTTGCGCGCGTCAGCTTGCCGACTGGGGCGCCAGGGTCATCAAGATCGAGGTGCCGGGCGGGCCGAAGGGTGAGGCGACCGGCGCCAACCGGCTCGGGCCCGACTACCAGAACCTGCACCGCAACAAGCTCAACATGACGCTCAACCTCAAGAGCGAGGAGGGCAGGGCGATCTTCCTTGACCTCTGCAAGACCGCCGATGTGGTGATCGAAAACTACCGCTCCGACGTGAAGCGCCGGCTGCGCATCGATTACGAGGCGGCCTCGAAGGTCAATCCGCGCATCATCTACGGCAGCATCTCGGGCTTCGGGCAGGACGGCCCGGACGCGACGCGGCCCGGCGTCGATCAGATTGCGCAGGGCATGGGCGGACTGATGTCGATCACCGGCGAGCCGGGGCGCGGGCCGATGCGGGTCGGCATTCCAATCGCAGACCTGTGCACCGGCCTTTTCCTGTTTCAGGCTGTGCTGCTGGCCCTGATGCAGCGCGAGCAGACCGGTGTCGGGCAGTGGGTGCACACGTCGCTGCTTGAAGCGCAGATCTTCATGCTCGATTTCCAGGCGGCGCGCTGGCTCCTCGAAAAGGACGTGCCGAAGCAGGCCGGCAACGATCATCCGACCGCGATCCCGACCGGCGTCTATCCGACCTCGGACGGTCACATCAATATCGCGGCCTCCGGCGATCAATTGTACAGGCGGTTCTGCGAGGCGGCCGGCGCGCCGGAGCTGGTGTCCGATCCCGAGTATGTGACGAGCGCGTTGCGCTCGAAAAACCGCAAGGCCCTGCATGAGCGGATCAGCGCCATCACGAAAACCAAGTCGAGCAAGGAATGGGTCAAGCTGCTGAGCGACGCCGGCGTGCCGTCGGGGCCGATCAACTCGATTGATCAGACGTTCGCCGAGCCGCAGGTCGAGCACCTGAAGATTGCGCGGCGCGTGCGGCATGGCAAGCTCGGCGACATCCGCGTGGTCGGCCAGCCGATCAACCTCACCAAGGCGCCGCAGCCTTCCGAGTACCGTCCGACGCCGGACCTCGGCCAGCACACTGACGAGATCATGGCCAGCATCGGGCGTGACGCGAAGACAATCGCGGACTTGCGCGCGCGCGGCGTGATCTAGCCGCGTCCGCTCAGAGAAGCGGAGCAAGGGAGCACCCGAATGTATGCCAACATTCTCTTGAGCACGGATGGATCGGACGTTGCAAGAAAGGGCCTTGAGCATGGCATCGCTTTAGCAAAGGCGCTGAATGCCAAGGTGACAGTCATCACCGTGACGGAACCGCTGCCGATCGATTACGGAGGCGGACACGCCGGGGGGTGGATTCCGACGCCGGAAGAGTTTGATCGTTTTGAAGCAGCCAACAAGCAACATGCCGGCAAAGTGCTCGATGCCGCTCGATCGATGTCGGAGCAGATCGGGATATCTGCAGAACTTTTGCATGTCCCGGATGCGCACCCGGCCACTGCGATTATCGAGACGGCAAAGTCGAGAGGCTGTGACTTGATCGTCATGGGCTCTCATGGGCGTCGGGGCCTTAGAAAGCTGTTGTTGGGAAGCCAGACATCAGAGGTCTTGGTGGACGGAAGCGTGCCGGTGCTGGTCGTGCACTAGCGGACAAAACCGATACTGCACCGCCGGCTTCCTCGCCTGTCGGAGGACAAAGTTAGCCGCGCACGATGTGCATCGCGTCGAGCACGAGGCTCCAGCGCAGCCCCTCGGGCAGGAATTCCAGCGAGACCTCGCCGCCGAGTGAAGCCGCCATGCGCTCCAGCACGGTGTGACCAAAGCCGCGCCGTGTCGGCGGTTTGACGCGCGGGCCGTTCTGCTCGCGCCAGGCGAGCCGCGCAGCACCGCTCGCGTCCGCCGGGCCCCATTCGATCGCGACGCTGCCAGCCGGTATCGTAAGCGCGCCGTGCTTTGCGGCGTTCGTTGCAAGCTCGTGCAGCGCAAGGCCGATGAGTTGCGTCGCCTGCGGGCTGAGCGTGATCGGCGGGCCGGTTGCCACGATCTTTTTCTCGTCAAGCCCGCCGAACGGTGCGACCTGCAAGGCGATCAGGCTGCGCAGGTCCGCGCCCTGCCAGTCGCTCTCGACCAGCAGGTCATGGCAGAACGCCAGCGCCTTGATGCAGCCGGAGAACCGGTCTTCGAATTGCTCGAAGCTCGCTGTCTGCTTGCCGATCTGGCGCACCATCGCCAGAACCACCGCGAGCACGTTCTTGGTTCGATGCGAGAGTTCGCGCGTCGTGAACGCAAGGTGCTCCTCGTATTTCTTGCGCTCGGTGATGTCGATGTCGACGCCCGCGTAACGGACCGGCTGACCCGATATGTCGCGGAAGATGCGCCCGCGGCCGAAGATCCAGCGCACCTGTCCATCGTCCGGGCGGATGATGCGGTATTCGGCCTCGTATTGGTCCTCGCCGCTCTCCAGCGCCACTTTGAAATTGTTCACCACATGCTCGCGGTCCTCCGGATGCCGCACCGAGCGCAACAGCTCGATCGGCACGGGCTCGTTGCTTGGCTGAAGGCCGAGGATGCGAAAGAACTGCGGCGTCGCGCTGACGAGGCGCGTCGCCATGTCCATGTCCCACACACCGATGCCGGCCGAATTCTCCGCCAGGCTGAGAAGCTCGTCGCGGTCGCGCAGCGCGCGCTCCATGCGCTTGCGCGCGCTGATGTCGTGGAAATAGACCGCAAGGCCGTCGGTGCGTGGGAAGATGTTGATCTCGACCGGGGCGCCGACGATCGCCGAATAGGTCTCGATATTGAGCGGCTCGCCGGTTTCCAGGACACGCAGGTGCGCCGCATGGGATTCGGTACCGACCCAGTGCGGGAAGATTTCGGTCGCGATCTCGCCCAGCAGATCCTCGCGCCGCCGCCGCCAGGCGCGCTCCGCCACCTGGTTGACGTAGACAAAGCGCAGCTGGCGATCGAGCGCGTAGAAGGCTTGCCCGATGCTTTCGAGTATCTCGGCGGTCGAAATCCACGAAAGGCCGCCGACCGGCTCGTTCAAGGCCGGCAAGCCGAGGGCCCGCTCAACATCCGTCACGCCTTCTCCCCGCGCCGACAATTGGGAACGATATTATGCCGTCCGATCCTGCCCGAACAACGTAAGACGCACCGGAGGGGGCAAAGTTCCATTCCGGGCTGCGGTACGATGTCCTGCAGCCGGAACGCCGTGGCGGCAAACGGGCGGGCCGGATAGGCTAACCAGGAAGTGGGTGCGGCAGGGCGGCCGCCGGGGACTGGAGTGGGTGATGCGCGGGG
>Ga0310810_10008391_pt1 | contig 11891 bp, 9 predicted proteins | sample NCmetagenome_FD_207641 | JGI IMG/M metagenome (GOLD analysis project Ga0310810, IMG submission 207641) | Soil microbial communities from experimental microcosm in Duke University, North Carolina, United States - NC | ecosystem: Engineered > Artificial ecosystem > Soil microcosm > Unclassified ...
CGGCGGGCGTAGAACTCGTCCTGCTGACGGAAGTAGAACGCGGAGCCCCTCAACGTGTTGGTGCCTGATTTGGTCTGCACCGTAATTGCGGCACCACCGGTCATGCCCTGCGCCGCGTCGAAGTTGTTGGTCGAGACGTTCACGACCTCAATCGTTTCAACCGGCGCGACATAGCCGGCGTGATGCGGCAGCCACACGTTGATGCTGGCCGCGCCATCGATACGCGTGACGTTGTTGTTACGATTCGTCCCGTTGACATTCACCGAAAGCGAGCGTCCGGGGGTGTCGGTCTGTGCATTCTGGAACTCAGGCGGCGTCGCGCCTGGCACGAGGTTCATCAAGTACTGATAGTTTCGGTATTGATTGAGAGGCAGGTTGACGACATCGGCCGGCTTGAGCTCGGTGCTGACGTCTTGCTTGTCGGTCTTGAGTAGTGCGGCTTCGGTAGTGACGGTCACCGATTCAGTCAGCGCGCCGATCTCTAGCTTGCCGTTGATCCGGACGGCGCTGCCTGCCGTGATAGGCACGCCGGTCTGGACGAATTCCTTGAAGCCCTGCAGCGATGCGCGCAAGGTATAAGTTCCGCCGGTGACGTTGCGAATCGTATATACGCCGGACGAGTCGGTGACGGCGCTCAGCGCAAGGCCTGTCGCCTCATCCTTGATGGTGACGGTGGCCCCGGGCACGGCGGCGCCCGAACCATCGGTAATGTTTCCCGTCACGCTTCCGTACAATACCTGTGCGGTGGCAGTGGCAGGCAGGAACCCGATAGCGACCGCCAGGATGGCAGCCACCACGGACTCGAGGAACAAACGAGAGCACGCACGCCCAAACACTCTGCGCTGGCTCACAGCGGTCCTCCTTTTTTGGGACGAGAAAAAGCTCTACAGGCGAGAAACGATGGTCGACTCGGGGAACGAAGTACCATACTCCCATGTAGTTGTCAATGAATCCGTAGGGCCCGGCGATGCGTTTCTGTCGTAAGATAGCCGCCGGCTCGAAGGGCGCCACCGGGTCCGCGGGAAGAGTTCAACTCACCTTCAGAATGTTCCCCACGTGACGCACGTCCCTTCGTGCAGCCTGATTGCGGACCGCAGGCGTATGCATGGAGGAATCGTGGATACGAAGCTTCCCGCCCGCCCCAACCTCGAACATCTCCGCAGCCAGGCCAAGACGCTTTTCGCCCAATGGAAGCACGGTGAAGCCGCTGCCGCGCAGGCCTTTATTGATCACCTGCCGAAGGCGAAAAAAATGACTCCTGCGGCCGTGCGGCGGGCCGCGTTCCGGCTGACCGACGCGCAATCGGTCGTGGCCAGGCAACATGGTTTCGCGAGCTGGCCCGCCCTGTCGCGCCACGTCGAGCAGCTGCGCGCGCTCGAAGGCGAATGGCGGTTTGGCAGCCAGGAGGTGGACGGCGTCGTGATGTCCGCGGCCGCTCTTTCCCGTTCGCGATTGCTGATCGACGGCGACCGGTTTCGAATGGAGTCGCCTGAAGCGATCTATGAAGGGGTCCTCACGATCGATGTGGACGTGACGCCCGCGCAGATCACGACCGAGTTCGTCGAAGGCCCCGAAGCCGGGCAACAGACCCTCGGGATTTACGAGGTGACCGGGGATCGATTGATGCTGTGCGTCGGTCTCGTGGGCTCATCGCGCCCGACCGCGTTTGCGGCGCCGCGAGGCAGCCGTCACGCGCTGCAGCACCTGCGGCGAACGTCCGCTCGACGGCCCGAGAACGTGACCGGCGGCACGCCGCAACCTGAGCCAGCCATTTCCGGCGAGCGGGAGGATCCTTCTACCTTCGATGTTCCGATCACGCCGCTGATGCGCCGGCTCGAGGGCGAGTGGATGCCCGTCTTGCTCGTGATGGACGGAAAGCCGATGCCGGATGAATGGCTGAAGTTTGGTTCGCGGACGGCGGTCCGCAATGAAATGAAAGTCGTGTTCGGCGGCCAGGTCATGGTTCACGCTAAGCTACGCATCGATGAAACGACGACGCCGATGGCTGTCGATTACCTGAACCTCGACGGCCGGCAGGCCGGCATCGTCAGCCGCGGGATCATGGAGTGGGTTGGCGATGAGGTCCAGTTCCACATCGCGAAGCCAGGCGGGTCGAGGCCGACCGACTTCACCGCGTCCGACGCGGGCACTCTGAGTAAGTGGAAAAAAGTGAAAAGTTAAAAGTTTGAAGTTAGAAGTAAAGGTTAGAAGCTAAGGATGCTTCCGCAATCGCACCGGATGCGCTCGACCTGGCTTCTCGTGCTTGTGGCGGGAACGTTGTCGTGCACCGCTCGTACGCAGGATTTCACGGGCGGTGCCCTCATACCGGTCAACGTCGAGGCGCAGCCGCTGGCTGCCAACATCGAGCGAGTGGATCAGGCACTCGACTCGCTCGGCGCGCCGCTGCCGGCTGACCTGCGCACCGCACTGAAGCAAGCAGGTCAGGCGCGGGACGGCAAGCGATTGCAGGAATTACTCGATTCGCGGGTGTTGCTGAGTGTTCAGATCAATCCCGAATCGCGCGTGAAGGCGATGCGTGGCCCGGCGGTTGCCGAGCTGCAACAAGCGGGCTACACGCCGGTCCTCTTGAAGGTGGTGAACGAAGGCGGGGTGACGGGCCGGTTGCGAATTGGCAGCCCGCAATCTGGTCCTGTCTACGCGGGGATGTCGGAACTCTCCGGCAACCGGATGCAGCAACAACACCTGCGCGAGAACGAGAACGTCGACAGGCGCACGGATAGGTTCCTCGAACTGGAGATGTTGACGGCGGCGCCGATGACGTCTGGGCTGAGCGGCCTGCAGGTCGAGTACGCGATCGCGCTGATCTACTCGACTGAAGCCGGACGACGTGAGGCGACAGTCAGTTTTGATGTCGGGCAGGGAACCCAGGATCTTGGATTCCGCGCTGAGGTGCCAGTGTTGTTCAGCGTCAAGCCGGCTATCGCGGTGAAGCTTCACGTGCTGGACCACGACGGCACGCCGACGATCGGACGATTTCAGTTCGTCGATCAGGAAGGGCACGTTTTTCCTCCCCAGGCCAAGCGAGTGGCGCCGGATCTGTTCTTTCAGAAGCAGATCTACCGCGGGGATGGTGAAGACGTGCTGCTGCCACCGGGCACGCTGACGATGTTTTACGGGCGCGGACCGGAATATCGATGGCTGAAGCGACAGGTGACCATTCCCGCGAGCGCGGGATCCGTCCGCACCGGCCTGCCATCGCAGAAGCCCGAGATTGACGTGCATCTCGAACGGTGGATCGATCCGGCTGCCCATGGCTTCTTCAGCGGCGATCATCACATTCACGCCGCCGGTTGCGCGCATTACACATTTCCGACCGAGGGCGTCGATCCCGCCGTCATGTTCCGACAGATCAAGGGCGAGGGCCTGAACGTCGGCAGCGTCTTGACATGGGGACCAGGCTTCGATCATCAGAAGCAGTTCTTCGCCGCGTCTGCCGACAAGAGGAGTGAACCCCTGTCGGTCATGAAATACGACATCGAGGTCAGCGGCTTCGGATCGGAGGCGCTCGGACACCTGTGCCTCTTGAACCTCAAGGATCAAATCTATCCGGGCGCAGACGGCAACAAGGGGTGGCCCACATGGACGCTGCCGGTCCTTCGGTGGACCAGATCGCAGGGAGCCGTCGGCGGCTATGCGCACTCGGGCAGCGGGCTGCAGATCGACCCGGTTGCGGCAACAACCCGCCTCGTCGAACAGCTGGACGTCAATAAGGACGGCAGGCTCGATCGAGTCGAGGCCGGCCGCGGGCTGTTGCCAATCCCCTTCATCGAGATCGACGCCGACCGCGACGGCGTCCTCAGTGAGCAGGAACTTCGGGACGCTTACGATCGGGCTGACGACCGTTTACCGAACCAGGAGATCTTTGTCACCGCGGCACATGGCGTGACCGACTTCATCAGCGCCATGGACACCGATCGGATCCGCGAGTGGAACGCGTGGTATCACCTGCTCAACACCGGGCTGCGTCTGAAGGCCAGCGGTGAGACAGACTTTCCCTGCATGAGCGGGACGCGCGTCGGCCAGGGCCGCAGCTACGTGTTCCTGGGCAAACAAACGGCGGTCGACTACGCCCAATGGGTTGCCGGCGTGGCTCATGGCCGCAGTTACGTGAGCGATGGCTACGCGCACGCGCTTGATTTCGCGGTAAACGGCAAGCCTGCCGGCGACGAGGTCAATCTTGCAAACTCCGGAACGGTAACGATCAAGACGACGGTCGCTTTCTCACCAGAAACACCTCTCGAGCCGGCGTATGGTGGCGCGATGCCGATAGGTGGCAGCCGGTACGTCGGCGATACCATTATCAAACGCGAAGTACACGCGCCAGATCCGCGGTATCAACGCGGGCAGCGCCTGGTCGAGGTTGTGGTCAACGGCCGGGTCAGGGCGTCGCGCGAAGTTCCTGCGGATGGAAAGGAACATGCGGTCGAATTCCCGATCGCCGTAGGACGCAGCAGCTGGATCGCGGTGCGGCAGTTTCCGGAGCTGCACACCAATCCCGTGAACGTGATCGTCGCCGGGAAACCGATTCGCGCCTCGCGCGCGAGCGCACTGTGGGCCATCGCCTGCGTCGAACAGCTCTGGCGCGTTCGCGCGCGGCGGATTGCTCCGGCTGAGCGCGCGGATGCTGAGCGCGCCTACGAAACAGCCAAAGCGTTCTACCGACAAATTGCGGCCGAATCACTTTCGGAGGAATAGGGGATGAACGTCAGAGTCCTGACCGGAATCGTTCTGCTCAGCGCGTTCGTTGTCAGGCTCGATGCGCAGAACTGGCCGCAGTGGCGCGGGCCGTCGGCGTCGGGCGTTTCAGCCGAGCCTCGGCTTCCCGAGAGATGGAGCGACACCGAGAACGTGGCGTGGAAGGCGAAGCTGCGTGGGCTTGGCATCTCCTCGCCAATCGTCTGGGGCGATCTCGTCTTCGTGACGTCTCAGGCTGGTAGCGGCGAAGTGCGGCCAGGACCGCGGCTGGTGCAAAGCGGCAACCCGCTGGACGCCGGCGAAAGGCCGCTTGGATCCGGACCGACCGGAGGGGACAGCAAGGTCACCTTTGTGTTGAGCGCCGTCGATCGGCGGAACGGGCGAACGGTGTGGGAGTTCGACCACCCCGCTGAAGGGCCGTTGCCATCGGTGCACGAGAAACACAACCTTGCATCGCCGAGCCCGGTCACCGATGGCGAACGCGTCTACGCGTGGTTTGGTACGGGCCAGATCGCCGCCGTGGATCTTGCCGGCAAGCTTGTGTGGAAAAAACATCTTGGCGCGATGTACGGGCCATTCGAAATCAACTGGGGGCACGGCAGCTCGCCGGTCGTCTACAAGAATCGACTGATTCTGCTGTGCTATCACGAACGCGGATCGTACCTGCTGTCGCTCGACTCGAAGACGGGAAACGTGCTGTGGAAGATTGACGCCGCGCCCGGCGTCACCTCGTACAGCACGCCGCTGGTCGTCGAGGTTGGGGATCGTGCCGAGATCATCGTCAACTCGAGCGCTGGTGTGAGCGGCCACGACCTCGCAACCGGCGCGCGCCGCTGGTATATCGACGAAGCCAACCGGTTCCCGATTCCAACGCCTACGCTTCACGACGGCGTCGTCTACATGAGTCGCGGCTATCGCAGCAGTCCATTCATGGCAGTTCGACCCGGCGGCGAAGGGAACGTCGCGTCGAGCCATGTGCCGTGGAAGGTGGCGACGGGCGCGCCCTACATTTCGTCGCTCGTCTACTACGACGGGCTGATCTACATGACCGGCGACGTCGGCGTGTTGACCGTGGCCGATGCACAGACCGGTGAGCGCGTTTATCAGGAAAGGATCGGCGGCGTCTACACCGCGTCGCCGGTGGCCGGCGCCGGCAAGGTCTACTTGGTCAGCGAAGATGGCGAGACGATCGTGATCTCCGCCAGTCGAACGCCGAAGATTCTCTCGCGCAACAAGCTGAACGCGCGTCAGCTTGCCTCGCCAGCGATTGCCGGTGGCCGTTTGTTCATCCGTTCGGACGACGCGCTGTTTGCGATCGGAAAGTGATGGCTTCGACCGTCCTCACTCGAGTTCTCGTACGTCCACTTCGGCAGCCTCGACCGCGTCGATGTATTTCATCGCCCACTGTCCGGCGTCCTCCAATGAGTTCGCCGAGATGATGACGTACCCCGCGATCAACTCTTTCGTTTCGACAAACGGTCCATCGATCATGGTGATGCCGTTCCGCGAGTTCTTGTAACGCCTGCCTCGTCGGCTGGGGTGCATCGTCTCCGTGGCGATGTGGGCGCCGGCCTGGGTCGCGTCGTCGATGATCTGCGCCAACCGTGCCCGCGCTGCGTGTGATGGGGCCTCGCCGCTCTCGGTCGCTGCATTCGCCTTGCGCAGGATCATGTATCGCCGAGTTGTCGCACCGGCAGGCCTGGAGCGCAGTCCGATGTCCCAGGGATCGGTCACGGGACGGATGTCAATCTCGACGTCGCCGAGCACTTGTGCCTGTCTCGTCGCCCATTCAATCGCGTCGTCCAGCGAGCGTGCGTGCAGGATGCTGAATGCGGCGGGAAGCTCGTTGTTTCCGGCGAATGGACCGGGGATCACGGTACGCTCACCGTCGCGAAACAACAGGCGCACGCCGTCCGCACTGGGCCGAAGTCCTTCTGCTCCCCCAAGGCGGCCCGCTGTCGCCAGCTGTCCAAGAAACGCTCCGACGCGCGCAATCACGTCCGGCGCGGGAGTCGCCCCCGACTCCCAGCAGCGGAGACCTTTCACGACAGAGTGAACAAAGCTAGCAGAGAACATGACCCTCTGTTTCCTCTGCTGACTCTGTGGTGAGCCTTCCTCCGTTTGCTTCATAGCCTACCAGTCGATCAGGCGGATCGGCGATCGACAAATTCCTTGAGCGCTCAAATTCGACGCCAACGTATTGACTAGTTGAGAGTTAGTCCAGTCTCGTCGCTAAAAAGGTGCCAGCCACCTTTTTGGGTGTCGGACGTTCTCTTACCCAAATGTTGTCGGTGATCTCGCGCCGCGAGTAATGTGGACGGCTTATGAGCACAGCGGTGATCACAGGGGCGGGAAGCGGAGTCGGACGCGCAATCGCACTCAAGTTTGCCGCGGAAGGGTGGAACGTCGCACTCGTCAGCCGACGTTCCGAACCGTTGTCCGAAACGGCAGCGCTTGCCGATCGCGATGCCCGCGATCGACTGGTCGCGTTTCCGTGCGACGTCAGCGATCCAGCGGCCGTCGCGACGATGGGGGAGGCGGTGCTGGCTCGGTTTGACGCCGTCGACGTGCTCGTGAACGCGGCGGGCATCAACATCCCGCGCCGCAGCTTCGAGCTCGTGTCGCTCGACGACTGGCACGCGGTCCTGGCGACCAACCTTCATGGCGCGTACTACTGCGTGCGTGCGTTCCTGCCCGGAATGCGGCATCGCCGGACGGGCACGATCGTCAACATCAACTCTGACGTCGGGAAAATCGCCCGCGACCTCGCCGGCCCGGCGTACGTGTCGTCGAAGTTCGGCCTGAGCGGCCTCACCCAGCAGATCAACGCCGAGGAACGGCGGAACGGCGTGCGTGCCTGCTCGATTTGCCCGCGCGACATCAACACGCCGCTGCTCGACAAACGCCCACAGCCGCCATCCCAAGAGAGTCGCGCCGGAATGATCCAGCCGGAGGACATGGCTGCCCTGGTCTGGCTGGTGACGACACTTCCGCCCCGCGCCATCGTTGAAGAGATATCCCTCTCGAGCCGGTAACTGTCTATTTGCGCAGTCCCTCCGAGATAGAGGGGCCAACCACGCCAGCTAGTGGCTCGGATCACTCGATCGAGCGAATTCCTTCCTTCCACCCGTTTTTCCAACGTGGCATGACTCTCGAGGGGGCTCGATGGCGAGACGCGCACCTGCGCGACACAGCCCGACATGGCTGGGGTGTCATGAAGCGGCGCGCGTTCGACGGTACGTCGTAAAGCGATCGCGATCGTCCCAGCACGCGACCGGCGGGCAGACGAACCGCGTCCGCATCACTTTACCGTCGGGTCAGCGTCACCTTGTGATCGGCTGCGGTGCAACTGGTCGTCCCATACGCGACGACGCCGTTGAACGCGCCGGTCAGCGTATTGCCGGTCTGAGTCGCCGTGAGCGACCCCTCGGCCCGATAGCACAACGCCTGCTCGCATCCGACGATTGTTTCGTAAACCGACCCGGCGAGCGAGAGCATCCTGCCATTTGCAGTGCCGGCGAGCGTGACTTGGGTAATGACTGTCGCCGGGTCCGGCCATCCTTGAACGTTCCCCGTGACCGACGACCCCGTCATCACCAATCCGACGCTCCAGGTCCTGTCACGTCCTGCGTCCGCCAGGCTCGTACACGAGTTCGACGCGACGATGTTCATGGCGAAGCTGCCGGATGAGAAATCGTTCGGTGCTGTGCCGGGGGCAGTCACGCTGCCGCAGGCTGACACCAGGAACACCAGCGGAATGCACAGTCGTTTCATCACGATCGTTCCAGAAGGGGCTGGCAGGCAGGCTCAGCCATTCTATCCCATTGATCGTCGTTTTTGCGTGTCGCACAATGCACGCATGCCAAACGCGTTCAAACAGGGTGATCACATCTGCGCTCTGTACGAATCCGAGCACGAACAGCTGTCGACGGCTGCCGCTTACGTCGCTGACGGCCTCACTCATGCAGAACGGTGCTACTACGTCGGCCAATCGCAACAGGCGCTCACCCGGTTTCGAGAGAGCCTGTCTCGTGAAGGAATCGACGTCGCCGACGCGGTGAAAGGCAGGGCACTCATACTGGCGACACATCACGACGCTCATCTCGTCGGGGGCCGTTTTGATTGCGAGCGCATGCTCCGCCTGCTCAACGGCGCGGTGGAAGCGGCGCTCAACGATGGATTCATCGGCCTGCGCACGTGCGGAGACATGTCGTGGCTTCTCGATCGGCCGGCTGGCTCAGAACAGGTCGTCGAATACGAGATGCTGTTGAACCAGTTCTTTCACGCCGTGCGCGCCATGGGCATGTGCCAGTACGATGCTCGTCGCCTGCCTCCGGATCTCGTGGACCAGGCGTTGTGTGCGCATTCGTCCGTCGCCGTCGACGGACGTCATGTCGGGAATCCGCACTACTCGCCCGCGCTGGTCGTCGCCCGCCGCGCCGCGGCGTCCGCTGTCGAATTGCAGGGTAAGGTTGAAGAGTTGAGACGGCTGGCGTGAGTGCGGTGGAGCAAAAATCAGGATCCGGCCGATCGGCAATTGATTCGCCAACAGCCGTGTCGCCGGGTCACCTCAACGTGAACGTCAGTTCCACTTCTATCAGTACGGGCACGGCTCGGCCCGCCAGCGTTCCCGGCACGAAGTGCCACTGCTTGACGGTCTTCAGCGCCTCCTGATCCAATCCGAACACCGCGTCGAGCGAACGAATGACCCGCGCTGCGCTGACCGATCCGTCCGGCGACACGATGGCCTGCAATCTGACGGTGCCCTGTATCCGCGCCCGCATGGCTTCGCTCGTGTAGCCCGGTTTCACTTCACGAATCAATCGCGGCGCGCCGACGCCGTTACCTGGGAGGTATCCCTCGCCCAGTCCCCCGGGGCCAAAACCATCGCCAGGGCCATTGCCAGGTCCTCGTCCGGAACCCGCACGACCACCGATTCCCGGCCCATCACTCGGCGCCAGAGAAGCGGCGCTGATGGCAGTAATCACTCCTGGCAGTTCCTGAACGCCCGCGGTGGTGGTGACGACAGGCACCTCGATCAAATCCGGCGGCGTCGTCCGATCGACCGCGCTCGCGTCCGAACGAGCCTTCGAGGGAATTGCCACGGTGTCCTGGCCAGGACGCTGAAGCTGTTGCGCCGCGGTTGGCGTTTCCTTGCCGCTGCCGCCTTTGCCGTCCGGGGCGATCAACGCAAGATGACGCGGAACGTCCTGCAGGAGATTGGCGACCGTGTCGTGCGAGGGTGAAAGTTGGCCGGCCAAAAGCAGAATACCAACGCCGCCCGCCACATGGGTCAGAAAGGACAGGCTCAACGCGTTGCCGAACCGCCCGCCCGCGGTGTCCCGCAACGGCGCACCGGCCGCGAGAAAACGTGCATTCGGGCCGGCGTAACACCCGTTGTCTGTCATGCGGTGTTAGACGACGGCGGGGTTATCGCGGTCTGGTCTTGCCCGCGGCGAAAGCGCGTGACCGCGGTTAATCCGCGGCCTTCACTTCGATTCGTCCTTCACGCTCACGCACGTGGAATCTCGGTTGATCGTGCGTGGAGGGTCCGGTCAGCACACGGCCATCCTCGAGCGAGAACTCCGACCCATGCCAGGGGCAGACGACTGATCCATCCTTGAGCGGGTACGTTTGACTACGCTGGAGGGATCGCGCCGTTCGGGGTCATCTTGTCGACCGCCTGCGGCAGCACGTCGGCGAGCTTGCGGCTCAGATCCTGAACCGACATGCCTGACTTCTGCGCGAGCTGTTGTAGCAACTCCGGGCCGAGCGCGCGCTGCACGTCCTCAGGTGAAACCGGCTGGTTCGGTCCCGTCGACACCCACGATCTCACCGTCGGACCGAGACCGTTTCTTTCGAATTCGTTGACGACACCCTGAACGCCGCCGTGCTTCTCCAGCACGCTGTTGACGACTGACACCATTCCGGCCCCGACGATCCCGCCGAGCAATCCATCGAACATTCCCATCTCTGATCTCCTCGCCTCGTGGTGAACGGTGAGCTTTTTGGCATTGTAACTGTGCGACGAAGGCGAAACGACCCGCTCGGCCTGGGAACACAAGACGGGCATCTCATCAGCAGACGTTGGTGGCATTTGCCGGCCGCTCGTCGTTTTGTCGCCGCAGTTACACGAGGAGTTGCACCGGGGCGCACAGGAACCGCTCGTAGTGGTGAACTGCCTCGAGCAAGCCTCGGCGTTCAGGCGCGTTCAATCGCCGCAGCGGGAACGCATCGATGATGACGGCGTCCGATTGACGTCTCGTCCGCCAGGTGCCGGCAATTTGCCCATCAACAATCAGCGAGTGACGGAAGATGACCGGCTCACCACGTCGCGCGGGTACGCGTGACGGGCCATTCGGAACTGCTTGCCGATCGCGATACGCGACGAAGTACTCGTCGTAGATGGGCAGGAGGTGAACCCGTCGCGCGCGCAGCGCGCCTCGCGGGGCGGGACCGATGGTCCAGTACGTCTGGCCGTCGATCTCCCGGCGCCGAGCCCTGTTCATCTCGAGGCCTTGTTTTGCGTCGGGTGTCGTCAGCCCCGACCACCACACGAAGTCTCGAATCGTGGCCGGACCGTGGCTGGTGAAGAAGCGGCGCGCCAGAGTTGCCAGCGCCTCATCGCGAGACTTGCGGACGGCTTGCGGCGCACGCTCTGCAAGCAGCCCGTAGGTGAATTGCTTCCCGCGCCGCGGTCCGCTGCAAATGACGCCTTCGAGCTCGGCGAACATCGCCAGGTGCGCCAGCCTGATGCCGCTGAGCGAGAGATTCGCTCGCTTGAGCCGCTCGCCGAGTTCGTTCCGTGTGAGGTAGTGGCGATCACGCAGCGCCCGCTCGACGATCGTCGTCCCTCGAACAAGTACGTCGGAATCCATCTGCAGTTGCCGGCGATATGTCGACATCAACCGCTGGAGACGTGGCGCCGTGAGTTCCGTCAGCCAGCGGATGTCGTCGGGCGTCACGAAGTGCCACGTTGGTCGCATCACGTGCGTGCGGAGGATGCGACCGTCTTCGAACGCCCGTTCGACGGTGTCATCGGCCGCGCCGTCTCGCATTCGAATCCCGAGCGCCCACTTGGCTGGTTCGTATTCCTGGGCCTGGACGGCGCCGAGCCACCTGATGACGTCCTCCGGACGTTGGAGCCCGGACCGTGTCAGCAACTGGTTGTGAAG
>Ga0310810_10008392_pt1 | contig 11890 bp, 10 predicted proteins | sample NCmetagenome_FD_207641 | JGI IMG/M metagenome (GOLD analysis project Ga0310810, IMG submission 207641) | Soil microbial communities from experimental microcosm in Duke University, North Carolina, United States - NC | ecosystem: Engineered > Artificial ecosystem > Soil microcosm > Unclassified ...
CGTCCCCTCATGGGATCATCCACGGAAATACATACGCCTGCAGCATGACGATCACGCCCATGATGATCGCGAGCGCCACGCTGTGCCAGAAGACGAAGCGCAGGATCCTTCCTTCCTGCCCCACCTGCCCCGTCGACGCCGTGGCGACGACGATGCTTTGAGCGTCGATCATCTTTCCCATGACGCCGCCGGTGCTGTTGGCGGTGACGATCAGCGTGGGATTGAACCCGAGCTGCTGCGCGGTGATCTTCTGCAAGCTGCCGAAGAGCACGTTCGAGCTCGTGTCCGAACCGGTCAGCGCGACGCCGAGCCATCCCAGCATGGCGGCGAAGAACGGATACAGCATGCCGGTTCTGGTGAAGGCGAGCCCGAGCGTCGCGTCGGTGCCGCCATATCGCGTCACGAAGCCGAGCGCCATCATCAGCATAATCGTCGCCAGCGACGTGCGCATCCGGCGGAGCGTCATCAGCGCGATACGGATGAATTGCCCGACGCTCACGCGCAGGAACAAGGCGGTCGCGATCGCGGCGAGCAGGATCGCGGTGCCGGTCGCGGACACCCAGTTGAGCGTGAACTGCGCGGCTTCCGCCCGTTCGCTGCGGTACGCCCGATCGTTGATGCGGGCGCGGTCCACGGGGGCGGGGACGACGGGATAGTCGCGAAACACCGTTTGATGCAGCAGCGGCACCGGCCACGAGGGGGCGAGCACGCGGCTCACGTACAGCTTCTGTTTCGCGCGATAGGTCGCGAGGCCGCGAGGACCGCCGTTGAAAAACGCCTTGCTCGGCGCCAGCCCCCACACGATCACCGCGAGGCTCAGAAACAGCCAGGGGGTCCACGCACGGATGACCGACCCGGGATGCGGGATCCGGGATGCGGGATCCGACGGACCCACGCCCGGGCGGATTTGCGATCTCAGATCCGAGCGGATCCCGGATCCCGCGTCCCGGATCCCTGAGGCAGTTTCTTCCGGAAACGTCCAGACATCCGCCGGCTGCCACACTCTCGCGAACAGTGCGAGCGCCGCGATGGAGGCGAGACCGCCGGCGATGTCGACGAGCTCCGGTCCAACGTAGTTGCTCCATGCGAACTGGACGACCGCAAAGGTGCCACCGCACACGACGACGGCGGGCCACACGCCGCGCAGCCCGCGCCAGCCGCTCATCGTCACGACCAGCCACGCCGGAACGAGGAGCGACACGAATGGCAGCTGGCGGCCGGCCATCACGCCGAGCGTATGGGCCGGAATGCCGGTGACCGCGGCAAGCGTCAGGATCGGCGTCCCGATTGCGCCGAACGCCACCGGCGCGGTGTTCGCGATGAGCGAGAGACCCGCCGCGTACAGCGGGGTGAACCCCAGACCGATCAGGAGCGCCGAACAGATCGCGACCGGGGTCCCGAAGCCCGATGCACCCTCGATGAATGCCCCGAACGAGAAGGCGACGAGCAGTGCCTGAATCCGGCGATCCCGCGACAGCCGCCCGACCGATGACTTGACGATCTCGAACTGGCCCATCTCCACCGTCAGGTTATAGAGGAAGACCGCGTTCAGAATGATCCAGCCGATCGGCAGAAACCCGTAGGCCGCGCCGTAGAGCGCCGTCGCGCCCGCATTCGGCAGCGGCATCCCGTAGACGAACACCGAAACCGCGAGCGCCGCGAGCAGGCCGGCGAGCGCCGCCATGTGCGCGCGCCACTCGAGAACCCCCAGCGCCACGAGCAGCAACACGATGGGCAGCGCCGCCGCAGCGGTGCTGAGCCATGGCGCGCCCAGCGGGTCGTACACCTGGATCCACGACATGAGCGGGCATGATAGTGCGAAATGAGAAATGCCGAATGAATGGGGAATGGGCAATGATGAATGCCGAGGGAACGCGGTGTAATATCTTCAGCATTCAACATTCAGCATTCATGCACTCCCTCTCCAGCTCCCGCTACGTGAACATTGAAGATCTGCGTCGTGGCGCACAGCGCCGGCTGCCGCGCGCCGTCTTCGACTACATCGACGGCGGCGCCGATCGCGAGAACACGCTCGATCGCAATTCACGCGCCTACAACGACATCACCTTCCGGCCGCGATGCGCCGTCGCGGTGAAGAACTACGAGATGAAGACGACGGTGCTCGGCACCGAGATCGCGATGCCGATCATCCTCGCGCCGGTCGGCAGCTCACGCATGTTCTACCCGCGCGGCGAAGAGGTCGCCGCGAAGGTCGCCGGCGAGTTCGGGACCATCTACACGCTGTCGACGCTCTCGGGCTGCCTGCTGGAAGATGTCCGGAAAGCGACCACCGGCCCCGCGTGGTATCAGCTCTACCTCGTCGGAGGACACGACGTCGCCCGCGCGACTATCGAGCGCGCCCGCAAAGCCGGCTACTCCGCGCTGGTCGTGACCATCGATACGCCGGTCGCAGGCATGCGCGAGCGCGACCTGCGCAACGGCATGAAAGAGCTCGTCACGCGCAATCCGATCAAGATGCTGCCGTTCGTGTTCCAGTTCGCGGCGAAGCCCGGCTGGCTGATGGGATTCTGGGGGGACGGCGGACTGATGAAGTTTCCCAACGTCGTCCTGCCTGGCGAGGGTCCGATGCTCTATGCCGACGTCGGGACCGCGCTCGAGTCATCGGTCGTGACCTGGAACGATCTGAAATGGATTCGCGAGGCCTGGGGCGGCAGGATCGTCGTCAAGGGGGTGCATATCGGCGACGATGCGCGGCGCGCCATCGATGCGGGGGCCGACGCCGTGGTCGTGTCGAATCATGGCGGGCGCCAGCTCGACGACGTGCATCCGACGATCAGGGCGCTGCCTGAAGTGGTCGACGCCGTGAAAGGGCAGATCGAAGTGCTCGTCGACGGCGGCATCCGGCGCGGCAGCGACGTCGCGAAGGCCCTCTGTCTCGGCGCTCGCGCGGTGCTGATCGGCCGCGCCTACGCCTACGGGCTCGGCGCGGGGGGCGCCGCCGGCGTCACACGGGCATTGGAGATTTTGCGCGCCGATTTGCTGCGCACGATCAAGCTGCTCGGTTGTCCGTCGACGTCACAGCTCGATGCGTCGTACATCGAGCCGCCCGAGTGGCGCTAAACCAATCGCCGGAATCGCCGTGAATCAGTTATGGCAATTTCGGCGATGCGGTAGCGTTGACGAGCAGCGGCGCGCAATAAAACGACACCATCGTGTCCGCCTGGGTGGCGGCAGATTCTCCTTTACACGGCCCGGCGTCGGGCGCGATCGGAGTGGACGCGTCACGCGGCTGCGGCAGCCGCAGCACCGTCCGCACCTGCCCGTCGTAGATGCCTGAAAACTCGTAGGTCTGCGGTCCGGCCCCCGCGGTGGGGACCGGCAGATTCGTGCCGCTCAGCGCCACCACCAGCGTCGTCCGCGCCCGTTCCGCGGCGGCGAAGTCGTCCCACGTTTTGATCAGCGTGGGGGTCGTCCCCTCACCCGCACTGCCTAGAGTGATCACCAGCGACGTCCGTGTCGTTCCGTCGGCGATGCGTTCGGGGAGGGCGCCGTGGAAGTTGACGCCGCTACCTGTGACTTGACGGTTCTTGTACTCGTCAGCCTTGCCGGCCCGAAACGCCTGCGCCAGGTTGACCGCGTCAACAGCCGCTTGACGAGGCGCGGCCAGCGCAACGAGCGCCGCGAGTACGCATGCAGTCCGGATCATGAGCGACTCCTCTTCCGTGCGGGTCATTCACGGTTCGTGCCCGCCGGATCTGATGAGGTGATCACGAGTTCCACTGCGACTGTTCCGCTCCGACACACGGGGCGTGGACGTGCGGAAACGACACAGGCCTAACCCTCTGGCGGATAGGCATTTAAACGATGGTTGCGGTGGAGCTCGCCTTGCTGACCAGACAGATATGTCCTCGTCACATTCCCGCGGCATCCTTGCGAAAGCGCATCCGGAGACGCACACATCGTTGCGCATAGCGGGGCGTCCCGTGCCTGTCGAGGTGAAGCCGCCGACGGGGTCGCGCGGTCACATGGCGCTCGGCGGGCTGCTCGTGCAGCGCGGGCTCATCACCGAGGAGCAACTCGAGACCGCCGTCACGGATCAGAAAAAGACCGGCCAGCGCCTCGGACTGGTGCTCGTCGAGCGGGGCTGGCTGACGTCGGAAGTCCTGCTCGAAGTCTTGAGCGAGCAGCTCGGCGTGCCGGTCGCCCGCATCAACGCCTACACCGTCAATCCCGACGCCATCGCGGCGCTGCCGGAGAAAGTCGCGCGCCGCCACACCGCGTTCCCGCTGCAGAAGACCGGATCGACGCTGCTCGTCGCGCTGGCGGTTCCGAAGGATCTCTCGACGCTCGACGATCTCCGGTTCGCATCCGGCTGTGAAATTCAGACGGTGCTCGCGCTCGAGGACGAGATCGTCGCCGCGCTGAATCGCTATTACCGCGATGACTGGATGCCCGATCTCGTCCAGGAGGACGCGGGCGAAGTGATCATCGATTCGCCGGCCGCGCAGATTCTGACGCGCGACGAAGCCGCGGAGCGGTCCGCGGTCTCGGTGCTCGAACGGGTGATCGCGCGGGCCGCCGCGGACGGCGCGAGCGACGTCCACTTCGAGCCCCGGATCGAAGAGTTCCACGTCCGCTTCCGCATCGACGGGACGTTCAGGGACGTGGCCGTCCTGCCGTCGTCGATGGCACCGGCCGTGATCGCACGAGTGAAGGTCCTGTCCGGAATGGACATCGCGGAGCATCGCCTGCCTCAGGACGGGCGGTTCAGCGCGACCGTGGGCGATCAACGCCTCGACATGCGCAGCTCCACCTATCCGACCGTCTCGGGTGAGAAAGCAGTGCTGCGACTCCTGGACAGCAGCCGGCTTCGGCTGCAGCTCGATCGCACGGGCATGACGGGCGACACGCTCGAAGGCGTCCGCGAGCTGATTCACCGTCCCGAGGGTATCTTCCTGCTCACCGGACCGACCGGCAGCGGCAAGACGTCGACGCTCTACGCGGCGCTCGGCGAGCTGGTCCAGACCGGAAAGAACATCGTCACGATCGAGGATCCCGTCGAGTACTCAGTGCCGGGCATCAACCAGGGGCAGACCAACGACAAGGCCGGCTTCACGTTCGCCAAAGGGCTGCGCGCCATCCTGCGGCAGGATCCCGACGTGATCATGGTCGGCGAGATCCGGGACTGCGAGACGCTGGAAGTCGCGATCGAGGCGTCGCTCACCGGCCACCTCGTCCTGTCAACGCTGCATACCAACAACGCCGTGGCCACAATCGCGCGGCTATTCGACATGGGGCTCGAGCCCTACTTGCTCGCGTCGAGCGTGATTGGCGTCGTGGCGCAGCGTCTCGTCCGGCGAATCTGCTCGACGTGCCGAACCGAGGTGCAGACCCCTCCGGCGCTGCGCGCGATGTTCCGCGCTGGAGAGCGGGCGTCGTATTTCCGCGGCACCGGCTGCCACGACTGCCGCGGCACCGGCTTCCGCGGCCGCATCGGCATTTACGAGCTGCTGAAGATGGAGAACAACATTCACGAGCTCGTGCTCGCCCGTGCGCCCGAGAAGAGTTTCTACGAAGCCGCCCGCGCGAACGGGATGGTCTCGCTGCGCGAGGAGTGCCTGACGCTCGTCGGCCGCGGAGACACGACCCTCGAGGAAGTGCTGCGCGTCACGCACGACTGGCGTCCGGCCAGTTCCACAGGGGAAATGCGGTCTCGTGATCGTGATTAAGGAAAAAGGTAAGGGGTTTAGTTTCCCGTTTCCTCCAATTAACTCCGTTTTTCTCCAGACACCCCGCCAACGTTATAGAATTTCAAGTTCAGCATGTCTACGACTGCCCCCGCCGTCGCCGTCCCGGTTCGTCTGGTCGCCCTTGTCTGTGCCCTCGCCATACTGCCGGGCTGCGCGCTCGTCAAACGGAAAGCCGTCGGCATGGTCGCGAGCACGCTGGCGTCGGGCGGTGATGTGTTCACGCGCGACGATGACCCCGAGCTCGTCGGCGCGGCGATTCCGTTCGGCCTCAAGCTCTACGAGTCGCTCCTCGACTCCTCGCCGAACAACCAGGAGCTGCTGCTCGCGACGTGCAGCAACTTCACCCAGTACGGCGTCGCTTTTCTGGAAACCGAAGCGACTGTGCTCGGCGAAGCGCAGCACCACGACGAGGTTGCACACCTCAACGCACGAGCCCTGAAACTGTATCTGCGCGCCAAGGGCTACTGCATGCGCGCCATGGAGCTGCGATTTCGCGGCATCGGCCAACAGCTGCTGACCGATCCGGCGCCGGCACTCGCCAAGGCGGAGAAGAAGGACGTCCCGCTCCTCTACTGGAGCGCTGCGTCCTGGGGCTCGGCGATTGCCCTGGGCATCGATCGCCCGGAGATTGCCATCGACATGCCTGCCGTGCGCGCGCTCGCGGAGCGCGCCATCGCGCTCGACGAGACCTGGAGCAAGGGCGCGCTGCACGAGATGTTCATCTCGCTCGACAGCCTGCCGGAGGCGCTCGGCGGCTCGACGGAGAAGGCGCGGCAGCATTTCAATCGCGCCGTCGAGCTGCAAAAGGGGCTCTACCCCGGTCCGTACGTCGCGCTCGCAACCGGCGTGGCGGTGCCGGCGCAGAACCGCGAGGAGTTCGAGAAGCTGCTGCACACGGCGCTCGAGATCGATCCGGAGAAGGATCCGTCGATGCGGCTCGTCACGCTCGTGCAGCAGCGGCGGGCGCGCGCCCTCCTCGATCACATCGAGACGATGTTCACCAAATGATGCCAGGCCTGAAGGCCGGCGTTACCGGAGTCAACTGAAGGAGAAGGCCCACGATGTCACGGATAAAGAGGTTCCTGCTCGTCGTATTGCCGCTTGCCGCCGCGACGGTGGTGCTCGCCGCGCCCGGCGAGATCAAGCTCGCGACGCTGTTTCCCGCGAACACGTCCTGGCACAAGGCGCTGCTCGACATGGGGGCCGCGTGGAGCAAGGACACCGCGGGGCGCGTCACTCTCACGGTGTACCCCGGCGGCACGCAGGGAGACGAAACGACGACGATCAAGAAGATGCGGCCGGGGATCGACCAGCTCCAGGCGTCCTTCCTGACCGCCGCCGGCCTGGCCGAGCTCGACGAGTCGTTCAACGTGTTCATGATGCCGTTCTTCTTCGAGAGCGACGCGGAAGAGATCGCGGTCGAGAAAAAGCTGACGCCGGTCCTCGAACAGAAGTTGCAGGCCAAAGGCTTTCACCTGCTCGCCTGGGGCACGGCCGGGTGGGTCCAGGTGTTCTCGAAGAAGCCGCTCCGTTCGCTCGCCGACGTGAAGAACGCAAAGCTCTTCACCACCAAGGGCTCGGACAAATGGGTCCAATGGTACGTCTCGAACGGCTTCCATCCGGTGGCGCTGCTCCCCGCGGACATCCCGGCGCAGTTGAAGCTTTCGACCGGGCTGATCGACACCGCGCCGAATCCACCCTACCTCGCGCTCAACCTGCAGATCTTCCGGGACGCGAAATACATGCTCGATCTCCACATCGCCCCGCTCGTCGGGGCGATGATCATGTCGAACACCGCCTGGAACAAGATCAGCGCGGAAGACAAGCCGAAGGTCGCGGCGGCGGCCGAGGCGCTCGAAAAGCGGGTGCATGCCGAGGCGCCGGCGCAGGATGCGGAGTCGGTCAAGCAGATGGTCGCGCGCGGCTTGCAGGTCATCACGCTCGATGCGAAGGCCGCGGCGGAGTTTCGCAGCGCCGCGACCACGCTGAATCAGTCGATGCGCGGATCGATGGTGCCCCCCGACATCTACGACATCGCCGTCCAGGAGCGTGACGCCGTCAGGAAGTCCAAGGGCAAGTAGTTTTGATGAAGGCGTTTGCCGTCCGGGCCGAGAACCAGATCGCCAGCCTCGCGCTCGGCGGCATCATGCTGCTGCCGCTGGCCGAGATCGCGTCGCGCAAGTTTTTCAGCGCCGCGATCCCCGGCTCCGGCGCGGTCGCCGCGGTGCTGACGCTGTGGCTCGGCATGCTCGGCGCCGCCATCGCGGCCCGCGACGGCAAGCTCCTCACCCTGGCGACCGGCGAGTTCCTCCCCGAAGGGCCGATCAAGGCCGTCGCGCACATCATTTCCGGCACCATCGGCGCGATGATCGCCACGATCTTCGCCGCCGGCGGCAGCGCGCTCGTCCGCAGCGATCGCATCGCCGGCGATGTCGTCACCGCCGGAATTCCGACGTGGGTCGCCGATCTGGCGCTGCCGATCGGCTTCGGCCTGATCGCGCTGCGTCTGGTCTGGCACGCATCGCCACACAGGTGGGGACGCGGCATCGCCGCCCTCGGCATCGTGGCGGGACTGCTGCTGAATCAATATCGCGGCGTGCTGGAGGGATCGGCTGTCGGACCGTGGTTCCTCCTCGTCATCGTGGCCGGCGTCCTCGGCGCGCCGATCTTTGCGCTGCTCGGCGGCTTCGCGCTGTTCGCGTCGCTGACGCGCGGCAACCCGCCGGTCGTCCTGCCCATGATGGCCTACCAGGAGCTGACGACTTCGACGGGAATTGCCGCGATTCCACTCTTCACGCTCGCCGGATTCCTGCTTGCGGAAGGCAAGTCGTCGGAGCGATTGCTGCGCGTCTTCCGGGCGTGGGTCGGCTGGGCGCCCGGCGGCACCGCCGTCGCCGCGGCAACGCTGTGCGCCTTCTTCACGCTGTTCACCGGCGGATCCGGCGTGACGATCCTCGTCCTCGGCGGGCTGCTGCTGCCGGCGTTGCTCGGCGATAAATATCGCGAACGATTTTCGATCGGCCTGCTGACGGCATCCGGCTCGCTCGGGCTGCTCTTTCCGCTCTCGCTGCCGCTGATGCTCTACGGCATCGTCTCGCAGAAGGCATCGATCGAGGATCTCTTCATCGGCGGGCTGGTGCCGGGCGTGTTGATGCTGAGCCTGCTTGCCGTGCTCGGCATCCGCGAAGGGCTGCTGACCGGGGCGCAGCGCCCACCATTCCGCTTCAGGGAAGCGCTCGGCGCCGTCTGGGAGGCGAAGTTCGAGCTCTTCCTTCCGGTCTTCGTCGTCGGCGCCTTCATCGGCGGCGTCGCGACGCTCGTCGAGTCCGCGCCGCTCGCCGCGCTCTACACGCTGATCGTGCAGCGCTACATTCACAAGGATCTGCCGACGTGGAAGGACGTGCTCCGCGTCGTCGCCGACTGCGTCGCGCTCGTCGGCGGCGTGCTGCTGATCCTCGCCGTTGCCGCGGGCCTGACCGACTACCTGGTCTACGCGGAGATCCCGACGCGGCTGGTGGCGTGGACGCAGTCACACATCCACTCACACCTCGTGTTCCTGCTCGCCCTGAACGTCTTTCTGCTCCTAGTCGGGACGCTGATGGATATCTTCTCGGCGATTGTGGTCGTGGTGCCGTTGATTCTGCCGCTCGCGGAGGTCTACGGCATCGACTACGTGCATCTGGGAATCATCTTCGTGGCCAACCTGGAGCTCGGATTCCTCCATCCACCGCTCGGCCTCAACCTGCTGCTCGCGTCGGTACGGTTCAAGAAGCCGGTACTCGAAGTCACGTGGGCGACTCTGCCGATGCTGGGCATTCTGGCGGTCGGTGTGCTGCTCATCACCTACGTGCCATGGCTCACGCTGGGGCTGCTGCACTGGATGGGACGGGGGTTGTAATTCTCTCCGGAAATCCCCAATCCGTAGTCCTGAAATCCCTGAATCCGGAATCCCTAACGGTGAATCAGGAATCCCTGATCGATGCTTGACCCGCCGGAGTAGTATTGCGTCGCGCGAGTATCGGGCCAGTCGAACGAGCGGAAATACTGCGAACACAGTGAGCCACCCGAGGAGCCGTCATGCGAGGTTTGATTGCGTGGGGCGTGCTGGCAATCACCGCGTTGTCGCTGTGGTGGACCACCATCAAATCACGGCGCATCCTCCGCGCCGGGCTCGGGCGGAAGCTGCGTAAAGGGGAGGAGACATCGCTCACCAGTTGGATGCAAACGTCCGACGCGACGCTTGCACGGGCATCGCAGGAGTTCCAACGGAACCCATTCGAGCGTTTCTTGAAGGTCCTTGTGACCCTGGGCATCTGGCGGCGTGAGATTGGCACGCCGAACGACGACCACATAGTCAGCTGATCAAGATCGGCTCGATCGTCACGCACTGTCACGACTTCGACCGGACCGTGGCGTTCTGGGGTGCGGACGCGAATCTTTTTTGTGTCGTCCAGAAGCCTGGGATCAAGTAATTACGGCGCAATTTCGCCGTGCCTACCCGCGGGCAAGCGAGTTCTTCGCCTTGAAGCGGCAGCTCGATCCAACAGGCAAGTTCCGGAACCGACTTTGGGATAAGTACTACCATGTGGACCCATCGCGTTCCCGTTGAACCGCAATGTGCCGAGTGCGGGGAGCCCTTGCCCGATTCGGTGTCGGGCCATCGTTGCAGTGCCTGCTCACAATTGTTCTGCGTGCGACACCTAATCGTACGCAACGAGGTTCCAACCTGCGCGGAGTGTGACGCTGAGAAGAGCATGTTGGAGGATTCCGACAAAGTCACCGATGCTCAGGCAGCGCGTGTGATCAGCCTTCTGCTAAAAGATCTCCAACATACAGTCGCGGCGGGTCATGAGTTTGTCGTAAAAGAGGCTGCGGCGCGGATTCGTCTGTATTCCCGCGAACCGACGGACTTCGAGCAGCGCGTCGTCGACGACGTTCAGCAGGCCCTCCATGACATGTTCGTGGACACGGCGTGGCCTGCGTGTCCGGAGCATCCCAATCACCCGCTTTGGTATTCGGACGGGTGGTGGCGGTGCGACCACAGTGGTAAAGCGGTGGCGCCCCTGGGGGGTTTAGCGCGATCGGATCAAGCGCACGGCGGCGGCGACTAGATCAGCGTTGTCCCGTGCCGGCTGACCGTCAGGGAGCAGCGTGATGTCTTCTAAGCCAGTCCGGATACCATGTCCCCTCTCGAGCCCACGTCGATTTACTGCCCAACACGCCGTGCCGTAGCCGTGATGAACCTGTTCCAGCGTGATGCCCGAAGACACCACAATGTCTTCCATCCTCGCAGCGTGCTGAACGGCCGCGTCAGGATCGGCGTCGAGCGGCTCGATCAGGACGCGGCGGCAGCGGCCGGACAAGCCGGAACGCGCGAATGCCCGCGCATCTTCAATGCTCAGCAATCCAACCTCGATACCAACGCCTCGGGACAGCAGTAACTCACACAGTTCCACGATTCCGGGTTCGCCCTGATTCGCAGTTATCAGGTCAGGCATTTCCTCCCACGCCTCGACGACACTGAAACGCTCGCCGGGATCCGCCACAATCGTGGCTGACGTCGTCAAGGAAATCGGAGTGTCAGGGCACAGAGCTCGGATCGCGCGCAGAACCTTGGCGCAAGCGGTCCCCTCGAGAGTCTCCCGACCAGATTCGTCGAACGCGTGAACGTGCACCGACTGAGCGCCGGCGTCCACGGACGCCCGAGCCGCTTCCGCGATTGCGGTCGGCGTACGCGGTGCCGCCGGGTGGATGCGGTCGCCATTCAGTGCGGCCTGCAGGAAGATCGTGGTCGGCATTCTTCGCACTCCTCCGATTCCTCGGCGGTAATCCGTGGTACGTCCTCCGCGCGCTGACCGCTGCTCGCTAGCGCAATTGTGAGGCACAATCTGACCAGCTGTGGAAAACACTCCGCGTACGGTCATCGGCGAATTCATCGACGCCGTCGTGAAAGAGCCCGCGAGGGCGGCTTCGCTGCTCGCAGCGCATCCCGATCTCCTCAACGCGCGCTGGATCCACGACGAGACCGTGCTCCATTTCCTTGCCGTCGAGGGATTCGCCGACGGCGTGACCTTCCTGGCGTCGCGAGGAGCAGATGTGAACCTCGTGAACAAATTTGGTGACCCGCCGCTCGTCGATGTCGCAGTCCTCGGATATCACGACATCGCGGAGATTCTCCT
>Ga0310810_10008393_pt1 | contig 11890 bp, 5 predicted proteins | sample NCmetagenome_FD_207641 | JGI IMG/M metagenome (GOLD analysis project Ga0310810, IMG submission 207641) | Soil microbial communities from experimental microcosm in Duke University, North Carolina, United States - NC | ecosystem: Engineered > Artificial ecosystem > Soil microcosm > Unclassified ...
TCTTATTATAGCTACCAGCTACCAGCTACCAGCTATCAGCTGACAGCGAAGATGAGCGATTAAACGCGCTTGCGCGATATTGTATCTATCGATATAATGCGCCGCGATGCGCCAGACCGCGCTGAAGACGCACTGGTATTACATCCTCCTCGCCCTCGCGTCGGGCGACCTGCACGGCCAGGCGATCGCCCGCGATGTGCAGGCGCTCAGTGACGGCCGGGTCCGGCTCTGGCCCGCGATGCTCTACGGGGCGCTCGAAGATCTGACCGATCGCGGATGGATTGACGAGATCGCGGAGCGCAGCGGGCGCCTCGCCGCCGAGAGCGAACGGCGCCGGTTCTACCGCATTACCCGCGCGGGACGAGCGGCGGCGGCAGCCGAAACGCGCCGGCTCGCCGAGCTCGTACGCGTCGCGCGGTCGCGGATCAAGCCGCGCACGGGGGAAACCTCGTGAGCGGCCAGCGTTCCCGGCGCATCTATCGCGCGCTCACGTGGCTGGCGCCCGCGCGGATTCGACGGCGCCATCGCGACGAGATGGAAGCGATGTTCGTGGCTGCGCTGGACGGCGCAGGCGGCAGCGCCCGCGCGCGTACGTTGATTTGGATCGCCGCGGCGTGGGACATCGTCCGATTACGCCTTCAGCACATGGTTCGGCGCCGGCGCACCGTACCCGGCATCCCTCACCAGAGGCCCACGATCATGCTTGGTAACGACCTCAGATATACGCTCCGCTGGCTCGCCCGACAAAAGACCTCCACTTCACTGGTCGTCGGCATGTTGGGCGTCGGCATGGCCGCCAACATCGTCGTGTTCAGCCTGGTCAACGCGCTGTTCCTCCGGCCGTTCCCGTTCCCCGAGCCTGGCCGGCTCGTCGACATCAACGAAACCGCTCCGCGCTGGAACCTGGACGTCGTCGGCATCAACTTCCCCGACTTCCACCAGTGGCGGCAGGCGAACCAGGCGTTCGAGAGCATGGCCATCTACGACCCGACCGCCTACAACATGTCGGATGAGCGCGGCGCCGAGCGGATCGAAGGGGCTTCGATCACCTACGACTTTCCCCGTGTGCTGCGGATCAGACCGCTGCTGGGACGCACATTTACTGCAGAGGAGGATCGGCCCAAAGCGCCGCCGGTTGTCGTCATCGGCGAAGGGTTGTGGGAAGAACGTTTCGGACGGCGCGACGACGTCCTGGGGCGTGCGCTCAAGTTGAATGGCGTGGCGCACACGATCATCGGCGTGGTGCCGCGCATCGCGGAGTTCCCGGGCCGGGTGCGTTTGTGGGTTCCGTTCGCCGGCGATCCGAATCAGCCGTACCAGAGCTATGGCTACAACGCGGTCGGCCGGTTGAAGCCGGGCATCAGCGTAGCGGATGCGCAAAAGGATCTTCTCCGCACGCAGCAGCCGATCTGGGATGCGCGCGACAAGGAACGCATCGTCTCACCGTACGCAAAGCCGCTGCACGACCAGTTCGTTCGCGATTACCGGAGTACAGCGAACACGCTCCTGGCGGCGGTGGCGCTGCTGCTGTTCGTGGCGTGCGCCAACGTCGCCAGCGTGATGCTCGCGCGCGCGCTTGCGCGAAAGCGCGAAATCGGAATCCGCCTTGCGGTCGGCGCCAGCCGGATGCGCATCGCCCGGCAACTGTTCGCCGAAAACTTCGTGCTCTCCGCGCTCGGCGGGATTCTCGGGCTGATCCTGGGCCGCTGGGCGCTGCATCTTCTCCTCGTGAGTGCCGGTCAGCAGGTTCCGCCCTGGGCGGACTTCGGCATGGATGCTCGGATCATCGCGTTCGCGATCGCGTTGATTGCCGTGACGGCACTGCTCTTCGGCTGGGCCCCCGCCCTCCATGCGATTCGCGGGAACTTGCAGGGTGCCATGCACGAAGCCTCGCGCGGGACGACCGGAGGACCCGGCGGACGACGGACGTTGTCGCTCCTGGTGATCGCCGAGTTCGCACTCGCTGCCGTGCTGCTGGTGTGCGGCGGACTGATGCTTCAGGCCTATCAGCGCGTGCAGAACACCGACCCCGGATTCAAGGTCGATCACGTGCTGACGTTTTTAGTCTCCCTTCCCGAGGCGACATATGGAGACGACGACCACCCGGAGAAGACGCTGGCATTCTGGGATCGCCTGACCGGGCGCGTGTCCGCGCTGCCCGGCGTCGAAGCGGCGGGGCTCGTCAGCTGCCCTCCGCTCGGGTGTCACTGGGGCGTGTTCTTCCAGGTGGAAGGCGCGGCGCCCCCGGCCCCCGGGCAGGCGAATCCAGTCGTGCTCTTTCGCCCGGCCAATCCCACCTACTTCAAAGCGATGGGGATCCGTCTGAAGAGCGGCCGCTTCTTCAACGATACGGATGGACGGAACGGAAGCCGCGCGATCATCGTGAACGAGACGTTCGTCAAAACGTTCTGGCCCGGCGTGAGCGACCCGGTCGGGCGCCGCGTACGCCGGGGCAAGGATTCACCGTGGAATATCGTCGTCGGCTACGTGCAGGACGTCAGGCATTACGGGCTCGAACGCCCGATGCGGCCCGGCGTGTATGTTCCGCTCGTCCAGGCGCCGAGCCGCACGATGACCGTGACCATCCGAAGCGCGGGCGATCCCGCAGCGCTGGTGCCCGCCGCGCAGACGCTGCTTCGGCAGATGGATCCCGACCTCGCGCTCGCCCGGGTCGAGACGATGGAGCAGTCCCTCGGCAAATCATTGACGCAGCGTTCCCTGTACTCGTGGCTGCTGGGTGTCTTCGCGGGAATCGCGCTCATCCTTGCGCTCGGTGGGACCTACGGCGTGACCTCGTACCTCGTCTCGCAGCGTACGCGCGAGATCGGGATCCGCGTCGCCCTCGGCGCCCGGCGCGGGGACATCGCGGCGACGGTGATGCGCGGCAGCCTCGGTGTCGTGAGCGCGGGTGTGGTCCTCGGCACAGCGGCGTCACTCATCGCGGCAAGAGGGCTCGCCGATCGACTGCTCGGAGTCTCGCCGCACGATCCGCGCGTGCTGAGCCTCGCGGTTGGCGTCCTCGCCGCGAGCGCGGTGCTGGCCAACTGGCTCCCGGCACGCCGCGCCGCGCGAATCGACCCGATGCGATTCCTGCGGGCGGAGTGATGATGCACGGCGAAATGCTGAATTACGATTGCTTCTGCTGATTTATTGACGAAGGAACAATTCGTCGATCCGTAATAAATCAGCACTCAGCAATCACAGATCAGAATTTCGCTAATCACTGCGCCACATCAGCGACGACAAACCACTTGCCAGTAGCGACGCGCTGCCACACGCGCACATAGGCATGCGGCTTTTCGGACGGCACTTCGAAAGTGCCGTAGCTGTAACCCAGATCACCGGACCGCGCGGCCTGCGCGGCGCCGGTCTTTGACGTCATCGACGGCGCATACTGCTTCAGCCAAGCGGCGATGGCGATAGAACCGATTGGCGGCATGAACCCGTTGCGATGCAGGCGCGACGTACCCGTCATGACCTGCGCGTAGGCCCCGGCGGAGTCTTTTACGGCCGCTGTGTTCAACGCACGGTCCGCGGCAAGCAGGCTCTTCGACGCCTGATCCTGAGACTCGGACCCGACATAGCGCGAGGGAAAGGCGAACCGTATGAAGCCGGGCGCAAAGGTTACCGGACCGGGCGGCTGCGATCCGATGTCGATGAACACGCGCCACTCTCCGTTCGGCTGCCGTCGCCAGACGGACAGATAATTCCCAGCCTGCGGCCGTGCATTGGCGTCAGTGTGATCGGTGAAGGTGGACGGACCCGTCAACCACCCGAGCTCACCGCTTGCCGCGACGTCGCCCGTCCGCGGCTCCCATCGAAGTTCCGCTTCGCCGAACGGACGCGCGGGCCGACTCCGTAATCGTTCTTTCGCCGAGATGGGAGCCGGGTTGAAGGCGACGGCATCATCCGCAAAGTATTCGAGGAAGGAATCGCGGATCCCCTTCCGCGTGCAGGCCTCTGCAAACGCACGCTCCGTGTCGGCCATCGTCTGCAATGCAGCGGGAACCTCAGCCTGCGGAGCCATGAAAACCGCGCTGACTATTGCTGTCGCAACGATGCTCTTCATGCGCCCAGCTTACGCTGGTAGTACTATCTCGGCGGAGGTTTTCCTCGATGCTCCGTCGATTTGTCGTTATCGCCGTCGGCCTCGCCGGCGTGGCCCTCGCGTCATATACCCGCTCCGTCGCGCAGTCCGCATCCATCGAACCTAAGTTGTTCGCGGACATGCGGTGGCGCGCGATCGGTCCGTTTCGCGGCGGGCGCACCAAGGCGGCCGCCGGACACCCGAGCCACCCGTACACCTTCTATATCGGCGTGGTGAACGGCGGCGTCTGGAAGACGACGGATGCGGGACGCGCGTGGAAGCCGATCTTCGACGATCAGCCCACCGGCTCGATCGGTTCGATCGCCGTGGCGCCGTCCGATCCGGACATCGTCTACGTCGGCAGCGGCGAAGGGCTCGGACGCCCTGACCTGTCGGTCGGCGACGGAATCTACAAGTCAACCGACGGCGGAAAGACGTGGACACATCTCGGTTTGCGCGACGGTCAGCAGATTCCGAACATCGCGGTGGACCCGCGGAACCCCAACCGCCTCTTCGTGGCGGTTGCCGGCCATCCTTATGGACCCAACGAAGAGCGCGGCGTGTTCCGATCCACGGATGGCGGGCAATCCTTTCAGAGAGTCCTCAACAAAAGCGCGGATATCGGCGGCAACGACGTGGACATCGATCCCACGAATCCTGACGTCGTCTACGCCACCCTGTGGGAAGAGCGGCAGGGACCCTGGGAGAACGCGCAGTGGCGCGGTACGGGCGGCGGGATCTTCAAGTCGACGGACGGCGGAACGACGTGGAAGCAATTGACGAGCGGACTGCCGCAGAACGGCGCGATTACCCAGGCGAACGTGGCGATCGCGCCCAGCGACACCAGGCGGGTCTATGCCGCCGTCGCGGTCGGACCGGCCACATCGTTCTATCGCTCGGACAATGGCGGCGACACGTGGACGCAGATCACGGACGACGCGCGGCCGGTCGGGCGAATCGGCGGCGGCGATCTCGCGGTGCCGATCGTCAACCCGAAGAATGCCGACATCGTGTTCACCGCGAGCACGGTTTCGTACAAATCGGTTGACGGCGGGAAGACGTGGGCGCCGTTCAAGGGCGCCCCGGGCGGCGACGACTATCAGAACGGCTGGATCAACCCGAACGATCCGAACATCATGCTGCTCGCGAGCGACCAGGGGGCCGTCGTCACCCTGAACGGGGGCGAGAACTGGAGCTCCTGGTACAACCAGCCGACGGCGCAGTTCTACCACGTCAACACGGATAACGACTTTCCCTACCGCGTGTGCGGCGGCCAGCAGGAGAGCGGATCCGCGTGCGTGGCGAGCCGCGGCAACGACGGCCAGATTACCTTCCGCGAATGGCATCCGGTCGGCGTTGAAGAATACGGCTATGCGGTTCCCGATCCGAAGAACCCCGACGTCGTCTACGGCGGCAAGATCACCCGCTACGATCGCCGTACGGGCCAGACGCAGAATATCGCGCCGGTTCCGGGCGGCCGGGGCGCCGCCCCACCAGCGACGGGCGCACCGGCCTATCGAACCGTGCGGACGCTTCCCGTGGTGTTCTCTCCGATGGATCAACGGACGCTGTTCTTCGGCAACAACTATCTCTGGAAGACGATCGACGGCGGTGTGACGTGGACTCGTCTCGGCGACGATCCGACGCGCAAGACGTACGAGCTGCCGACGACGATTGGCAAATACGCCGATCCATCGCTGGCCATCCAGCGCGGCGTCATCTATTCAATCGGCCCCTCCTACGTCGACGTCAATCGGCTGTGGATCGGCACAGACGACGGGGTCATCAAGACGACGACGGACGGCGGCGCAACGTGGAAGGACGTCAGTCCGCCGCAGCTGAAGCCCTGGATGAAAGTGTTCAACATGGACGCCGGCCATTTCGACGCGAAGACGCTCTATGCCGCGGTGAACACGCTGCGCCTCGACGACATGCGCCCGCACCTGTTCCGCACGCACGATGGCGGCACCTCGTGGACCGAGATCAACTCCGGCCTGGAAGACGGCGGCCCAACGAGCTCAATCCGCGAAGATCCCAAACGCAAGGGGTTGCTGTATGCCGCGACCGAGCGCCGCGTCTACGTGTCGTTCGACGACGGCGATCATTGGCAGTCGTTGCAGCTGAATATGGCTTCCTCGTCCGTGCGTGACATCACGGTGAAGGATGACGACCTGGTTGCGGGAACCCACGGGCGCGGGTTCTGGATTCTCGATGACGTCACGCCGCTGCGTCAGATCGATACGACGACGGCAAATGCCGAGGCGGTCCTGTTCAAGCCGCAGACTGCGTATCGGGTGCGGTGGAACACCAATACGGACACGCCGCTGCCGCCGGATGAACCTGCAGGCCTCAACCCGCCCGAAGGCGCGATCCTCAACTACTACTTGAAGAATGCCGCCTCCGGACCGGTAACCCTCGAAGTTCTCGACTCGCAGCAACGCCTGGTCCGGCGGTACTCGAGCGCGGATCCGGTCGTGCGGCCCGACCCGATTCGCGGCAACCTTCCGGTTTACTGGTTCCGCGCGCCGATGGTGCTGTCGACGGCCCCGGGCATGCACCGTTTTACCTGGGACGTTCACTACCAGCCGCTGCCAGGCGGCGGTGGAGGGCGAGGTGCGGGGGCGCTGCCGATTGCCGCGGTGCCGTATAACACCGTGCCAGCCGCGACGGCCCCGTGGGTGAGGCCTGGCACTTACACGGTCAGGCTGACCGTCGATGGGAAGAGCTACACGCAGCCGATCAACGTCCGTCAGGATCCGCGGGTGAAAACGCCTGCAGCGACGATGGAACGCATCTATTCGCTGACCGAAGCGGCATACACGAATGCCGTGGAAGCGCAAAAGGCGGCGCAGGATGCGCAGCCGATCGATCAGCAGCTTGCCGCCGACCTGACGGCGGCAGCCGGCAGCCTCACGAGTGTGATGAACAGCCTGCAGGCGGCCGATGCGCAGCCGACCGCGCTGCAGATGAAAACCATAACCACCGCGTTGGACAACGCGCGGACGCCGCTGGCAAAATGGCGCGCGCTCAAGGGAGCGCCGCGTCCTCCTTCCTCGCCAGCCGGACGATCAGGCCGACGAGGACGAGCACCGCGCTAGACAGAAGGACCCAGAACGTGCGGTGGGAGATGAACTCCTTCTGCGGCGCGTCGCCAGGGGTGGCGCCAGCCGCGGCAAGCTCCTGGGCTTCCACGCCCAGCACCTGCGGCGCCAACAGCGCGAGATCGTAGCGAGGGGCCGCCAGATCGCCGCGCCCGTACGCGAGACGCAGTGCCGCACCGGGATGGCGATAAAACCGGAGACGGTACGAAGGAAGGAGCAGTCGCGCGCCGGTGATTGGCAGAGCGCTGTTGTCCCCTTCATCAATCGACAACCACACATCGTTTGTCTCGACGTGCGGCAGAGGCAGCACCAACGCGGATGCAGCCTCGTCGTTGTCCATGTGCGACCACGTGGCGACCGCGAGGACTGCATGCCACGGCGCCCGGTGATTCCGATCGGCCGGACGCTCGACGAAGAGCTCGACGGCTCGCTGGAAGACGCGCGCTGAGGTGTCAACGACCAGCTGCGCGGGTGGCAGATCGGTGTACGGCAACCGAAGCAGGTAAGAAGACCGTGCCCGCCCGTCGGTGCTCCCCGCCGCCGGCGCCCCTGGTTCGCGCCGCTCGAGCGATACGGGCATCGTCAGCGGCTCGTCGCGCCGTTCGATGATGTAAGGCACCTGCCGGTTCGACCCGTCGATGATGCGTACGTCCGCAAACTGCGCATCGGGCCCGCGGCTGTGCGCGAGCACGTCCGCATCGATCGAGAGCGCCACCAGGCCCGGCGGCCCATCGGGAATCGCGCGCCGCACGCTGAACAGATCGCCATCCAGCCTGGCACCGGTGTCCGGAAGCGGCGCGGCCGCCGGCGTCGCGTCCGACGGGGCGGCGATCCGGCGGGTCTCTCCCCAAGCGGCGTCCTTGACGGACTCGACGTGCACCGCGTTCCTGACGGCCTCGAGATCGTACGACGGGCGCGTGGCCGTCGGGTTGCCGTACCTTGCGATCAGCGGACCCGCCGGCGCTTCGAAGTAGATCCACGGAAGATCATCGAAGACGATCGAGACTCCGGCGACGTTGAGCGGTGGGTTGTTGCCGTCCTCGATGACGAGATCGATTTCGGCTTCCGACGGTGCCTGAATGGGGATTCGCATCGCTCCCGCAACGACGCCGTCCTGCGCGACCTGCATCAGTCGCGCGACGCCGAGGTCGGCCGGCTGAAGGTTCATGCCCGCCATGCGCGATTCGCGGACGTATGCCTGACGGTACACGTGCACGTCCGGCGGCACGATGACGTCGATTGCCGTAATCGGCAGATGTGGCGCCGGCAGCTTCACCCGATAGCGGCTGCGCCCCGGCTCGCTGCCGCGACGTTCGACCGCCAGGCGTGCGGATAGCGGCGGCGGCGGCATGAACCCGGTGAGATGGCGAGCGTGGACGCCGGCGGGCAGCGGCACGCGTCCGCTGTTGCGATCGTCCCACGTCACACGCAGATAGCGATACGTCCCGGCGGGAAAGCCGAGCTCGATTTGGCGAAGTCCCTCGTCGGGAAGATCGAAGAGCGTTCCCTCGGCGGCGAGCAGCGTCCAGTGCACGCGATCGCCGCTGCCTTCGAGCGTGAGCCGCTTGAGAAACGGCGGGCGCAGGCCGGCCACCCGGATCCCGTCCATCGGCTGCACGCTCCGGAAGTCCGCCTCGAAACCGCTCGCCTTGTCCGTCGCGGTGATCGGCAGCACGTCGCCGCTCGCCCACGTCCTCTGGCGCACCTGCGACTGCAGCAGAATGTAGGGAACGGCGGCGCCCTTCTCATCGAACAGACGCAGGTCCGCGAGAGATGGTTGCGCGCCGGTCAGCAGCGGCACGTCGACGGCAAGGCGACGAGGCCCGGCACCGCCGGCCGCGATCGGCCGTTCGGATCGGAAGCGATCGACCGTCGCCTGTTGCGCGGAGACGGATCCGATCAGCAAACAAACAACCAGCCAGCTGACCAGCGTGCGGGCCTTCATGCCTGCTCCTCCGGCCGCGTCAGGACGAATTTCTGCAGCGCCAGCGAAACCACGGCAAGCGACAGCGCGAGCCCGACGAACGAGCCAACGCGGTAGAGCCCTTCGAGCGATCCCAGGTCGTAGAGGAAGCACTTGAACGTGGTCAGCGCGATCAGCGCGAGCGCCGCGACGCGGCCGAAGCGATTGTGCAGATAAATACACGCGGCAAGGAGCAGCATTCCGAAGGCCAGCCAGCCGATCGTATACGTGAGGTCCTGCGAGACCGTCACCCCGAACCTGAACATGATCGTCGGCCCCGTCGCGTAGAAGTCGGCAATCTCGATGTTGAGCAGGATGAACAGCAGAATCACGGCGCCTGCCGGCAGGACCTGCACCGGTCGGAGGCCGGTCCCCGCGATCTGTTCCTCCGATCGTGAGAGCTGCCACGCCGCGAACAGAAAGGCCGCGGCGCAAATGACATAGGCGTACAGGTACCAGTTGAAGATGCGAAGCGCGCCGCGCGGCTCGTAGTGCAGGATCTCCGGATTCATCGCGAGCCGCACGAATGCCGCCCCGAGGAGCGCGATGCCCGCGTTCAGCAGCCCGCGATGCGGAACCCTGACGAAGAGCCACGCGAGCGCGGCGCCTTCGAGCGCCCAGCCGATCGTGATCCATTGCCGTTCGAGCTGCAGCGGTATGGCGACCGTGACAAACGCCAGTGCGGCGCCTCCGACCAGGGCGAGGCGGCCGAGGTCGCGATGACCCGTCGGCTGCATGCGAAGCAACTGGCGCAGCAGCAACGCCATGATCGCGCCCTGTACGACTGGCAGGACACCAATGACGTGCCCATAGTCACCCGCAATCAGCGCCTCGCGAGCGGCAAAGAAGAACACCCCGCTCGCCAGAACGGCGGCGAGGTACGGATCGCGTTCGTTCTCCGCGCGCCGGCCGAGGACGACGGGGTACGCGGTGAACACGAGATAGACCGCGACGGCAAGAACGAGGAGTCGCAGCCAACCGGCCGCGGGATCGCCGTCCTGCCACTGCACGACCAACGCGAGAGCAGCCGGCACCACCGTCCATAACGCGAGCTGCTGCCATCGGCGCACCCAGGTCAGCGCCAGAAGCAGGGAAAGGTTCACCACGTGTGCCGCGACGACGGCGCGAAACGGCGGCGCGTCGCCTCCCGCCACCGAGATGATTGCGGTGAGCTCGGCGAGGAAGAGCGTCGCGCCCGCCGCGGCAGCGGCGGCTCCATCTCGAGCGATTACGATCCAGCCCAGCGCGAACGCGCATGTTACAGCCGACGCCAGCAGCGCAACGAACGCCCAGAGTGAACCGGTGGTGGCGTAAGCCCACGCCGCGACAATCACACCCGCTGCGACGGTCCCGGCGGTGTGCAACGCAGGCCTGCGCGACGCGAGCGAGGCCGCGCTGACCGCCAGCGTCAGGACCGCCAGCGTTCCAAACAACGGCCACGGCGGGATCGACCATTCAGGATTGACGGCAACGAACAACAGGAACAGGTGACCCGTCAGCCCAAGGTACAACCCGTCTGCAGACCGTGCGTGTGCATTCTGGTCCGTGGATCCGGACGCCGGGCGCAGCGTTCGAGACACCCAGCCATGTCCAGCGAGCGTGATGAGCGTCAACCCGGTCAGCACCGCCAACGAGGGAAGAACGCCGACTGCCGCGCCGGCGCGGTACCACCAGCTCGCCAGCACGATCCATGAGCCGGCGCTTCCAATCAGCGAGAGCCGAGGCAGGCCGCTCGCACCGCTCTCGATGAACAAGCCGGCATTGATGATTGCGAGCAGCAGCGCCAGCGCCCAGAGCGCGGCGGGGGCAAGCGAACCTAGAGAAAGGAACAGCAGCAGCGCGAGGCTGGCGATGAGAACGACCCCGCTTCCTTCGCGCGGCTGCAACGGCCGACCAATACGCCTGGCGAAAACCGGAACGGCCGCGGATACGATGCCGAACACTGCGTAAACCGCAACCGCCGCCGGAAGGAGCTCGAGACGCAGATGCGTCGCCGACCAGGAGGCCTGCGCAGCCACGGCGAAGAACGCGGCGAGGTAGTACAGCACGCCCGTGCCCGACGCAATCGACCTCCACGCGATGAGAAGAACCAGCCCGAGCAGCGTCGCAAACAGCGGGAGCGGCGCGCTGAAAGCGGGCTCGAGGCGGGCCAGCACGACCGGTACGAACAACAGCAGCGGCGCCGCAAATTCCGCGCCCTTCGCCTCGAACCGCCGCCCGGCACGCGCGGCGAGCAGCGGAGCACAGATGAAGAACGTCACGAAGACGGCGCAGAACAGCAGTGGAGGCAGCCAGGTGCCCGGCGTGAACGAGAACGCCAGCCAGCTCGCCATGACGATTACCGTCGTAATCGCCGCCGCCGCATAGAGCAGTGGCTCCCTGCGCATCGTTGCGATGGCGAAGAGCCCACCGTCGAGCAGCAGCATGAACCCGAATAACAGCCACGGCCGGGCCCCAAATGCGGGGACCGCGCTCACGTAAACCGCGAACAGCAGCGGCAACGCCGTCGCGAGAAGAGCCGTGTATTCGAACGTCTTGTCCGGCGTGCCGCTCGGATGCCCGATAACCCGCCGTTGTGCGATGACCACTCCCGCCACAGTGATGACCGGGAAGATGACGAAGATGCTCATCGCGAGCGTCAACGAGCTGGCGTCGAGGAATTTGAACACCCATCCCCATTGATAGAGCGTCGTGAAGACGAGCGTCAGGGCCGTGAGCAGCGGCCACCTCTTGCGGTGA
>Ga0310810_10008396_pt1 | contig 11888 bp, 9 predicted proteins | sample NCmetagenome_FD_207641 | JGI IMG/M metagenome (GOLD analysis project Ga0310810, IMG submission 207641) | Soil microbial communities from experimental microcosm in Duke University, North Carolina, United States - NC | ecosystem: Engineered > Artificial ecosystem > Soil microcosm > Unclassified ...
GGGCGGACCGGACGGGCGCGCCGATCATTACAGCTACTCGGTCTACGCCGATCCCGCCATGGCCGAAGCATTCGACTCGCTTCGGTTCAGCGGTCCGATTGGCCGCCTCATCGCCCAGACACAGGAACAGGTCGTGGCCTCGTTTCTCGCGCCGGTCGAAGGGAAGACCATCCTGGACGTGGGAACCGGCACGGGACGCGCCGCGCTTGCGCTCGCCGCGCGACGCGCCCGAGTGACCGGGGTCGACGCATCGGCTGAAATGCTCGCCGTCGCGGAACGCCGGGCGGCCGCGGCGAAGCTCGACGTGGCGTTCCTGCGCGGCGACGCGCACGGCCTCACGTTTCCGGATCGCTCGTTCGACGCCGTCGTGTGCCTGCGCGTGCTGATGCACACGCCGGACTGGCGCCGATCGCTTGGCGAAGTCTGCCGCGTCGCCGGCGATCGCGTCGTCTTCGATTACCCGGCGCTCGGCAGCGCGGCCGTGCTTCAGGCGGTCGTTCGGCGTGTGGCGCACCGCCTCGGTGCCCGGACCGAACCATATCGGGTCTTCAGCCGTCGCGCTGTCGCAGCCGCGTTGCGCGCGAACGGGTTCCGCATCGTCGACCTGCACCGCCAGTTCGTCCTGCCGATCGCGTTTCACAAGCAGCTCAATTCCGCGGCAGCCACCGGCCGCATCGAAGGTGCGCTCGCGCGCGTGGGACTCGCGCGGTTCTTCGGATCTCCCGTGACCGTCGCGGCGGAGCGTTGCGCGTCCTAGTCACCGGCGCGGCCGGCTTCACAGGCGGCCACCTCGCCAGGTTCCTCGCGGCGCGCGGCGACGACGTGCGCGTGCTGGTGAGAGCCGGCACGCGAGCGCGGGTCCAGGGGACGTTCGATGTCGCGGAAGGCGATCTGCGGGATGCGGCGGCGTTGCGAACCGCCGTCCGCGGCGTCGAGGTCATCTATCACATCGCGGCGATTTACCGGCAGGCGGGGCTGCGCGACGAGGAATACCGCGCGGTCAACGCCGAGGCCGTCGGCACGGTCATCGAAGCGGCCCGCGCCGCCGGCGCCCGCCGCGTGGTCCACTGCAGCACCGTCGGGGTCCACGGCGACGTCGAGCATCCGCCGGCGAACGAGGATGCGCCGCTGAAACCCGGCGACGTGTACCAGCAGACGAAACTCGAAGGGGAGCGCGTTGCGCGGGCCGCGGCGGCGAACACCGGCGTCGAAGTCGTGATCGCGCGGCCGACCGGTATCTACGGTCCCGGCGATCGGCGGCTCTTGAAGCTGTTTCGCGGCGTCGCGCACCGGCGGTTCATCGTTCTCGGCGACGGGCGCATCTATTACCACCTCACCTACATCGACGATCTCGTCGAAGGGTTTCGGCTGTGCGGGACCGTTGCGGCAGCCGCCGGCCGCACCTACATTCTTGCCGGCGGCGAGGTGACGATGCTGAACGAGCTCGTCGAGCTGATCGCGCAGGAGGCGGGCGTTCAGCCGCCGAAGCTGCACCTTCCGGTGTGGCCGTTCTGGACGGCCGGAGCGCTGTGCGAGGCGCTCTGCGCGCCGCTCGGCCTCGAGCCGCCGATATACCGGCGGCGCGTGGATTTCTTTACCAAGAGCCGCGCCTTCGACATCACCCGCGCACGGCGGGAACTCGGGTATCAGCCTGCCGTCGGGCTGCGTGAGGGGGTGCGGCGGACGCTCGACTGGTACCGCGGCGCGGGGTGGATTTGAATCCCTAATCCCTAATCCCTAATCCCTTTAGGGATTGCAGAAGTAGATACCCTCAATTGCCCGATGCCCGTTCGGGCACGGTTCGCGTGAGATGCGGATCGTTTCCTCCGGATGGGATTCGACGAGGCGGTTGTATTCGCGAATGCGCACCAGGTCGGTTGACGCAATCTTCGTCTTCTCGTTCGTCAGGAACGTGACGGCATACGCGATCCAGTAGTCGCTCGTCGCATAACGGACGCCGCGCGCTTCCAGTTGACGGGCCAGCATGAGCTTCGCACTCACCGGCGGGTACCGCAGGTACTGCGCGAGCACCTGCGTGTGCGCAACGGCAGCGGTCGCGACGATCACGAGCGCTGCCGCCATCCACGTGCGCCCGGCCCAGCGGACGCCGGCCCGAAGTGACCAGGCACCGAGCCCGGCGGCGCCGAGCAGCGAGAGCATCTCGTATCGCATCAGCCCTCCCAACCCGACTTGCCCGCAGCGCCCCAGGATGTAACCCGCGCAGGACAGGAGGGCGCTGAGGACGAGATACGCGCAGAACTCGTACTCCGTACGCCAGCGGCGTTCCGACGCGAGGCGAGCACCGATCGAGATCAGCGGCAGCAGCAGCACCGCCGCGAGCAGCGCGGCGCCCCAGGCGATGCCCTGCACCGCTGTGGTATCGACGCCAAAGTCGAGTACCGGCTGTCGCCTGACGCCGAACAGCATCGGCCAATGCAGCGAAACGAGGTCGACGACGCCGGACGGCGCGGTACGAAGATCGAAACAGATGCGCCCGGCCAGCTCGGTGAGGTTATCGTGCGGCTGGTAGACGTCGAGGATGGTGGTGCCGGGCCCGGCCGCGGAGGAGAACGTCTTCACCCACTGCACCATCAACCACGTCACCGCGGCGGTCCGCAGCATCACTGCCCGGCGGATCAACCCGTCACGGGTGAAGAGCGTCCGCTGCGCCGCCTCGAGAATCAGCAGCGCCACAAGCCCGTAAAGGAGAAACTCGCGCTGCAGGAATCCGAGTGCGAAGATGAACCCGCACCAGCGTGGACGGTCGCGCGTCAGCCAAAGCAGCAGCACGTAGAGGAGCGGCTCGACGTTGCCGCCGTTGGCGTCGAGAAGCCGCGCCGTGGTGCCCGGCGCCGCGAGCGCAAACAGCAGCGTCGGGATTGCCGCGGCCGCGGGGCGCAGACCAGTCTCACGCACGAACCCGCGCAGCAGCAGCCACGCGATGGCGATGTTGATAGCGAGCAGCGGGAGCCGCAGCGCGGTGACCGAGGCGCCGGTGAACGCGAACACCGCCGCGGCCAGCCACGCTTCGACCGCCAGCAGGTAGTTCTGGCCGTAGTAAAAGACCGGGAACGCGCGAAGCTCCGCGAGGTGTTTGGCCATCAGACCGGTGATCGCCTGGTCCGAATCGAACGCGGCGAGCGGCCAGACGACGAGCGCGGCGGATCGGAAAAGGACGGCGAGAACGACGACCGCGGCACTGACACGCCATTCGTTCAAGAGGCGCGCGCGGGCGCCCGCGTGCTCTACGGCCATTCGGGCCTGTATCATATGCTACGCACCGACGCTCTCAGAGCCGATGACCCACATTCCACGCGCGCAGGATCAGTTGTTCGATCGCCGAACGTCCGCTCGCGACAAGTACACCGCGCTCGTCGTTGGCCGCCCCGGCTGGGCGGCGCTCATCAAGCACGAGCTGATCACGATGGCGTCGCAGAGCGTGCCGGGCGCGCTGGGGCTCGCGCTGCGCAAGACGTTCTACCCCTCGCTGCTCGGTGCGTGCGGCAGCAACGTCGTGTTCGGTCAGAACGTCATCCTTCGCCATCCCCACAAAGTCCGCATCGGCGACAACGTCGTGATTGACGACAACTGCCTGATCGACGCGAAAGGAGACAGCAACCGGGGAATTACGATCGGCAGCGGCGTATTCGTGGGACGCAACACGATCCTCTCCTGCAAGAACGGCGATATCGAAATCGAGGACGGGGCCAACGTCGGGTTCAACTGCGAGATCTTCTCGGCCAGCCAGGTCCGAGTCGGGCGCGAGGCGCTGCTCGCTGCCTACTGTTATTTGATCGGCGGCGATCACGATTTCACTGATCCGGCACAGCCGGTGCTCGCGCAGGCGCGCCGATCGGTCGGCATCAGCGTCGGTGCCGGGGCGTGGCTGGGCGCAGGGGCAAAGGTGCTCGACGGCGTCGAAGTCGGTGAGCGCGCGATTGTCGGCGCGGGCGCGGTGGTGCGCGACGCCGTACCGGCCGCATCGATTGCGGTCGGCATACCGGCACGGGTGATCGGTCAGCGATGAAGTTGAACGTCCTGCAGGTCTGCGACCACCTTGGATGGGAGGGGTCGCGGATGCATGGTGTGAAGCGCCTCTTTGCCTGGATGATCCCGCGCTTCGATCCCGAGCGCTATAACGTGTCGCTGGTGAGCCTGCGCAAGAAAGATCTCTCGGAAGAGACGCTCGAGTCGTTTGGCGTGGACATCACCTACCTGCACAAGTCGAAGTTCGACCCGTCCACCCTGCCGGCGCTGCTGAAAGTGATCGACCGCAAGAAGATCGACATCCTGCACCTTCACGGCTACGGCGCGACCACGTTCGGCCGGATGGCGGGCGCCATGCGCCGGCTGCCGACGATTCTGCACGAGCACGCGAACCTGACCGACACGCCGTGGTTCCAGAAGGCGGCGGACGCGGCGCTCGAGCCGGTGACGGACATCGCGATTGCCGTCTCGCGGAGCACCGCCGAATTCGTCGTCTACGCGCGGAAGATTCCACCCGAGAAAGTCAAGGTCGTGTATCTCGGCGTGCCGCTCGAGGAGTTCAGCCGCGACCGGAGCGGCGAGGAGGTCGAGGCGGCGCGCCGGGAGCTCGGGATCGCGCCGGGAGATTTCGCCATTGGCACCGTCACGCGGCTGCACGACTCCAAGGGCAACTCGTACCTCGTCGATGCCGCACGGCTGGTGCTGAACGAGCGCCCGCACGCACGATTCTTCATCGTCGGTGAGGGGCCGCTGCGGCAGCCGCTCGAGGAACAGGCGCGGGCCTTGAATCTGGGCGACCGCTTCACGTTTGCCGGCTTTGCGAAGGACGTGCCTCGCGTCGTCTCCGCCTTCGACGTGAGTGTGTTCCCGTCGTTGTGGGAAGGCACCCCGCTGACGGTGTTCGAAGCGCTCGCGATGGGCAAGTCGATCGTGGCGACCGACGCGGACGGACTTCTCGACGTGCTGACGCACGAGCAGGACGCCCTGATCGTGCCCAAACGAAACGCCCGCGCGCTCGCCGACGGTTTGGTCCGGATGATTGACGAGCCGGAGACGCGCCGTCGTCTCGGGGCTGGCGCGCACCAGACGGGGACGCAGTACGACATCGCCGCATTCGTCCGCAAGATGGAGCAGCTCTACGACCTGCTCCATCGCGTGTCGCGTGCCACTAAACGGCGAGGTGTGCTCCACGCCGACCTGACGTTCCTCACCGGCGGAGTGCGGACGTGAACGTCCGCCCCGGCCTGATTGCCGCCGCCCTGTTCTCGTGCGTCTACGGCACGCTGGCGTTAACGGTTGATTTTCCGCACGCGGCGTTCGGGTTCAAGAGCGACGAGGCCACGTACTACATGATGGCCTACAGCCTTGCCGAGGACGCGGATCTCACGTATACGCGCAAGGATCTGGAACGGGTCTGGCGCGAGTTCTCGTCGGGGCCGACCGGCATTTTTCTGAAGAAGGGACGCACGCTGAAGGGCGGTCCGGATCCCGATCCGACCCGTCTCTACTACGGCAAGTCGTTCATCTATCCGCTCTTTGCCGCGCCGTTCGTGAAAGTGTTTGGGACCAATGGGTTCCTGGTCCTGCACGCGCTGCTCCTGCCACTCGTCATCTTCTGCGGATACATGTTCTTGCACGCGCGCGCCGGCGCCGCCGTCTCTGCGGTGATTGCGTCCGGGTTCGTGATGGCGTCAGTCGTACCTGTGTACTTCGTCTGGCTGATGCCGGAAGTGTTCAACTTCTCGCTGGTGTTTCTTGCCTATTTCTGCTGGCTCTATAAAGAGGTTGCGGTCCGGGACCAGACCCCGCGCCGGATGCAGTGGCTGTGGTGCGGACGCAGCGACGTCGTCGCGGCCGCGCTCCTCGGGGTAGCGACGTTTTCAAAAGTCACGAATGCGTTCCTGTTCGCGCCGATCGTGGCCTGGCAACTCTGGCGCAGCTTCCGGCTCGCAGACGGGAGGACGCGCAAGATTATCGCGACCGTCGCGGTGTTCACGCTCATCGCCGCGGGCTTGTTCGGCATCAATAAGTTGATTTCCGGCGAGTGGAGTTATCAGGGAGGCGTGCGCGAGACCTATTCCGTCGAGTTCCCCTTCCAGAATGACGTCGCGAAGCAGGAGCTCGGTCAATCGAGTTCGCGCGAAGGATTCCACTTCGACATCATCTTCAATCCCCGCACGTTCACGTCGAACCTCACCCACAATCTCGAGTACTTCTTCATCGGGCGGCACACCGGCCTGCTCGGTTATTTCTTTCCCGCGGTATTCGCGATGATCGCCTTTCTGCTCGCGCCGCGACAGCGCCCGGGCTGGCAGTGGCTCGTGCTGGCGGCGGGACTGCTGCAGGGTCTCATCTTCATCGTCGGCACGCCTTACACCTGGAGCGGCGGCGGTGTAGGGAATCGATACTTCTTCGGCGGATACGCCGTGATGCTGTTCGTGCTGCCACCGATTCAGTCGCTCACCGCCGGGTTCACCGAGTGGGCCGTCGGGAGTTTCTTCGTCGCACCCATGGTGCTCAATCCGTTCGTCGCGTCGTTTCATCCGGCCGATAACGCCAAGAGTGGACCATTGCGGGCGCTGCCCGTCGAGCTGACGCTGGTCAACGATCTTCCGGTGAACAACGATCCGGAACACCACCGGATCTGGTTCGGCGATACAGGCCAGGGAGATCCCGGCTTCCTCATTTACTTTCTCGACGACAACGCGTACGGGCGTGAGCTCGACAAGAGTTTCTGGACGCGGGGCGGCGAGCGCGCAGACTTCATCATCAAGACCGATCGGCCGATTCGCCGCGCCACCTTCACGCTGAGCTCGGGTCCGCGCCCGGTCGACGTCCGTCTCACCATCGGTGGGCGGAACGAGAACGTGCATCTCAATCCGGAAGAGACCCACGACATCGTTTTCACGATGCCCCCCGGGTTACCGTACGAGAAAGAAGTGCAGGCGCTCGCCTGGCTCGTGACCGTGAAAAGCAACACGGGATTCACGCCGATCTTTTTCGACGCGACGTCGACTGACAGCCGCTACCTCGGCGTCCGCGTCCGGCCCGTGCTCGAGGCGCGGCCGCAGTGAGAATCGCCGTTGTCACGTCAAGCCCGCCGATGGTCGAAGGAGGGCACATGGTGATCGCGCGATCCCTGGTGCAGGCGCTGCGGGCCGCCGGCCACTCGGCCGAAATCGTCGTCACGCCGCAGAACCGTTTCGGGCGGCAGGCTTCGGCCTACCTCGCGACGTGGCTGACCGACGTGAGTTCATCTGAAGGCCAGCCGATTGATCAGGTCATCAGCCTTCGCTATCCCAGCTACGCAGTCCGCCATCCTAACCACGTGTGCTGGCTGAACCACACGATGCGCGAATACTACGACCTGTGGGACCGGTTCAGCGGTCAGTTGAGCACGCTGGGCGGCCTGAAAGAACGTGTCCGACGCGCGGCCATCCATGCGGCGGATCACTACCTGCTCAAGCGCAATGTGTCGCGGCTGTTCGTGCAGTCGCGCACCATTCAGCGGCGACTCGCGATGTGGCGGGATCTAGAGTCGACCGTGCTGTATCCGCCGGCGCCGCCGCGGCCGTTCCGCTGCGACGGGTATGAGAACTACCTCTTCATGGTTTCGCGGCTGACGCCGCTGAAGCGCGCGGACCTCCTTATAGAGGCCCTCGCGGACCCGGCGGCAACGCACATCCGCGCGGTCATCGCCGGCGACGGCGAGGAACGAGAGCGGCTGCAACAAATGGTCGCGCAGCGCGGGCTCGCCGATCGGGTCACCCTGCCCGGGCGCCTGACCGACGACGAGGTGCTCGATCACCTGGCGCGCTGTCGCGCCGTGTGCTTCCCGCCGTTCGAGGAGGACTACGGATTCGTCACGGCGGAAGCGTTTGCCTCGCGGAAGGCGGTGGTCACGTGTCGCGACAGCGGCGGTCCGGCCGAGCTCGTCGAGGACAATGTGACCGGTTTCATCGCCGAACCCAATCCGCAGTCGCTCGCGGCGGCGCTGGCGCGGGTGATGAACGACGTCGCGAATGCGACGTGGATGGGCGAGGCTGCCTTCGCCGCCGGCGCGCGGCTGACCTGGGCAGACGCGGTCCGGCAGCTTACGGCACAATAGATCGGCGGCTGGCGGCTGACAGCTGGTAGCTGGTAGCTGGTAGCTGGTAGCTGAAAAAGAATGTCCTACAAATCTCCGCTCGAAACGCGTCTTGCGAAAAAAGTCACCAAGGCGATCACGGAATACAAGTTGATCGAGGACGGCGATCGCGTGATGGTCGGGTTGTCTGGCGGCAAGGACAGCTGGGCGCTGCTCAACATCCTCGATGTGCTCAGGAAGCGCGCACCGATTGCGTTTTCCCTCGTCGCGGTGACGGTGGACTCCGGCTACGACGGCTATCGCCATGATCTCATCGCCGCGACCTGCACCGAGCGGGGCTGGGAATACCGCATCGAGCACACGGAGATCGGCGAGGTGATGGACGATCTCCTCGACGGTGCCACGCCCTGTTCGCTGTGCGCGCGCCTGCGCCGCGGCGTCCTGTACCGTCTTGCCAAGGAAGTCGGCGCCACGAAGATCGCGCTCGGCCACCATCTCGACGACTTCGTCGAGACGCTGCTGCTCAACCTGTTCTTTGCCGGCGCGCTGAAAGCCATGCCGGCCCGTCTCGTCTCGGACAACGGCGAGCACGTCGTCATTCGTCCGCTCGTGTATGTCACCGAGGGCGAAGCGCGCACGTATGCGAAAGACGAGGCGCTGCCGATCATCAGCTGCTGCTGTCCCGCCTGCGGAGACTTGAGCCTGCAGCGCCAGCGCGTGAAGCGGCTGGTCGCGCAGCTCGAAGTCGAGCATCCCGAGGTGAAGAACTCGATGATCCGCGCGCTCGGCAACGTCGCGGGCCGCCACCTGCTGGATAAGCGGCTGAACCCGCTGCCGGAGCTTCGCGAGGCGGCGCTTTCCACCGACGCCGTTCCCCTCCCACTAACCCGTGGCTTCCGCCTGTAGGCGGAAGATGCCGCCGGACTCTATGAAAAAACGCGTGCTTGTAGTTCTTGTGGCAATTGTTGCGCTTAGCTGGAGCACCGGCGCGTCGGCGCAACAGCGACCCCTCGTCACCGAGGATCCCGAAACGATCGGTGCGGGCCTCGTGTTGCTCGAAGGAGGCGTCGACCGGCAGCCCGACGTGTTCTATCCGGTCTCTGGCCTGAAGGGGACCCTGCTGCGCCTGCCGACGCTCGGTGTGAGTTTCGGCATCAGCTCGATCGCGGAGCTCCAGATCGACGGCGGGGTGTACAACCGCCTCAACGTCACGTCGCGGCAGACCGCGCCACTCTCCAGCCTGCTGAATTTCTCGGGCGACAGCACGCACGACGTCGAAGACCTCACGGTGGCGACGAAAATCCGGCTTCTGTCGGAAACGCCCGGGCGGCCGGCGTTCGGAATCCGTTTCGCGACGCGCCTGCCGAATGCCAGCAACGAGAGCGGTCTCGGCCTGGACACGACCGATTTTCATGCGTCCGTCCTCTTCGGAAAGACCGTCCAGTCGATCCGCTTCGTCGGCAACCTCGGCCTCGGGATTCTGGGCGATCCGATCGAGGGGAATCGTCAGAACGACGTGTTGACCTACGGCGTGTCGGTTGCGCGCGCCGTGCGGCAAGGGCTCGAGGTCGTGGGCGAGGTCAACGGGCGGCTCGATACCCGTGCAGGGGATCCGCCAGTCGGAACCGAGAGCCGCGGCGCAATTCGCGTCGGCGGGCGTTACACCAAATCGACCGTGCGCCTTGATGGCGGCCTGATCATCGGACTGACGTCACTCGACACGAGCCTCGGGTTCACCGTCGGCGCGACCTGGGTTTTCAAGGGCTTTACGATTCCGTAATCTCGTAAATCTTCCGGACAGCGGCGATTTCGTCCACCATCCGTTGCGAATCCCATCCAAGCTCTTCCGCGGCGATCCGTGCTGCCGTCTCGATCGCGCCGCGAGGCGGCGGTCCCGCAGTGCCCACTCCCGTCCGCCGCACGACAATGTCGCTCAGGCGAAGCGCCATCTCGTGCCGAATGACGTGCAGCACCTCCGCGCCGATCGTCTCAACCGATGGATCCAGCGGCTCGCGAAGATCGGGGCGTTGATGCAGCAGTGTGATCATCGACGGAACCGACTCGGCATACAGCCGAATCAAGTGCCTGATGAGCGGCAACGGCACATCCATCCGCAGCCGACGCGCAGCCTCGATCGCGAGCGCCTCGTGATCTGCGATTCCCGCGCCGGGCAGCGTGGTCACTGACGTGCGTGACAGCGGAAGGCGGCGGCCCAGCCGCTTCGACACGACAGTCACCGCTCGCTCGGCGGCTGCGCGCGCCGTCGTGTATTTCACGCCGATCAGGGTGATGGCCCCGGCGGCTCCGTCGCCGGCGTGGTCCAGCACCTCGGACGACGGCTTCAGATCGGGCTTGCCATCCCTTCGCGCAATGGCCGGGACGACGCCACGGTGGATGAGCGTGATGTCGCCGCGTTGCAGCCGCAGCGCAGGGAAGGCATGGTTGGCTTCGGCGATGAAGCGGTCGATCTCGCCGGCGGTGACGGCGGTGTCCCCCGGCTGCACGAAGCTGGACGACTGGCTGGTGCCGACGAGCGCGCGTCCGCGCCACGGCGTCAGGGTCAGCATGCGCCCGTCGCGTCCCGGCGCCGCCAGCGCCATGTCGCTCGCCGGCTTCGTCGTCACCAGGTTCATCGCCTTGACCAGCGGCAGCGGACGCTCGACTCCGAACAGCCGCATGATCTCTCCAGCGCGCGCGCCAGCCGCGTTCAGCGTGACCGATGCCCGAAGCGTCAGAACCGCGCCGGTCAACGTATCACGCGCGGTCATGCCGACGACGCGCGACCCTTCCTTCAGGGCCGCGGTCGCTTCGACGTGGTTCGCGAGATCGGCGCCGGCGCGGTCGGCCGCGGCGGCGAACGCGAGCGTGAGCCGATCGGCTTCGACCATCTGATAGTCGTACCACTGGGCGCCGCCGGTCAGTCCCTCCTGGCGAATGCCCGCAAACAAGCGCAGTGTGGCGGCCTTCGACACCAGCCGTGCGGTTGGCAAATGCAGCTCCGGCTCGAGGCCGGTGTTGCGATGACGCCCCAGCCATGAGTCGAGCTTGAAGCCGGCCCGCAGCGCGAGCCGGTTTTTCGTCACGGAGCGATAGGTCCCGATGAGAAACGGCAGCGGCCGAAGAAACCAGGGCGCGATGCGCGCGAGCGCGCGCCGCTCGCGCACGGACTCGCGCGCCCGTCCAAGCTGCAACGATCCAAGCGAACGCAGCCCGCCGTGCGCGGTTTTCTGATGATTGAATGATGTCCCGCTGCCGAAGTCGTGGGCTTCGATCAGCGCGACGCGCAGCCCGCGGCTCGCGGCCTCGTACGCACTCGCGAGCCCGTGGATGCCGCCGCCGACGACGAGCAAATCGTACGCCCCGCCTTCGAGCCGTGCCAGATCGCGCGCGCGCATGCCAGAGTTTTTATCTTATAGTAGAGCGCCGTGTCACCTTCGGGCGCTCCCACCACTGCAGCGGTTCGCGACTACTGGAACGACCACATTCACGACCTCGAAATCACGACCCATCCCGTCGGCAGCGCCGGGTTTTTCTCCGACCTCGATCAATATCATTTCGAAAAGCTTCATCACCTGCTGCGGCTGGTCGACTTCGACGCCTACCGCGGCAAACGGGTCCTCGAAGTCGGCTGCGGCGCCGGCACCGATCTCGTACGCTTCGCGAAAGGGGGCGCGCTCGTGTCGGGCGTCGATCTGTCGGCGTCGGCGATTGCGCTGGCGAGAACGAACTTCGAGCAGCACGGATTGCCGGCGGATCTGCGCGAGGCGGATGGCGAACGGCTGCCGTTTGGCAGCGATACCTTCGAGCTCGTCTA
>Ga0310810_10008397_pt1 | contig 11888 bp, 10 predicted proteins | sample NCmetagenome_FD_207641 | JGI IMG/M metagenome (GOLD analysis project Ga0310810, IMG submission 207641) | Soil microbial communities from experimental microcosm in Duke University, North Carolina, United States - NC | ecosystem: Engineered > Artificial ecosystem > Soil microcosm > Unclassified ...
AATCCTGGGCGGCCCCGGGGGCGCGCCTTTCATGCCTGGACGGGGCCCGGGTGGCGGTCCCGACGGCGCGGAGCCAATGCCGGTACCGGGCTTCTGCCACTGAGGTGGCGGCCCTTTGAAGCCGGTTGGAGGACCGGGAGATGCGCCCGGCGGCGGCTGGTTCACGATCCTTGGTTGCCCCTGCTGCGGCGGGCCCTTCGGTTGCCCCCCAGGCATGGCCGGTGGCGCGACGACGCCGACGCCGGGCGGTCGGCCCTGACCCGGGAAGCCGGGTCTTTGACCGCCTGGCGGGGTCACGATGACCGGAAACGCCGGCTGCGGGCGGCGCCACAATTCGCGTCCGCCCGAGCGATTGGGCGGCGGCAGCCCCACGATGAAGGCGGGCGGCGGCGCGAGCCAGCGGCGGGGCGGCGGGGCGGGCGGAAGCACCGAGATGATGCCCGCCGGCTCACCCGCGAGCGGCGGAGGCACATCGGCGAAGTGCATCATGCGCCAGCCAGCCGGCGGCCGCTCGGCAGCCGCAAGGCGCCGCAGCCGGCGCCGCGCGTCGAACGCATAGAGCCCGTCCGGATAGCGCTCCAGGTAGGTCCAGTAGGCGTCGGGCGTGTTCACAACCAGCGCCTCGCGCCAGACCAGCGCCTCGCGCCGCGCGCGGATCATGGCCCAGACGCGCGGCGCATAGGGACTGTTCGGATAGACGCGGACGTATTCGACGTAAGTCGGGAGATCGTCGACCTCGACCGCGTAGGCATAGGCCTCCTCCGGTCCGATGTCCTGGATCGGCCGCATCGGCTGCCGCTTGCGCACCACCGGTGCACCCACCTGGGTTTGCGGTTGAGCCAGAAACGCCTGCGCGCCGGAGGGTGGCGGGCTCGGCTGGCCCGGCACCAGCATGACGACCTGCTGTAGCTGCGAGACGTCCCACGGCGTTTGCGCGCCCTGCGTCGTCTCGTTGGTGCGCAGGCGGATGCGCGCGAACATCGTATCGATGTCGAGGCCGGGCTCGCGCACCATCTCGGCGATCGCGGTCGCATAGGCGCCGTAGGGCCCCTGCCCGTCCGGCGCGACGGTGCCGGGCGCGGATGAATACGCGACCAAAAGATTTGGCGCCGCTTCGATTGCGCCAAGCCCCGGCGCCAGTTGCCCGCCCTCGATCTGGAACGGCAGCGGGCGCGCCGCATCGAGAACGACGATCTTAGTCGTGGCGGGCGCGTCAGCCAGCGGGCGCAACAGATCGAACAGCCGAATGCCCTGAATCGGGATCTCGCTGTCGCGGTTGAGCTGCGCGTCGACCGGGATCAGGTAATTGTCGCCTTCGAACTGAACGGCATAGCCGTTGTAGTAGATGAATGCGATCGCGTCCGGCCCCGCCGCGTTCACCTTGGCGAGGAATTCCCCGAACAGCCGCCGGAAATCGCCGGAGTTGACGTCGGCGCCTTCGACGATGTCGAAGCCGATGCTGGTGAGCGCCTCCGCCACCAGGCCGCCGTCGGCGAGCGAATGCGCGATCGGCCCCTTCGGATAGGCCGCGTTGCCGATCACCAGCGCGAGGCGCGCTTGAGCGCTTGCGGACGCCGCAAGCAGAAACAGCGACGCCGCAACCGCGGCGAGGCTGACAAGAAGTCGGCGAAGCATTGGAATCCCCACTGGAATTTGAATTCGAATCTTGCGGAAAACTGTAGCGGATTCAGGGCGGCAGACTGACGCAACGCCAACAGCGTTGTTCATCCATCATTCATAGATCGAGCACAAGCCCATCCTCGGCGACCAAAACGCCATGCGCTTTCGCCTCATCGATCTTCGCCAGCATGGTCGGGTTCATATGCGTCAGCATCACGCGCCGCGCCTTGAAATCGGCAAGGCGCCGCCGGATGGTCGCCCAGTTCATATGCCCGGTCAGTTCGCGATCATAGTCGTAGCATTCGACAATGAAGAGGTCGGCGCCGCTCGCGACCGGCAACAGCGCGTCGGTCCATTGGGTGTCGCCCGAATATGAAAATATCTTCGCTCCGTCGCTGATCCGCAGCGCGGTCGACGGCGCACCGGAGAAATGGACCACCTCGGCGGTGACCACGCTGAGTCCGAGAACATCGGACGGCACTCCGACCGGAATCTCCATCACGCTCCAGGGGAAGCGCCATTTGTTTCTCGACGAGCGCGGGAAGCACGTTTCGATCAACGCGGTGATCCGTTCGGTCGAGCCGGGTGGACCTGCGATCAGCAACGGCCGCTCGCGCGGCTTGAGGAACTGGCCATACAGCAGCAGGAACGGAATGCCGCCGAAATGATCGCCATGCAGATGACTGAGGATGATCGCATCGATCATGTTCGCGTCGATGCCGCGTGCGTTGAGCGCCACGTGTGTCGACGCCCCGCAGTCGATCAGGAATGCCTTGCCGGCGGCTTCCAGATGAAAACACGTGTTGAAACGGCCCCCGGAGCCGAACGCGTCGCCGCAGCCTATGATCGTGAGCCGCATGTCAGGCCGACGCGCTCGGCCGCTCGCCGACCTGCGCGTGCCAGCGGCGCAGATTGGCGTACGCTTCCGGCATGATCAGCTTCGCGGGACGCATGAAATCGACCGCGACCAGCGCGGTAATGTCGGCGACCGTGTAGTGATCGCCCGCGACGAACAGGCGGTCTTTCAATTCGCGGTCCAGCAGGCCCAAAAAATCGAAGACGCGCGGCCGGTTCGCCTCGCCCCACTCGGGGACCTGAGATTCGAGCTCCTTCATCGCCACGGCCTGATAGAGGTTCAGCTCCACGCGCCTGTTCCACATCTCGACCAGCGCCACTTCGAGCGCTCCGCGGCCGAACAGCGGCGGCTCGGGGCGCAGCCCTTCGATATAGCGGCAGATCGCGATCGACTCGGTGATCACGGTCCCGTCGTCGAGCACGAGCACCGGCACTCGTTGCAGCGGGTTCAATGCTGTGAACTCGGCGCTCTTGTGCTCGAGATTTGCGAGATCGATCTTCTCGATCGGGATCGACATGCCCTTCTCGGCGAGAAAAATGCGGACGCGCCGCGGATTGGGTGCGCGCCCGCCGTCGTACAGCTTCATCAAGAACCCCCTGAATTCGTTGCCAGAGTAGCCGCCAACGCGGCGTTAACCAAGTCTTTCAGGCCGCCCTTAAGGTTTATGATGCACAAACAAGCCATAATTTCCGGAAGTTGAGCGTTCCCGCATGACCGCGATGACGAGCCGCGAGCTCGGCATTTCGACGCCTGCCGAAAAGGTGGCCGCCGCGCAACGTCGCGACGCGACCAAGCGCGTGCGCTGGGTGCGCGACCGGCTGACCTCCACCAGCGGAACGCCGGCCTTCGATTACGAGCTGTTGCGCCAGTTCGCGCAGAACCGGCTGTCCGCCTCGCTTGCGATCTTGCTGTTGATCGCGACCGTCGGGCTGCTGTCGGGCTTATGGACCGGCGTGGTGCCGGCGGCCGCCTGGACGCTGGTGGTCGTCGGCATCCACACCATCATCACGTCGCAATGCCGCAAGTTCCTAAACGAGGCGAGCGGCCGCGTCGATATCGCCCGCTGGCGCACCCGCCTCGTGATCCTCGATCTGTGCTTCGGCGTCGCCTGGATGTCGAACGTGATCGCGGTGGTGCGGGTCGACGAGGGCGCGAGCACATTCATCCTGTTCGTCATGCTGCTCGTGGTCGCTGTGTCGAGCATGCTCGCCTCGAGCCTGCCGCTCGCGATGTTCGCCGCAACCGCGCCGGTCACGCTCGCGGTCGCGCTGGACTTTGCGCTACGCGGCAGCGTGCACAACTACATCCTCGCCGCGATGACGCTGACCGCACAGGCCTATTTCACCATGCTGGCGCAGCGGCTCTATTCGACCACACTCGCCACACTCGAAGCGCGGGCCGAAAAGGACGCGTTGATCGGCGAGCTCGAGCAGGCGAAAGCGATTTCTGACGAAGCGCGCACCCGCGCCGAGGCCGCCAACATCTCGAAGTCGCGCTTCCTCGCGCAGATGAGCCACGAATTGCGCACGCCGCTCAACGCGATCCTGGGTTTCTCGGAAGTGATGAAGAGCGAGGTGTTCGGTCCGCACGCGGTGCCGACCTACAAGGAATATGCCGCGGACATCCATAATTCGGGCGTACACCTGCTCAATCTCATCAACGAAATTCTCGACCTGTCCCGCATCGAGGCGGGCCGCTACGAGCTCAACGAGGAGGCCGTCGATCTCGCGCTGGTCGTTGCCGACTGTCACCGGCTGCTGCAACTGCGCGCGCACAATCGCGGAATCTCGATTCACGAAGCCTTCGAGCCGGAGCTGCCGCGGCTCTGGGCCGACGAGCGCGCCTGCCGGCAGATTTGCCTCAATCTCGTGTCCAACGCGATCAAGTTCACGCCACAGGGCGGCGAGGTCTGGCTCAAAGTCGGCTGGACCGCGGCGGGCGGCCAGTACATGAGCGTGAAAGACAACGGCCCGGGCATCCCGGAGGATGAGATTCCGATCGTGCTCGCCTCATTCGGTCAGGGCACCAACGCGATCAAGTCGGCCGAACAGGGCACCGGGCTCGGACTGCCGATCGCGAAAAACCTCATCGACATGCACAACGGGACGTTCACGCTCAAATCCAAGCTGCGCTTCGGCACCGAGGTGATCGTGACGTTCCCGGCGGAGCGTGTGATGTCTGCGCTCGGCCCGTTGGAAGAGCCGTCCCCGCGGCTGCAGCCGGGACAGGAGACGAACGGGCGCGGCCATGCGCGGTCGCGCGGGGCGGCTTGACGTTTGCATTGCGGATCGCGGCCTTTATGGTGCGTCGCGACTCGCAACCAGTGTGGCGAATTTGAAGTTCCTCCCGTCGTCGCGGCAAGCTCGTAGAGGAACTCCAAATTCAAAGCCACACTGGAATCATAAGATTGCTAGTGTCCCTTTGATTCCGAAGTTCGCATCAGAGGGTGCCGCGAAGGTTTGCGAACTTCGGAATCGGGACACTAGTCTGCCGATGGCAATCGCGTCTCCTTGCACCAAGGTCTGTACGATCGATCCCAGCTCCGGACTCTGCTGGGGCTGCGGCCGCACGCTCGATGAAATCGCGCGCTGGGGGTCGCTCGACGATGCCGAGCGCCGCCGGATCATGGCGGAGCTGCCGCAGCGGCTCTCGGCGCGTGGTCTAGGCCCAGTGCGGCAACAACAGCGGGCGTAGCATCTGATGCGCAGCCGACCGCTCTGGATTCTGCTGCTGATCATCGGCATCGGCCTGCTCGCGCTGATCCTGCGCCACGACCAGGGCACGATCGGCGGGCTCGAGACCGGCGACTTCGCTTCGCTCGTCTACAAGATCACCCTCCTCATCTTCATCGGCGGCGCGGTGCTGGCGTTATTTCGCGAGCGCATTGCGGAAGCTTTTCAAGCCGCCATGTTCTGGGTCGTCATCGGGCTTCTCCTCGCGATCGGCTATACCTATCGTCACGATCTGCGCGACGTCGCCGACCGTGTGCTCTCGGAGCTCCTGCCCGGCCGCGCGCTGTCGCGCGGCGGCACCGTGGAGATCGCGCGCGGCAATCGGGGCGAATTCCAGATCTACGCCGAGATCAATGGTGCACGTATTCCGACCGTCTACGACACCGGCGCAAGCGCCGTGGTCCTGACCCAGGAGGCCGCCAAGTCGGCGGGCCTCCCTCTTGATTTTCTGAACTACTCCGTGCAGGTCGAAACCGCGAACGGCCGCGCTCGCGCCGCACCCGTGACGCTCGACCGCATCAAGGTTGGCGGGATCGAGGAGCGGCAGGTCCCCGCGCTGATAGCGCAGCCTGGCCAACTTCGGGTGAGCCTTCTCGGCATGAGCTTCCTCAACCGGCTGAAGAGCTCGGAAGTGCACGGTGACCGGCTGGTGCTGCGCGGAAATTGATCAGAACAGGCTCGCCAGGAAACGCACCGAGACGAGCACCAGGAAAATGCCGAACGCGATTTCCAGCCGGCGCTTCGGCAGCCAGTGCGCAAGCCGCGCGCCATAGGTCGCAGTGAAGCTCGACACCGGCGCCATCAGGGCAACGCCGATCAGAGAAACGAAGCCGATCGACAGCGGCGGCATCAGGCTTTGTTGCGGGAAGCCTGCTGCCATGTAGCCGAGTGTGCCGGCGATCGTGATCGGCACGCCCAGCCCGGCCGAGGTCGCAACTGCCTGATGGATGGTCTTGCCATAGAGCGTCAGGATCATGTTCGAGATCGAGCCTCCGCTGACACCCATCAGCGCGGAGACGAGCCCGACCACGAAACCGAGCGCCCTGCCCGGCAGGCCCGGCGGCAAGTCCTCGCCCAACCGCCACTCGGCGCGCCCGAACAAAAGCTTCGCCGCGATGATCGTCGCGACGACGACAAACGCGATCTTGAATACGGCGGGCGGCGCGAACACCGCGATGGCGGAGCCGAGTGCGACCCCGATCAACGCCGGCAGCCACCACAGCCGCACGATTCCTTCAACCTCGATGCCGGTTGCGCGGTGCGCCTGATAGGAGCGGATCGTGGTCGGTACGATGATCGCAAGGGAGGTTCCGATACAGAGCTGAATGCGCACCTCTTCGGGCACGCCAAGAGCGCGAAAGACTTCGTAGAGCACAGGCACGATGATCGCGCCGCCGCCGATGCCGAACAGGCCGGCGAGAATGCCGGTGACGATTCCGCCCGCGATGATCGCCGTGGCGAGCAGCGCGAGTTCGGAGAGCGGAACGCCGGTCAGCACGTCAGGCCGCGATATGCGCGGGTTCAGCGCGCGCATCCGGCACGACGCCGATCGCCTCGCGCAGAACCTCCGCTCCTGCGCCGGGCTTCACCGCATGCACGGCGATGTGGCGGCGGAAGGCGCGTGCGCCCGGCATGCCATGGAAGAGCCCGAGCACGTGGCGTGTCATCGCGTGCAGCCGCGCACCTTGTATGAGCTCGCGCTCGACGTAAGGGATGAACGCCTCGATGGCAGCTTTGGCGGAAACGAACGGTGCCGACGTGCCGTAGATCAGCGGGTCGACCTGCAGCAAACGCCATGGCTCCTGGTAGGCGGCCCGCCCCATCATCACGCCATCGACGTGCCGAAGGTGACGCGCGGCCTCTTCCACATTTGCAATCCCACCATTGATCGAGATGTGCAGCTGCGGGAACGCGCGTTTGAGCCGATAAACGCGATCGTAATCGAGCGGAGGAATATCCCGGTTCTCGCGCGGCGAAAGTCCATCGAGCCAGGCCTTGCGCGCATGCACGATCAGCGCATCCACACCCGCAGCGACGACAGTGCGCGTCAGCGTGTCGAGCGATTCCTCGGGGTCCTGCTCGTCGATGCCGATGCGGCATTTCACCGTGACCGGCACGCTCGCTGCCGCCTTCATCGCGGCGACGCAGTCGCCGACAAGCTGGGGCTCCGCCATCAGGCAGGCGCCGAAACGTCCCTCCTGCACCCGGTCCGACGGACAGCCCACATTGAGGTTGATCTCGTCATAGCCGAGGTCGGCGCAGATGCGTGCTGCCTCGGCAAGCGCGCGCGGGTCCGAGCCGCCGAGCTGCACCGCAACCGGATGCTCCGTCGGATCAAATGCGAGCAGGCGCGCGCGCTTTCCCCGCAGCACCGCGCCGGTCGTGATCATCTCGGTGTAGAGCAGCGCGCGGCGCGTCAGCAGCCGGTGGAAGAACCGGCAATGCCGGTCCGTCCATTCCATCATCGGCGCGATCGAGAAGCGGTGCGCGCGCTCCAGGCTCAAATCCATTGGGGCGTTTTATCCGCAGATCGCGACCGAGTGAACATCAATCGAAATCATGGTTCCTGCCGTGCAATCGGCGGCGCAATCTTCTATATGGCGCTCGCCCCTCGCGATTCCCAGCGTAATCCCGCATGCAGCCCGTCATTTCCGTCTCCAATCTCACCAAAACCTACGCGTCGGGGTTTCGTGCGCTCAAGGGCATCAATCTCGACATCGCGCGCGGGGAAATCTTCGCGCTGCTCGGGCCAAATGGCGCCGGCAAGACCACGCTGATCAACATCATCTGCGGCATCGTGAATGCCACCTCCGGCTCGGTGCTGGTCGGCGGCCATCATTTCACCAAGGACTACCGCGCCGCACGTTCGCTGATCGGCCTCGTGCCGCAGGAATTGCACACGGACGCATTCGAGTCGGTCTGGGCGACGGTGAGCTTCAGCCGGCTCCTGTTCGGCAAGAAGCCGAACCCGGCGTTTATCGAGAAGGTGCTGAAGGACTTGTCGCTGTGGGACAAGAAAGATGCGAAAATCATGACCTTGTCCGGCGGCATGAAGCGCCGCGTCATGATCGCGAAAGCGCTCGCGCATGAGCCGCAGATCCTGTTTCTCGACGAGCCGACCGCCGGGGTCGACGTCACGCTGCGGCAGGACATGTGGAATCTCGTGCGCACGCTGCGCGAGTCGGGCGTCACCATCATCCTCACCACGCACTACATCGAGGAGGCCGAGGAGATGGCGGACCGCATCGGCGTGATCAATGGCGGCGAACTGATCCTGGTCGAGGACAAGGCCGCGCTGATGCGCAAGCTCGGCAAGAAGCAGCTGACGCTGCATCTGCAGCAGAAGCTCGATGCAATTCCCGAAGCGCTTGCAGCGCACCGGCTGACGCTTTCGCCGGGCGGCATGGACCTCGTCTACAACTACGACACGCGCGGCGAGCGCACCGGGATCACCGCGCTGCTGCAAGACCTCAGCCGCACCGGCATCCGCTTCAAGGATATCGAGACGCAGCAAAGCACGCTCGAGGACATTTTCGTCGATCTGGTGAGGCAGGACCGATGAACCTCTACGCGATCCGCGCGATCTACGTGTTCGAGATGGCGCGCACTGGCCGCACCATCTGGCAGAGCATCGTGTCGCCGGTGATCTCCACCTCGCTCTATTTCGTGGTGTTCGGCGCTGCGATCGGCTCGCGCATCACCGAGATTGATGGCGTCTCCTACGGCGCGTTCATCGTGCCGGGGCTGATCATGCTGATGCTGTTGACGCAGAGCACCACGAATGCCTCGTTCGGAATCTATTTCCCGAAGTTCGTCGGCACGATCTACGAGCACCTTTCGGCGCCGGTCTCTTATCTCGAGATCGTGCTCGGCTTCGTCGGCGCCGCCGCGACCAAATCGGTCATCCTCGGGCTGATCGTACTCGCGACCGCCTGGCTGTTCGTCCCGCTGCACATCGCGCATCCGGGGTGGATGCTCGCGTTCCTTGTACTGACCGCGGTGAGCTTTTCGCTGTTCGGATTCATCCTCGGAATCTGGGCCGACGGCTTCGAAAAGCTACAGGTGGTGCCGCTGCTGATCATCACGCCGCTGACATTCCTCGGCGGCACATTCTATTCGATCCATGTGCTGCCGCCCACCTGGCAGACCGTCGCGCTGTTCAACCCGATCGTCTATCTGGTCAGCGGTTTCCGCTGGAGTTTCTTTGAATCATCCGACGTGCATCTTTCCGTTAGCGTCGCAATGACGTTCCTGTTCCTGGCGCTCTGCCTCGGCACGATCGCGTGGATCTTCAAGACCGGCTATCGCATCAAGAACTAGAACCAGACTGGGAGGGACCTCATGCCGCGCCGCATCATCGACATCTCCGTTGCCCTCAAAGCCGGCATCGCCTCCGACCCGCCTTACATGCTGCCCAAGATCGACTACGTCGACCACAAGGCGGGCGCGGAGAACTTCCATCAGGTGTTCGGCGTACCCGTGAAAGACCTGCCCGACGCCGCCGGCCCCGCGGTCGAGAACGTCGCGATCTCGACCCACAACGGCACGCACCTCGATGCCCCGTATCACTTTCATCCGACAATGGATAACGGCAAGCCGGCGATGACCATCGACGAGGTGCCGCTCGAATGGTGCTTCAACGATGCGGTGAAACTCGATTTCCGCTCGAAGCCCGACGGCTATGTGTGCACCGCCGACGATGTGGAGCGCGAGCTCGGCCGGCTAAGGTATCAGTTGAAACCTCTCGACATCGTTCTGGTGAACACCTCCGCAGGCAAAGCCTACGGCCAGCCGAATTTCCTCGACACCGGCTGCGGCATGGGACGCGAGGCAACCCTGTTCCTTTTGAAGCAAGGCATCCGCGTCACCGGCACCAATGCGTGGAGCTGGGATGCGCCGTTCAGCTACACGGCGAAGCGCTACAAGGAGACGGGCGACGCGAGCATTATCTGGGAGGGTCACAAGGCGGGGCGCGAAATCGGCTACTGCCACATGGAGAAGCTCTCGAACCTCGACGCGCTGCCGGACCATGGCTTCAAGGTGGCGTGCTTCCCGGTCAAGATCGAGCGGGCCTCGGCGGGCTGGACAAGGGCGGTCGCGATTGTGGAGGAGTGACCTTAGCCTGTCATTCCGGCCGCGCGCAGCGAGGGCCGGAATCCATAACCCCCGCCCTTACGATCATGCTCCGTCTCTGGTTACGGATCCCGGGCTCGCCGCTGCGCGGCGCCCCGGAATGACAGCGGAGAGCCCCCACGCTATATCAACCCCGACACGGGTGGACCCACATGGCCTTAACGTTTGGCGTTTTCGATCACCTTGACGCTTCCGGCGCGCCGCTGCGCAATTTCTACGAAGACCGGCTCAAGCTGATCGAGCTCTACGACCGGCTCGGCTTCTACTGCTACCAGGTTGCCGAACATCATTCGACGCCGCTCGGCCTGGCGCCCTCTCCGAGCGTGATGATGGCAGCCGTCGCGCAGCGCACCAGGCGCATCAACTTCGGTCCACTCGTCTACACGCTGCCACTCTATCATCCGATCCGCCTGATAGAGGAAATCTGCATGCTCGACCAGATGAGCGGCGGGCGGCTGCAGTTCGGCGTCGGCAAGGGCATCTCGCCCATTGAAGTGGCCTACTACGGGCTCGATCCGGCCAAGCTCGGCAAGATGTTCATCGAGGCATTCGATGTGTTGATGCGTGGCCTGCAAAATCGCACACTCGATTACGACGGCGAATTCTATCGCTTCAAAAACGTGCCGCTGGTGCTCGAGCCCTTGCAGAAACCGCACCCGCCGCTGTGGTACGGCGTCGGCACGCCGGAGAACACGGAGCGCCCTGCCCGCGCCGGCATGAATGTCGTCACCAATCAACCGGCGCATGTCGCGGCCAAGCTGGTGCAGCACTACTGGTCGCTGCATCCCGGTAACGTCGCGGGCTCGAAGGCAGGTTTCGCGCGCCACATCGTCGTCGCCGACACCGATGAGGCGGCTCGCTCGATCGCACGGCGGGCCTACCGGCTCTGGTATGCGAGCTTCATGAAGCTGTGGCTGGAGCACGGCACGCGGCCGGTCGGTGTCGTCTATCCGGAGGAGTTCGACGGCGATGGCGCGAACGGCCGCATGATCTGCGGCTCGCCGGCGAGCGTGCGCGACCAGCTGCAGGCGCAGATCGACACATCCGGCGTGAACTACGTGGCGTGTCGATTCGCCTTCGGCGATCTCACCTTCGAGGAGACGCGCCACTCGGTTGAGCTGTTTGCAGAAAGGGTCATGCCCCGCTTGCGTGCACCTGAAGCCGTAGCCGCCGAATAGAAGGACAACCCCTTGCCGATCCCGATCCAGTTTCAGGGCCGCCTCGCCATCCCGGCGGTGGCCGCGCCGATGTTCCTCGTCTCCAACCCCGACCTCGTGGTGGAGTCCTGCCGCGCCGGCATCATCGGCACCTTCCCGGCGCTCAACCGCCGCTCGAGCGCGGATTATGAGGCGTGGCTCGTCGAAATCCGCGAGCGGCTCGACCGCGTCGAGCGTGAGACCGGCAGACCGCCTGCACCGTTCGGCGTGAACCTGATCGTGCACAAGAGCAATCCGCGCCTGCAGGCGGATCTGGAGATTTCGATCAAGCACAAGGTGCCGTTGATCATCACCTCGCTCGGCGCGGTTAAGGAACTGGTTGGCGCCGTG
>Ga0310810_10008398_pt1 | contig 11888 bp, 10 predicted proteins | sample NCmetagenome_FD_207641 | JGI IMG/M metagenome (GOLD analysis project Ga0310810, IMG submission 207641) | Soil microbial communities from experimental microcosm in Duke University, North Carolina, United States - NC | ecosystem: Engineered > Artificial ecosystem > Soil microcosm > Unclassified ...
TCTGGGGTGCTACACTGTAACAATCCTCATTTTACCGTGTGATTTTTGGGGTCGACCCGTGCCAAACGCGGGATTCATTCAGCTTGTAGCGTTGGACTGGACAGGTCACCATCACTGGATGAGCCGCATGGATGCAAAGGCGCTGCGCCCACGAATATTCTCTCGGCCGCGCCCCTGCCACCACATCAGTCGTTTTATACTCCGCATCCCCCAATGCCTGCTGTTGGCCCTCCTATTTTTCGCAATCCAACTCTCGATGATCGCCAGCGACTTCTGCGCCGTCTGCGGCACCCTGCCCTCGGGCAGCATTTACCTGATGACTGACGCCGTAACCGCAGAAAAAGTAACTGTCTGCACAAATTGCGCCGCCATATATCCCAATTGCTATTTGTGCAGTTTGCCTGCCAACACCAACTCCACCGGATTTGTGCGACTCCCCGACGAGCGCTCACTTTGTGCCCGCGACGCGAAGACCGCAGTTTTGGACGAAGACGAGGCAATACGAGTCTGCCGTGAAGTCCGCGACGAACTGGACCGCGTTTTATGGAGGTTCATGAGTTTTCCAGAGACCAACGTGGTGTTGGCCGTTGTGGATCGAGTGCATTTGATGGACCTCTTTAAATTGGCCGGCAACGATTATCATTGCCCCAATGTTTTGGGATATACGCAGGCCAGTACGAACCATAGCCGCATTGAGTATCGGATTAGCCTGATGAGCGGCCTGCTGCCGGGTTGGTTTCGGGCTACCTGCGCGCACGAATACACCCATACCTGGGTTCATCAGCACCTCTCAGCTCATCGCAAAGAGACTTTCGGTCGCGATGCCGAAGAAGGTTTCTGCGAGCTGATTGCCTATATGCTCATGGACGCCCAACATGATGAAACTCAGAAAGCGAGGATCCTTCGCAATCCCTACACGCGCGGCCAAATCGATCTCTTCGTCGCCGCGCGAGACCGCTACGGATTCAATGACGTCCTGGATTGGGTTCAGTACGGTGCTGACGCCAGTCTCAACGCCAATGATCCCTCTCGCGTTCGCAAACTTGAAATCCCGGCTCCATCAGCCATCTCCACCGTGAATTTTGCAGCTTCCAACCCCGAACCGCGACGCGCTCCGACGTCTCTGGAGCTCAAAGCGGTTTTCTGGAACCCATCGAAGCCTGTTGCCATCATCAACAATTATAGCTTCACCCCCTTGCAGGAGGCGACCGTCCCCCTGGCCGGCAGCAACATTACCGTGCGCTGCCTGAGCATCCGCCCTGACGCGGTCACCATTCGCATTGCCGGCTCGCCGCGCGATCAGACACTGCATCTGAAGCGATAGCATTGGGCCGAGTTCAGGAATCGTCATCAGCAGACTGGCCCAACTGCCTTTCCCGGCGGGGACATTCGGGTTGAGGAGGCTTGGCGCATGATGTGGAATTCTTCCATGAAAAATGAAACGTATCCACTAGCCATGCCGAATGACTTGCTTGATGAGGTTCGAAAAACTGCCAAGGCAACCGGTTTGTCAATGGCCGATGCGATGCGTCAGAGCATGAAATTAGGCCTTCCGAGGTTGCGGGAGCAACTGTCGACGGTTTCTCTAAAGCCTTTCACGCCGACCGAAATAAAGGCTGCTTTCAAGAAAGATAAGGAGTGGGAAGCCTTCGAATCCGCGATGACGAATGTCCCGATCTCACCTCCGGAAGAATGAATGCCTGGGAGATCTGGAGTTATCAGCCGCCAGGGTGGCCCGCGGCCCATCCTGCGGTCATCGTCTCCCATCCGGCACGCGTCCCAAATAAACCGGACGTCACAGTGGTGATGGGTGCTTCGCAGCGCGCGACCAGACCTCTCGAGCCTCATGAAGTGGTTTGGATGCAGCAGACGGACTCAATTGGCCAACGCTATGCAAGTGCGACCTCCTCTATGCGGTCAAGAAGTCCACGCTTACGGATTTCCGAGGAGTGGTCAGTCCAAAACGCAAAAGACAAATCATTGCGACAATCAACCGAGCTAATGGATGGGTTTGAGTATACCCTGCAGGTGGTGCTGAACGGCGCCATCACAAAACCCACCCAGTCCGGTACTGGCGATGGATGAACCGATCGGCTTCGGGAGCGTTCATTGCCCTAAGGCTGTTAGGATCCCATTGAAGTTTCTTTCCCGCGCGGTAGGCGACATTACCGAGGTGATTGGCTTCGGTAAGCCAGCCGGAGTACTCGAAATTGGCGCTGGTTGGTCCGCCGGTTTTGCAAGCCTGCAGCCACTCGGCATGGTGCCCGGGAGAGGGAGGCAGCGTCGGGGCAGGTCGTTGGAACCCAGCGAATTCTTTCTCCGGCAACAGCGTGTGTTTGCCATAGTCCGCCAGCAGCATGCCCTTGGCGCCGATGAACAGGCACCCGCTGTCCCATTGCGGAATCGCGCCGCTCTTCCAAACCTCGGGTTTGTTCTCGCCCTGGTGCCACGTCAGTTTTAACCGTGGCATCTCGCCACGAGCGGCATACTCGTACGTTGCGCTCATTGACGCCGGAGCAATTTCCGGGTGCGGTGGCGGACCGCTAGCCTCAACCGTCAATGGGGCCTGCAACTTCAGCGCCCAGAACGGCAGATCGTTCCAATGACTACCGAGGTCGCTCATCGTGCCATTGCCGAAATCCCACCAGCGATACCACTTCGGCCCGGGAAAATACACAGAATGGAATGGGCGCTGGGGCGCTGGGCCGAGCCAAAGGTCCCAATCCAAACCTTCCGGCACCGGCTGCGACTCAGTCGGCCGCTCGACGACCCAGACGATGTCTTTATGGCGTTTGGCGTCCGCTTCGCTTTGCCAACCCCATGCGCGCGAGACCCAGACATGCACCTCGTTGACCGCACCGATCGCGTTGCTTTGAATCAACTCGACCACCTGGCGATAATTCTCCGTAGCGTGAATCTGGATACCCATCTGGGTCGCAACCTTTTTTTTGGCCGCTGCCTCGCGAATCTTCCGCGCTTCCCAAATATTGTGGGTGAGCGGTTTTTCGCAATAAACATGCTTACTGTGGTGCAGCGCCAGCATCGTCACAAAAGCGTGCGTGTGTTCACATGTGCTGACGACCACCGCATCGAAAGCTTTCGCGTCATCGAAGAGTTTTCGAAAATCAGCGACTTTGCGTGCGCCGGGATGTTTGGCACCTGCTGAATTGAGGGCCTTTGCGTTTACATCGCACAACGCGACGATGTTCTCCGAGGACACCGAATCCAAATTGCTCGCGCCTCTGCCGCCGCAGCCAACAATTGCAATATTGAGCTTATTATTAAGGTTTTGCCCCCGGAGCAGGACCGGGGCGCTCGTAACTGCGCCGGCAGCGATGGCCAGAGAGCGCGTAAATTGACGACGAGTCACTACTTTTGTCTTCATAATTATTTGCGGTTCATTTTCTGAGTCCGGTTGCGTTTAGCTCACTCGCCCGCTTCAATCAAATCGAATCGATGACTGAACTCGGCCAACGGCAAGCCACCGTCTTCGATTGTGGCCCAACCGTCATAACCAACTTCATCCAGCGCGCGACGAACAGCAGGCCAGTCAATGCTGCCGTCGCGCGGGTGGACAAATTTGCCGCCGTGTCCATCCGGGTTGAGCTTGAAATCCTTGACATGCAGCTTTGCCAGCAACGGACCAAGCGCTTTGACCCATTCTTGCGGCGGGCTGTACTTCACATGATTACCGATATCGAAATAGGCCTTCACCCAAGGATCGTTGAAAGATGCTACAAAGTGGCGAAACAGAGCGGGCTTGATCCAAAGATTGTTCCAAACGTTTTCCAGTGCGATGACGACCTTCAACTCTTGCGCCAGTGGGATGAGTTTCTCAACCGCAGCCCGCGAGGTGTCCGTGGCGCGGTTTTGCGCCTGGATGTAGGCTGTGAATCGAGAGTTGTCACCAGAAATCACCCGCGTTACATGCCCTGTCTTCTCATCAAAGCTAATGTCGAATTCCCAAGGCTCAGGCATCGGCATCCCGCCAATCCGGCAGGGAACTAGCAGGATGGCGTCAGCGCCATAGCCTTTAGCGGCATGAAGCGCCAACCGCGTCTTCTCCAGCGAATCTTCGACCTTCTTCGGGTCGTCGCTATTGAACTCCATCCACCCGCGCAGGACCGAATGAACTCGCATGCCAAGTTTCTCCGCGACCGCACGGCCCTGAGCGGCTTCTGCCTCGGAGCAAATATGGGTGGTTTCCACCCCATCGAACCCTGCCTCTTTGAGCGGCTGCAGAGCGGCTTCTGTTACCTCACCCACGATCATCGCTTTGCGGAGCCGGCTGTGAAATTTAGCGGCACCAAAGCTTCGCGCACTGAATATCATCGCCGCACTCGCAGCAGCGCTGCGATTGAGGAACTGACGTCGGGTAAAGGGAAGTTGCATAGGGGTGTGGTGAGGCATTCCGCAACCGATGTCAAGCGATTGGAGCGCATATCCGCAGGTCTTGGACTGCGCCAGTCCTCTGGCGCTTTTGAATCCCCAACCCGTTGCCAAAGCGCCTAGAGCACTGGCGCACTCCAAAAGGCTGGCGCGCGCATTTCTGAAAGGGCTTCAAAAGTGCCCTAACTAAAGTTCGATGCTTTGTTTGTATTCCGGCACGACGACTTCCGCCCGAGGCTTGAGAGCGCGAAGCGTTTCGGCGAAGGCCAAGGCTTGTGCTTCCTCACCGTGAACTACAGTGATCCGCTTCAGGTCGCCGCCGATTGCCTTCACATAACGCGTGAGTTCGCTCCTATCGGCGTGACCGGAAAATGAATCGAGCGAGACGACACGTGCGCGCACCTCATGCGGTTCGCCGAAAATATTGACGGGGTTCGTTCCGGCGAGGATCTGTGCGCCCAGGGTATGCTCAGCGCAATACCCGATAAACAGGACTAGATTGGCCGGATTTCCAATGTGATTGGCCAGGTGATGGCGTATGCGACCGGCTTCCGCCATGCCTGAGGCGCTGATAATAATCGCCGACTCCTGCAGGTCGTTCAACTTCATCGAGTGGGCCAGTTCCCGGATATAGGTCAGGTTCTCCATACCGAAGGGATTCTCCTTCTCGCGTAGGAATGCGTAAATACTGTCATTGAAACATTCGGGATGAAGCCGGTAAATCTCTGTCGCGTTAACGCTCAGCGGACTATCGACAAAGATCGGCACGCGGGGAACCTGACCCGTCAGCGTCAATTGATGCAACGTGTATACGATCTGCTGGGTGCGCCCGACGGAAAAGGACGGAATAATGATCTTGCCATGGTTTTGAAGCGTCTCGCGAACGAGTTGCGCGACTTCTTCGTGCGCATGCGGCCGAGGTGCATGATCACGGGCCCCGTAAGTGCTTTCCACCTGAAGATAATCCACCTGATCGACGGCAACCGGATCGCGCAGGATATCGTCCTGACCTCGCCCGACGTCGCCACTGAACAGGAACCGGAACTGGCGACCATCCTCTCTGACATCGAACACCACCTGCGCCGAACCCAGAATGTGGCCGGCATCCTTGAAGGTGACAGTAACGCCATCGGCAAGCAGAAACGGCCGGTCGTAATTGCAAGTCACAAACTGTCGGACCGCCTTCTCGGCATCCGTCGCGGAATAGAGCGGTTCGACTGGCGGGAGCCCATGTTTTGCGCGTTTTTTTGAGACAAATGCAGCATCGTCGCGCTGGATCTCCGCAGAATCTTCAAGCATGACGCTGGCAAGGTCGCGAGTAGCGAAGGTGCAATAGATATTCCCGTCAAATCCCTGGCGGCACAGGTTCGGCAGATTCCCGCAGTGATCGATATGCGCGTGGCTTAATACCACCGCGTCGACACTTTTGGGCACAAATGAGAAATTTCGATTGCGTTCGATGGATTCACCGCGATGGCCCTGAAACAGCCCGCACTCCAGCAAGAATTGCCGGCCACCGACCTCGATAAGGTACATCGAGCCGGTGGTGGTGCGCGCGGCACCCAGGAATTGGATGAGCATCAGCTAAGTTAGCTGTGGCGGAACGTAATCCGGGCCTTGCCCAGATCGTAAGGAGACATCTCCACGTTGACTTTGTCCCCGACGCTGATTCGGATGAAATTCTTACGCATCTTGCCCGAGATGTGAGCGAGCACTTCGTGGCCGTTGGGTAAAGCCACCCGAAACATCGTCCCCGGTAGAACCTGGGTGACCGAACCGGTTAATTCAATTGGCTCTTCCTTCGCCACGCAAAATCAATCCGCTATATATAGTCATCAGCTGTTGGCGAAATCAATTCTTTTCCCTGCCAGCGGTAGGTACGGGCGCAACCGAACACTGCCCTGAGGGCAATCGAGAAGGCGAGCGGAGCGCTGCATTTATGCGGCGATGGCTGGGTCAACCATGTCTTGCCGGATGAATCCGGCGTTCCGGGGGCGGGTCAAGTTGCGCCCGGTACTTACGCGCGCATGACAGCTTTCTTGGCCGTCCGCAGCGCTCTTATTAACACCCCGCTTCAGCCCAATCCATGCAGTTGTTAGTTGCTTCGCTGCTCTTATTAACCCCCAGCTTCAGCTGAAGCTGGGGGCTGGCTGTGTGCAGAGCCTTTGCGAACCGCTTCATTCAGCGGTTTCCCGTCGGCCAGCGGCAGAGCACGCACTGGGGGAAACCGCTGAGAAGCGGTTGACACTAGGTTCAGCCGCTTCCACACCTCGCTGAAGCGAGTGTTAATGAGAGCGAGCGGAGTTCCCAAATGGCATTCAGACACGAACAGGAGGAAAAGGAGAGAACAGAGGTCCGACGAGGCTCACATGGACTCACCTTTTAGAGAGCGGACGCTACTTTCAACACGCAGACTGGGCTTGTATTTCTGTATTTCAGCTTCTGGTATCTCTGTTGTCTCCTATTCAACTGCCTAGATTGGGCTGAAGCGGGGTATTAATGAAAGCGTTACCTGTAAATATGCTCCGATATAGTTTTTCCGTCAGAAGGCACCTGAAAACCTTGGCCCGGAAGGTTTCTGTCGTGCGCCCGCTGAGTACAAATGCCTTATTTGGTTTCTGGCGCCGGCGTGCGAGGTCGGGCTGGCTGGCTATGAAGGAGATCGCCAAAATCCGGCAGCAATTCATATTTCTTTTCCCATGGTGTATACATGAAGCCACGCACTTTGCGGAAAGGGGCGGCAACATCCAGCCAGCCTTGGACCTCTTTGAGATTGTCAGCGTCGTAGTAACAGGCGACCAGCGTGCGGAAGCCCTGGTCGGCGAAGAATCGCAGGCTCTTTTCACGCGGCTCGCCTCCCCAAACTGTCATAATCAAATTCTTCGGAACGTGCTGCCAGGAGCCGGTGTAATCGCCATCAACCAGGTAATAGTTACCATGAGCATTATGGTTCGGGTCGAGCATATCGGACCATATGTATACTTCCAAGCTGGGGATATGCGTGCGCAGGATGGCCGCTTGCTTGCTGACGCATTGCCCAAGCAACTCGCCCATGTTCCGCCCCCGACAAGCCTTGCAAGTGCCGCCCATGCGGATTTCGTCCATGTTCAGCAACACGCTTCGGGGTTGGACTTTTTCAGCGAGCAATTTTGCTTCGTGATCGTAAATCTCATAGAGGCCAGGCTCGGCCATGCACACGCCGACCTGCGAATCGTTAATGATCATTGAGTGGTACCAACTGACGCGCAAACGATCCCCGTCGTGGATGCGCCCACCCGGAAGCAGTTTCAACGGAAGCGCCTCCTTATCGTCATGCCACGGTTGCAGGTTGGCATCCATCAAGGTGGCGTAATCCTTGCCTTCGACATATGTCGTTGCCCCATCTTCACTGCGAACAGCCACCGGCGTGCCAGGCCGATGCAGAACATTCACCGGCCCGATTTCTTCAATCGACCAGTCGTCCAGCCAAACCTTGCCGGATTTGCCGCCCCAAAGACCCGCATACAGCGAGACCTGGTCAAAATTGAGACTGTTAAATACCATGGTAATTTTGCGCCAGTCCGTGGTTCCGGGGACATGAAACTCGCGCGGAGCCAATTCGCGGTCGCCTGCCAGAGCCAGAACACGGAAGGCGTTGGCCGGCTGGAGTCCAGCTGTCTTGACCCACAGCGTCACGCGGTAACAACGATGGGGTTGCACCTTGACCGACTGCATCACCCGGCCATGACCGTGTTGGTTGGCAGTGAAGTTCTCCAGCCGGATCGATGCCTTGCCGCCGTGCTTAACTTCTGTATCGGCAAAACTGATCTCGCCAGGCTGATCATGAAAATTGAAAGCCTTAAAATTGTTGCCGGCAAACTCCTCGAACCCGCCGTTGAGCAAACCCGCGGAACCGCCAGTGACAAAGCGGGCCTCCGCCCCTTTAACCACAAACGGGGCATCCACCACGGACAAGCCTTCAGCCAGGTTGCGATCATGCGCCAGGGCTCCGCCGCCATAACCGACTGAGAAAAGCGAGGGAATGAGTTCGAGGCGATTATCATCGCAGGCCTTTTTTATTTCGTCGAGGCGACGGAAGTAGTCAGACGGTTGTTTGCAAAGCGTATCGAACCCAAAGGACATCACAGCACCATTGAGGTGGTGTTGGCCGGCTGTTTGGAGGATTTTTGAAATCTCCGCGACATCACTGTCCTTATCGAGACCCCATCCAAAGATCCATACGAAGCGATCCGCATAGCGTTCCGCAGCTCTGAGCGATGTGGAAAGGAAACAAAGAACCAGGAGTAACTGTTTCATAATGTAACAATGCGTGTACTGTGGTACGTGGCAGGTTCACCAAAACCGCTGAGCTCTATACCGGCTCCGGCATTGGCGACAATGTCAAACTTCCATTTACAAAGCCAGCCAAAATCGTGCAATCAGCGCGGCCCGGGCAAAACGCAACGCCAGCACCCAAACTGAGAAACTATGCTTTGTGCTGTTTTGTGGCAATCAAGCAGGCTCTTGCTGGGTAAGACAATGAAGCGTGCCGAACCCGAGGACGAGGTCGACCGCGTGGATGCCAACTACGGGACGGTCAGTGAAGAGCTCTCCCAGTGTTCCGAGAGCGATCCGGTCGTTCGGGTCATTAAACGTGGGGACGAGCACAGCCGCATTGGCGATGTAGAAATTAGCGTAGCTGGCGGGCAATCGATATCCGTCAAAATACACCGGTGCGGGCATCGGGAGCGGCACCACCTCTGGCCGCGAGCCGGTTTCGAGACGTAAGTCCTCAATGCGTTCCCAATTCTCGCATAGTGGGCGGTAATTGACGTCTTTGCGATTGGTTTCGCGGATCAGGACAACGGTATTGGGATTGACGAAACGGCAGATATCATCGATGTGGCCATGGGTGTCGTCTCCAACAGGCCCGGTTTTAAGCCATAAGACGTTCCTTACCCCGAGATATTCTTTCAGTGTCGCGTCGATTTCCTTCTGCCCCAGACCTGGATTACGCACCTGGACTTTTGGGTCCAGATAGCACTCCTCGGTAGTCAACAATGTGCCGCGTCCATTCACCTCGATCCCGCCACCCTCGACGACAAAATCCTTGCCGCGGCATCGGGCGTTAAACAAGCGCTTCCGCAGCCTTCGAGCCGCCAGTTCCGGGACGCGTCGATCTTTCTGCCAATCGTCATATTTAGCCCAGGCGTTAAAATGGAAATGAATGATGGCAGTCTCGCGCTTAGGCCTTTCCCCTTTCGTAGCTTTGCGCACGAAAATGGGACCGCTGTCCCGCATCCAACCTCGATTCGTCGGATAAACAATGAAATCCACCTTTTTGAGATCCGCTCCGGCTCGCGTGAGATATCGTTTGGCCAGACCTTCCTCGGCTCTATTTCGGACCACGATGCGGATGCATTCGCCTGGGGAGATCCTTCGAACCATCTCACCGTACACCCAACGAATGGTGTCGAGCTTGTCCGGCCAGTCGGTTGGATTGTGAGGCCACCCCAACCACGTCGCGTTGTGCTTCTCCCATTCCGCGGGCATTGCGAAACCCAAAGCTGCTGGCGTGTTCTCAAAATGTTCAGTATTCTTGCCCATAGAGCCGCGCAAGATAGAGGCTTTTGTTCGGATGTCGACCGAAGAACGAACTGGCGTGTCCCGAGAAGCTGCAGGAGAGTTAGAGCGATGTGATGGAAAGCTCAGTGTCAGTCCAGTGCCCGTTTTGCGGGCAGACATTCGATCTCGTTGTTGATACTAGTGTCGAGAACCAGCGGTTCACGACCGATTGCGAGGTCTGCTGCCGCCCATTCGATGTATTAACCGAGTGCGAAGCCGGGGAGGTCGTCCGCGTCGAAGTGGACGAAAGCTAATGTAGTTTGTGAGGAAGCGGCGCGACTTTAAGGCCGCGACGCGTGCGACCGCGCTCAGCAGGCTTCGGGCACGCCGGCGAGGTTGGTTTCAATGATGCCGCGTGCGACCGCGTGTCGCACCAGGCCAGCCGTATCATGAATGTTGAGCTTGTTCATGACTTGTTGGCGATGTTTCTCGACGGTCTTGACGCTCAATCCCAATTCGGCGGCGATCTGTTTGTTAGCGAACCCCTCCGCGATGAGTTGGAGCACTTCGGCCTCGCGCAAAGTCAATTCAACCTCTGGTTGAGCGGCATTCTCCCCGGAAAGAGACCGGCAGGTCTCTTCGCGGAGTTGCTGAGCGATTGCGGGGCTGAAGTAAGCATTCCCTTTCCTCACCTCGCGAATGGCTTTGACGAGATCGGAAGCGGCGGTTTGCTTGATGAGGTAAGCCGCCGCCCCGGCGGCGATGGCCTGACGGATGTGGTCAATCCCGTTGTAGGTAGAGAGGACGAGGATCTTTGCGGACGGGGTACCTTTGAGGATTTGGCGTGTTGCTTCCCAGCCGTTCAACAGCGGCATCGCCAAATCCATAATGACGACCTCGGGGTGGAGCTGAGCCGCGAGTGTAACCGCTTCACGGCCAGTTTGGGCTTCGGCAACGACAGTGATGTCGCTTTCCGCGGTGAGCAAGGCCTTGAGGCCCTGACGAACGATGTTATGATCGTCGGCGAGCAAAACGGTGATGTTTGACATAAATGCTGTCGGTGAGTATCGGCTGATTTGCTGTTAAAGAAAATAAGGTATAACCCGCCTAAGTTAAGCGCTATTTTTGCGAGCGCATGGGGTGTTTACCCCAAAACGCTATCCTCTGCTTGCCTTCGGTTGTAAACGCGTTATTGTCGGCCATATTCCACTGGCACGAGGTGAGCCATGCTACAAAATCAGATCATTTTACTGGCTGAAGATGACCCCAACGACGTCCTACTGATCCAAAGAGCCTTTCAGAAAGCCGGCTTTCAAAACTCACTGAAAGTCGTCCGCGACGGCGAACAAGCCATCGAGTACTTAAGTGGCGTCGGCAATTATGAGGATCGCAAGCGTTATCCGCTACCCTTCTTGCTTCTGCTGGATCTTAAGATGCCCGGTACGGATGGCTTTGAAGTCCTGCAATGGGTTCGCGCCGATCGCGAGTTGAAACGCCTGCTGGTCATCGTTCTCACTTCCTCCAATCTGCAGTCTGACGTCGACCGGGCTTACGAGCTAGGCGCCAATTCTTACCTGGTCAAGCCTGTCGAGTTTGACGAGATGGTCAACATGATAAGGCGCTTCGAGGCCTACTGGTCCGAGATAAACCGGACGCCAACTCCCCCGACGCAGGGACAAGCCTTGCAGGCGCAAACCAACCTGACTTAAGTACCGCACGTTACTAACCAACTCGCTTGGACCGATACCATGCAACCCGCGAGAAACCCAAAGTCCAAAGCTGCACGCCCCGCTCGTTCTTCACGCCCGGCAGGCCCAACACGCCCAATACCCACTGCATGGATTCCCTTACTGCACGTTGAAGATGATCTCAACGATCGCGACCTGCTCCAAGCGGCCGTAAGCGAAGCTGGGGTCCCTTTCCGGGTCTTCAGCGCCATCGATGCGGAGATGGCA
>Ga0310810_10008399_pt1 | contig 11887 bp, 13 predicted proteins | sample NCmetagenome_FD_207641 | JGI IMG/M metagenome (GOLD analysis project Ga0310810, IMG submission 207641) | Soil microbial communities from experimental microcosm in Duke University, North Carolina, United States - NC | ecosystem: Engineered > Artificial ecosystem > Soil microcosm > Unclassified ...
GAGCCCCGGGCCGCTGCCGCGCTCGAGCTTGGTAGCGTCGATCTGCAATGGCATCCAGATCGCCTGACGATCCGGATAGGTGAAATTCGGTGGCATGACGCCAACGACCGTGTAGGGCTGGCCGTTCGCGCGAATGGCCTTGCCGAGGATCCGGGGATCACCCCCAAAGCGATCCTGCCACATCGAGTAGCCCAGCACCGCGACGTTGCCGAGTCCAGGGGCTTCCTCCTCGCGCCGAAACGTACGGCCGAGCTGCGGTCTGACTTGCAGCACGTCGAACAATTCGGCGCTCACCCACGCCCCTTCGTAGCGCTCCGCCTTTTCGGCCCCACTGATGGTGACCGCGTCAGCGTAGATCGCCGCGATCCCCGAGAAGCTCCGCTGCTGCGAGCGGTAGTCGAGATAGTCGTGGATCGGGGTCGTCATCCGCTGCAGGCCTCGCGACAGGTTCTGTCGCTGGATCGCAACCAGCTCGTCGGCGTTGGGAAAGGGCAGCCCCTTGAGCATCGCGGCGTATACGATGCTGAACATCGTGGTCGTGAGGCCGATGCCGAGCGTGAGCGCGAGAACGGCGACGGCCGTCAGTGCGCGGCTCTTCCGCAGCGATCGGGCTCCGTACCGTATGTCTCTGAAAACAGCTCGCATGGCGGTGGAGGCTCGAGGTTTCCCGACGTACGGCCGGCTCGAAACATCGGTTTCAGGACAGGCGTGGCGCGCATTTTCCTACAATCGCGGGCCATGACGTCGGCTGGCCACCCCCTCGACGGTCAGAGCGCCCGCCCCGAGGACGATATCGCGAAAGGTTCTGGACCGCGAACCGCACTCGTTGCCGACGACCGCGACGACACTCGCGAGGCCATGACGGTATGGCTTCGACAGGCGGGATTCGAGGTCGTCACGGCGACGGACGCCGATGACCTGATGCGGTGTGTGGAACACCAGCCCGACGTGATCGTGCTGGATACGGAGCTTCCGGGCCGCCCCGGCTTCGAGCTCGCGAATGAGCTCAAGTGTGATCCCGCGACCGCCGGGATTCCGATCATTCACGTGGCCCCAGGGCTCACCACCGGCGAGTGGCGCGCACAGGGCCTCGATGCCGGCGCGGACGCGTTCCTGACGCGCCCCGTCGAATCGCAGGAGCTGATCGCGATGGTCCGCGCGCTGCTTCGCGTGCGCGCGGCGGAGGAGAACGTTCGCGCTGCCGCCGATCAGTGGGAGGCGACCTTCGATGCGATCACGGACGCGGTGTGCATCTTCAATGCGAACGGGGAGCTGGATCGGTGTAACGAAGCCGCGGACCGGCTGCTCGCGCTCCTCAACGCGGGACAGGTCAACTGGCGGTTCCACGAGCTGTTTCCCCCGACGGGCGGCTCCGCGAGCGAAACGATCGCGCACGTCCTCGCCACGGCGCAACCGCTGCAGTACGAGGTGCACCGCGCCGATCGATGGTTTTCCGTGAGGGTGGACCCTGTTCCGCCGCGCGAACAGGTCGCGCCGTCGGTCGTCGCGGTCATTGCGGACATCACGGAACGGCGACACGCAGAACAGGAGCGAGCACGATTGCTGGCAAACGCCGAGCGCGCGCGAAAGGAGGCCGAGATCTCACGCCTCGAAGCGGAAGCAGCCCGTGCGGAAGCCGAGCAGGCGAGCCGTGCGAAATCGGAGTTCCTCGCCATGATGAGCCACGAGCTGCGCACCCCTCTCAACGCGATCGACGGGTATGCGGAGCTCCTCGAGCTGGAGGTTCGGGGACCCGTCACGCCGTTGCAACGCGAGGACATCCGGCGGATCCGCCGGAGCCAGAAGCATCTGCTGTCGCTGATCAACGATGTCCTGAACTTCGTTAGGCTCGACTCCGGCACCGTCCGCTACGAGATTCGCGAGTTCGAGCTCGCCGATGCCATCCGGGACGTCGAGGACGTCACCACACCGCAGCTTCACGCCAAGGCGCTCCGCTTCGTTCGCCGGGGCTGCCGGGAAGGGTTGCGCGTGCGGGCAGACCGCGAGAAGGTGCAACAGATCCTCGTGAACCTGATGACGAACGCGATCAAGTTCACGCAGCCTAACGGTGAGATCGTGTTGGAGTGCGCGTCGTTGGCCGACCGCGTGACGGTACGCGTGAGCGACACCGGCCGTGGCATCCCGGCCGACAAGCTGTTCGAGATCTTCGAGCCCTTCGTTCAAGTCGCGCGGTCGGCCGGGGCCCCAAACGAAGGGGTGGGCCTTGGCCTCGCCATCAGTCGCGACCTCTCGCGCGCCATGGGAGGCGACCTCGTGGCGGAGTCGGTAATCGGGAAGGGAAGCACGTTCACCCTGACATTGCCCGCCGGACGCTAGCCCCTCGGTGCTTTCTGGTTCGCCGATACGCAGAAGGCCGCGCCGAGCAAGGCAACGTCAGGAGCCATCACGACGTGGATCGGCATCTTGCGCATGGCCTCCGCAAAACGGCCCTTCGACGCGAAGGCGTCCACGAATGCGCCGTCCGTCAGCCGCGAGAGGATCTTCGGCGCGATCCCGCCACCGAGGAACACGCCGCCCACCGCGAGCGACGTGAGCGCGTAATTCCCCGCGGCCGCGCCGTAGATGCGGACGAATCTCGTTAGGGTCTCGTCGCAAACGGGATCCGCGTGGTCGAGCGCTGCCTCGGCGATCACGGGCGCCGGGTCGCTGGACCCGATGCGAGTCGTGAGCCACGTGGGCTCCGGGAGCTTTCGATATTCCCGCAAGAAGCGATAGAGGTTCACCAATCCGGGGCCCGAGACGATGCGCTCGTAGCTGACGTGACCGAACTGGTGGCGCAGCCACGCTACGAGCGCGTCCTCCACGTCATCCTGGGGCGCAAAGTCGCAGTGACCCCCCTCGGACGGCGCGACCTGGTACTCGTGCCCGTTCCACCACATCAGCGCCACGCCAAGGCCGGTGCCCGCAGATACCAGCGCCAGCGCTCGCCGTTCCTCCGGCGGGCTCCCCGCCTGAACCGATACGAGCGACGCCGGGTCCGTGATTGCGACGACGCCGTGCGCCGCTGCTTCGAGATCATTCAGCAGCCGAACGTGGGGGATGCCGAGACGCTCGGCGAGCCCCACCTCGCTGATCTGCCACGGCAGGTTCGTCGTGCGAACCGTGCCGCCCACGACCGCCCCGGCGACGCCGAAGCAGGCGGCCGTGGTTTCGGGATTGCCGCTCTCCTTGAGAAAGCGAACGACGATCTCTTCGAGTGTCGACGCCGATTTGCTCTCGTATTGCGTCGACGCGGCGCGACGAAGCGCCCCGGCCGACACATCGTAGAGCGCGAGCCGGGTTCTGGTCCCACCGATGTCGCCGGCGAGCAGCACGGAATCAGGGGTCAGGAAACGGGGTGATGGCCGTGGGGCGGACGAACGTCAAACGGCGGCGTCCGTGTCACGTGCAGGCACGACCCGAACTGCCGTCCCGTAACACAGCACCTCGGACACGCCCGCCATGATCTCGGTGGCGTCGTAGCGAAGCGCCACCAGCGCATTGGCGCCGAGCTCGCGCGCGTGCTCTACCGCCAGCGCGAACGCATCGTGACGTGTGCGCTCGCACAGCTCAGTGAGAAAGGAAATCTCGCCGCCGCGCAGCTGCTGCAGGGCCGCGCCGAGTGTTCCGAAGACCGACCGTGATCGGACGGTGATGCCTCGCACCACACCGAACGTCCGCACAATGCGGTAGCCATCGAGGAAATTCGCCGTGGTCGTCATGAACTCGGAAGCTGGCAAGGCCATCGGATGACTCCTCGTGAGGCAGTCGGCGGTCAGGCGGTCACGACGAGCAGCCGCCGGGCATCCTCGTCGAGAAAGAGATCGACTTCGCTCCCCGCCGCGAGCGATCGAAGGAGCTCGCTCTCGACGAAGTAATGCACGTGTGCCCGGTCGTGGCCGCGACAGGTGCATGGCATCGTGGCGAGCGAGCCGTCTCCCTGCTTGCCGTCGACCAGGAGCGGAAACCGCGCACCTAGCGTTTCGAGGCGGCCCGCCGCAGACGTAGTGATCTCGAGCTTGCCGTCGTCCGGCGTCTTGCGCGAAACAGTGCGGTGCTCGATGGTCCGGGCGCCGCCCATGCCCTCATCGGTCACTTGAGCTTCCGCTTGAGCTTTAACGCCGACTTGTCGGCTTTGGGATAGCGCAGGCCCATTCCCTCGAGTGTGTCCACCATCGTGCGGGCGATGTAATAGTTGCGCGCCTTGTTGTCATCGGCCGGCACGACGTACCACGGGGCCCACGGCGTGCTGCACAGCCGCAGCGCATCGCGATACGCCTTCGTGTACTCGTCCCACAGATCGCGATCGTCGAGATCGCCCGCGCGGAACTTCCAGTTCTTCTTCGGATCGGACAACCGATCGCGCATCCGCTTGGCCTGCTCGTCGCGCGAGATGTGCAAGAAGAACTTGATGATCTTCACGCGATTGTGGTCGAGCATCTGCTCGAACTCGTTGATCTGGTCGTAGCGCTTCGACCATACCGCTTTCGGCACGAGGTCTTTCACGCGAACGACCAACACGTCCTCGTAGTGGGAGCGGTTGAAGATCCCGACCATGCCGTGGGGGGGAACCACCTGGTGAACGCGCCACAGAAAGTCGTGGCTGAGCTCGAGTGGTGTTGGCTTCTTGAAGGCATTCACCTGGCAACCAAGCGGGTTGCAGGCCCCAAAAACCTTACGGACCGTACCGTCCTTTCCACCGGCGTCGCGGGCCTGGAGCACCACGAGCACGGCGTATCTGCCGTCGGCGTAGAGGGTCGCCTGCAGATCGCCAAGCTGTTTGAGCAGATCCTTCGTTTTCGGCTTCAGCTCGTCATCGTCGGGGAGATCCGACGGCCGTGCCGCCGAGCGGTCATCGAGTGAGAGCGGCGTCCGCCGCGAGACGGGTGTGAGGTGCATGAGACGACAAGCTACGGGCGGAGGGCGACGGCCACTAGGGAACCTCGACGCACCCCTCGACTCGGCGAGCCAGCCGGCCGGATCGCCTGTCCGCTCGTCGCACCAATGCCAACGCTCGCGGCCTCACCCGCGTATTTCGCAATACATGACGCGTGCACGCTCCGTAGCACGCGACCAGTTTCATCGGTGACGCTCCGGGCCCGCTCCGGAGTCGCCGCCTCTGGCTCCAGGACGGATAAAGATGCCTGTGTACTTGCCAATCAAGCCGAAGGAGCGGCTCTACCAGGAAATCGTCGACCAGATCCAGCAGCAGATTTTCTCGGGTGCCCTCAAACCGGGCGACCAGATCCCGGCCGAGCGTGATCTCGCTGAACGGTTCGGGGTGAGCCGTACGGCGGTTCGCGAGGCGATCAAGTCGCTCACGGAGAAAGGACTGATCGAGGTCTTCGTCGGACGTGGCACGTTCGTCACGAACCTCTCGCTGGACCGCGTGATCGAGTCGATGACCCTGCTGCTCAGAAACGAGCCGCATAACGTCGCCAGCCTGCAGGAGGCTCGCGAGGTGCTCGAGATCCCCACGGCCCGGCTCGCGGCGACCCGGCGAACGGACGCCCATGTCGCCCGACTGCGCGCCATCTCGACCGAGCTCGAGGCGGAAAACTCGATCTCCGCGCGGCTGGTGGACGGAGACACCGAGTTCCATGTCGAGGTAGCTCGAGCGACGGGTAACCCAGTGCTCGTCCTGCTCAGCCAGACGATCGTCGCGCTCCTCAGGACCGAGCGGCTGTATCGCGCAGATTTCGACAGCACTCGGCTCCCCACGGCGCTCGCCGACCATCGTGACATCGTGGATGCCATCGCGGACGGCGACCCGGAGCGGGCGGCGCAGGCGATGAGCGACCATCTGACCCGCGTGGCACTTCCGATCACCATGCACGAGAGTGGCATCGAGCGCGTTGCCAGCTGATTATAGAGGGCATGCACACTTCGATTGATACGAGACGCCGCGCCTTCGCGGCGTCTTCGTTTTCTCCCGGCCTGGTCGGCGCGCTCATGACGCTCGCCGCGATTTTTTCGCGTGAAGCCGTGGCGCAAGCGGCGTCGTCGTCATCCGCCCAGCCTGCGGTAGCGCGGCTGTTCGACGTGGTCCGTTCGGCGTACTCCGGCGACCGGGCGCTCTCGACCGTAGCATTTGTCGAGCAACGCTGGCGGTGGCCGGGCAATCGTGGATTCGAGGAGAGCATCGACCATGTCGCCGAGCAGCTCCGCGCGGCCGGGTACGTCGACGAGAAGGCCGCGAAGCCCACCGATCGGCTCACCTTTCGAATCGAGCAGCGACCCATGTCCGGTCCGGCCTGGGATCCACTCGATGCCTCGCTCACGCTCGTCGGATCGTCGTCACCGCTGCTCCGGTTCGCGACGAACCGCAACATGCTCGCGGTCAACTCGTCGTCTACGCCGGAGGGCGGCGTCGAGGCCGAGGTCGTGTCGGTCGGCAAGGGCGACAAGGGTGCATTCGACCGCGTGGCGCTCGCCGGGAAGATCGTGTTCGGGGAGATGGCCGTTGGGCGTTTGTCGACCGAGGCGCGGAAGCGAGGCGCCATCGGCGTGCTCGCGTACGCGATGCCCGCCTACACGCAGCCCGAAGCGCACCGCACCTCCATCCAGTTCTCGTCGATCTCGGCCGACGGCGACGCGAAGGCATGGGGGCTATTGCTGTCGTACGATGCCCGCGAGGCGCTCCTTCGCGCCCTCGCCGCCGGCCCCGTGCGCGTGCGAGTGATGACGCGGTCACGATTCTCCCCGTCTGTGGAGCGCACCGTCATCGCCGACGTGCACGGCAGCGTGAAGCCTAACGAGCGGTTCGTCTTCAGCGCGCACGTGCAGGAGCCGGGGGCGAACGACAACGCGTCTGGCGTTGGCGCACAGGTGGAGATGGCACGCGTGGTCTCGTCACTCGTCCAGGCCGGCACGCTCGACCCGAGGCGGTCGATCACGTTCATCTGGGGGAACGAGATCCAGGCCACCCGTCGCTATCTCGCGGACGCGTCGCGCGCGCAGACGGTCAAGTGGGGGCTCAGCCTCGACATGGTGGGCGAGGACACGGGAAAGACCGGCGGTACGTTCCTCCTCGAGAAGATGCCCGACCCATCTGCCGTCTGGACCCGGGGCGACGATCACCACACCGAATGGGGCGGAAGCCCGCTTACGGTGGATCAGCTGAGGCCCCATTTCTTCAACGACTTCGTTCTGCGCCGATGTCTGGACCAGGCCGCCGTGACGGGGTGGGTCGTGCGCACGAACCCGTTCGAGGGGGGAAGCGACCACGTGCCGTTTCTCGACGCTCACAAGCCCGGGGTCCTCTTCTGGCACTTCACCGACGTGTACTATCATACGGACAACGACCGGCTGCCTAACGTTTCTCCCCGCGAGCTCGCGAACGTCGGCGTGTCGGCGCTGGTGTCTGCCCTGACGCTGGCGTCGGCCGATGGTGAGACCGCGCGTGGGCTCGTCGCCGAGCTCGAACAGGCCGCGATAGCGCGGCTCGACGCGGAAACGGCGCTTTCCCGCGAGGCCGTCGCCAAGGGTGGCGATCGCGGCAAGGAACGGCTGATCCTCGACACCTGGACCGATTGGTATCGCCGCGCCGTTGGTACGACGTCGGAGATCGAGGTTGGCGGGTCATCGCCGGAAACCGAGCGTGCGATCGCCGCGGCCGATGCGGCGATCGAACACGCGGGCAAGGAACGAGTGGCGAAGCTACGGTAGGCCCAGCTACATTTGCGGAGACTTCACCCGCATTCCGAACCCAATGCAACCGACGACCCGACGTATCGAAGGGAATTTCTCGCAGGGCTGGGGAGTGGCCCTGTTCATCATCGCACTCGTGGTGGGCGCGTTCACGACGGCCGGCTTGATTCACAAAAAGACGTACCGACATCCGCGCGACGTGACGGCCGAGTACCTCAAGCAGGAGAAGGCGAAGACTCACGGTCCGACGTCGTAGCGAGGACCCTGAAAGCCTGCGGTAACGGTGCGGTTTTAGGAATTGACTGCGGCTCCGCGCTTGCGCGGGGCCGCTCGTGTTTCTAGCGTCGAGGTCGATGAGTCAACTGCCCGATCCCCCGTTTGCCCAGCCGTCTACCGGCTGGACCGAGGAGATGGAGGCAGCCGCCCGGCGCGCGCGGCCGGCGCCGCCGCCGCTGCCGCGTTGGCGTGTGGCCCTTCGCGTGTCGGCGTGGAGTGTGGTCTTCACGCTCGTCGTGGCGATCGTCGGCGGTCTGCTGTTCGTTCATCGCGGCGACGCGGAGGGCTCGGCGCGGATCGCCAATCGCGAGCTCGAGCTCACGCTCGAGCGCGGCGAGGGGATCGATTGGCGCGCGCCGGTGATCGCGCGCCACTGGTGGAACTACTTCCGGGTCACGCATGGTGTCCTCGCGGCGACCGACCGACGACTGCTCTACGTCGGCGTTCCGCCGGAGGAGATTCTTCCGCGCGAGCCGGAGCCGCAGCTGCTCGAGGAATCGTCGTTCCCGTACGACCGGCCAATCGACGTCTCGCGCGGCCGAGTTTTCCTCGGGACGGAGAATGGCGTCGTGATTCGCGCGCCCGGCCAGATGCGCACGTTCGGCGTGACGCCGGCGGAACGTTCACGGCTCGACAGCGTGCTCACGCTGATGACACGGCGGCAGCAGGCGATCCGCGATAGCCTCGAGAACGAACGGCAGAAGGTGCTCGCCATCGCTGACGCCGCCCGCCAGCCGATCTTCTACGTCGTCTCCCGTGGCGACGCGCTCGAGCTCATCGCCCGCCAATACGACGTGACCGTCGAACAGCTCCTGGAGTGGAACGCGCTCCCGTCGCCCAGCATTCGCGTCGGACAGCGATTGCTCGTCAAGCCCCGGACGTGATGATCGAGCGCCATCTCGCGGTCACGCGCACCGCTCGCTACTTCACGGTCGGCGGCAGCGACGGAGCAGGGGACGACGCGAACGAGCTCCGGGAGCTGTGGATCGTGTGCCATGGGTACGGGCAGCTCGCCGCGAGATTTCTCGAGCCGTTCGTACCCCTCGCGACCCCGTGGCGGAGCATTGTCGCGCCGGAAGGCCTGTCGCGGTTCTATCTCGACCGGTCCCGAGTCGGCGTGAACACGCAGGCGGGGGTTGGCGCGACGTGGATGACACGTGAGGATCGCGACCACGAGATCGCCGATCAGATCGTGTACCTGGACACGCTGCTCGATCGCCTCCTCCCCATGGCGTCCTCGTCCCACGTTAGGCTGCGCGTGCTGGGGTTCTCGCAGGGTGTCGCGACGATAAGTCGCTGGCTCGTGCGCGGGCGGCGCGTGCGGCCGGACGCAGTGGTGCTCTGGGCCGGTTCGGTGCCCGCGGACGTGGATGTGTCGGATCTGGCGGGCCGGCTTGCGGGCGCGCCGGTCGTTTTCGCCGTGGGCACGCGTGACGAGCTCGCGTCGTGGGCAGCTGCAGACGTCGAAGTCGCCCGATTCAGCGCGGCCGGAATCCAGGCACGACTCGTAACATTCAACGGCGGCCACCGGCTGGACGCTTCGACCCTCAGCGACATTGCGAGTCGCTAGTCGATAGTCGGGAGTCGATAGCTCGAGACTAACGACCAACGGCTACCGACCCGTCAGCGACGCCGTAAGCGATCGATCTCGCGGCGGTCTCGCTTCGTCGGTCTGCCGCTCTCCCACTCGTCCGAGGGCATGCTCCGAATCTGCGTCGCCAGGCTCTCGCGCCGGGCTTTGCTCTCGGCCGTCTCCTCGTAGAGCGTCGCCGCGACGCTGGCCGGGCCGCGCCGCTCCGACAGGCCGCGAACGTGGACGACGTGCTCGAACGGCGCCTGCCTCACGCGAACCTCATCACCGACCTGAATCATCTTCGCCCGCTTCGCGCGCGTGCCATTGACGTCCACCTTGCCGCCGTCAATGGCGTCCGCAGCCAGGCCGCGAGTCTTGAAGAACCGGGCGGCCCAGAGCCATTTGTCGAGACGGACGCGATCGCCGTGTTCGGCTTCGCTGGTGCTCATACCCGAATTCTAGCCTGCGAGCTTACAGGATACGCGCGACGCGGCTCGCGCCCCACTCGAGGATTCGATCCTTCCGCGACCGCCGCCTGAACTGCTCGAGCGTCACTTCCTTCGATCGCGTGAGGTCATCGAGAAACATGTCGCGCACTGTCGTTCCGAAAGCATCGTCGAGCACCAGCAGGTTCGATTCGTCGTTGAACGCGAGCGACCGGTTGTCGAAGTTCATCGTGCCGATCGACGCCCAGCAGTCGTCGACGAGGAACGACTTGCCGTGGATCATTGCCGGCTGATACCAGAAGATGCGAACGCCGCCCTCGAGCAGTCGCTCGTACTGCGCCCGCCCCGCGTACCACGTGCTCTTCACGTCGTTGAGGGTACCGGGCGTGAGCACGCGAACATCGACACCGCGCCCGGCGGCTTCGCGCAGCAGGCGAACGAAATCCTCGTCAGGCACGAAGTACGAGTTGGTGATGTAGAGCGTGCGGCGAGCGGCGGCGATGGACAGCGCGAGCAGCCGCTCCGCCGCGGTACTGCCGATCGTTGGAGCCGTGTGAAGCAGCGTCGCGTACATTGCCCCGCTGTCACCGTCTTCGCTCCCGACCGGGAATATCTCGTTGCCGGTGAGCAGCTCCCCGGTTGCTTCGGCCCATCCCTTCGCGAACGTCGCCTGGAGCTGCAGGACCGCCGGGCCAGTGAAGCGCACGTTCGTGTCCCGCCACTGATGCTCGTGGCGACCGTCGCCGAGCCACTTGTCATCCATGCCGAAACCGCCGGTATAACCGATGCACCCATCGATGACGACGACGCGAATGTGCGATCGCGCGTAGGCCTTCTCGAGCTGGTACCAGTTGACCGGCCGGAACTTCGCGACTTCCACCCCGGCATCGGTGAGCGACTGGAGATAGTCTTTCGTGAGCTTCGCCGAGCCGAAGGCGTCCAGCAGGAAGAGCACGCGAACCCCAGCCTTCGCGCGATCGCGCATGACGTCCGCGAACCGATCGGCCACCTTGCCCGGCTGGCAGTAGTACATCTGCAACGTGATCGTCAGCGTCGCGCTCGCGAGGTCCGCGAACAGCCGATCGTACGTGCCGTCGCCGTTGAGACAGAGCTCGGCGTGGTTCCCTCCCGTGAGCGTCGTTCCCGTCAACAGCTCGATCGAGGCCTTGAACTCCTCGTCGCCGGTCTGTGGAAGGTCACGGTTGCCGTCCACGCCGGCGACATCCGCCACGGGCGTTCCGCGCGTCAGATAGCGAAGGCCGATGAGCGCCAGCGCGAGCAGGAAAAGCAGCGCGGCGGCGCCGAGTGTCCAGAGAGCGATTTGCACGTGCAACGTACTCCGGGAGCGTGGAAGGGCTGTTCACGCTCCCGGTATTTGCAAATGTAGAGCCGCGCGTGGCGCTATTTCCGTGCGCTCACGGCGCGTGAAGCACGGGTCTCGAGGGCGTCATCGATGTCACGCGCGGTCACCTGCTGCGGCAGGTCCCAGCCATCCGATGAGCGTCGCGTCGGAACGCGCACCTCCGCGACTTCGCCGTGGGACGAGATGTCCACCAGCGCCGTGACGCCCTGCGCGCGGCCACCCGTGTTGATGACCAGCATCCAGGTCCCTTCGTTCGGCCACTGCTTGCGCAATGCGTAAGTACCGCGTCGCGCGGTGGTATCGAAAACGAGCGGGATGGTGCGGCGCGCGCCCGACACGATACCTTCGGCCGAGCCGGTGACGCCGGACGCGACGATGTCTCCGTGGTGATAGGTGTGGACGACGAGGAACGCTCCGCGGGACGTGGCGTCGAACGGGTTCGGGGGTGTTTCGATCGAGATCCACGGTGGGCCGAAGGAGGTGGACGATGCGGGTGCAAGTGCGAGGGACGACGCCGCGACGACGCCGATAACGGCGAGGCGACGAAACGGTGACGCGATCATGGCAGACCTCCCTGTC
>Ga0310810_10008400_pt1 | contig 11887 bp, 7 predicted proteins | sample NCmetagenome_FD_207641 | JGI IMG/M metagenome (GOLD analysis project Ga0310810, IMG submission 207641) | Soil microbial communities from experimental microcosm in Duke University, North Carolina, United States - NC | ecosystem: Engineered > Artificial ecosystem > Soil microcosm > Unclassified ...
GCCGGGCCTGCGCCTCGGTCAGTGGTGTCAGCAGGAACTCACGCTTGAACGGGTGGTCGAGCACGACCCGCTTCGGATCGCGTGGCGTGAACGCGCCAACGACGCTGGTGAGGTTGCTGTGCGCGCCCAGTTTGCTGTTCGCGTACTCCATGATGCGGCGTAGTTCGCGGCGCGCGCCGGCCGCATCGAGCGCTTGCCCGCGCGCCTCTTCGTTCAGATTCAGGCAGGCGTACGATCGCGGAGAAAGAAAGTCGAGTGCCTGATCGTACTGCCGGCGAACGAGCCAGTCGGTCAGGAACTCCTGCACCGCGTCCTCCACCTTCTCGGGAGACGCGCCGAGCGGCCTGTCCGCAGGGAGCGGTGTGGCCACATCGGGCCGATCGAGGTTGAGGAGATCGGGCTGATCGGGCAAGGCGTTCGCGAGACGTCCCAGTGACTGCCACCACGTGATGAGCCCGGTCCATCGTGCGCCATGCTTGCTCGAGTTCTCACCGACGCGGATGTCCGAGTTGGCCGACGTCAAGTGGCCGTTGAACATGCTCTGCGGTGTCTTGCTGGCGCGGTAGTCCACGTCGATATCGGCGCTGAGCCCATCCTCGGCCAGTGACATCTGGATGTTCGGTTCCTTGCCGGCCTGGCGATAGGAATGCGGATACCCCACGTGATAGACGGTGTTCTCGTGGTCGCGGAAGAACTCGCGACTCTTTCCTAAGACGTCCCGCGTGTCCGGCTTCAGATGGACGTACAGCCGGAACTGTTCGTCTCCACCGCGACCGGCGTACTGACCGGCGATCCGTTCGATGCCCTCGACCCGATCGAGTGCCGTGCCGAGCGAGGCGCCTTGCATGTCCGTGAGGGTCGTGTGCATCAACGCATGCGTGATGCCGTAGAAAGTGGTCTGTTCGGAAATCGTGAGGCGATCGAACACCTCCTCCGACGAGAGCTGCGTCCCTCGCGAGCTGTTGTAGGTCTTGGTGTAGTTGTCGAAGACGACGCGCTGCGTCGGAGCCAGATCGGCGAACACGCGACGATCGACGCGCGGCGGCGGTGGCGGGATCGAGATCACTTTGCCGGGCCAGCTCCGTTCGATCCCGACGACCTCGAATCCACTGGCGGCCTTCCGGAGGAACACATCGACGTGCATGTCAGGGGCGCCTGCCGAGACACGCGCCGCCGCATAGGCGCCGCTGGCGAGCGACTGCACGCTCGACGGAACCGTGGCGCCGGTTCCCGTGCGATCGAGGAGCAGGTACGTGGTGTTGTCGAAGCCGTACCAGTCGATGGTGTAGCTGCGCGGTGCGCTGAACCCATACGTCGCCGCAAGGTCGTCGAATTCGAGCGTGTTTGCCGTCACCCGGAAGCGATCGAGCGGGAGTACCCCCGCAAAGAACGTGCGGCCGATCCGGTTTCGCCGCTCGATGAGCGTTGCCGTAATCCAGTCCTCGGCCTCTTTGCTGTATTGACCGGTCTGGACGATCGCGCGTATGTCGTCGTCGGTGAACGCCATGACCTGCTTCGCCGCCCAGTAGGCATCGTCGGGAAGCCGATTGGCGAACGGCGCGATCGAATGGTTCGTCGTCCACTCCGCCGGGTTGAAGGTGTTGCCTTCGAACGCCCCAACCTCGCGAAGGCCGGGATACTTCGCCTTCATCCACGCAGGCGTCATGATTCCCATGCCGGCGATGTTGTGTCCGATTGCACTGAACGTGGGGAGGATCGGTTCGTTGCCTTCCCATGCGAGCTTGGGGCCGCCTAGGATGCCGCTGCCGAGCGATCGCGTGAAGTCGATCAGGTAGTGACGGATTCGTGCGACGCCGCCGATCGTCGTGAGGATGTCCTGTGTCCCGACGGCGCGAGCATTGGCATTGTTGACCCACGCCTCGAACACGGACAGTCCGCGCAGGTCGCGCCGGTGTTCGTGCGGCACGGTGTCATTGGGGTCGTCGCGCCGCGTGCCCCAGATCTGAAAGGGGCCCAGCAGCGATCCGCGTCCCTCGGGTAGCCTCGTGGCTACTGCGCGGTAGGTCTGACCCGGCCCGCTCGGCACCTGCCGCAGGAACAGATCGATGTCGGTTGAGACGAGTCCCCGTGGCCGCCCGGAACTCGAGACGGCCTGTCCTTCCGGGTTCGCCACAAGCCGCCCACGTTCGAACGTCATGAGGTAGTTTTCGGGCACGTGATAGCCCAGTGCGTAGAACAGTCGCGAGGTCACCATCTCCGCGCCAGTGGCGAGGCCCTCGTATCCGAGGGGATCGAAGCGCACGAGATAGAGCTGACTCTTGCCGTCGGCGATCAGCAGACCGGGATTCAAGCCGAACGTCTTGACGACCAGAACCTGGAGAGCGCCGTTGGCAGGTGGGTTGGCGTTGCCCGGACCACGCTGCAACTCTTCGAGCGTCATGCGTCGCGTGCCATGTCGATTGACGAACCACTCGCCATCCATCACTTCGCCGAGAGTGTTGATGGCGCGCGCCGGGATCACCCCGTTTGCAGGATGGCGCTCGCCGGTCTTGCGCAGCGAATTCTTGACCTGCTCGAGCACCTCGCTCAACGCGCGCGCATTGATGCCGGCGACCGGAAGGGGGGGCGGTTCGACACGTAAGGGATCGTCTGGATAGAAGCGCGGACCTTGTGCCCAGACCGGCGAGGCGAACGCCACAACCAGGACGATGGACGCGAGGAGCCGCGATGACCGCATGAGCGTTACCACCGTGTCTTGTAGATGTCACTGAAGGTCCACACGACGCGGAAACCCTCACGTGAGATGGCGAAATCGGTTCGGCTGACGATCGCAGAGCGAACGCGAACGCGGAAGCCGATACCGCCGCTGTAATTCATGCGGGCCACATCGATGTCACGCTTGAGCGGGACGACCTTGCCGGCATCGACGAACGCCGCCATCTCGAGGTTGCCCGACGCGTGCCATCGGTGTTCGACACCGAGGTAGACAGAGTGGTTGTCGCGAAAGCGGTACCCGCCAAAGCCGCGGAGGTCGTCGTTGCCGCCCAGAACAGGCTGGAGATAAATCGGGACCTCGTTCCCTTCCTTGGGGAACGTCAACACGACGGCGGATCGGATCGCGATCACGCGACCCTTGTTGTAGTAAGGGATGTACTGCTGGAACTCGTACTCGGTCTGGCGAAAGGCAAACGTCTTTCGATCGATGTCCCAGTACTCGCGATAGCGCATCCCGAGCACGCCGCCGCTGCGTGGACCGGTCTTCGAGTCGCGATAGTCGAAGTCGGCGAACGCACCGATGCGCGTGAACTTGGTGTCCTGGTTGTATCCCGGAAGCTGGTCTGGCGGGAACACTTCGTCGATCGGCGCGAAGTCGTCGTGGCCGCGTCCGCTGTCGGCGCGCAGATAGCCCGTCGTGAAGCCGACGTCGAGATGTCGAAAGGCCTGATAGCCGAAGTCAACGTCGGTCGTCAGGTCGTCATAGCCAAACGTGGTGTGCTGTTCCTTGGGACTGTCGTTCCCGAGCCCGTAGAAATCGATGTCCGGGGAGTGCTCGTACTTCGAGTACCACCTGACCGACGTGCGCTCGGTCTTGAGTCCCTGAAAATCGAGATTGAAGTCGAGCAGATACGCGCCCTGAAACGTTCCTCGTGCCGTGGCGCGATAGCCAAGACGTTCGGCCCACAGATCGGATCGCCGGTATCCAATCCCGGCGGTGAAGCCCTGGCCGGGTCGCATGCCGCCCAACACGATCTGGGGGCCGTTGGCGCCCTTGCCGGAATCGAGCCCTTCGCTGAACCCTCGCTCCACCAGCCGATTAACCGTGTCGACCATGGGGGAGGTGCGCTCGGGCCAGAGCTCGGCGAGCTTCTCGGCGCGCTCGGCAGCGATCGTTTCCTCACGCGTGGTGGCTGCGGCCGCCTCTGGCTGCTGCGCGAGGGAAGGGGCGGCGGCGGCGAGAACCAGCCACACGAGAAATGCGCTTCGGTACATGCGTCGGACGAAGCCGCCGAAGCAGGGCATGTGCCATCGTAAAACGCTTCGTACTGCTTACTCGTGTGGATTCGTCCTCCAGTCTGTTGGAGGAACGCCGGATTACGACCACCTTCGGCCGCGGGTCTCCGCGTACGCGACCGAGCGCTACTTGGCTCCGGCGCGCAGCTTCGATGCCGTCGCGCACTCCGCCATGACCGTGAAATAGCGTTGCACGGCGTCGGTGCCCACGATGAACGGATGGCTTTCGCCTGGCTGACGCGGCGCGGATATCAGTCGTGCCTTGGTGTAGGCGCCGTCATACTCGCTGTGATTGGAGAGCATCACACTGGCCTCGACCTCGGCCGCCACCTTGGCGATTCGGCGCTGTGAGGCGATGTATTCGTCCCAGCGCGCGCCATCGTTGCCGAAGGCGCCGGTCAGCGTCCCGCCCGAGTAGGCGACCATCACGGTTCGCCCCTGATCCTTCACCGGGAAGACATACGACAGCGTGCCCGGCGTGTGGCCCGGCGTGGCGACGATCTGGATGGTGGTGTCTCCCAGCGTCAGCTTCGTGCCTTCCGGTCCCACCGAGACGCCGCGCTTCGGGACGCCGCCGGCGGCGGTCGCAGGACGCGCCAAGGTGGCTTCCCAATCGGGCGCACCCATCACGACCTGAGCGCCGTAGCGCTTCTGCAACTCCGCGGCGCCCTGGTCGTGATCGCCATGCGCGTGGCTGATGATCACGTACTTGATGTCGCGCGGATTCAGACCGAGCTTGGTCATTCCCTCGATGATCTCCGGCTCGGTGGCCCAGGCGAAGTTGGTGTCGATGACGATGATTCCGGCGCTGGTCTGCAGTGCCCACGAGGAGTGCTGGCGCGTCCCCAACCAATAGAGATTGTCGAAGACCTTGAAGGGCGCGGCGTACCAGTTCGCCCGGTCCGGTGTCGGTGGCGGGGCTGGCGCCGCACCACGTCCGCCGGCGCGACCGGCCGGCGGAGCACTGGGCAGACAGAGATTGACGAACGTTGCGCGGTAGTCCTGTCCCGCGGCGGCCCTCGCCGCAGCGATGTGCGCATCGATCTCGCTGGCGGGCGGCGCCTGCGCCATGACCACGGTCGTGAGCAGGAGGGCCGGAAGTGAGAGAATCGCGGCGGCTGTGGGCTTCATGCTGTTCCCTTTCATCGCACTCTTGGGGCTGAAGGCTAACACGAGAGGGGTGATGGAGCGGAAGCGAAACCGTGAGGGAGTCATGAAACGAGCGAACTGGTTCGTCGTGTCCATCGGCGTGGCTGCGGTTGCGGCTCTGATCTCTTCCTCGGCGCAGTCGCGAACGTCAGTGGACTGGCCGCTCCACAACCTCGATCTCGCTGGCAGTCGATTCTCCACACTCGATCAGATCAACACGTCGAACGTGAAGTTGCTGGCGCCACGCTGGCTATTTCAGCACGGCGTCATCGACGGTGTCAGTAACCAGACGACCCCGGTCATCGTCAACGGCGTGATGTATGTGACCGATTCACGCGGAAGCGTGTACGCCGTGAATGCTGCCGACGGGAGTCATCTGTGGACCTACGACGTCACAAGTCTCCTGGGAGGCGACAGGCGCGAGGGCTACGTCTTTCGCAATCGCGGTGTCTGTTACGCAGACGGTGTCGTCTACGTTGCCGGGGGATCGTTCCTGTTTGCGCTCGACGCCAAGACCGGCAAGCCGATTCCAGGCTTCGGCAACAACGGGCAGGCGAGCGTGATTCTCGATGTGCTCAAGACGAGATACCCGGATGCCAAGACCGCCATCAGCATGGGCTACTGGTTCACCACGGCACCGCAGTTCCACAACGGCGTGCTCTACATCGGCAGCACGCGAAGCGAGAGCCATATCCCGGGCGGCCACGTGTTCGCCGTTGACGCAAAAACCGGCAAGGTCCTCTGGCACTTCAACACGGTTCCGCAGGACGAGAAGGATCAGGGTTGGGAGATCGCCGGCCCGACGTGGGTGGGTGGCGAGCGCAACGGTGGCGGCATCTGGGAGACGCCCGCGATCGATGCAGAGTTGGGGCTGCTGTACGTGGCGGTCGGGAATCCGTTCGGCGACAGCCGCAAGCGGGCCGGGCAGAATCTCTTTACTGATTCGATCATCGCGCTCAGGCTCGGCACCGGCACGCTCGCGTGGTACTTCCAGCAGACGCACCACGACGTGTGGGACTACGACTCCGGCGGGCCGCCGATTCTGTTCGACATGCAGGTCGGAGGGCGGCGGGTCAAGGCCGTCGCCGAAGCCAGCAAGAACGGGTATCTCTACATCCTGAACCGCGAGACGGGCGCGCCGGTCCATCCGATCAAGGAAATGCCGGTTTCCATCGAGACCTCGCTCGAAGGTGAAAAGCCGTGGCCGACGCAGCCGATCCCGCACACGGCAGCGGGGAAGCCGATGAGCCCTGTCTCTCCGATCTTCCCGATGGAGATTCCGCCAGAGCGCCTCGCGAAGTTCACGCCGGTTCCGATCTTCACACCGCCCGCTCCCAATTTCATCATCGCGCCCGGCATGGGTGGTGGCGCCAACTACGGATCGCTCTCGTACAGTCCCAGGACCGGGTTGCTCTATGTGAACGCGATCGACGACCCGCTGAACTCCGGGCGTCCGCCGAAAGGCTACTTCTCCGCCTTCGATCCAACGACCGGAGAATTGAAGTGGCAACAGGTCTATGACGGCTATGGACAGGCAGGCTCGGTCGTCACCGCAGGAGGTCTCGTCTTCGTCGGCAGTGGAAGCAACGTTGCCGGCTACTTCTTTGCCTTCGACGCCAGGACCGGCCAGCAACTCTGGAAGTTCAACACGGGAGCCGGCGTGTTCGGCTCGCCGTCGGTGTACATGGTGAACGGCGAGCAATTCGTCACCGTCGCATCCGGCGGCGGCGAGCGAGGCCGCCGCGGCGGAGATCTGATTCTGAGTTTTGCGTTGCCGCGGTAGCGACGTTATTCAGCGCGCACCGTTACGACGACGCGACGCGAGAGGTAATCGTCGACGCCTGTCGCTTTGGCGGGTTCGTCGTGCCAGGTCACCTTGTACGATGGCCCTTTCAGATTCGCGCCCTGCAGCAGCATCGCCACCTGCTCCGCGCGCGTCTTTCCAATCGCCGGATCCTCCACCATCGTCTGTCCGTTGGACAGCAACACGGCGCCGCGATGGCCCACGATCTCGATCTCTTTCGCGTTTGCTGCGCGCGCGAAATCCAGCACGTCGGACAACGGCCGCGCATGGTTGAAACCCACCGTGGCGTCGAAATCGTAGGCAATCACGAACTCCCGTGTCGACGTGGCCGCTGACGAGGTAAGCGGCGGTGTAGGCGGCGTGTAGTCGAAGGCGAGGCGGCCCTTGCTCGGTCCCGGAGGACGCGGCGGCTCGAAGGTGAGGTTGTAGCGTTCTTCGGCCGGCAGCATGACGTTGCATGAGGCATCGCGCGCGGGCAAGACCGAGAGATGCACCGGCTTCAGCACCACGCCGCCGCAGATGCGAGGCTCGGCGGACACCGTGCCTTCGACCAGCACGCGATGACCGAGCCACGGCGGCGTGACGGGCGCGGTCACGTCGGACTGCACGGTGAGGAAATACGTCTCGCCTTCGTACTCGGTGAGCCAGCACGGGACCGACGCCGTGTCGCGCACGATCGGGCAGCTCACGAAGTTCTTGCGTGCCTCGTCGGCCTTGATGGACACGACTGCGCCGGATGCGAGCGAGCCGGCCAGCAGCAATGCGCCGGCACCTGCCAGACGATGTGCGTTCATCAGAGCGCTCCCAGGAAGTTGACGAGGTCCTGCTTCTCCTGCTCGGAGTAGCCGATGTTGTAGCGGCGGTCGTAGAAGTCCACCAACTCGCGGAGCGTCGTGGCTGACCCGTTCGAGAAGTACGGTGCGCGCGCCGCCAGCCCGCGGAACTGCTGCATGACGATCGTGCCGACGTCGTTGCACTGACCGGAGATGAGCGCGCGTCCCGGGTCCTGCGTGTAGATGACGCGGCCGAGGAACGGGTGCTCCTTGACCGTCGGCTTGCACGTGACGCGGAACAACGGCATCTGCGGCTTGGCCTCGTTCCACGGATTGAGCGGCACTTCCGACGCCCACGGCAGATTCGTGGTGCCGATGTCCATCCAGCCGTTTGCGGTGTCCATGCCGGTCATGTGCATCCCGTGGCAGGTGGCGCAGGTTCGCTTGGTGGGATTGCCGAGTCCCACCGAGTTGAGGTGCATCGAGTCTTTGATCCAGAACGTGCGGAACATGAACACGTCGTGCCCGCGTGCGATCGACTCGCGCGCCGCATTGCGCGCGTTCTCTGCCTCGTTGCTGGTCCGTGGCAGCGTCGTCCACTTGCCGGCCATCGGAAACACGTAACGCGTCGTGTTGTTGCCGAGCACGCCGGCGTCACCGGCCGCCACGTTGCGGGGCCCGAACGCTGGCGGGCCATCGGCCTCGGCGAGGCTGCCGGCTCCAGCGCTGGCGATTTGCGCCACGTACACCTGTCGCTCGAACTCGACGATGCGCGCGATCTGCGCGGCGCTGAGGGCCCCGGCGATCTGCAGATGATTCTTCGCGGCGTCTTCAGCTTGCACGGCTAGCGTCGGCGCACGCGCGTCTGACATCAGGTTCATGCTCGTGGGCTTGCCCGTGAGCGGGTCCGTGGAGGTGGGCATGCCGTTCTTGCCGATGAACGGACCGATGCCGAAGTTCTGGTGCGTCGTGTACTTCGTGTTGGCCACCGGGCGAGGGCGGCGGAAGACCGAGATCGACGGGTTCGCGCTGCGCAGCCCGTAGACGGGATCCAGGTTGCATCCGCTCGGATCGCGCACCACTTCGATCGTGAACTCGGGATCGATCGTCGTCCCGTCCGCTCGCTGCGGAGGCCAGGGAAGCGAGATCCTGATCAGGCCGCGCTCGAGGAGCAGTGAGTGCGAGCGGGGATCGTCCGGCGGCAGGCTCGGGCAATTCATCCCGTCCGCGGCCGCAAACAGTGGATCCTTCCCGCCGGTGGCCGCCCAACGCTCGCGAATACTGCGGACCGAGAGCGCCATCGCGTCCGCTGGCTGGTGGCAGGTGATGCACGCGCGACCGTTCGTGCCAATCGGCTCGAAGAACGGATGTCCTTTGGTGTCGAGCGGACCGGACGCGTTCAGGACCCCGAGCTGTCCTCGGTCGTTGTCATAGGTCGATACTTCCGGCAGCGACGTGCCTTGCCCTGGCGCCCACCATGCTCGTGGCGAACCTTGCGCGGCCGCCACCGCGGCGAGCGCGACCAGAACGCAGCCGGACACAAGCAGGTGTCTCATGGTTACTTCCTGACCTTCGGCAGCGAGGCCACTTCCATCGCGCATTCTCCTATCATCGGCGTGGCGGTGTTCTGCCACGGTGATTCTAATGGCCGATGCCGTCGCCAGCCACCGGAGGACCCACGAAATTGCTTGAATTTTGCTGCGGTTCGATGAGGAAGCGGCGCCGAGGCCGCTCAATCAGCCATTGCGCAGGGCGGTCAGAGGATCGATCCCCGATGCGCGCCGGCCATCATCGAGGCAGGTCGAGGCTGCCATCCGCAACGTGGTAGATCGCACTGATCAGCGTGACCGGCTTCTCGTTGTACGCATTCGACAGTTCGCCGACGCGGCACTCGAGTTCCCAGGTCGCTGGGCGATATCTGAATCGGCCGTTGCTCTCGGTCAGGAGACGGCGTTCACTAAAGAGCGCGGCATATTCCCTCACTGTCGCAACGCTGATCACACGCGGGCGCATGGCTACGACCACTTCTTCGGCGCTGAAGTCGCGATCCCGGTTCTGTGCGAAGAACAGGAGGGCGTCGGCCGCCTGAAACGTTGGGATATTCGCGTGAAGGAACTTCAGCAGAGTCTCGGGAAGGTCAAGTGTCATCCGTTAGTGCTGAGTACCCTGGGGCGCGACGGCGATTGTTCCGGTTGCGAGTGAGAGGTTCTGGGCAAAGGCGCCCCGATAGAGTTCGTAGAGCGTCTGGCGCTCATCGGGGTAGGCGTCGTACAACGTCTGCATGATCGTGTAGTCGGCCCCACTGACGACGGGGTGCACGATGTGAACGTATGCGATGTTTCCGTCAGCCAGGGGCTTGGCGATCCGCATCACCTTCCAGCCGGCAGCCTGCATGTGTCTCTGCGGATCAGAGGACTTGAGCAGTGCGTCCTGCACCTTCTTCATGACCTGTTCGAAGTCCGCCGTCTTGTCAGGCTTGATGGCGACGGTCCAGAGCGCGGTATCGCCATCGAACGTCAGCTTCTGATGAGTGGCCGCCGCAGGCTGGGCATCCTGCGCGGCGATGCCGGCCGGGATGATGATGAGGGTTGCCAGCAGTAGCAGGGCGGCGGTATTTCGTGCGAACCGTGCAGTCACGATAGATCCTCCTGATCGCTTCAAACGGCACCATAGCCCGCGAGGGTGACCGGCGCGTATCCTGACGAGTCGGTATTTCCAGGCACGACGTGTCGGTAGGCGTCTCCTCGCTGGCACTCGAGCACGTCATCCGCGTTACGATGCGACGTGATGGGGAATCGCTTCGCCGATGGGCTGACGATTCGCGCCGTCCTGCTCGCCGGTTTCAGCCTGACGCTCGGGCTCTGGCTTTTTGTGGGGTACCAAGTAACGCTGCGAATGCAGGAGACGCAGCGTGAAGGCGCCGCGGCCGGGGCACGCTACCAGCAGGCCCAGGAATTGCTGGCCTCGGTGCGAACTCAGGTACTGGTCGCCTCGGTCTACGTGCGCGATGCGTTGCTCAATCCCGACGCTGGTTCTGTCGGATCGCATCGTGAAGAAATCAGTCGCGCGTACGCCACGATCGATCAGGAACTCGCCCGCTATGTTCCCTTCGTCGGATCACCCTCCGAACGAGAACGCGTGGCACGCCTCAGGGAAGAGGTGCGCGAGTTCCGGATCGCGACCGACGAAGTGCTGTCCACTGACCGGGCGGACTGGCCTCGCAATGCGGGGTCACTGATTCAGCGATTCATGCCGAGACGCGAAGCGGCCATCGGTATCTCCGAAGAGGTGCAGGCGCTCAATCGCGCGGCGTTCATCGAGCAGCAGCAGGCCGTGAGAGGCATGCAGTCCAGCCTGCAACAACAGGTGTGGACGGTGTTCGGGTTGGCACTCGCGATCAGCATGGCGATTGGGTGGCTGGCCTTCCGCCACAGTACCCGCCTCGAGCGTCGCTTGACGGAACAGTACTCACGTGAGGAACAGACGGCGATCGACCTGCAACGGCTCTCGGCTCGACTTCTTCACGCCCGGGAGGAAGAACAGCGGCGGATCGCGCGCGAGCTCCATGACGAAGTGGGACAGACGCTCAGCGCTGTCAAGATGGAGCTGACGGTGGCCAGTCGACGCCTCGATCGCGCAGGCAGCGGCGAGGGGCTGTTGACGGACGCGCTCTCGAGCGTCGACAGCGCGCTCCGCTCGGTGCGCGATCTCTCGCGCCTGTTGCACCCCTCGGCCCTCGACGATCTGGGCCTCGTGGCCGCGCTCGAATCGCAACTCGCCGACTTTCGCAGGCGTCATGGCATCGCCGTCGACTTCAGCCACGAGGGATTCGAGAATCGCCGCGGCGACGAGCTCGAGCGCGCCGTGTATCGCATCGTTCAGGAAGCGCTCACAAATGTCGCACGGCACGCACAGGCTCGCGCCGCACATGTGCGCGTGAGTGCGGAGGGCGATACCTGCTTCGTGCTCGTGGAGGACGATGGGATCGGATTCGATGTGGCGGATGCCGAGCAGCCCGGCCGGCGGCGTGGTCTGGGCCTCTTAGGGATTCGCGAGCGCGTCTCACAACTGCGAGGGTCGATGCAAATCGAGAGCGGCCCGGCCGGCGGCACGCGCATCGCGGTGCAATTGCCAATCTCGGACTCAGACGCGGTCAGTGAGAGTGCACCGGACGCAAGAGGAGAGTCTG
>Ga0310810_10008401_pt1 | contig 11887 bp, 9 predicted proteins | sample NCmetagenome_FD_207641 | JGI IMG/M metagenome (GOLD analysis project Ga0310810, IMG submission 207641) | Soil microbial communities from experimental microcosm in Duke University, North Carolina, United States - NC | ecosystem: Engineered > Artificial ecosystem > Soil microcosm > Unclassified ...
GCGCGCAGCGCGGTGCCTCGCTCTACAAGTCGACGGGCTGCGCCTCCTGTCACGTCGTGCGCGGCGAAGGCGGCGTCCTCGGCCCCGAACTCACCGCCATCGGCACGCGCCGCGGCGCGCCGTATCTGCGCGATGCGCTCATCAAACCCGAAGCGACCCATCCACCGAAATACGTCGTCGTCCGCGCCGTGCTGGCCAGCGGTCAGGAGATTCGCGGCAACCGCGTGAACGAAGACGTGTTCTGGATCCAGATCCGCGACGCGAGCGGCACGATTCACTCACTCGAAAAGTCGACCCTGTCGAAGCTGGAGCGACAGCTCGAGGCGACGTTGATGCCGTCCTACGCGACGCGCATGTCGAACGCGGAGCTCGACGACATCGTGGCCTATCTGGTCACCCTCCGAGGTGCGCAATGACTCGCTGGCGCTTCGCAGTTTTGCAGGGTTGCGCGACAACCGGCCTCGCGCTGGTCGCCGCCGTCAGAATCCTCGCCCAGGACGGCGACTGGACGATGTACTCCGGTTCGTACTCGTCGCATCGCTTCTCGCCGCTCACACAGCTGACGCCGCAGAACGTCGCGACGCTCCGGCCGGTCTGGGCGTATCAGCCGCCCGGCACCGGCGCGCTCGAGACGACGCCGCTGTTCGTGAACGGCGTGCTGTACGGCACCGCCGGCCCGACCGCCGTGTACGCGCTCGACGTCAAGAGCGGCAAGCCGCTCTGGGAATGGACGCGGCCGATTGCGCCCAGCGTGTTGAACCTCGGATTTCCGCGCGTCAACCGCGGCGTCGCCATGCTCGACAACACGATTTATGTCGGCACGCTCGACGGCTACCTCGTCGCGCTCGATGCCCGCGCGGGCACCGAGAAATGGATCGTTCACGTCGGCGAGAATCCGGTCGGTCACTCGATCACGGCGGCGCCGCTCGTCGTCGACAACAAGGTCATCGTCGGCATCAGCGGCGGCGAAGCGGGCATTCGCGGCTTCCTCGACGCCTACGACGCAAAGAGCGGCAAGCAGTTATGGCGCTTCTGGACTGTGCCGTCGCCAGGTGAGCCCGGCAGCCAGTCGTGGTCGGGCGACAGCTGGGTGCACGGCGGCGGCGCGACCTGGCTCACCGGATCCTACGATCCGCAGTTGAAGCTGCTCTACTGGGGCACCGGCAATCCCGGCCCCGACTGGAACGGCGATTCGCGCGCCGGCGACAACCTCTACACCTCGTCGCTCGTCGCGATCGACGTCGAGACAGGCAAAGCGCGCTGGTCGTTCCAGTTCACGCCGCACGACGTGCACGACTGGGACGCCAACCAGATTCCGGTGCTCGTCGACGCCGAGTTCAACGGTCAGCCGCGATCGCTCGTCGTGATGGCGAATCGCAATGCGTTCTTCTACGTACTCGATCGCAAGACGGGCGAGTATCTGCTCGGCGCACCGTACACGAAGCAGACCTGGGCGCGCGGACTCGACGCCAAGGGTCGGCCGATCGAGATACCAGGCCTCGAGCCGTCCGCGAAGGGCACGCTCGTCTACCCGAGTCTGCAGGGCGCCACGAACTGGGCGAGCCCCTCATACAGTCCGGCGACCGGTTTGCTCTACGTGCCGGTGCGCGAGATGGGCTCGATCTATTTCAAGACCGGCGTCGAGTACAAGCCCGGCACCTACTACACCGGTGGGAGCGAGAAGCGTCTCGAGGAGGAAGCGTGGGGCGCGGTGCGCGCCATCGACATCAACACCGGCAAACAGGCGTGGGACTTCGCGCTGCCGACGCCGACGTGGGCCGGTGTGATGGCCACGGCCGGTGGACTCGTGTTCAGCGGATCGAACGAGGGCAACTTCTACGCGCTCGACGCGTCGTCCGGGAAGCCGCTCTGGCAATTCCAGACCGGCGGCGCGATCCGCTCGGGCCCGATGTCGTTCCTCGCGAACGGCAAGCAGCACGTGGCGATTTCGGGCGGACATACGCTGTACGTCTTCGCGCTCGACTAGTACGGTGTCTCGGTTGAATCAGTACCGCTCTGGGCTCAGCCACGAAGGCACGAAAGCACGAAACCAAGAAAGAATTTCGTGTCGTCGTGTTTTCGTGGCGAACTCCATCGGCCCCGAATCACCCGGTATGTGTCTAGACCGCGTTCGCGGCGCGAGACGCACCGCTCGCAACCCTTCGCGGCAGCCGTTCCCAGCCTGCGCGAATCTGACAAAGCAGTGGTTAGGGCCGCGCTGCGCGGAACCGATCGACCGACCGGCCGACTCCGACCGCCACGGCGCCGGTCGCAACCGCAAGCACGGTTCCGACCACCGCGATCAGGAACGGCAGCAGGAACGCCTCGCTCAGTCCGCCGCTCGCCGCGATCATCCGCATCGTGTGTGGATCGTGTTTCAGTGCCAGCGTCACGGCGATCACGAGATCGATCGCGATGGCAGCGATGAGGCCCGTGGTCGCTCCCGTGATCGCACTGCGGCCGATCGAACGCGAGCGGAAGCCGGTCCACAACCCCGCCGCCACGAAGAGGCCGAGCCCGATCCAGGTCGAGACCACCGAGCGCGCGTAGAAATCCTGGGTCGGCGACAGCCACCAGTCGAGCCAGTCACGGCCGACGATCGACAGCGCGAGAAGGCCGCCGCAGATCCACGCGGCGCGGTCCCAGTCGAACAGCCGGACAACCGGCGGAGGCGGACGCAGGGCCAGGCGCGCCGCCATTCCGGCGCACGCGCCGATGATGCCGAACCACGTGCCGACCGGAACGAGGATCAACGGGACGCCGTAGATCTCGTCGAGTCCGCCGCTGTGCGCGATGGCGTCCATCGTCTGCGGATCGTGCCAGAGAGCCAGCGACAGCAGCGATCCGACGACACTCATCGCTCCGCCGGCGACGGCGGCGGAAAAGGCGACCAGCACGCCGCTGCGGATCCGTCCGAACCGCCACGCGGCAATGAGGCCGCTCGAGACCCAGACCATGACCAGCGCCTCGCCCATGATCCGCGAGCGCGGATGCACGACGCCGCGGGTGTAGTGCGTCGGCACGAGCATGTCCACTACTCCCCGCGCGACCAGGATTGCGGCGATCAGCCAGGCCCACGGCCACACCGCGCGCCACAGGAAGCCGAGTGCGCGCGCCACGTACCACCGGCGGGCGCCGCCGCCGAGCGAGGGAACGATGGTGTCGCGATATTCCTCCAGCAGGTCGCCCGACAGACTTTCGCGGTGGCGCGGTTCGATCACACTGCGCACCAGCGCCTCGGCCCACCGCGGCGGCCGTGGATTCAGGCGATCGACGCTCATACCGTGCTCCTCACCGTGACGAGCGGCCACTTGATGCCGCGCCAGATCTGATCGACCGCTTGGCGCGCCGCATTGAGCGCCTGCACGCCGGCCGGCAGGACGCGATAGTAGCGGCGCGGACGCCCGGCGCGGATCGGCGTGCCGCTGCCGAGACGGGACGACAGCAGCTTCTTACGCTCGAGCCGTTCGAGGGTCGCGTGGACGGCGCCGGCTGCGACGTCGCGATCGAGGCGCTTCTGCACTTCCTTCAGGATGGCGCGGCCGTAGGCGTCGTCGCGCAGGCGGACGACCGCGAGGAGCACGGCCTGTTCGAATCCGCCGAGGACGTCGGCCATGTCAACTACATTGTAGGCTTTGTGGGCGCGAAGTCAACTGCGCCCGGCGCTGCGGCTCGCGCGCCAGGCTCGCCGACGCGAACCCGTCCAATCGACCTGCCGGTCATGAACCGGCGAGATAGCCGGGGCGCGCCTTGACCGTGCCGCGCCGTTTGACGCGCACCTCGAGCCGGTGCCAGCCGTCCTTCGCGACGCCGCGCGGCGTGTAGCTCAGAAGGTAGCGCTGGCGGAATTCCTGCAAGGCTTCGAGGAAGATCGCGCTCAGGTTCGCGGTCTTGTCGACTTCGAACAGCCGCCCGCCGGTGAGCGAGGTGAGCTCGCGCAGGAAGTCGGGTTTGCCCTTCCCCACTGAGACGCCATACACAACCACGTCCGATCGCTTGGCCGTCTCGAACACCATCTCGGGTGTGAGCCAGCTCACGGTGTCGAGGCCGTCGCTGAACACGATGAGGAGGGCGCGGCCGACGTCCGATTCGCCGACGACCAGCCCGGCGTAGGCGCCGTCGGTGAGCGCCGTGCTGCCGATGCCGACGGCCGCGTCGAGCGCACGTTTCACGCCGGCGACGTCGGTCGACAGCCTGGCGGCCAGGGTGACGATATGGCTGAAGGTGATGAGCGCCGCCTGATCCTCTTTCTTCAGTGCGGCCAGCAGCGCCGCGCCGCCGGTGCGCAGGTGATCGAGGCGATCGCCGGCGACGCTCTCGCTCATGTCGAGCGCGAGCACGACGTTCAGCGGAATCTGGTCGTAGCTGACGAGGTCCACCGTTTGCGGCACGCCGTTGTCGACGACCTCGAAATCCGCGGCCGTGAGGCCGAGCACCGGCTTGCCGTGGTCGGTGACGAGCGCGTCGACGCGCACCGCTTCGATGCGCGTCGAGAACGTCGGCGCCTGCGATCGCGCGGGCGCGACGCACGAAAACACCAGCGCGATCGCGAGCAGCGGTTTCACTGCGATTCCGCTTTGAACGGCCGGCGCAGCTCGTCGAGCAGATCGTCGACGTTGCGCGCCTGCACGGTGAAGTAGTGCCACCACGGATCGCCGCCGTCGGGATTGTCCGGCGCCGCAGCGAAGACCGGCTGCAGCTCGCGCAGCGCGCCGCCGCGGTCGCCGAGCCGCCGCGCCAGTTCACTCAGCGCGATATGAGGCGACTGCGCCTCTGGAAACAGCTCGGACGCCCGCCGGTAGGCGTCGCGCGCAGCGTCGAAATTCCGGCGTCCGGTTTCGGCCGCGCCCAGAAACAGCTCGCCGTAGTAGCGCTGCTCGCGATCGGCCGTGCCGGCGAGGGCGATCGTCAGCTCGCGCGCGGCGTCGGCATAGCGCTCGAGCAGCGACAGCACGCGCCCGTAACGAAGGTGCGTTTCAGGTGGGTCGGGGTTCGCGGCGACGGCCCGCCGGAAGAACCCCTCCGCCAGACGCAGCTCCGGCTTCTCCGAGGTGACGTCGAACTTCCAGCCGGTCGTCATCTGCGCCGAGCGCAGGGCGCCTTGAATCGAGGCGCCAGCGTAGACCTCGTGCTGCGTGGCGCTCAGGAACAGAATGTCGGGATCGGCGGGGAAGATCTCGCGCGCGTGATCGAGGTGAATCGTGTCGTGCTTTTCGGTCGATTGCATCCACGCCGCGGTCGCCCGATACCAGCGCCGCACCATGTCGTCGTGACCAGGATCGTCGCGCGTGGCGGCGCGCGGCCGCACGTGATCGAGCAGCATGCGCCCGACCTCCCAGTGCGTCGCCATCTGCCCCATGCCCAGCGCGAGACCGTCCGACGTCTGCACGCTGATGCGCTGCGGGCCAAGGCCGCCCGTGCCGCGAATCGGCTCGGCCGGCGGCGACACCAGCATCGCGATGTCCGCCTGCAGCAGCGCGCCACGCCGCAGCACGAAGTTGTCGCCGTCGCCCGCCGACTGTGCCGCCCGCGCCAGCGCCGCAACCCGTCGCAGGTCGTCGTCCAGCTCCGTTGCCGCCTTCAGCTGCATGCAGCGGACGTCGCCGACGACGCCGGCGGCCACGCACGCGAGCACGCGCATCCGATGCAGCTGAACGGTCGTGTAGCGGATCGCCTGCGTCCGCGACTGGCCTTCGGGGCGCACGTTGAAGCCGACGCCCGATGGATTGCGCATGATCTGCACGAGCAGGTTGGCGTCGATCCACAGCACACCGACCTGCTCGCTGGTCCACGACCCGACGAGCGTCGCCCAGTCGTCGACCGCCCCGGGGTCGTGCAGCGCGACCGCCTTCAACCAGTGCTCGAGCCTGGCCAGCCGCGCGCCCCCGTCGATCATCTGCAGCGGCGGAGTCTGCGACGCGCGGCCGTCCACCGCCGCCCCGACCAGAGCGAACACGACGACGAGGGAGCGGACGAACCGGTCCATCGGGGGCGATTGTAGACCCGCTGACCTGCTGGCCCGAAAGGCTCGCGCCAGTCGAGAGGCCGGAACGAGTGAAGAAAAGTCGCGCTAAAAAATCGTGGAGATCGACGCGGCCGCCCAGTCGAGTACGCGCGTCGGGAGGATTCCGAGGTAGAACGTGAGCGCCGCCGAGACGACGAGCGCGAGGCCGGCCATTCGTGGAATCGTTGCCAGGCGCGCCGGCGACTCGTTGGGCGTCATGTACATCATCACCACGACGCGCAGGTAGAAGAACACCGACACGACGCTGGTCAGCACGCCGATGATCGCGAGCCAGGCGTAGCCGGCCTTCACCGCGGCGCTGAACACGTACCACTTCGCGATGAACCCGGCCATCGGTGGAAAGCCGCCGAGCGACAGCAGGAAAATCGTCATCAGCGCGGCCAGCCCCGGATGCGTCGTCGCCAGACCGGCGTAGTCGCGCACCTGATCGTTGGGTCGATCGGCACTCTCCACCAGCGTGATGACGCCGAAGGCGCCGACATTCGTGATGGCGTACGACAGCAGATAGAAGAGGACCGCACCCTTGCCGACGTCGTTGGCGGCGAGCAGCGCGACGAGCAGGTAGCCGCCGTGCGCGATGCTCGAGTACGCGAGCATCCGCTTGACGCTCGTCTGCGCCACCCCGACCACCGCGCCGACGACCATCGTCGCGGCCGCGATTCCCCAGATCACCACCGACCAGTTGCTGCGCATCGGCTCGAACGCGGCGAGGAACACGCGCACGAATGCGGCGAACGCGGCCGCCTTGACGCCGGTCGACATGAAGCCGGTCACCGCCGACGGCGCGCCTTCATAGGCGTCGGGTGTCCACATGTGGAACGGCACTGCCGACACCTTGAAGGCGAAGCCGACCAGCAGCAGGCCGAGCGCCAGCAGCTCCATCGGCGTCGGCGCGCCGGCCTGCGACGCAATCAGGCTGCCGACGCGATCGAGGCGCGTGCTGCCGGCGACGCCATAGGTGAACGCGATGCCGTAGAGAAAGAACGCGCTCGAAAATGCGCCGAGCAGAAAGTACTTGAATGCCGCTTCGGTGCCGGCGGCCGAGTCGCGGCGGATTCCGGTCAGGACATAAACAGCGAGCGACAGAATCTCCAGCGCCAGGAAGATGACGAGGAGATCCGACGCCGTGGCCATCAACATCATGCCGGCCACGGCGAACAGCATCAGCGCGTAGTACTCGCCGCGCGGCAGGTGTTCGCGATCGATCGCCGGCTGCGAGATGGCGAGCGACAGCATGCCGACCAGAATCAGAACAAAGGTCACGAACAGGCCGAAGTTGTCGGCGACGACGACGCCGAAGCTCGAGGTGTTGTGATTCCAGAGGACGAGCGAGGCAATCGCCGCGCCGACCAGGCCGATTGCGCCGAGGGGGCCGATCGGCATGCGCTCGCCGGGATCGCGGAACGCTTCGGCCACCATCGCCGCCAGCGCCGCCGCGGTGACGCAAGCCATCGGGACGATCGCGTTGAAGGAGGCGCTCATCGTCGGGATTCGGGATTCGGGGTTCGCGGTTCGGCGTTCGGGGTGCGGGGTTCGCGATTCGACAGTCGCGATTCGGCGAGTCCCGACTCGCGATTCCCGAGGCCGGCGCGAATTTCAGTCTGCGCGCCGCGCTGGTATTGCGAGAGCAGGCGATCGATGGCCGGGCCCATCGGCCTCAGGAACAGATTCGGCAGCACGCCCATGAGGATCGCCATCGCCACAATCGGGACGAGCGCCGCCCACTCGCGCGGCCGGAGATCGGCGAGGCTGGCGTTCTTCTGGTTGGTCACCTCGCCGTAGTTCACGCGCTGGAACATCCAGAGCATGTAGGTCGCCGAGAGGATCACGCCCGACGCCGCGAATGCGGCCATCTTCGGATCGACGCGGTAGGCGCCGAGCAGGATCAGAAACTCGCCGACGAATCCGTTCAGTCCCGGGAGTCCGATCGACGACAGCGTGATGATGAAGAACACCGCCACCAGATGCGGCATGACGCCCTTCAGCCCGCCGTACTCCGAGATCAGCCGCGTGTGCCGGCGATCGGACAGCATCCCGACGATGAGGAACAGCCCGCCGGTGCTGACGCCGTGGTTCAGCATCTGGTAGACGCCGCCCTGCACGCCCTGCGCGTTCATCGCGCAGATGCCGAGCACGACGAAGCCGAGATGGCTGACGCTCGAATACGCCACCAGCTTCTTCATGTCGGGCTGCACCATCGCGACGAGCGCGCCGTAGATGATGCCGATCACGGCGAGCGTCGCCAGGTAGGGCGCGAAGAACGACGCGGCGTACGGGAACAGCGGAAAGGCGAATCGCAGCAGCCCGTAGGTCCCCATCTTCAGCAGCACGCCGGCCAGAATGACCGATCCCGCAGTCGGCGCCTCGACGTGGGCATCGGGCAGCCAGGTGTGGAACGGGAACAGCGGAACCTTGATGGCGAACGCGACCGCGAAGGCGAGAAAGAACCAGAACTGCAGGCGCGGCGGCACGTCCAGCTGATACAGCCGCAGCAGATCGAAGCTGTAGCTGCCAGTGGTCGTGCTGTGCAGGTAGGCGAGGCCAAGAATGGCGAGCAGCATCAGCACGCTGCCGGCCATCGTGAACAGGATGAACTTGACCGCCGCATACACGCGGCGCTCGTAGCCCCAGATGCCGATGAGGAAGTACATCGGCACGAGCATCGCGTCCCAGAACACGTAGAAGAGGAAGAGGTCCAGCGACACGAAGACGCCGATCATCGCGCTCTCGAGCAGCAGCAGGAACATGCAGAAGCCGCGCGTTCGCTGGTGCACCGACTCCCAGCCGCTCAACAGCGCCAGCGGCGTCAGGAACGTCGTCAGGACGACGAGCAGCAGGCTGATGCCGTCGACGCCGACGAAATACGAGATGCCGAACGCCGGAATCCACTGGCGGTGCTCGATGAACTGAAAATCGGCCGAGCCGGCATTGAACCGCGCCCACAGCAGCAGCGACTCGGCGAACACCAGCAGCGACACGACCAGCGCCACCCGCTTGATCGCCGGCGCATGTTCGTCGTCGTCGCGCACCAGCATGAGGAGCAGCGCGCCGACGATGGGCAAGGCGATGAGCGACGAGAGAATCGGGAACGGCATCAGCGGGCCGACTCTCCACCACGGAGGACACAGAGGACGCCGAGCGTGTCCAGGCTTACCGCCATAAGTAGTATCCGAGGATCGCCACCACACCGAGGAACAGCGACGCGGCGTACATGCGGACCGATCCGGTCTGGAAGCGCCGGAGCAGCTCGCTCAGGCCACCGACGGTGTCGCCGACGCCGTTGACCGCGCCGTCGATGACCTGCGCGTCGATCCGCTTCCACAGCGCCTCTTCAGACACGATGCGAATCGGCGAGACGATGGTGGCGTCGTAGATCTCGTCGACGTAGTACTTGTTGAGCAGCAGACGGTACAGCGCCGCGAAACGCTCCGCCATGCGGTCCGCGGCGCCGCGGTTCTTCAAGAAGAAGAACATGGCGATGCCGATGCCGACCACGGCGACGACCGAGGAGACGACCATCAGCGTCATCTCGAGGCCGGCTGGCGCGGCGTTCGGGGCCGCTTCCGGTCCGAAGCTCGGCGCGAGGAAGTGTTCGAAGCGCGCGCCGACGCCGAGGTAGCCGGCGAACACGGATCCAATCGCCAGCACGATGAGCGCCAGCGCCATCGCGGGCGGTGCGTCGTGCACATGATCGTGCGAGGTCGGTGCCGGGTGCCCGGTGTCAGGTGCCGAGTGCCCGGTGCCGGGTGCGGCGTGCGCGTGGTCGTCGTGCGATGTTCGCGATGTTCCGTGGAACGCGAGAAACACGAGGCGGAACATGTAGATTGCCGTCAGCAGCGATGTCAGCAGACCGACGGTCCACAGCAGCGTGTGTCCGCCAGCGAAGGTCTCGAACAGAATCTCGTCCTTGCTGAAGAAGCCGGCAAGCCCGGGCACGCCCGCGATTGCCAGCGCGCCGATCAGGAACGTCCAATACGTGATCGGCAGCGCGCTCTTGAGTCCGCCCATCCGCCGCAAGTCCTGTTCGCCGGCGAGCGCGTGAATGACCGCGCCGGAGCCGAGGAAGAGCAGCGCCTTGAAGAAGGCGTGGGTGTAGAGATGAAAGATGCCGGCGCCGAACGCGCCGACGCCCATCGCCAGGAACATGTAGCCGAGCTGCGACACGGTCGAGTACGCGAGCACGCGCTTGATGTCGTTCTGAACGAGGCCAATCGTGCCGGCCATCAGCGCCGTGGCCGTGCCGATGACCGCGACGACCGCGAGCGTGTGCGGCGCGTGGCTGAACAGCACGGCGTTGCGCCCGATCATATAGACGCCCGCTGTCACCATCGTCGCCGCGTGGATCAGGGCGGAGACGGGCGTCGGGCCCTCCATCGCGTCGGGCAGCCAGACGTAGAGGGGGATCTGCGCCGACTTGCCGGTCGCGCCGACGAACAATAGCAGCGTGATGATCGACACGGCGCCGAAGCTGGCTTCTGGCGCGACGCTCGCCGCCGCATGGGCGACTTCCTGGAAGTCGAGCGTTCCGAAGCGGACGAAGATCGCGAGCACGCCGAGAATGAAGCCGAAGTCGCCGATGCGGTTGACGATGAACGCCTTCTTGCCGGCGTCGGAGGCCGATTTCTTCCGATACCAGAAGCCGATCAGCAGATACGAACAGAGCCCGACGCCTTCCCAGCCGACGAACATCACCAGGAAGTTCGCGCCCAGCACGAGCACCAGCATGAATGCGGCGAACAGGTTCAGATAGGAGAAATAGCGCGCGTACTCGGCGTCGGTCTCCTCGTGCATGTACGCCGTCGAGTAGATGTGAATGAGCGACCCGATGCCGGTGATGGCCAGCACCATCACCGTCGACAACGAATCGAGGCGCAGCGAGAAACCGACGCTGAAGTCGCCGGATGCAATCCAGTTGAAGGCGTCGACGACGACCGCGGCGGGCTCGTGCTCGGACGCGCCGACGATCGACCACGACAGGACCGCCGCGATGACGAAGCTCGCGATCAGCGCGCCGCAGGCGACCGTGCCGGCGACGGCCTTACTGAGACGCCTGCCGAAGCTCGCGTTGATCAGGAAGCCCACGAACGGCAGCAGCGGAATCAGCAGCAGCACAGGGCTACCATTTGAGCGTCGTGAACACGTCCGGGTTCAGCGACTCGCGATGCCGAAAGAGGCCGATCACAATCGCGAGGCCGACCGCCGCTTCGGCGGCGGCGACGGTCATCACGAAGAAGACGATGATCTGGCCGTCCACCGTGCCGAGCGCGCGGCCGAAGGCAACGAAACTCAGATTGACCGCGTTCAGCATGATCTCGATCGAGAGCAGGATCGTAATCAGGTTGCGGCGGATGAACACGCCCGCCGTGCCGATCGAAAACAGGATCGCCGACAGCACGAGGTAGTAGCTGAGCGGCGGCATCAGCGCGGCTCCCGCTTTGCCAGCACCACCGCGCCGACCATGGCGACCAGAATCAGGATCGAAGTCACCTCGAAGGCGAACGCGTAGTCGGTGAACAGCGTCCGTCCGATGGCGCGAACCGAGCCGACCGATCCGCCTGGAAAACTGCCCGACTCACGACCGGCTGCCAGCGCCAGGCCGAGTTCGACCACCAGCATGACCGCGAGGACGACGCCCGACCCCATCGGCCCCGCGCGCAGCAGCGGATGCACGCGCAGGTCGTGCTCGGTTTCCTCGTGCGGCGCGTTGAGGAGCATCACGACGAACAGGAAGAGCACCATGATGGCGCCGGCGTACACGATGATCTGGATCACCGCGACAAACGGCGCGTCGAGCAGCACGTACAGCCCCGACAGCGCGCCGAACGACGCGATCAGCAACAGCACGCTGTAGATCGGATTGCG
>Ga0310810_10008403_pt1 | contig 11886 bp, 7 predicted proteins | sample NCmetagenome_FD_207641 | JGI IMG/M metagenome (GOLD analysis project Ga0310810, IMG submission 207641) | Soil microbial communities from experimental microcosm in Duke University, North Carolina, United States - NC | ecosystem: Engineered > Artificial ecosystem > Soil microcosm > Unclassified ...
GCTTTTTCTGCTGCGCGAGCGTCCGCAAGCAGAGCTTCGGCCTCCGATTGCGTCCGTCCCTTGATTCTATAGCCACCATCCTGACGCACGCTTTGGGGCAGCATGCCGATGTGCGCCATGAGCGGGATTCCCGTTTTCGTGATCGCTTCGATCTGCGCAATATGGCTCACGCCACCTTCGAGCTTCACCGCTTTCGCGCCCGCATCAACGAATCGGCGTGCCGTTGTTATTGCTTGCTCCGGCGTGTCGTAAGTGTGAATCGGCATGTCGGCGACGAGCAGCGCCTGTTTCACCCCGCGAGCAACCGCGCGCGTGTGATGCAGCATTTCTTCCAGCGTGACACGCGTAGTGTCCTGATAACCCAGCACGACCATGCCTAACGAATCGCCCACGAGAATGATGTCGATACCGCTTTCATCAAGTAACCGCGCCGTTGGATAATCGTAGGCTGTCAGCGCGGTGATTTTCTCACCGCGTTGTTTCATTTGACGAAAATCTTTCATCGGCCGTCCTCGGAAGATCATCTGCTGGTTTGAGAACGCAAGCTACCCCCGAAAAGCCGTGCGAGGACGCCCGTACTCCGAAACCTAAGGCGAAGTAGAATTAGTTTCTTCAAATTTCGCACGAACTGCTTTGGAGCGACGCATCCTCGCATCGCTTTTCGAAGTGGTCAGATATCTCTGGCAAAAGTTCACCAGTCGTCCGCGACCCGAACCACTTCGCCACCTTCCTTGGATTCCGCAAGCAGTTCCCTGACAGTTCTTTTCTGGTTAGGCAAAATCAGATGTGGGCGGACATCGGCCAAAGGTTGCAGGACAAACTTTCTCAAGTGCATCCGTGGGTGCGGCAGCCGCAGTCGCTCATCTTCAATGCTGCAGGCGCCGCAGTAAAGCAGGTCAATGTCTATCGCTCTCGAGACATTCTTTGGATGATCACGCTTACGGCCTAACGCTTCTTCGATTGGAATCAGTTGCTCGAGGAGATTGCCCGGGCGGCCTTCGTAATCAAATTCAACGACTGCGTTTAGAAATTTTTCAGCGCCAGGTTCGCAGTCCACCGGTTCGGTTTCGTAAACTGCCGAAGAAAGAATTGGTGGCTTTACGTTTGATAGACCGAGAATCGCTTTTCGCGCGGCCCGCAAATTGCCGAGGCGATCGCCGAGATTCGATCCTAGGCCAACGCCGGTTCTCATGATCACAACTGTAGCGGCGGTCTATGACCCCCGACAGAAATTCACAGTTCCAGGACATCCTGCATCGAGTAGAGTCCTGGCCGTCTTCCCATGATCCATTTCGCTGCGCGCAATGCTCCACGGGCGAAAATCTCGCGGCTCGCTGCGCGATGCGTGAGTTCGAGGCGTTCCCCGGGCCCACTGAAAATTACGGTGTGCTCGCCCACCACGTCACCTTCTCGGATTGATTGAATTGGTGTTTCGTTCTCAATTTTTCGCGCTGCTTTTAAAACTTCAGCAAGAGTTTTGGCTGTGCCGCTGGGCGCATCTTTTTTCGTCTTGTGATGCGTTTCAACAATCTCTGCACTAAAATCGTGGCCGAAGCGCTCCGCAGCTTTGCGCGTCAGCCAGAAGAGCAGGTTGACTCCGACGCTAAAATTGGAGGCGAGCACAATCGGCAAAGAACGCGCTGCCTCCTGGATCGTTCCGCCTTGCTCTCGCGAATGTCCAGTCGTGCCAATGACGAGCGGCTTACTGCAATGCATCGCAGCGCGGCAGATTTCAGTGATGGCATCCGCGTGACTAAAATCGATCGCAACGTCGCAAGTTTGCATCGCCGGCTCGATTGCATCGCCAAGGTCACATTGTGCGACGATCTCGATTTCCCGATCGGCCCTGGCGAGGTCGACAATCGCTTTCCCCATGCGACCAGCTGCGCCGATGAGGAACACGCGCACGGTCGAGTTCATTTGTTTTGTTCGAATTTCTCGACTGTTTCGCGTAAACGCGCCTGGGTCGCTTCGCTCATTTCGCATAGCGGCAAACGAACGTCGGCCGACATTGCGCCGCGCCAGCCGAGGGCCGTTTTCACCGGGACAGGGTTTGGCTCGATGAACAAATCTTTAAACAGCGGCAGCAATTTCCGATGTAATTTTTCCGCCGACTTGAAATCGGCTGATTCGCAGGCCCGAATGAGCGCACAAACTTCCGACGGAAACAAATTCGAAGCCACACTCACCACACCGGCTGCGCCCACGGCCATGAATGGGAGGGTGAGCGAATCATCTCCGCTCAAAATAGAAAACGATTCGGGCAAACGCCGGCGCAGATCGCTCACGCGCTCCACACTGCCGCTTGCTTCTTTTATCGAGACAATATTGCGGCATTCGTTTGCCAAACGCACCACAGCTTCAGGACTGATGTCCACTCCGCAGCGCCCAGGAATATTGTAGAGCATGATTGGCAGTGACGTGGCGTCGGCAATGGCTTTGAAATGACGAAAGAGCCCTTCCTGACTTGGTTTATTGTAATAGGGCGCGACGAGCAGCGCGCCGTCCACGCCAAGTTTTTCCGCCAACTTTGTGTCGGCCACCGCGTGTTCGGTGGCATTTGAGCCTGTCCCGGCAAGGACAAGGCAACGCTTGTTTGCGGTTGCAACGGCAAGCCGGATCAGTTGTTCGCGTTCGTCGTGTGAGAGTGTCGGCGATTCGCCGGTGGTTCCGATTGCAACAATTCCTGAGATTCCGGCCGCGATTTGTGTTTCGATTAGTGTTTCGAAAGCAGAGACGTCAATACTACCATTCCGAAATGGCGTGACCAGTGCCGTGAAGGTGCCGCGAAACATTTGGCCAACTGTAGGAGCAGCTTCCTCAACTGTCATGTCGAGCGGAATGACAAACGAGGCTAAATCGCGATTGTGCCTTCGAAGACAAATTCCGCGGGACCAGTGAGTGTGACGTTGCGAAACCCGCTATCGGTCTTTTCAAATCCTACCTGGAGTTCGTCTCCTCCGCGCACGATAACGGTGATCGGTCCATTCACCTTTTCGACGATGCTAAAGATCAGTGCGCTCGCGACCACGCCGGTGCCGCAGGCGAGCGTTTCGTCTTCGACGCCGCGCTCGTAAGTGCGCACGGCAAGTTTTTCCGGCCCACGCTTTTCGATAAAGTTTACATTTGTGCCATTTGGCGAAAACATTTTGTGATGGCGAATCGCTGAACCTTCCCGGCGGACATCGACATCGTCGATTCGTGAAATTGGAATTACCACGTGCGGCACGCCGCTGTTGATGAAGTGAATAGTCTTGTTTTGGTCCGCCGCGCGAACATCAATGTTCAGTCTTAAACCGGTCGGTTCGGTCATCTGCAGCGTCACAAGATCGCCCATTAATTCCGCCGCAATCACGCCAGCTGGCGTTTCAAAAGAAATCTTGGCGTCTCCTCCGGCAACCTTGTTTGCAAATCGTGCAAAGCAGCGGGCGCCATTTCCGCACATCTCTGCTTCTCCTCCGTCAGCATTGAAGTAGCGCATGCGAAAATCGGCATGGTTTAACGCTTTTTCGAGTAACAGAATTCCGTCCGCACCGATTCCGCGATGACGATCGCAAAGGCGCGTAATCAGGCTGCGATCCAGGTCGATGTCCCCTGCCCTGTTATCGATCAGGATAAAATCGTTTCCCGCGCCGTCCATTTTCGTGAAGCGCACCATGTTCATTGATTGTAGCGACGGCTGTGCCGGTTGTCATGTCGAGCCTCTGTTGCACCAGAAGATCAAAATAAGCACGCCCGCTATTGCCAGTTCATGTTTTGATGATTACTTAGTCCGCCGTGAAGGGACTGACGGCCTGCGCTTTTCTTACGATTCTTGTACTTGCGGCAGATGCTTCCCTCGGTGGGGACTGCAACAGCCTGGTCCTCGAGCAAATTAAACAGATGCCGCAAGGCGGCCGGTATTCTGTTTCGCATTTCGCAAAGATCCGCTTGCAATCTTCGGCGCATTTCGAGTCGGGTAAATTTTTCATCGTGCCAGCCGGACCAAGTTTCTGCTCCGGCGCAACGTATCTGGTATTCATCAGAACAATCGAGGCGTTGCGCGCACGAGGCGATCTGCATCTCGAGTATGGAACCTTGGAAAAACTGATCATTCGCGATCAACGCGATGGCGAAGGGATCTGGGGCCGCTGGAACGCAAATGGACCAGGTACTGCCCGTCTTTTTCACGAACTGGGGGTCGGTCGGAACTTTGACAATTTCGATCAGGCCAGGCCGGGCGACTTCATGAAGATTTTCTGGTCGCGCCAGGTCGGAAAGAACGAGCATGGGCACTCCACGATTTTTCTTGGTATGGAAAGTCGACCGGACGGCCAGTACGTCCGTTATTGGTCGAGTAATATTCCAGCTGGTTACGGGGAGAAATCTGTTCCGCGAAGCAAGATCGCCTACGCCATTTTTTCGCGTCTTCAAACGCCTGAGAATCTGGCGCGAATCAATAACGCGCCTTTGGTCGACACGTATTTAGCGTCTCTCCTCCGGAGTCGCTCCAGTATTTCCGAAGCCGGCACAAAGTGCGGGTTGTAGGCGCCGGCAAAACCTCTTGGGTTCCGAGGCCGCGGAGTGTTTTCTAACATCAACGCAAATAACTACGCTACCGGAATCGAAGCTTGCGTTTAATGGTGCCGGTCTCTAAAACGGCACCATGCTTCTCGAAACGTTAAAACGTCACTGGTGGGTTCCAGTCTTACGCGGTGTCGCAGCAATCGTCTTCGGAATAATCGCGTTTACACATCCCGTTATGGCGATCGCTACGCTCGTGCTGTTTTTTGGAGCGTGGATGCTGGTTGACGGCATCTTTCGCGTCATCGGCGCGTTCACGCATCGTGCTTCGGATAAGGAATGGGGATTTGATCTAATCATCGGAATTGTGGGGATTATCATCGGCTTCCTCACATTTCATGCGCCCGGGATAACGGTTGTGGCGCTGGTTATCTATATCGCTGCCTGGGTGCTTATGATCGGCGCGACCGAGATAGCGGTGGCAATCAAGTTGCGACGGCAGATCAAAGGCGAATGGTTCCTCATCCTTATGGGCCTGTTATCAATCGCCTTTGCCGTTCTGCTCTTGTGGAATCCGCTCTTAGGCGCCGCCACATTGATCTGGATTGTGGCGTGGTACGCGCTCGTCTTCGGAGTTTTAGGGATTATTTTGGGGTTCCGCTTGCGCAGCTTACAAACATTGCCTGTACGTTAGTCAGCAACAAACTCCGTTCTTCCTCTCGCTGTCGGTCGGCATTCAATGCCGATTGCAAGAGAACAAGTAGGCCGGTCAAGGGCCTGCAGATGGGCTTCCAGGTCTCTCGGGTCGCGCGCCTGGCTCTTTCGTGCTCCTTACCTGTCAGAATTCCTGCGAGGAAATGCTTTTTTTCGCGACGAAATGCGTTGGTAGCGGTTTTGTTGAAAAAAATGCGGCTTCGCGTGATGGATCCGGCGAATACTCTACGGCTCTGGAATATGAACCGTCTCATCTTGTGCGTCGGATTCTTCTAAACACCCCAACATGAACAAAGCTGCCCCGGGTACAAAGGCACGGCCTCGGAATCTTTCGCAGACTAACGGAAGCGAACTCGATACCAGGCAATTGCTTGCCGCATTAATGGCGTTCAAACGCGGGGATTTTTCGGCGCGGCTCCCGGAGGATTGGACAGGCGTCGCTGGCAAGATCGCGGACACGTTCAATACGGTGATCGAAGCCAACGAGCGCATGAACCGAGAATTAGAACGCGTTGTGCATTTGGTCGGAAGGGAAGGCCGAATCACAGAGCGGGCATCGATGAACAATGTGTCCGAGTCGTGGGCCGACGCCATCGAATGCATCAATATTTTGATCGAGGATCTCCTCCGTCCCACGAGCGAAATGGCTCGCGTGATCGGCGCAGTGGCAAAAGGCGATTTATCACAAACGATGGCCTCTAAGATCGACGGACAATCGCTCAAAGGGGAGTTCCTACGCACGGCAAAGATTGTAAATACAATGGTCGATCAGCTCGGCGCATTCGCGTCGGAGGTCACGCGCGTGGCGCGCGAAGTGGGCACAGAAGGAAAGCTTGGCGGCCAGGCAAAAGTCAAAGGTGTTGCCGGTACTTGGAAGGATTTAACCGAAAACGTCAATTTGATGGCCGGCAATCTCACGGCTCAGGTCCGCAATATCGCCACGGTCACGACGGCAGTGGCGACCGGCAACTTGACCAAGAAAATCACGGTCGATGTGAAAGGCGAGTTTCTTGAACTGAAAGACACGGTCAACGTGATGGTGGATCAGCTTCGGTCGTTTGCCTCCGAGGTAACGCGCGTGGCGCGCGAAGTAGGTTCCGAGGGAATTCTAGGCGGACAAGCTCGCGTTCAGGGGGTGTCGGGTACCTGGAAGGATCTGACCGATTCAGTTAATTTCATGGCGCGCAATCTGACTGGACAGGTGCGCAATATCGCCGATGTCACGACTGCTGTCGCGAGGGGCGACCTGTCGAAGAAAATTACGGTCGATGTGAAGGGTGAAATCCTCGAGCTGAAAGACACGATCAATACGATGGTTGATCAGCTCAGTTCTTTTGCGTCGGAAGTGACACGCGTGGCGCGTGAGGTAGGCACCGAAGGAAAATTGGGTGGACAAGCCGACGTCAAGGGCGTGGCAGGCACATGGAAAGATCTTACCGACAGCGTTAACTTCATGGCCGGCAACCTAACCGGTCAGGTCAGAAACATTGCTGAGGTGACCACCGCCGTCGCGAATGGCGATCTTTCAAAGAAAATCACAGTCGATGTAAAAGGTGAGATTTCAGAGCTGAAAAACACCATTAACACGATGGTCGACCAGCTCAGTTCGTTCGCGGCAGAGGTGACGCGCGTGGCTCGTGAAGTCGGCACGGAAGGCAGACTTGGCGGCCAGGCAGACGTGCGGGGCGTGGCCGGGACTTGGAAAGACCTAACCGATTCGGTGAACTCAATGGCATCCAATCTCACAGGCCAAGTTCGCAACATTGCCGACGTCACCACCGCCGTGGCCAAGGGGGATTTGTCCAAGAAGATCACCGTAGACGTACGCGGCGAAATTCTTCAGCTCAAGGACACAATCAACACCATGGTGGATCAACTTCGCTCTTTCGCTGCGGAAGTGACGCGCGTGGCTCGCGAGGTTGGCACAGAAGGAAAACTGGGCGGCCAGGCGCAGGTGCCCGGGGTCGCCGGCACGTGGAAAGATCTGACCGATTCGGTGAACTCGATGGCATCCAATCTCACCGGACAAGTCCGGAACATTGCCGACGTGACTACAGCCGTGGCCAGCGGCGATCTGTCCAAAAAGATCACCGTTGACGTCCAAGGCGAGATTCTCGGGTTAAAGAACACCATTAACACGATGGTGGACCAGCTTTCATCATTCGCAGCTGAAGTGACGCGCGTGGCCCGCGAAGTTGGCACGGAGGGGAAACTTGGCGGCCAGGCCGATGTGCGCGGAGTGGCCGGCACATGGAAGGACTTGACCGACTCTGTGAATTCAATGGCGTCGAATCTTACCGCGCAGGTCCGCAACATTGCTGGAGTGACCACGGCAGTCGCGATGGGCGACTTGTCCAAGAAAATCACCGTCGACGTTAAAGGCGAGATTCTGGAACTGAAAGACACGATCAACACGATGGTTGGGCAGCTTCGCTCGTTCGGGTCAGAGGTTACTCGTGTTGCCCGGGAAGTCGGCTCCGAAGGTAAACTGGGCGGTCAAGCTGATGTGCGCGGACTGGCAGGCGTATGGAAGGACCTTGGCGACAACGTCAACTTCATGGCCTCTAACCTCACGACCCAGGTGCGCAACATTGCCGCCGTCACCACTGCTGTCGCTACTGGCGATCTGACCAGGAAAATCACGGTCGATGTTCAGGGCGAAATCCTGGAGTTGAAGAACACAGTGAACACTATGGTCGACCAATTATCGTCGTTTGCCGATGAAGTCACGCGTGTCGCGCGCGAGGTGGGCATGGAAGGCAAGCTCGGTGGTCAGGCCGTCGTAAAAGGCGTCTCGGGAACTTGGAAAGATCTGACCGACAACGTCAATTTTATGGCGTCCAACCTCACCGATCAGGTGCGCGGCATCGCGAAGGTCGTGACGGCAGTCGCAAACGGCGATTTGAAACGCAAGCTTTTCCTGGAAGCAAAGGGCGAAATCGCCGAACTAGCCGAGACGATCAACAACATGATCGATACGCTCGCCACGTTTGCCGATCAGGTTACGACGGTGGCACGCGAAGTGGGAGTGGAAGGAAAACTGGGCGGACAGGCGAACGTGCCTGGCGCCGCAGGCACATGGCGGGATTTGACCGATAATGCCAACCGACTGGCAGCAAATCTGACCACGCAGCTTCGTGCTATCGCAGATGTGGCAACGGCTGTCACCAAGGGCGATCTCACTCGTTCAATTCAGGTAGAAGCACAAGGTGAGGTCGCGTTCGTCAAAGACAACATCAACGAAATGATCCGCAATCTAAGGGACACTACATTGCGGAACGAGGAACAAGACTGGCTTAAGACTAACCTCACGAAATTCACTCGAATGCTCCAGGGACAGCGCGACTTCCTAACGGTGGGCAAACTGATTCTATCCGAACTCGCCCCGCTGGTTTCAGCGCAGCAAGGCGCTTTTTACATGATCGACGATTCTAACGGAGAGTCGGAGCTTAAACTTCTGGCGAGCTACGCTTCACAGGAAGGCAATGGCGCAAAGAACCGCTTCAAATTGGGTGAGAGTCTCGTGGGCCAGGCGGCCTTGGAAAAACGGCGTATTCTTCTGACTGATGTGCCAAATAACTACGCGAAAGTGAGTTCCGGCCTGGGCGAATTTCATCCGAGAAGCATCGTGGTCCTGCCCATTCTCTTTGAGGGCCAGGTAAAAGCGGTCATGGAACTTTCGACCGTCGACCGATTCGGTCCAACCGACGAGGCGTTCCTGGATCAATTAACCGAGAGCATCGGCATTGTGCTCAATACGATCGAAGCCAGCACGCAAACAGAAAACCTGCTCAAACAATCGCAATCACTCGCGGCGGAGTTGCAGAAAATAAACCTCGAGCTGGAGGAAAAGGCGCGATCGAATCTGGCCAAAGATCAATTTCTGGCCATGCTCAGCCATGAATTACGCACTCCTCTAACTCCTGTGCTCGCCTCTGCTCTTGCACTGGAGAGCGAGCCGGAGCTGCCGAAGGAAATTCATGAATCGCTGCAGATGATTCGCCGCAACGTGGAATTGGAGGCACGGCTAATCGATGACTTACTTGATCTAACGCGCATCGATCAAGGCAAGGTGCAGCTGAATTTTGAAGTCGTCGATGCGCACACGTTGCTGCAAAATGCCCTGGACATCTGTCGGGCGGAAATTGATCGCAAGCATTTGGTGCCTTCTCTTAACCTCGGCGCGAAAAGAATGCACATGCGCGCAGACCCCGCCCGACTACAGCAGATCTTTTGGAACCTGATAAATAACGCGGTGAAGTTTACACCTGCGAACGGGCAAATTACGATTACCACCAACAATAATTCCAACGGACAACTGCGTGTCGAAATCGCCGATACCGGTCTCGGGATTGAACCGCAAACACTGCCAAAAATTTTCGATGCGTTCGAACAGGGCGGCCGGACTCAACTGGGAGGTCTGGGTCTCGGACTTGCCATCAGCAAAACTCTTGTAGAAGCGCACAAGGGAGCAATCACCGCGCAAAGCGCCGGCCGAAACAAGGGCTCAATCTTCACGCTTGTTTTCCCAACTTGCGAAAAAACAGATGCTCACGTAGCTCCGGCTGTTTCACCCAGGTTACTCGAACGCCAGACGATGCGTATCCTGCTGGTCGAAGATCACGAAGATACAAACCGCTCCCTTACGAAATTGCTTCGGCGGCGCGGCTATCACGTGCAGTCAGCACTCAATCTCCAGTCCGCGCTCGACCTCAGTCAGAAAGAGAAGTTCGATGTACTGATCAGCGACCTGGCTTTGCCGGATGGCAGTGGAATAGATCTGATGCAGAAACTCCATTCCAACCAGCCGCCTCTGGCAATTGCTCTTACCGGCTTCGGAATGGAAGATGATATCCGTAGAAGCCACGAGGTCGGATTCAGGCATCACTTGGTAAAGCCGATTGACCTAAACAAGCTCGATTCCCTGATTCAAGAAAGCGCAGCGACGCTACCGGACGTGTAACGCCGATTATCAGCGCGCATCGAATCCGGTTGCCATCGTCATTCTGCCGAAAGTTAATAATCGCCCGTTTCACGGTGCGGCGTGGCAAAAGCGATGACGAGCACAGGCCAGAAAACGCTGGGCCCGCCAGGATTCGAACCTGGGACCAAGGGATTATGAGTCCCCTGCTCTAACCGCTGAGCTACAGGCCCGGACTGATAGTGAATTGAAGCATAGCACACCGCCGTGACTAACGCTGAAGGCTGAAAGGCCAGCCAAAATTTCGGATTGCGGATTGTGGATTGCGGATTTGGGATGGAGCGGTGATCCGCGGAATCCTAAATGTATTCCAAATCGCGCTTCTCAGCGGACTAATCCTTGCAACACACTGCACGAATTATCGTGACGTCTTTATCGCCGGAAACGTTTACTTCGTTGATGCGGATTGTTACGCGCGGATGACGCGTGTGCAGATGGTCAGCGCAGAGCCGGGACTGATCGTGCGACATCATGCTTTTGAGAATTTTCCGCAGGGAACAACCCCACACACAACTTCGCCGCTCGATTATCTGATCCTCGGACTGTCGCTGCTGTTAAAGCCATTTACGGCACACGCACTCGATCTGGCAGGAGCATTTATCTCCCCGTTGTTTGCGCTATTTGGAGGTTGGTTTCTCTGGTGGTGGTCACAAAAAATGAAATTCCAGTATCGCTGGGTGATGCTGGTTTTTTACGCGATCAGCCCCATTCTCGTTCACGGCACGGAGCTTGGCAGGCCCGATCATCAATCCTTATCGATGCTACTCGTCACAATCGCGATTTGTGCGGAGTGGAGTTCGAGAACAAAAGCAGCCGGCACCGCGGGCGCCACAGATCACAATGGATGGGGCATCGTAAGTGCAGTGGCATGGGGACTGGCGATTTGGAATTCGGCTTATGAGCCGCTCGTTTTGTTCCTGCTTTTCATAGTCGTGAGCGCACTTGAAGACCGACAGCTGCTCCTGGCGAACGCTCGTCGTGCCGGTTGGTTCTGCTTTGTTTTCATAATTGTGATCGCGCTTTTGATTGAACAGCGAATCCCGTCGTTATCCATTTTGCATTCGGACGCGATTTTCAAAAACTGGGCGCGCACTATCGGCGAGCTCGCGCACATATCGCCGGCAAATCAAATCTGGTTGCGTTGGTGCGGATATTTTTTTCTTATCACGCCATTTTTGGTCTGGAGGAACCTGAACAGAAACAGCAGAAGAGCCGATGGGGCGACGCCGTGGTTTGTGCCTGCGCTTCTTGTTGCGACTTACGGTCTAACGATTTGGCAGGCGCGCTGGGGATATTTTTTTGTATTAATCTTCGTACTTGCGCTGCCTGTTTTGCTCGAGCTAATCAAATCCCGCGCGGCAGTGTGGATCGCATTTGTGTTGTCGCTCTACCCGATCTTGCACGATTGGGATGAAAGGCTTTGGCCGAATGAAGCACAATTAATCAGGCGTGCTGAACAGCGGAATGAATCCGTGCAGATTCGCGATCTCGCGCTCAGTTTACAGTCGTCGCAGACACGTCCGTTTGTTGCGCCGTGGTGGCTTTCGCCTTCCATCGCCTATTGGTCCGGGCAACCTGGAGTCGCGGGAAGTTCGCATGAAAGTCTGAGCGGTACCGAAGAAAGCTCGCGATTTTTTCTTTGCGAGGATTTGCAAAAAGCGCGCGAAATTCTCAAGCAACGCAAGGCA
>Ga0310810_10008404_pt1 | contig 11885 bp, 8 predicted proteins | sample NCmetagenome_FD_207641 | JGI IMG/M metagenome (GOLD analysis project Ga0310810, IMG submission 207641) | Soil microbial communities from experimental microcosm in Duke University, North Carolina, United States - NC | ecosystem: Engineered > Artificial ecosystem > Soil microcosm > Unclassified ...
GTCCACGTCCTCTTCCGAAAAACGTCCCGGCTCGCGCGCGAGAAAGAACAGCGAGCCGAAGACGGAGCTGCCGAGCGGAATCGCCACACGCAGCGCGGAGCGCGCGCCGACCATGCGAAGCAGCCGACCTCGGATCGTTTCCGCGGCAACCTCGCTGTTGACGTCGTGGATGATGTACGCCTTGCGATCCAGCAAAGTGCGCTCGACCGGTGTGAGCAGCGTCGGTCCCCAGAACGACTGGTCGGGAATCTCGGCGCCCGCCATCGCGTAAACCTGGAAGGACAGGCCGTCCTCGGCCCACGCTGTGAGCGCGAGGATGTCGTGCGGCAGCGCGGCGCGAACCGTGTCGGAAAGTTGCGGAAAAATCTGACGGATGTCGAGTGTTTCGGCGACCGTCTGCAGCAGGCGCACGAGCGCATCGATGCGTTCCCGTCGCCGGAGCTCGGTCGTGCGAACCGTATCGTGATAGAGCGCCAGCGTGATCAGGTCGCCCACGGCTTCGAGCAACGCCTGGTGCTCTTCGGTGAAGGCATCAGGCGCGCTCGATGTGAGCCACACCGCACCCTTGACGCGCGTCCCCTGTCTGATGGTGCAGATCAAGCGCGACCGCTCCACCCCGTCCGCCGCATCCTCCGCCGCTGAGGGTGCGTCGCCGATCAGATAACCGGTGATGTCGATCTCGCCCGAGGCGCTGATGACGTATAGCGTCACCGCATCAGCGCGATCGAGGCGCAACACACGCAGACGCTCGAACGGAATCGCCTCGCGCAGCAGGACCGCGACGCGCGAGAGCGTCACGTCGAGCGCAGACGCGTCCGTGACCAGGCGCGCCAGGGTGGCGAGCAGCGAGTGGGCGTGGATCATCGGCAAATCCCAAAATCCAAATCCCAAATCCCAAATCCCAATCGCCATTTGGGGCTTGGGGCTCGGGATGTGGGATTTGCGTGCTCAGTATAATGCCTCGCCCTCGCATGTCCGTTCTCGCGCCCGGCGTTGCCTGGGTTGACCTTCAATTCCGCGGCAGTCCACACGTCATCGCAACGGCAGTCCTCAGCGGCGTCGGCGGTGCGGCGCTCGTCGATCCCGGTCCCGCGTCATGTCTCGATTCGCTCGAGCTCGGCTTGAACGGGATGGGAATTCGTTTCGAGGACGTCACACACATACTGCTGACGCACGTCCATCTGGATCACGGCGGCAGTACTGGCACTCTCTTACGACGCTACCCACGGCTGAAGGTATTCGTGCACGAGCGCGGCGCGCCGCATTTGGTCGATCCCACCAGGCTCGTGCGAAGCGCGACGCGCCTTTGGGGTGATCAGATGGACGCGTTATGGGGTGAGGTTGCGCCGGTGCCAGCGTCGAACATTGTGACGCTGGCTTCTTCGAAGATGGCACATCGTATCGAGGCCGCTGGGCGCACATTGGACGTCCGCTACACGCCGGGGCATGCCTCGCATCACATCAGCTTCCTCGATCGATTCAGCGGTGTGGCATTGGTGGGCGACGTCGCGGGCGTCCGAGTGACCGGCAGCTACGTCAGGCCTCCGACACCACCGCCGGATATCGACGTCGAGCTCTGGATCGAGAGTGCGGCTCATGTCGACGCATGGGATCCGGACATGCTGTTTCTTACGCACTTCGGACCGTCCGGCCCCGTCAGGCCGCACATGCACTCGTTTGTCGAAAACCTGCAGGTCGCCGCCGATTGGGTGCGTCGATCGCTGAACGAATCGGGCAGCGACGAGGAGAAGGCACGGCGCTATGCGGAATTCGTCGACGGCGAATTGCAGCGGCATCTGAGCGACACGGAGATTCTCCCGCACCGGGTCGGGGCGCCGTTCGAAGTCTCGTGGCTGGGGCTCGCGCGCTACTGGCGAACCAAGAAGGGGCTGTAAAGGAAAGTGGAGGGGGGGCCTGCTGGACCCGCCCGATCTAATTAGCGACGACCGACATGGTTGGCGACGCGGAACGCGCCGGCTCAACGAGCAGCCGCAGTGCGTACCCATGCGGTGTTCCGGTGGCAGCGCGGTAGGCGCCGACACGATAGACGGCCGACAGGACCTTGCCGTTGCGCAGCGACGGAGGCAGCGCGTCGCATTCGCGCGCTCCGCGCTCGATCTGAAAGTGGACGAGCCGATACAGAGGGATCGACGCCGGCACCTGGCACTCGACAAATGCATCGAGATCGCTAACGTCGCAGGTCATCACCGACACGAAACGCAGCGTTCCAGACGAATCGCGCCACGTGAGACGGCCGGGCACGCGCACCTTTCGGCGCGCACCGATGCGCGGCTTGTTGGCAGTCGATGGCTTCAGCGATGCAGCGGCTGTGCGAATCACCTCGGTCCCCCTGGTTGTGAATGGATTTCACTCCGGTGCATATCAATGCGCAGGCCCGTGTCGCTCGTGTCAGCTCCTCGTCCTGCACACGATGGAAATGCCTGAAAACATTGACTCAACATCCATTCACACAGTTGCCTTAGTGTGCAGGCGTGGATAGCCGCTATCCACGAACCTGTATACCTGGTTACTAGGTATCCGCTGGTGCGTCATCAAGTCCTAAACGGCGCATCTTGAGATAGAGGCCGCGTCGGGTAAGTCCCAGAACTCGCGCAGTCTCCGAGATGTTGCCGCTGGTCTTCTTCAGGGCACTGCCGATCAGCTCGCGCTCAATGTCTTCAACGGCCGACGCAAGGTTGCGAACAGAAGCCGCCCGCACCGCCTTCCGCGTCGCCGGGATGGCGCTCGTCGACGGCACCGCCGTCAGGTCCGGCGACAGGTGTTCGGGTTCAATCGTGCCCCCGGGACGGCTCATGGCGACCGCGCGCTGCACCTCGTTGCGAAGCTGGCGAACGTTGCCAGGCCACCAGTAGCGGTCGAACAAATCGAGCGTCCCCGAACTCAAGTGCACGTCCGGCTTGCCAAGGCGCTCGCGCGCTTCCCGCAGGAAAAACGTGCTCAGGTGCGGAACCTCTTCGCGCCGGTCGCGGAGCGGCGGAACAAGAATCCGGATGACATTCAGGCGGTGATACAGGTCCTCGCGGAACTTTCCCTCTTGGACGCGCTGCTCGAGGTCGGCGTTGGTCGCTGCGAGCACCCGCACGTCCACGGCCTGCGGACGCGTTTCACCGACCGGCATCACCTCGCCCTGCTCGAGAAACCGCAGCAGTTTCGGCTGGATATCGAGCGGCAGGTCTCCGATCTCGTCGAGGAAGAGCGTTCCACCCGCTGCCGTCCGAATGAGCCCCTGCTGGTCCGTGATCGCGCCAGTAAAGCTGCCTCGGCGATGGCCGAACAGCTGACTGTCGGCGAGGTCGCGCTGCGTCGTCGTGCAGTTGTAGGGGAGGAACATCGCGGAGCTTCGTGGCGAGCCGACATGGATCGCGCGAGCGACGAGGTCTTTTCCGGTTCCGCTTTCGCCCGTTATCAGCACGGTAAGGTCGTGTCCTTGTAAGCGCTGGATCTGATCGGCCACCCGGCTCATGGCAGCGCTCGCGCAGATGAAGCCGGGCAGCAGCGGCTCGAGCGAGCGCGCGCCGTCCTGCTCGACGCGATAACCGGGCCGGTCTCTCGCACCGCAGAGGTCGAATCCCTGTTTGGCGACCGCGGTGAACATCCGGAAGCGGCGCGCCGCGGAATCGGTCAACCGCCCCGCCGCCACGACCGTGCAGAACCGCGGACCCTCGTGGCTGCGACCAAGAGCCTCAGTCAAAAGAAGCCCTTCACCGTACGCGCTATTTCCCTGCGCGGCGGCTCGCGCGAGTGCGCGCGCGACGCCGGGATCGCAGCCCGCAGTAGCGACGACGCGTACTTCGCCGCCAGACGGGACGACGAAGATGACCGCGGCATCGGCTTGTGTCGCTTCGACGAGCGACGTTGCCGTTTCGCGCGCGAGGAGATCCGACAGGACGGACGCATCAACGAGGCGCCTGATCACCGAATCATCAGCATCGACCGCTGATGCAGCCGGTTGCCCCGCGGCAGCAGCGGCGATCAGGGTGCGCAGCCGCGCCACTTCTTCGAGGTCGCGTTCGGCGCCAAGCGCGTGAAACGTCGTTGCTGCCTGTTCGAGATGAGGTTGCGCGGCACCTGCGTGCGTCGCCGACGTGAGCCTCGCGAGCGCCAGCTGACTGAGAGCTGCCTGATACCGCTCGCCAATCAGCTCAAAGACGTTCACGCTTTGGGCGAAATCGTGGTACGCATCCGACGATCGCCCTGAGCGTTCGTGAACCGTACCCCGAATACGCAGAAACTCGCCCCAGTTTGCCGGAGCGGTTCGCGGGTCGAGGCGCGCTTCGCACGAGTGGATGCGCGGTTCCGCGTCCGCGATGCGGTTGGAAGCGACCAGCGCCTCGCATGCCGCAAGGTCCGCCTGAATGGCCTCGCCCGGCGGCACGCCGGGGGTGCGTGCGAGGTCGTCGGCCATCACGAGCGCCTCGTCGAATTTCCCTTGGCGGATCGCGAGCTTGACGCCCAGCACTTTGAGCGACCATTCGTACCACCGCATCGTCTGCGTGCCGTAGGCGCCGTATGCCTCGCTGGCGTGACGAAGGTATTCACCGGCACGCTCGTAGGAGCCGCGCATCAGATGAATCTGCGCGAGCGTGTCGAAGACGGCGCCCGTCGTCTCGTGAAACTGGACCGGGCTGCGGACTTCGAGCGTGCGCGTGAGAATCCGCTCCGCGCGTTCCAGATCGCCGAGTTGCACGAAGATCTGTCCCAGGGTTGCGAGTGCGACGGCCAGGCCGTGGCCCGAGCCGAGCGTCTCGTGCAGCGCCACGCTGCGCTCGGCAAGCGCAAGCGCCTGTTCGTGCTGGTGGCGCATCAACGCGACGTTCGCCTGGTTGTGGACGATGCCCGCGAGCACGTCATCGGCCTGAATGGTCATCGCGAGGCGCTCACCCTGACGCAGCGCCGTGGCGGCTTCTTCGCTGCGCCCGGCCTGAGCGAGCAGAACCGCTGACAGCGAATGCACGAGGGCGAGGTGCCGCCGATCGCCTGCTGCGTGCAGCGCGGAGGCAGCTTCGGTCAGATGCTCGCGAACGATTCCCGAGTCGCCGACCTGCTTGTAACAGAGCGCAAGCTCGTAATGCGCAAGACCGATCGCGCGCGAATCGTGCGCCAGCTCGGCATGCTTCAACGCGCGCGTGTGAAGGGCGATTGCACGCGACTGCTCACCGCGGGCGTAGGTGATGCGTCCATGCAGCCGCCACAAGGCAGAGAGCAACGCATCACTGATTGGTTCGCGCAGCGTGTCGGGTGGACGGCCCAGGGTTGTTGCAGCCTGCGCCAGGTCGTCCTGGAGCAGCCATGCTTCGGCGAGCGCTGCACGAACGGTGATTTCGTCCTCCCGCGTCAGGGAGCCGGGGCGCAGCATCGGCGCGAGGAGCTGGACCGCATCGGCGCCGCGCCCGCGTTCGAGCGTTGCCTGAGTCCGCGCGAGGACGCCGTGAACGGCGACCGTTGCCACGGGCAGGAGTATACAAAGTATGCAGCCCGGCAGCTTTGTAATTTTCGGGATGGTTACTGTGAAATTCCGAGCAAATTCGCCAATCGGCCGATCGAATCGATGCTTCGATCCGGAAGGTGAACGTGCACGGCGCGACGATTTGCACGGTCCAGGGACTGAAAGTCGCCAAGCGCCTGGGCCATTTCGAGGACTCCGAATGAGTAGGGCGCGTCCGGCACTGGCAAATCGTTTTCTGCTGGCGCAGTGACGATCAGGAATACGCCTGTGTTGGCTCCGCCCTTGTGCAGTTGGCCGGTCGAGTGCAAATACCTCGGCCCATAGCCGAGCATCGTTGCGCAATGGTGCTTCAACGCGATCGCATTCCTGATCCGAATCAACACTGAAGCAAATCGTTCATCGTCGGGCGGCAGGTAGGCGAGCAGCGCGAAATAGTCGCCCGGTTTCAGCACGGCGATGAACGCTTCGAGTCCCTTTGCAGCACCGGCCTTGCGCACCGCGGTACTGAATGTGATGTCCACGCCGTCCGTACGCAGGTCTGGAGGAGGGACTGGGAGTTGGCCGCGTGTCGCGTAGGCGTCGAGCAGCGCGTTGGTCGCGTCCTTCGCCTGCTGCACGTTGGGCTCGTCAAACGGATTGATCTCGAGGATTCGGCCGGCCGTCGCCGTGGCAATCTCCCACCGGAAGAACTCGGCGCCAAGCCCCTCGATCCCAGGCATGTCGATTGTCATCGTAGGAACGCGTGCCGACTTGAGGGTCCGCACGATGTCGTCGTCGGCGCCGACTCCGTCGAGTCTCACGATGACAACCACGCGATCGTCCGCAGCCGCGACCTGCGGGGTCTCACCCGCAATCGGCACAATCCCTCTACCGTTCTTGCCGGTGCTCTCGGCGACCAGCTGCTCAATCCAGAGGGCGAGCGGTTCGAGGCGTGGCGGGAGCAGTAACGTCAGCTTGTCACGTCCTTCGCGCGCGGCTGCGCCCATGAGCGCGCCCAATGCCAGGCCCGGGTTGGTCTGCGCATCATTCGCGCGGCACGCTTCCGCCATGCGACGCGCGTTCTCCAGCAGCGTGTCCACCGGCGCGCCGATCAGCGCTGCGGGTACGAGACCGAACAGCGTCAGCGCGGAATATCGGCCGCCTATGTCCGACGGATTCACGAACACGTCGAAGAAGCCGTCGTTCAGCGCGCGCTTGTGAAGCGGGGTCTGGTCGTCGGTGATCGCGACGAAGCGCGACGCCCAGTCCTTCACACCTGCGGCTTCGACGCGCCGCCGCGCGGCCGCCGCCATCGAATTCGGTTCGATAGTGGTGCCGGACTTGCTCGCGATGACGAACAGAGAAGTGTCTGCGCGGGTCAGCGCCGTGCGGACGGCGACAGGATCGGTCGAATCGAGCATGCTGAATCGCGGCAGCTCGGAATCTCGTCCAAAGAGGCGATGAAAAACCTCGGGTGCGAGGCTGGATCCCCCCATGCCGAACAGTGCGACGTCGGTGAATCGCTGCGCACGAACGCGCCGGACGAACGCCTGCAGGCGTGGCAGCTGCGATATGCCGAACTGCGGCGCGTCGAGCCACCCGAGGCGGTTTGCGATCGCCTGCCGGACGCCGTATTCACTGCTCCAGAGGTCGGTGTGCCGCGCCCATAACTTCTCTGCGAAACGGTCGCGATTGAGTTGTGAAAAAACGGTGTCGAGCGCGGGTGCCACCACGCCTGATTCAATGGAGAAGTCGGTCACGCGATACGATACCTATAGCACACGCAACATGTTGCATTCGGTGCGGGTCCTGATCACGTGCGCAGCGGTGGCGGTCGCTGCCTGCTCGTCGAACGAGCCGGCTCGGGCGCGCGAATCCACGCCAGCTCCGCCGTCTGAAGTGCAGGTGCGCGCTGCAGCCGCCGCGCCGGCATCCGCTCGTCCACGGATTGTTTTCCTTGGCGACAGTCTCACTGCCGGCTATGGATTGGAGGTCGAACAATCCGTTCCGTCGCTCGTCCAAAAGCATCTGGCGGCAGAGGGCTACAAGTACGAGGTGATCAACGCCGGTGTTTCAGGCGACACGTCGGCTGGTGGTCTGCGTCGACTCGAGTGGTCTCTGGACGGGGAGGTGCGGATCCTCGTCGTCGAGCTGGGCGCCAACGACGGTTTACGCGGATTGCCGGTCGCGGAGATGAAGCAAAATCTGAAGACGATCGTTCAGACTGCCAAGAAACGGGGCATCGACGTGCTGCTGACGGGAATGGAGGCGCCGCCGAACTATGGCGCGGCTTATACCTCGGAATTCCGCCGCGCGTTTGGAGACCTGGCGTCGGAAGAGCGCGTTGCCTTCATGCCGTTTTACCTGTACGAAGTCGCTGGCATACCAACGCTGAACATCGCAGATGGGATTCATCCCAATCCGGCGGGTGCCCGAATCGTCGAAGCCAACCTCTGGCGGTCGCTGAAGCCGCTCGTCGAGAAGCAGCCTCGATGATTCAGCTTCAGGGGGTTTCCAAAACGGTCATGAGCGGGGGACGGCCGCTGACCATCCTGCATCCGCTGGATCTCACGATCCGTTCCGGGCAGTTTCTTGCCGTGCTTGGCCCTTCAGGCAGCGGCAAGTCCACGCTGCTCGGCCTTGTCGCCGGTCTCGACGCGCCGACCAACGGCGAAATCATCATCGACGATGTGGATATCACCCGACTGGGAGAGGATGCGCTCGCCAAGCTGCGGGGCGAGAAGATTGGCTTTGTGTTCCAATTCTTCCATCTCGTCCCATCGTTGACCGCGTTCGAAAATATTCTGATCCCGATGGAAATAGCCGGCAGGCGCGACGCGTCAGTGCGTGCCAAGCGGCTCCTCGAAGAGGTCGGCCTTGCGGATCGCGGCCATCACTATCCATCGCAGTTGTCCGGCGGTGAACAGCAGCGGGTAGCGATCGCCCGTGCGCTCTCCAACGATCCGCCGATCATTCTTGCGGACGAGCCTACGGGTAACCTCGACTCGACAACCGGCAAGTTGATCATGGAATTGCTGCTCAACGTGCGGCGCACCCGACAGACGACGATGATGCTGGTCACACACGATCCGGATCTCGCATCACTCGCGGATTCCAGGCTCGTGCTGCGCGACGGCCGTCCGGTGGACCACGAATCCGAATCGCGAATCCCGAATCCCGAACCCCGGATAGAAGTCACCAGATGATGTTCATTCTGCGGATGGCCGGCCGGGAGATCCGCTCGTCGTGGCAGCGACTGTTGTTCTTCTTTGTCTGTATTGCTGTCGGCGTCGCCGCAATCATTGCGTTGCGGTCCGTCATTCAGAGCGTTCGCGCAGGGATGTCACAGCAGGCGCAGGCGCTCATCGCATCCGACATCCTGTTGACGAGCAACCGTGAGTTCACCCCGAAGGTGCTCGACACGGTCACGGCGGAGCAGCGGAGCGGCCGCGTCGCCGTCGTGTCGCGTTCCACCGAGATTCCGACCATGGTGCGGCCTGCCGATCCGTCGAAAGCGGTTGCCCGAATGGTTGAATTGCGCGCGGTCGAGCGAGAGTTTCCGTTGTATGGAACGCTCACGCTCGCCCGCGGCACCTACTCGCACGACCTACTGCTCGATCATGGCGCGATCGTCCGACCCGAATTGCTCGCGCAGCTCGACGTAAAGGTCGGCGATCAGATTCTCATCGGCAACGTGCCATTCCAGATTCGAGGCGTCATCGCATCGGAGCCGGGCCGCAGCCTTGGCGCCTTCAGTCTGGGGCCGCGTGTCATCATCGACCACGCCGCGCTGGCGGACACGGGCCTGCTTTCGTTCGGCAGCCGCGCGTCGCGTCAACTGCTGCTCAAAGTGCCTGGGCCAGAGGTCGAACCGCTCACCACGGTATTGCGCTCGACGTTCGCGAATGAGTTTGTCGGCGTTCGGTCGTATCGCCGCAGCGAAGACCAGATGGGTGAGAACCTGACCCGGGCTGAAAACTACCTGAGTCTCGTCGGTCTCGTTGTCTTGATTCTCGGCGGCATCGGCGTCTCGAGCGTGACGCGGGTGTTCGTTCAGCAGAAGCTGCGGAGCATCGCGATTCTGAAGTGCGTCGGCGCGACGTCACGCGAGATTCTCGCGGTCTACATGACGCAGGTGCTGCTGCTTGGTATCGCCGGTAGCCTGCTCGGCGTCGCAATTGCGGCAGCCGTGATCGCGGCAGTACCCGCGTTGATCGGTCATCTTCCAGCCCTCTTTCAGGTGGAGTACGGCCTGACTCCCGCTGCGGTCGCGCAGGGCCTCGCGGTCGGTCTGCTCGTATCGGTGCTGTTCTCGCTCGTGCCGCTGCTCGACGTGCGTCATGTGAAGCCGTCCCTTCTGCTCCGTCACGACATCCCGCCATTGGCGCGCATCGACTGGGTCAAATGGAGCGTCACGGCTGTTGTTGCCGCCGCGCTCGTCGCCGTCGCCGCATGGCAAGCCGGCTCGCTGCGGGTGGGGCTGATGCTGTCTGGCGGTTTCGTCGCAACGGCCGTCGTGCTGCACCTTGCGGGGCTGGCGCTCGTACGAGCGGTGCAGCCGCTCCGTTACTCGCCGTCGTTTGCGCTGCGTCAGGCGGTGCTGCATATCGCACGGCCGGGCAATCAGACGCGCGTCATTCTTCTGGCCGTCGGCCTCGGCACGTTTTTCATCCTCGGTGTTCGGACACTTCAGGCCAATCTGCTGCAGGATTTCTCGGTGCAGGTGGGCGACGATGCGCCTGACATGTTCCTGATCGACATTCAACCCGATCAGAAGGACAGTCTCGCCGCATTTCTCGACGAGCAGAACGGCAGCCAGCCGCCGCCGAACATCATTCCCGTGCTTCGCGCCCGGATCACCGCGGTTCGAGGCCGCGAGGTGAACCTCGAGACCTACGAGCAGGTGCGCGGCCGCGGATCGCTCTCACGCGAGTACACGATCACCTATCGGCCGCAGCTCAACGCCAACGAGGAGCTGCTCCAGGGGACGTGGTGGGAATCCTCGCCGTCGACCGGTGAGGCGGAAGTATCAATCGAAGAAAACCTCCAGGAACGTTTCCGCATCCAGATCGGAGACCAGATGCAGTTCGACGTGCTGGGGCGAACGATTCCCGCGCGCGTCACGAGCATCCGCAAGGTGAACTGGCGTGATTACCGCTCCGGCGGCTTCATGATCGTGTTCCGCCCCGGACCGTTTGACAACGCACCCCACGCCTACATTTCTTCAGTCAATGGCCCACGTGATCCTGCTGCTCGCGCCAGGATGCAGGCCGCGCTCGTGGCCCGATATCCCAACGTGTCGGTGATCGATCTCAGGGAAGTGCTCGACACGATCCAGGGCATCGTTGACGGCGTCACGTTGGGCGTGACCGTCGTCGGCGGGCTCGTCCTGTTCTCGGGAATGCTGATCCTGATCGGCGCGGTGTCGATGACGAAATTCCAACGCGTCTACGAGGCCGCCATCCTGAAGACGCTCGGCGCCAGCAGCCGGCTGGTTGCGACCATGTTGCTGCTCGAGTACGGCGTGCTGGGCGCGATCGCGGGCACCGTCGGCGCGCTCGGCGCGATTGTCCTCAGCTGGGCCGTGGCCCGCTACGCGCTGGACCTCACATGGCACGCCACTCCGGCGATTACCCTCATCGGGATTATGGCGACGGCCGCGTGTGTCGCGGCCATTGGTGTTCTCGCCAGCCTCGACGTCCTCCGCCACAAACCGCTGGCGACCCTGCGAGCAGAGTAAAAGCGCCTTACGTGCCACGTTAGGGATATTGGGGCGGACCGTCCGGTCCGCCGAAGCCCGTCCGGATACGCTAAAATCGTGATTTGTCCGAGCCAGCTTCGGTCCGTTCAGGGAGTAGTACTCATGGAAGTCGAACGATATCGCACGCAGTTACTCCAGAAGCGTGGCGAGCTGCTGGGCGGTCCCGCCGCCAAGCCGCTTCAGTGGACGATGGAGAACAACTCGGGTCGGCAGGGTGATATGGCCGACCAGGCCAGCGGCAACAACGAAGTACATATCCAGCTCAAACTGAAGCAGACAGACGCAAAGATCCTCCAGGCCATAGAAGAGGCCCTCCGACGTATCGACGAAGGCACGTTCGGCGTCTGCCGTGATTGTGGCGAGCTCATCGCGGACGCACGGCTCGACGCCATTCCCTGGACGCGCGTCTGCATCTCTTGCAAGGAAAAGCAGAAGGTCTGATGTCCGATCTCCAGAAGCTGCTGACCGAATTTGCTGCTGGCCGCGTGGCGCTCATCGAGCGTCACGAAGCAAGCGCGCGCACGGTCAGTAATTACGACTTCAACAATACGTATCAATACGTCATCAACCGCGAAGAGACGCATCTGTCGTGGCTGCAGAACGCGCTCGCTGAGTATGGCGCGGTGGTGCCGCCCGCCGGAGCGGACGCGCTGCCGGCGCCGCCGGCGCCGACAAGAA
>Ga0310810_10008406_pt1 | contig 11883 bp, 10 predicted proteins | sample NCmetagenome_FD_207641 | JGI IMG/M metagenome (GOLD analysis project Ga0310810, IMG submission 207641) | Soil microbial communities from experimental microcosm in Duke University, North Carolina, United States - NC | ecosystem: Engineered > Artificial ecosystem > Soil microcosm > Unclassified ...
CGGGCAAGTTGCCAATGTAGGCCGTAACATATTGGAAGACCACGCGATCATCCTCGTAAATTCGGATTGTCCTGGCTTGAAGACGGAAATCGGGTTTCGAGGAATCGTGCGTCGTGAAGACACCGTTGTGTACCAGATAGGCATTCTCCCCGATTGAGGTCACGTTCGCGCCCTTCAGAAGATACGGCTGTGACTCCGTGCGCCCACTTATGGCCCGGATCTTCTTTGTCTCAGTGTTGTAGACGCCGCTTTCGGCAACGTAAAGGCTCGTGTCACGATAGATTCGTACGTGACCTCTCAGCTCCACATCGTGCGTGGTAGAATTGTACTGTGCGTAATCGGCATAAATATCGGTGTTTCCGAGGTGAATCGCCACATCGCCGCGTGCCGTTGCCAACCCGTTTTCGTACGTCGTTTCCCCTGTGGAAGTGATTTCAATCGGGGCATTCTGTGGAGTTTTGATTTCTCCACGGATCAAACCGGCACTCGCAACAAGAGTGGCGACCAACAAAACCAGCATTCGCATGGCGGACGCCGAAGGTACTGCAGCAAAAGGGCCATGGAAAGCCAAAACCGCTCTGTGTCGAGACATAGTACCCGGGTCCAACCGCGGGGGGCCATTTTTAGACCCGGACGCAATTCGCCTTCTGCCTTGATTAACGCGCGAATCAACGGTTTTCTTCATCCCGGATGAGCAAGTCTATCGACCAAATCCTCGTCAATGCAAAGCAATGGGTGCTTTCGTGGCTGGCCGGCTCGCCCAACTGGGTGGTTCAGGTGGTGTCGAGTCTGGTCAATATTGGCGTGTTGCTCATTGTGTTTCTCACGCTTTTCGCGTTTATGTCGGTACTAGAACGAAAAATTCTGGCGCGAATGCAGAACCGCTACGGGCCGAACCGCGTTGGGCCATTTGGTCTTTTTCAGCCGATCGCCGATGGGGTCAAAATGTTGATAAAGGAAGATATCGTTCCGGCGCGGGCAGACAAGATTGTCCACTTCCTCGCGCCGGTTCTTATCGCGGCTGTGGCGATTCTCACCCTCGGCGTGATTCCATATGGCCGGAACATGACGCCGTTTACAATCGATGGAGGCATTCTTTTTTTCTTTGCCGTCGGATCGACTACGGAGCTCGCAGTGTTCATGGCTGGCTGGGGCAGCAATAACAAATTTTCCATGCTCGGTGCGATGCGCGCCATCGCGCAAATGATCAGCTACGAACTGCCACTCATTATCACTGTGCTCCCCGTGGTGATGGTGGTCGGCTCGCTTATGCCCGACCGGATTGTCGCTGCACAGGCTGATTACACATTTGGTTTGGTACCGCGCTGGTTTGTCTTTACGCCCTGGGGTGCCGCTGCGTTTATTCTGTTTTTTGTCTCAGGTCTCGTGGAATCAAATCGCACTCCGTTCGATGTTCCCGAAGGCGAATCGGAAATTGTCGCGGGTCACATGACCGAATATTCCGGGTTCAAGTACGCCACCTTTTTCATGGCGGAATATATCGGGATGTTCGCCATCAGTGGTCTCGGCATAACTTTATTCCTGGGTGGCTGGCATGCGCCTATGCACGCGCTTGAGTTTGTTCCGTCGTGGGTCTGGTTTTTCGTAAAGCTAAGCGTGCTGTTGTTCGTTTACATCTGGATCCGGGGAACGCTTCCACGCACGCGTGTCGATCAAATGATGAATTTCGCCTGGAAATTCATGTTGCCGATGGCATTCACCTGCATCGTCGCGGCTGCTGTCTGGCATTATGCCGGACGCGGCTTGCGGGGTTGGCTGTGGTCGCTGGTGGTGATCGCAGTTGTTTACACAGCGCTGTCGATGTTGCTCGACACACGAAGAAAATTTGCGCCGCGCGTCTATCGATTTGCTGAATGAACAGCCTCGCGTTTATCCTCATCGCCATAATCACGCTGGCCGCGGCGTTGGCGGCTGCCACGCTGCGAAGCCTCATGCACGCAGCGCTCAGCTTTGCAATAGCCTTAGTCGGAATCGCAGCGTTTTTCTTTTTGCTGGGCGCAGAATTTGTTGGCCTGGCGCTGGTATTCATTTACATCGGCGCGGTGGCGGTTTTGATCGTCTTCACAATTCTGCTGACGCGCCGCGACGATGGAAAAACTCGCGGATTCAATTGGGGCGGCGCGATTATTGCGGCCGCCGTGTTTGGCGGGTTGATCTGGTCGATTCTAAATACGCAATCGCTTGCCATCGTCGCGCCGCATATGCCGGGCCTCACAGTAAAACGAATTGGCGCAGCATTGATGACCGGTTACGTCTGGCCATTGCAATGCGTCGGCCTTCTGCTGACTGCCGCGCTTATCGGTGCGCTTATTCTCGTGCTGGAGGAAAAGCGATGAAAACGAAGTTCGTGGTCCGGGGAGCGCACGGTTACAAAGTGCTGGTTTCCGCATTTTGCCCCAACGGACTTCCTCAGCGCGTAGTCTGTTTGCAGTGTGAAGACGAAAGTTCGCGATCGCCTGGAGTCGATCGCCAGCACGCCGGAGGCGTGCGCTCCCCAGATCGGAGATCTACCGCATCATGATACCAATCCTCCAAGTCTTCCTCATCGTCTCCGCCGCGTTGTTTTCTATCGGTCTCCTGGCCGCATTGAGTCGGCGCCATGCCATTTTCATTCTCATCGGCATAGAAATGATGCTGGCCGCCGCGAACCTGAATTTTATCGCGTTCTGGCGTTTTAATCCGCAACCGAACCAACCCATCGGCGTGATGATCGCCCTTTTTGCCATCGCCATCGCCGCAGCCGAAGCCGCCGTGGGTCTTGCGTTGGTTATCGCCGTCTATCGCCACTACCGCACGACCAACGTCGATCAACTTGACCAGCTCAAAGGATGAATTCTGAAGTGGGGCTTGTAGCTATCGCATGAACTGGATCGTCGATCATCTTTGGATGATCCCGGCGGTGCCACTCGCGGCTTCGCTCGTGATCCTGAGTCTGTCGAATGCGCGCCGCAAAAGCGCAGCCGCCCTCGCCGTAATTGGCCAGGTACTTGCGCTCGCGATGTCGGTCCTGGCCTTCTCGGCAACGTTGCAAACACCGGGGTTCCGCGCCGTCCGGAATTTCACCTGGTTCACGTTCGGTGAGCAAACGTTGCGTATCGGATTTGTTGTCGATCCGCTCGCGGCAGCAATGCTCGTGATGGTTACGCTGGTGGGTCTTTGCATTTTTGTGTTCAGCGTCGGCTACATGGCCGAGGACAAGAATTTTACCCGCTTCTTTGCGTATCTATCGTTCTTCTCCGGCGCAATGCTCGGCCTCGTCATCGCTAACAGTTTACTGTTGCTATTCATTTTTTGGGAACTGGTCGGGCTCGCATCCTATTTACTCATCGGATTTTGGATCGAGAAACCAAGTGCAGCGGCTGCCGCAAAGAAGGCATTTATCACCACGCGCATTGGCGACATGGGATTTTTCCTGGGGATGCTGTGGCTCTACGGCCGCAGCGGAACACTTCTTTTTTACGATGGCGGAAATGGTTGTCTTGAAAACGCCGCCTTAGCCATGCTTGGCGCGAGCGCCACGTTTATTGCACTGCTTATCTTCTGCGGAGCGGCTGGCAAGTCGGGACAATTCCCGCTGCACGTCTGGCTGCCGGACGCGATGGAAGGTCCGACGCCAGTTAGCGCATTGATCCATGCGGCGACCATGGTTGCCGCTGGGGTGTTTCTCGTGGCCCGCGTGTATCCGCTCTTTTCTTTAGGCGCGATCAACGGTGTGACCTCCTCACTTACCGTTGTCGTGTGGATTGGCGTAACTACCGCGCTGATGGCCGCGCTCATCGCGATCGCGCAGGAAGACATCAAACGCATTCTCGCCTATTCGACGATCTCGCAGCTTGGTTTAATGATGGTTTCACTAGGCGTCGGTGGTGTTGCTGCTGGGATAATGCACCTCCTTGCGCATGGTTTTTTCAAAGCGTGCCTATTCCTCGGCGCAGGTTCTGTGATTCACGGATGTCACGGTGAACAGGACATTCGCAAAATGGGCGGTCTGCGAGGCCTCATGCCTGTGACATTTGTGACGTACGCCATCGGTATGATGGCGCTTAGCGGCGTTCCATTGTTTTTCTCCGGTGGCTGGACGAAGGAGGAAATTCTTCATGCCGCGGCGCACTGGCCGCGGTCGCACGCTCCGTATTACCTGATGCTTGTCGGAGTCGTTCTCACGGCGCTCTACATGACGCGCCAGATTATCTACGTCTTTTTTGGTAACCCGCGCGCTGCTGCCGCGCGCGCGCACGAGAGCCCCCGCGTGATGACGATGCCTCTGATCGTACTGGCGCTTTGCGCAATCTTCATCAGCGTCGTGCTTACGCCCGCATGGCCGTGGTTGCACGGATATCTGACCGGCGAGCCCGTTCGGTTCGAGATCGCGCGCCTAATTCAGCCGATGCTGTTTATTTCGCTCGCAGTTGTTGGTGCAGGGATCGGCGCTGGTATTTGGATCTATCGCAAGGCTGGGGTGCCAGGTCGAGATCGACCAGCGGAGATCGACCCGGTGGAATACGCGCAGCCGGGTCTGTTTCGATTCCTCGCGAGCAAAATGTGGATCGACGAATTTTATGCTCGCACCGTAATCACATTCAGTTGGATCGGCGCGCAGTTCTCCGACTGGATGGATCGCTATTTCTGGGATGGTCTAGTCCGCGCTTTGGGTGGTATCGGCCAGCTCTTCGGAACCTTTACAAGCAGCGTTGATGAACGCGGGATCAATGCCGGAGTCGATGAGACGACCGCCGGTACGCGCGGTCTGGGCCGCCTGATATCCGCAGCGCACTCGGGACAAATCCAAACGTACCTCGGCGCGGTCGCCATCGGAATGCTGGCGCTGCTCCTTCTCTACGCATGGTTGGCTTGATCACGACAATCATTTTTGTTCCGCTCGTCGGAGCGCTCGCAGTCTGGGTGTGGCCGGGGACGAATGGTCGGCCAATCGCCCTGCTGTTTAACGCCGTCTCCGCAGCATGCGCTTTAGCGCTGTGGCGGAATTTTGATGGCTCTGCACAGGGACTCCAGTTCGTCGAACGCCATGCGTGGATTCCCGCCGTTGGCGCTGAATATCTCGTTGGCATCGACGGCCTCAGTCTGCTGCTCGTATTGCTCACTTCGGTGATCATTCCGTTTGCGTTTCTGGCGCAACCGATTGCAGATCGAGCTCCCGCGTTCTACTCGACCATGCTGGTAATGCAGTCAGCTCTCTACGGAACGTTTACCGCGCAGAATTTCGTTCTCTGGTTCCTCTTTTACGAGATGAGCCTGATCCCAGCGTTTCTGCTGATCAAAGTGTGGGGCGGCGAAAACCGGGACCGCGCTGCGACCAAGTTTTTTCTCTACACATTCCTCGGCAGCGTTGCGATGTTGCTCTCGTTTCTTGGGATCTATTTTGCAAAAGGAACATTCGATTTTACCGCTCTGGCTGCTCTTGGGAAAAGCGGTCTGCTCTCAGGAAAAATCGCCTGGTTGGCATTTGGCGGAATTTTCATTGGTCTTGCGGTGAAAGTGCCGCTATTTCCGTTTCACACCTGGCTACCCGACGCGTATCAAACCGCGCCTACTGGCGTGTCGATGGTTTTGACGGGCGTGCTTTCGAAAATGGGGCTTTATGGCTTCGTACGTCTGTTGCTTCCGCTTTTTCCAAATGAGATGAAGATCGTCGGTCCGTGGCTTCTTGCATTGGCAGTCTGCTCCATTGTATTCGCTCCGCTGGCAGCATGGGCCCAACGGGATTTAAAACGCATGGTTGCGTATCTATCGATCAATCATCTTGGCTACTGCATGCTTGCTCTCTTCGCCGTAGCCGCCTCACCGGCCGTTGCCGCGAGGATCGACACACACGCCGCACTAAGCGGCGTGTTCATGCAAATTTTCAATCACGGAATCACTGCGGCCGCCCTCTTCTACTTCGTCGGTTTGCTCGAACAACGGCGCGGTCTGCGTGGCATCGACGATTTCGGAGGCCTGATGCAGCGAACGCCGCTCCTCTGTGGCTGGATGAGTGTAGCGATGTTTTCGTCGCTCGGTCTACCTGGACTAAACGGATTCATCGGCGAGTTTCTGATTTTTAAAGGCTCATTCGCGATCGCAACCGCGTTTACGGCCATTGCCGTCATCGGGCTTCTCGTCACGGCCATCGTTTTTATGCGAGCGATGCAATCCGTCTTTAGCGGACCGCTCGCAGAAAGTTGCAGCGCCTTCCCCGATCTTTTGCGACGTGAAAAACTTGTCGTCGTCCCTGTAACAATGCTCATGTTCGCGATCGGAATCGCGCCGCAATTCCTATTTAACATCTTCAACACAACCGTCGGCCAAATGGCGCGATGGTTTGCCTGAGACTCGTGAAATGAGCAAGGAAATCATCCTGGTTGGGCGCATCGCGCAAAGGATCTTTTATTTGCGCGGTCAACGGGTGATGCTGAGTCAAGACCTGGCCGCGCTCTACGGCGTAGCAGTCAAAGCCCTTAATCAAGCTGTAAAGCGCAATGCATCTCGATTCCCGTCGGATTTTGTATTTCAGCTTACTTCCGAAGAGTTCGAGAACTTGAAGTCACAAATTGTGACTTCAAGTTGGGGCGGATTGCGGCGAGCTCTTCCATACGCCTTTACCGAACAGGGCGTCGCAATGTTGTCCAGCGTGTTGAACAGCGACCGCGCGGTAAAGGTGAACATCGCCATCATGCGCGCGTTCGTGAAGCTTCGCGAGATGCTCGAGACGAATCGCAAGCTTGCCCGGAAATTTTCCGAACTCGAACAGCGCGTCGGCAAGCATGATGAGGAAATTGCCGCTATTCTCGAAGCAATTCGGCAGTTGATGGCTCCGCCGGAAAAGCCACGGCGGGAAATAGGATTCCATGTGCGCGAGCAGGCCCCGCGTTATCGGGCGCATAAACGCGCATGATAGCCTGGACGATTTACATCACGTTCGCCAGCGCAGTGCTGTTGCTTCTTTTGCCGCGCGCATTTGCGCGCTGGATTGCGCTATTTGCAGCGATCGCGGGATTGGCCCTGGGTTTCGTCGCACTGGTTCGCACGCCAATTGCCGATCTGGCGCACCTCACAACAATCGTGCGCGTGCCCTGGGTGCCCGCATTGGGCATGAATTACCAGTTGGCGATCGATGGCGTCAGCCTCACGATGGTCCTCGTCACCGGTATTTCCGCGGTAAGCACCGTGTTATTTTCGTGGGACGTCGAACATCGACAAAACGAGTTTTTCTTCTGGTTATTGCTGGTCGTGGCTGGCTGCTACGGAGTTTTCCTGAGCGCCGATTTGTTTCTATTCTTCGCGTTCTACGAGCTGGTGATCGTGCCGAAGTATTTTCTCATCGCCGTCTTCGGATCCGCCAACAAGGAATACGGCGCGATGAAGCTGACGCTCTATTCGTTTCTTGGCGGCATGCTCGTATTCATCGGGATCCTTACGGCGTACGTAACTGCCGGAACGCTGGATCTCAATCAGCTATCGCAATTCCAATTTTCACCACAACTTCAAGCGTGGGCGTTTCCGGTTTTGTTTCTCGGCTTCGCCGTGCTCGCCGGAATCTGGCCGCTGCATACGTGGGCGCCGACTGGCCACGTCGCGGCGCCTACAGCCGGCTCGATGCTTCTCGCCGGGATCGTGATGAAACTCGGTTCTTACGCAGGGCTCCGCGTAGCGATGAATCTTTTTCCACAGGGCTTCCAAATATGGAGCAAATGGATCGTCCTTCTGGCCGTCATTGGAATTGTTTATGCCGCGGCGGTGGCGCTCCGTCAACGTGATCTGAAATTCGTCATCGGTTATTCGAGTGTCAGTCACATGGGTTTCGTTTTGCTGGGTCTCGGCGCGGCAACGGCGCTGAGCGTCTCGGGAGCAGTATTGCAAATGTTTTCGCATGGTGTGATCGCAGCCCTCTTGTTCGCCGTCGCCGGACGCATGATCTATCGCCGCACACACACGCGCGAACTCGACGCGCTCGTCGGTATGAATTTGAGCCGCGCTCTGCCGTTTGCCGCGTTCACTTTTATCATCGCGGCTGCCGCGTCGATGGGAATACCCGGCTTCAGTGGATTCGCGGCCGAAATCACAATCCTCATTGGCGTATGGAAAACTTATCCGGTCGCAGTCTGGATCACTGGCGCGGGCATGGTGCTCGTTGCTGCATTCACGTTGCGCGCCTTAAAGCAATCGTTCTTTGGCGAGAAGGGGGAAGGCCTCTACTTGCAGGAAGCTCGAGTGCCACTCGATCCGGATTGGAATGAACAACAAAGCATTACCGCCGCGGAAAAATGTGGCGCTTGCCTGCTGATGTTCGCGACACTCGCAATCGGTGTTTATCCCAAACTGTTGCTCGATCGAATCATGCCGGCGGTGGAAGCGATGAGGTTTCTGAAATGAAATCGGCCGATTCGACGATGTCGTATTTCGAACTGCTCAAACTCGTCTCACCCGAGACAATCGTAGTCATAACAGCCCTTGCCGTTCTTACATTTGGGCTTGCGGCGGGGCGCGGAAAATCGAGCGTAACAATCTCCACGGCGACGCCCGCTCAAAGTGGGAACGACACGTCCACCGCTATGGGGATTTGTTCCGTAATTGGCGCGCTCGGCCTCGCAATCGCGATCGGCGCAGTGCTGCTGTTGCCGCGCAACGCGACCCTTTTTGACGGGATGCTTGTGATCACGCCGCTCACGTCGCTGTTCAAAATGATTTGCATGGCACTGGCTTTTTTCACAGTCCTCCTGACGACATCGGAAAAGTCGTTGCGCCATCCGGCCGAATATCTGGCGCTTGTTCTGTTCGCGACGGTGGGCCTAATGCTGCTCGTTGGCAGCGAGGAATTACTGACGATTTTCATCGGATTGGAACTGCTCGGCTTGTCGCTTTACGTAATGACCGCGTTCGACAAGACGGATGTGCGTTCGGCAGAAGCGGGGCTGAAATATTTCCTGTTCGGGAGCACATCCAGCGCTTTCACACTTTTTGGAATCAGCTTGATCTACGGCATGTCGGGCACGACCAGTCTCGCAGCGATTTCGGAGAAATTGGCCTCCGTATCAGTCCAGCCGTTGCTGGCGGTTGGGATGGTGATGACACTCGTCGCTTTCGCGTTCAAAATTGCCGCGGCACCGTTTCATCTCTGGGCGCCGGACGCGTACCAGGGAGCGCCTCTGCCCAGCGCAGGATTCATTGCCTCGGCTTCGAAGGTCGCGTCCTTTGTGGTATTGGGAAAAATAGTGCTCGTTGGGTTTGCTCCGCTGCATGGCGACGCCGCCTGGCATGCGATGATTGCCGGTTGGTCGCCTGTGCTCGCTGCGCTGGCAGCGTTATCAATATTAGTCGGCAATCTCGTCGCCCTTGCGCAGTGGAACGTACGCAGACTGCTCGCCTATTCCGCAGTGGCGCACGCTGGTTACACACTCATCGGACTCGTTGCGGGCGATCGCGACGGATTTTCCGCAGCATTATTTTACGCCACCATCTACGCGATCACACTTGTCGGTGCATTCGGCGTAGTTGCCATGGTACGGCGGGAAACGGGCGGGGACGATATTTCGAACTTTCGAGGATTGGCTTCCCGATCGCCGTTGCTGGCGGCATGCATGTCCATCTTCATGTTGTCGCTGGCAGGGATACCGCCGCTCGCCGGATTTTTTGGGAAGTTTTATCTCTTCAGCGCAGCGCTTCGCGTCGGGGCGGACCACGGTTTGCTCTGGCTCGTAATAGTCGCGCTTCTCGGCAGCTTCATCTCGCTTTACTACTACTTGATTGTGTTGAAGGCGGTTTTTGTTGATGAGCCTGCGCCAGGCGCCGCACGACACGTAAATGTGAATGTTGTTTCCGTCGATCTATTGCCGCGGACTGTCGTCGCTGTGTTTGCTGCGGTAGTTCTTTTGCTCGGCGTAGCTCCGGAGGTTTTGGCAGCGCAGATCCTTGCCGCCGTACCGTAAGAAATTTTCGGCAAAAACTGCGATTAACGCTTGACTCCCGCGGTAGAATTTTTGCATCAAAAGCGAAGAGCACCCGCTCCAAGAAAAACTGGGGAAGTGAAGATGGGCAGCATCAGCGAGTTCATTGATCGCCACTACCGGCATTTCAACGCTGCGGTATTAAAAGACGCCGCCGACGCCTACGTCGCACATCTCGATCGCGGGGGAAAAATGATGATCACCCTTGCGGGCGCCATGAGTACTGCCGAACTGGGTATTTCTCTCGCGGAAATGATTCGCGGGGACAAAGTCCACGCCATCACCTGCACCGGAGCGAACCTGGAGGAAGACCTTTTTAATCTGGTCGCGCGCAGCCAGTACGTCCGCCTGCCGAATTATCGCGAGCTAACTCCGCAACAAGAAGACGAGCTGCTCCGTCGTCACCTTAATCGAGTCACTGACACCTGCATCCCGGAAGACGAAGCCATTCGCCGGATCGAAAGGGTAGTAATCGACGAATGGATTGCCGCTGGGAAAAAAAACCAACGCGGGTTTCCACACGAATTCCTTTTCAAAATCCTCAAGGAATGTCGTCTCAAGAAGTTTTACGAGATCGACCCGGGCGACAGTTGGATGATCGCCGCCGCGCACAAGGATCTCCCTCTCTTTGTGCCTGGCTGGGAAGATTCCACCTTGGGAAATATTTACGCCGCGCGTTGCATCACGGGAGCAATTTCCGACATCCATACGGTTCGTTCCGGAATTGAATACATGACGGCACTCGCAGAGTGGTATCGCAGCGCTTCCCAGGATTCTTCAATTGGCTTTTTCCAAATCGGCGGCGGAATCGCTGGCGATTTTCCCATTTGCGTTGTGCCCATGTTGAATCAGGACGTGGTCCGCGAGTCCGTGCCGGAGTGGGGTTATTTTTGCCAAATCAGTGATTCTACAACCAGCTTTGGATCGTACTCCGGCGCGGTGCCCAACGAGAAGATCACGTGGGGAAAACTCAGCGTCGATACGCCGAAATATATAATCGAATCGGACGCAACGATTGTCGCGCCCCTCATTTTTGCCAAGGTTCTGGGCTGGTGAGGATTCTCTGCAGGACCTGTCACTGCCAGTGTCCCGGAACCCATACCCAGCCGTTGTAACGCGGCACCCAATGGCCTTCCACCCAGACTGCGGCTGGTCTTGGGCGGTTTACCCAAGTCCCCGGCACCCAGGCATACGTATTTCCCGTCCATCGCCAGTAACCCCTCGTCCAGACGTAGCCCGGTGAAGGCGCCACGGTTTGAGTCTCAACCCGTAGCGGCGGCGGTGCCCGGGTCACCACGACCTCGCGACCGGGACCCGTGGTCGTTACTTCCTGTGTCGTTGTCGTCGTCGTCACTGCAGTTGGTTCTTCCGCACAACCGACCAAAGCTAGTAACGCCAGCATCAGTAAATAAGAGCTTGTTCTCATTTTATCCTCTGTTACGGATTCGTTTTGTGCCGCCTCGTCGGCTTTGTTGAAAGCAAAATCCCCGTTGGTTTGATAGCCAACGACTGATTTTGAATCGATTGTGCGGAATGCTTTACGTCGTCGCCACTCCCATCGGGAACCTGGGCGACATAACGTTACGTGCTATCGAGACCTTGAAATCAGCCGACGTCGTCGCGGCTGAAGACACCCGCCGATCAGGGATGTTGCTCAAGCACCTCGAAATCAAAAAGCCTTTTATTAGTTATCACGAGCATAACGAAGCGGCCCGGACGACGGAACTTGTCGAACGCCTGGCGCGCGGCGAAAACATTGCGCTGATTACAGACGCTGGCATGCCTGGCCTCTCTGACCCCGGTTTGCGCCTCATTCGGGAATGCATAAAACGCCAAGTCCCATTTACGATCATCCCCGGCCCATCATCGATCCTGACGGCTCTTATCGGTTCCGGATTTTCAACGCTGAAGTTTTACTTCT
>Ga0310810_10008407_pt1 | contig 11883 bp, 6 predicted proteins | sample NCmetagenome_FD_207641 | JGI IMG/M metagenome (GOLD analysis project Ga0310810, IMG submission 207641) | Soil microbial communities from experimental microcosm in Duke University, North Carolina, United States - NC | ecosystem: Engineered > Artificial ecosystem > Soil microcosm > Unclassified ...
TTCTTCACCTTGAGTGGAAGAGAGGCCTTGTCCACTTCGGTAGAGTGCCAGGAAAACATATCCATGCTGCGCGAATAGTCGACCAAGAGCATTCGGTGAAGGAGGCTGACCACTTCCGGGGCAAAAGAGAACTGCGGGAAACGGACCGCGGCCTTTGGGTCTGTACAGAAGAGCGTGCAATTTCAGGGAACCGCTCCGCACTATCACAACCGACGGCCGGGTTACTTGTTGACTGTTGGTGGTTGTCGCAAAGGTGAAAAGAGATAAGAGAAGTAGAATGCCCGAGCGCATAGTGCATTTACTATACAGGACAGAGCGATTACATCCGTGGATTACGTAGTGCGACTGAGCTGCAATCAAACTTGGAAGCAGTCAGTACCACTCGGTGTAGCGGGTGGTCCGGGCAGTAGCCCAACTGTCAAGGAGGGCTCCGGGTAGGTAGCTTGATGTGAGCAGGGAGCCCTCCTTGACAGTCGGGCTACTGCCCCGGGCAACCGCGAGCGAGGTGGTACTGACTGTTCCAAGTTTGTCTCATGACCGCACTTGGACAGAACAAGTTAGGAAGGGTAGCTGGCCCCCACCAGCCTCAACCTACACTGCTGCAGCTTGAATCCAAGTCCTCGAGTTGGTTTAGGCTGGCGGGGGCGAGCCACCCTTTCCACTGGTTCTCTCCAGGTTTAATATCGCACGGCATACGGCGGGCTTCTGAAGCAAAGCAACACTGAGGAAGAGGAGATCATCATGAAATTGAAAGCGCTCGCGTTGATTCTGACAGCGATCCTCCTGCCACCGAACTCATCGGCAACGGTCCAGGACGGCTCATCCGATGCTGCACGCATCGCCCGCCTTGAAACGCTCCTCGAAAGTCTGCGACAGGATCTGAAGATACCGGCTTATTCCGCTGCTATTGTAAAAGATCAAAAAGTGATTTGGGCTAAAGGCTTCGGCTATGCAGATGTTGAGAATAAGATTCCCGCGACCGAACACACCGCTTATCATCTCGCGTCTCTAACCAAGACGTTTGCTTCTACGATCCTGATGCAGCTGGTCCAGGATGGAAAGGTCAAGCTGGATGATCCCGTTTCGAAGTACGGCATTACGCTGGAGAGCAATGGCGTTATTCGAGTGCGCCACTTGCTCTCTCACACCTCGGAAGGAAACCCCGGCGAACAGTACCGTTATAACGGCAATCGCTTTTCGGAACTGGACAAGGTAATTCAAGGGTCCACTGGCAAGTCTTTCGCCGAACTTCTTATCGCCAATATCCTCGATCCTCTTGGTATGAATGAAACGGCGCCGAACGTTCCTCGAATACGCGCCACAGCATCACCAAACACCGCAGGTCAAGCAGTAGAGGGCGAAGTTAAAGCGGCAGTTATGGACATCGTTGGGGGCTTCAATTCCGGCAACATTGATCAGGTTGAGCGACGTCTCGCGCCGCAGCAAAACCGTTTTCCAGCCGAGGGAGGTCTTTTAACTTCTTTTATTGATGCAGCTCAGATCAGGGGACTACTGCAGGCTGGCTTTAAGTTGAAGTTTGAGGTCCACAATCTCGAAGCCGCCGTTTACGGCGACAGCGCCTTAACAACGTTTTTTATGAACGGAACCATCACGCCTCCAAATGAACCGCCACGCATTCAAGGTCCGTGGAGGAGTTCGTACTTCTGGAATAAACAAGACGGTGTTTGGAAACTGGTTCATGCGCACCAGTCCCCCTTGGAAGGAGCGATAATTACGGAGAAGCACCAGGAAAGATTCGACACCGTTTCAAAGATACTCGCGCAACCCTATGCGCTCGATCGCGAATTTAAGATCACGAAGATCAGCTACCCGCAGAGCTTCAGCACTGCCGCCGGATTGATCTCAACAGTTCTCGATATGGCGAAGTACGATATTGCGATTGATCAGAACAAGTTTCTCACGAAAGAAACTCAACAACTTGCTTTCACGCCAACCGTGTCAACAAAGGGCGAGACGCTTCCTTACGGCCTGGGATGGTTTACGCAGAATTACAAAGGCACTAAGTTGATTTGGCATTACGGCTACTGGACCGGTAACTCATCATTTATTTTGAAAGTGCCCGAACGAAACATCACGTTCATCATTATGGCGAACTCTGACAATCTTAGCCGTCCCACAGACCTCGGTTCGGGCGATGCGCTAAGCTCTCCCGTTGGGATGGCGTTTTTGAAGACGTTCATTTTCCCGGAGAAGTTCGGAGAGAGCATTGCTGAGATTAGTTGGAACACTCCGGTTGCAGAATTGAAGAATCAACTCAACGCCACAGCGGCAAAACCCTACGCCGATCTCTACCGCACAGACCTGGTCACAAAGTTCAGGGTCTATCAAAGCGTGGGACGCGGCACCGATGCTGCGCAGTTGATGAAAACGTATGGAGCGATCTATTCCAAGCCGATGCCCGATGATCTGGTGAAGCTGCCAGTGATTGCGCAGGTCGTAGAGGTGTTGGATAACGAAGATAAGAGTGTGCCGTTTCAACTGACGAGTAATCAGCACGTGCGTATTTTCGCAATTGGCGAAGGTCAAGCCGGTGAAATGTTTGATTATGGTTGGATCGAAGACGATAAAGGCTCACGGGTATGGGAGATGAAGGAGCCGCAGACCACACATGCAGGTGGCGCCGGTAAGAATCGGAAGATTGACCTGCAAATCAATTTGCCGGCAGGGAACTATAAGTTGCGATATAAAACTGATGATTCACACTCGTTCGATCACTGGAACGCGCTGCCACCCGACATCAACTTTTGGGGCATTGCGATCTATAAGAAGTGAATCTCGCACTTGAAAGAACAAGTGAGGAAGGAAATTGCGAATTGAGCCAAGAGCAGCGATCCGACAAAACAGATCTTCTCTGTGCATCTCTGTGTCTCTGTGGTGAATGAGACGCTTTTATCACCACAGAGACACGGAGACACTGAGATGCACAGAGAAAACCTTGCCGGTAGTCCTATAGTTCAAATACATTGCGGCAGTCATCAGATGGCTTTCGGTTGCGGCTCTGCTGCGTAGCAAACGAGTAACTTCTTGCTTTCTTGGCAAGAAATGCAAACAGAACAAGAGAGCGAATTAGAACGGCGAGCGAAGCGACCGATTGACCTTCCCAACCAGAACGTCATAGATCGGCGAGGTCAATCGGTCGCTTCGCTCGCCGTTCTAATTCGCCCCGGTCGAGTCGGTCGCTTCAAATTTGGTTGCGGCTGGGCCTTGCCGCGCTGTGTAATCTGCGGATGATCGCCCCGACTCTCAAACGAAACAAATCGTACCTTGCCAGCGTAACAGTGCTCATATGAAAGTCTCCCAATCCGACAATCCGCTTCCTCGGAAACCCCTCCGAGTCTGGCCCGGCATAACCCTCGTCGCTATTCAGTGGTTCGCGTGGTTGGTCATTCCTTTCTTTCTACCTGCCAAAATTCTCTTCGCAATGGCAGTTACAGCCATATGCGCGTTGGCCATCGTCTTGTGGTGGTTAATCTTCAGCCGTGCGCCGTGGTACGAGCGTGTCGGCGCGCTCATCCTGATCGTCCTCGCGGTGATCGGAACAAAGCGCATTGTCCACGTGTCGATTGCAACTGGCAGTTTCGGGTTTTTGCTGTTCGTCCTTGCGATCCCGGTTATGAGCCTTGCGCTTGTTGGATCGGCAGCGCTCAGTCGCCGGCTTGCGGCTGGGCCACGCCGCGCCGTGATAGCTGCGGCGATCGTGGTTGCGTGCGGACTGTTTATGCTAGTTCGAACCGGGGGTGCTACTGGAGATTTCAAACAAGATTTCCACTGGCGCTGGTCGAAAACTCCTGAGCAGCGACTCCTGGCCCAGGACGGTAATGAAACTCTCGCGTCGCCGTCAGTCCCTGTCGCAACAGACAAAACGCAAGCGGAATGGCCCGGCTTTCGAGGACCTCAGCGCGACAGTGCTGTTCACGGTGTGCAGCTAAAAACTGATTGGTCGGTGTCACGACCGATTCAACTGTGGCGCCAGCCCGTTGGCCCAGGCTGGTCATCGTTTGCGGTTCATGCCGGCCGCCTCTATACACAGGAGCAGCGCGGTAACGACGAGATCGTAGCCTGCTATGAATTGAGTACAGGCAAACCGGTGTGGAGACACAGCGATGCAGCTCGATTCTGGGAATCGATTGGTGGTCCCGGTCCGCGCGCAACGCCCACACTCAGCAACGGTCGCGTTTATGCACTCGGCGCAACCGGAATCCTGAATGCCCTCGACGAAAGTAATGGCGGCGTCGTGTGGTCGCGTAATGCAGTGTCTGACACCGGCGCGAAAGTGCCTGGCTGGGGTATAGCCGGCTCACCATTGGTGGTCGGCGATCTTGTAATTGTCGGCGCTTCCGGGAACCTGGCTGCTTATGATGTCACCACTGGTAAACCGCGCTGGTTCGGTCCGCATGTCGGCGAAGGCTACAGTTCACCACAGCTTGTAACCATCGATGGAGTCCAGCAGATTGTGTTGATGACTTCAACTGGCGCGACTAGTGTCGCACTCACAGACGGCAAGCTACTTTGGACTCACGCGTGGCCGTCTGATACGCGGATTATGCAGCCGGCCGTCGCTGGTGATGGGCAGCTTATGATCAGTGTCGGCGACGGTATGGGTGGAAACGGCACGCGCCTGATCGCCGTGAAGCACACATCGAGCGAATGGAGCACCGAAGAGCGTTGGACTTCCGAGGATCTCAATGCGAACTTTACAGACTCCGTCATTCACAAGGGCCACGTTTTTGGATTCGATTGGGGAACCTTGACGTGCATCGACCTCAAGGATGGAAAGCGCACGTGGAAGAGCCCACAGCACGGCTTCGGTCAACTCTTGCTGCTCCCGGATCAGGATCTGCTGCTGGTGCTGTCGGAAAAAGGGGAGCTAGTGTTGGTGAAGGCGGTGCCCGATCAATTCACTGAGCTTGCGCGCTTCCCTGTGCTCGAGGGCAAGACCTGGAACCATCCGGTGCTGATTGGAGATGTCGTGCTGGTTCGCAACGATCACGAGATGGCCGCATTCCGTCTGCCTCTGGCTCAATGATCCAATCTTTAGCCTGTGCTGGCCCGTATTCGTGTGTTTCGTGTGTTTCGTGGATCGTCTCTTCGCGGCCTAATCGATGACGTCGAAATCGATCCACTGCGAGGTCACATTCTCCTTTTGTTTGGCGAGTAGATCAGTAACTACAATCTGAATCACATACTCTCCCGGAAGCATTTGCGACCCCATTTGCACAACACCTGCGCCCACCAACCGTTTGGGATCGGTTTGATCGAGTGGCGAGAATGCTTCTTCGTCACCTACAAATATCAACTTCCCATCGCGGTAAATCCTTAGCTGCGTTTTTAGTTGCGCCTTTCCGGTGCCCTTTCGGACCTGGGCATTGTAAATGTTGAAGGCATAGACCAACACCCGATCTGTTTTGAAGCGTCGAACTGCTGGATTGGCGTTTGGATCGGCTTGAAGGTTGGCACCGTCAGATTGTTCGCGCGCCGACTGAACCGAAAAATTCTTGAGATAAGCATCGAGCGGTATACCAGTTAACAGAATGCCGGACACCGTTAGTCTATTCTTGCTCACGTCCGGAATCTCAACAAATTGCGCAGCTGCACCAATGCGCTTGCTCACCTCATCGCGCACGGCCATCCTTAATTGATATGCACCGGCTTTTTTGATCGGAATAGTCAAACCGTAAACAAATCCATTCTTATTGACTCGCTCGTAGTCGGCGCCGGCGACAGTGACGCTGCACGGGTACACAAACTGATCGATAATCTTTCCATTATCACCAAACGTTACTGCGCCAATCTCAAACGTAGCTTTGCGCGAACCATCTGGTTCGGTGCTGAACGTAAGATCACTGGCTCTGACGTGTAGAAAGGATTGCAGCATCGAGCCTGCAGGTTTAGTGTTAGCGAAGATCGAGGTCAACTTCAACTGTATGTCTGAAGCACTGAACGGAGATGTCAACGCGTTTCCCAGTTGTTGGCTTGGTGTCAGACTTTCAGCCTTCGCCTCATTCGTCCGGCCGTAGAAGCCATTCCTGGTCCGTACTTTGTATTCTCCAGGCCGTTTTATGTTGACTCGGAGGTGATGAAGTTTTACCTGGCCGTTAACGACGGCAAAGGTTGATTCATCCGGTTTATATCCGATGAGGTAGTATCCTTGCTGATCATCCAGAATGCGTTTAATGCCGCGGTTGAGATCGTTTGAATTGAGAACCGCAATGCCGCCGGTTTCCGCGGAGAGAAAGGTCAATCCGTCCTGCGTATCGATCAGAGAGTTTTTCCGATTTTCCAGTCGCTCCACAACCTGGTCATAGTTGAGCCCTGAAGTTGAATCGCCCGCTGACAGCCCGAGAGTTTGGAGCCCGCGTGCGTCAACTGCGTAGAGAACAACGGAGGCCCTATTCGCAAAGTCAGTTAACTCGCGAAGGATGCCGAGAATACGATCTTTCGCATAATCGCGAGGAAGGCTGATCCCGTCTGAAAAGAGGATCACGGACTTCCGACCGGGCAGAGATTGAAGACCTTTGATGACGTAATGCAATGCGCCCAAAGTACCGACGGCGAACATGTCCTGGCGAAGCTGACTCAGGAGCTTCTCTACTTCCAGTTCCTCCTTCAAAACGCTTCCACGCCCTCCGGCCTCCTCACGCGTCATTAGTCCGGCAGTGGAAATAAACGGATTAGCCGCGACCTCCGATCTTCCAATCAGATTCCATTTAACTTTGTCTACCGCTGCATACAACTGACGCCGGTCAGTCGTGAAAGACTGCAACGCACCAATTCCTCCAGAGGTGCGAATGATCGCTACCAGATCATCTGGTTGCAGCTGTTCGTCCAGGAATTTTTTTAGTGATTGGCGAACGTGAACGGCGCTTTCGAAAGAGAGACCCAGATCATCAACCACTAACGCGATGGTTCGTCGGATCTGATCAGGACGCAGCCGGCGCGGAACTAAAGGTGCGCCCGTTTTTTGATCGGTTTTTTGATCGAGCGGCATTGGCGGTGGAGGTGTTGAATTCAGATTGATGTATGAGAAATTTGTTATCGCACGAACCTGACCATCTTCGTAGATCTCCACTTCAGCCGGCTTCAGATCCACGATGCGCTTACCGCTCTTGTCTGTAACTACGGCGTCTATTTGGACCAGATTCGTTGTGATTTTGACAACGTCCTGTTCGTCAACAGTCTTTGATTCGTTCACCACTGGCGCTGGATTCGGCCGCGCCGGTGTTTGAGCCGGCGGTGATGTTTGCTGCGCAACAATGTACTGGGTGAATAGGCAGCACAGCAGTAAGGATGTCAGGCTTGTACGCATGTGTAGATCGACCATGGCTGAGTGGTTTACATCCTCGCTCTTAAGCAACTTGGGTTCGTACCTTCAGGTGCTCCTGTTTGACCTTCAAGGTGGTCCTGTTCGACGGGGGCGGCCGAGGACGGCCGCGCTCCGACAGAAGAGCGTTCGTGTATTCGTCCCAGAAGCTTCTGTCCGATGTGAACGCTGCCAGAAGCGCGTTTGTCCGGTCGCCCCCTCGAACAGAACCCTCTCGAAGAGATCCGCACCCGTAAAAACTCCACACTGTGGCTGCTTCCATCTTAGTCAGGAGGCGGTGCAATTTTCTGTAGTATCTGCGTCAATCTGTCGCTGATATTTACATGATCACCTAGCCCTCGATGATAACCGAGATCGGATCAGCGCGATCAACCAAAAAACCAGAATGCCGCAAACCAAAAACACAAACCAGTATTGTCTGGCCGGTATGCGGTTCATCCGGTAGCTCAGGTGCACGCTATTGAGTCGATACGTTTCAAAAACGATGGACCAAAGAATCCCAGCGAACAGTCCAACGAGACTCGCGCCAATAGACATGACCGCTGTCATGATCCAGAAGTTTAGCGATTCATCGATGTCAAATCTTCGACGAAGTCTGCTAACCAGGTAATAGACGGCTGCTACGAAAAGCAGAGCAAAAGTTAGAATCGCGGCTGAGTCGGCAAGGATGTCTCGCCCCTGTGAATACTGACGCACGAGAGCTACGTCTACTGCATGTTGGCGCGCGACTCCATTAAAGAGAGACTCCATACACTCATCACGCCGTGTCTCATATTCCGGTCGATGAGGGAAGCGTTGGTCAGCCCAACGGATGGCTACATCTTCGGCTGTGACAGCATCATCGCGGAGGTGATGACGGTCAGAGGCGTTCTGAAGGTTTAAGGTACGATGGTCCTCTTCAGTCCAGGAGCAATTTGAGGAGATTGGATGATCACCTGGTCGGACACAGCTGCCGAGCACCAGAGTGAGAATCAAGACGGCGAGCAGTTTCATTTGACTCTTTAGACACCAGACTAACCGAAAAGTCCCAGGGGACTTGAGTTCAGGCGTGGTGCAAGAAGGCGAAGTGATCCTTTGGAGTGCGCTGGCCTGCCACCGCTTTGTTACCGCGTGCTTCAGTCTCTCACTGTAACAAAGCTATACGTCGCAGTCTCCTCCGAGGAGGATCATGTTTATAGCTTTGTGCACTACCCCGATTGTCTTGCCACTGGCAGCGACACCACGAATAAGATGTGCATCTCTGTGGCTCTGTGTGAAAAGGCGCTTGCATCAACACAGAGACACGGAGACACAGAGGTGCACAGAGAAGGTCCGCCGATCCTCACGACTCTGCTAAAATGCGGAGCCAATGTCCTCCCGTCACTTTACCTGCCCCTCTTGTTCGAAAGAAATCAGTGTCGACTCCGCTGCCTGTCCAAGTTGCGGCACTCGAGTCGACGATGGCGCTACGCAACGATTCGACGCGCGCAAGACACCGACTCAATCCCCAACCCAGTCTTACGATTCCATCGAGAATGCTCGTTTTGTTCCCGGCGCGATCCTTCTACAGCGATATCGAATCGTAGGCCTGTTGGGCAAAGGTGGCATGGGTGAGGTATATCGAGCCGACGATCTCAAGTTGGGCCAGGCTGTCGCACTCAAGTTCCTCCCCGATCATCTCTTAAGCGACGGCGCTGCTCTCGCCAGGTTTCACCGTGAAGTGCGCGTCGCGAGACAGGTAAGTCACAAAAATGTTTGCCGCGTGTACGACATCGGTGAGACCGATGGCCGTCACTTTCTTTCGATGGAATACATCAAAGGTGAAGAGCTCTCGTCTCTCTTGCGGCGCATCGGCAGTCTTCCGATTGATAAATCGATTCAACTCGCACGTCAGATTTGTGCGGGTCTCAACGCTGCTCACGACGTAGGAGTGCTGCACCGTGATTTAAAACCCGCAAATGTCATGATCGACGGCGACGGTAACGCTCGTATTCTCGACTTCGGCTTAGCGGGTTTATCGGAAGAGTTTTCAGAGCACGAGTTGGCAGCGGGCACGCCTGCGTATATGGCGCCTGAACAGCTGGAAGGAAGGGAACAGACAGTAAAGACGGACATCTATTCGCTCGGTCTTGTGCTCTATGAATTGTTCACCAGCAAGAAAGCTTTTGAAGCAAGAACGATTGGTGAACTAATTGAGATGCGGCGTAACAACACCACGCCGACATCATTAACCTCGCTTGTCAAAGATATTGATCCACTAATCGAGCGAGTCATTGAGCGTTGTTTGCAAACAGATCCGGCACTTCGTCCCTCGTCTGCTTTACAAGTAGCTGCGGCATTACCTGGTGGCGATCCAATCGCAGCAGCACTCGCCGCCGGTGAAACACCTTCACCGGAGATGGTGGCTGCTGCACCAAAACAAGGAATTCTTAGTCTCGTCGTTGCAGGCAGTTTGCTCGCAGCACTAGTACTGTTATTTGGTCTTGGTAGTTGGCTTTCGAAATACACCGCCATATATCGCCTGGCACCCCTTGGCGACTCTCCTGAAGTTTTGCGTTTCCGTGCTCGAGATGTTGTGAAGAGTTTTGGGTACAGCGAGGCGCCGGCAGATTACGCCGACGGCTTCGTGCTGAAAGATGACTATCTGGATTACATTGCGAACAACGATCCGTCGCCACAACGCTGGGAGAAGATGCGGGATATTGCGCCAGGCCCCTATCGTTATTGGTATCGCCAGAGTCCGCGTTATTTCGAAACGATTGAGTCGATAGAGGTCACTAAACCCGCGCTTGATGTATCCGGCATGGCTAGTTTGTACCTGGACATGAGTGGTCGTCTGCATTGGTTCCTCGGCGTTCCTCCACAAAGTGAACCGGAAACAACCGAACGCATAAACGCCGATTGGTCCATTCCATTTCATGCGGCCGGCCTCGATCTTAAGAACTTCCAACCGGTCACGTCGACGCGGGTTCCATTGCACGCCTACGACCAGCGCGCTGCCTGGGATGGGATTGACCCCGCACACTCAAATGAAAAGCTTCACGTGGAAGCGGCGGCCTTTCGCGGTCGTCTTGTTTACTTTGACACGATATATCCATGGGACCGCCTAGGAAGACAGGAGCAGCCCAGCGAAAGTTGGAGCAGCAAGCTTCTTACTTACATGCTCATCGTCATTTTTCTTTTCGCTTTATTCGGAAGTGCGTTATTAGCACGAAGAAATCTCCGGCTTGGGCGCGGCGATCGGCGTGGCGCAATGCGATTGGCAATCGTGTTTTTCGTTGTGAGAATGCTCTACTGGGCGTTTGCGTCACATCACAACGGCCTCGCCGATCTGGAGTTCCGGCTGATCACGTTTCATCTTGCTTTCTCGGTTTTTCTCGCGGGTTTTCTTTGGCTTCTCTACGTTGCACTGGAACCTTTTGTGAGAAAGAAGTGGCCGGCATGGATAATTTCGTGGAGTCGTTTGCTGGCGGGAGACTTTCGCGATCCGCTCGTCGGTCGTGATCTTTTGATTGGATCAGTGATAGGCGCGAGTCTGATTGTAGTTTCAAGTCTTTCCAGAATCGCGCCGAATTGGATTGGAAAGGCAACACCAGTAACGCTTACTCCCGGTACGGTCATCCTCGATGCACATCAGTTCTTCGATCGCTTCGCCTCTCAGCTTTCAGCCGGGCTTTTCCTCTCCTTCATCTGCGTCTTTCTGTTGCTGGTATTTGTCGCTGTGTTGCGAAGTGAACTGCTCTCGCTGATCATTCTCTGGATACTCATCACTGTAATGGGGTCGCTGATCACAAACTCAAGCTTGATAATGGTGCCCTTCAGTGCTGTGGCGGCACTGCTTGTCGTGTTTGCGTTGTATCGTTATGGTCTGCTCGCGTTGATTGCCGCGATGTTCGTTTCGCATCTTTACGTCTTTTTCCCAATCACAACAGACTTCACCGCCTGGTACGCAACCGACTTCACAATCGCACTGGTCAGTTGTTTGTTGCTGGCCGGGTTTGCGGCTTATGCGTCAGTTGGTGGATCGAAGGTCTCTTCGGCGCAAGATACTCCTTAGGATTATCAGCACAACATTCAATGAACAAGTTGGGAAGGGTGGCTTGCCCCCGCTAGTCTACCCATTTGCCCCGCGGGTTCAAATTGCTGAGGCTGGCGGGGGCAAGCCACCCTTCCTGACTTGTTCATTTCAAGTTTCATATTGCTATCTGGTTATCCGAAAGCGAGGCGACTCTGCAGTATGTTTCGTGATGTTTCGTGTTGATTCGTGGATCGTCTTTTCTTATGTGGACAAAAAATGTTTCCCGAATCAATCTCTAGCCGTAGAGCCTTCTAACAATAAGACACTCCCGGTTGTTAATGCGGAAATAGTCAAAGCGTATTGTCTTACGACAGGCTGTTAGCCTGTCGTGGTTTCACTGGAGGACAACAACATGGGCCGGAGAATTGAGGTCATCGACTACGATCCGCAGTGGATAGCAGATTTCGAAAGGGAATCAGCTATGCTCGCGCGGATCTTTAATCACCGTGTTGTGGACATTCAGCACATTGGGAGCACCTCCGTT
>Ga0310810_10008409_pt1 | contig 11879 bp, 10 predicted proteins | sample NCmetagenome_FD_207641 | JGI IMG/M metagenome (GOLD analysis project Ga0310810, IMG submission 207641) | Soil microbial communities from experimental microcosm in Duke University, North Carolina, United States - NC | ecosystem: Engineered > Artificial ecosystem > Soil microcosm > Unclassified ...
AATGTGACTCTCTAAGCTGCGGATTCTCTTACGCAGCCAGTTCGAGTTCGTACTCCTCGACCATGCCCATTCCTCCGCAGGTTTGACATCTACCCGTTCCCTGGCAATCATCACATGTGAGCTCCGGATCAGAGACGGACTCGAATAGCATCTCGAAGGGTTCCGTGAAACCGGTGCCGTGGCAGACCGAACACTTACCATCACCTTCCGGCTCAACAGAGAACATCTTGATGGAATCGCAATCTGAGCATTGGGCCATGGGAGCACCTCAGTATTTTGATTTTCACCCAGCGTAATGCTTCCCGTGCGCTGAGAACTGCGAAATTTGTTTTTTCACGACATAAGTATTCCCATTTTGGAATGACGCCGATGGCCGGCCGCCGGCCGGTGCACGTAACAGAGCTAAAGAATTCGTTTTATGAAAGAAGGAGCGCAGTCCCGATACCCCATGTTCAGCTGTGAGGCAGGATTGCGCCCCTTCGAAGTAGCCGCGACTAAATTTTTGGTGATACTACACGACCACGTATTTGCCGGCTTCCAGCACCTTCTGTGCGATTGCCTGTCGCAAGGCCACCGTATTAAACGGCTCGTGCTTGCACAGGCGACGTAGGATAGACACTTGGGAACGCAGCATGTCGCCTTCGGCGGCTGCCGCAATTACCGTCCTTGCGGCACTCTCGATTCTCTCGATAGCGCCGGCCAGATAGACGCGCGCCATGGCGCTTGCATGCGCGATGGAACCGCCCTGCATGGCCAGTTTTTCTGCGCGCAGCACGGCGGATTCCATGGCATAAGTTTCTATCACCATGTTTGCAATCGCAGCCATGATCTCCTGCTCGTCCTGGATCGCCTGCATATACCTCTGGGTAGCGACGCCCGCCGCAAACAATCCGATTTTCCTGGCACTCGCCACCAGTTTCCGCTCTTCCGCGAACGGGCCTTCGATACCATTGTCTCTGGCGCCGGAGAGTACTTCATCCATGAGATTCTTGATGGCCGACATCAGAGGAAGCTGCCCGGACATCGCGCGCTTCAGTAAAAAACCGGCGATGACCAGGCGATTGATTTCATTGGTGCCCTCGAAAATGCGGTTGACACGGGAATCGCGGTACGCTCGTTCGGCGGGATATTCCTCCACAAAGCCGTATCCACCAAAGATCTGAACCATTTCATCCACGACGTAGTCGATGAACTCCGAGCCCCATACTTTGAGAATGGAACACTCGATTGCGTACTCGTCGATCACCTTGCGAACTTGGCTCATGTCCGCGTGATGAGGATCCAGCTGCGAAATGGCCGCATCCATCATGCCCGCGGTGCGGTACGCCATCGCTTCCCCCGTAAAGATGCCCACAGCCATGTTGGCCAGCTTCTCGCGAATCAGACCGAAATCGGCTATGACTTTTCCGAAGGCTTTGCGCTGCTTCGCGTACGCGATCGCGCTCTCGATGCAGTAGCGCGCGGAGCCAACACATCCCGCCCCCAGCTTGTAGCGTCCAACATTCAGAACGCTGAAGGCTATCACGTGCCCTCTGCCGATATCCCCGAGCACGTTTTCTGCCGGTACCATACAGTCATTGAGAATGAGTGGACAGGTGGAAGAACCTCGAATTCCCATCTTGTGCTCTTCCGCGCCTACGGAAAAACCCGGCATATTACGCTCGATAATGAACGCGGTGAATTTCTCTCCATTCACTTTGGCAAACACGATAAACAGGTCGGCAAAACCGGCATTCGTAATCCACATCTTTTCGCCGTTCAAGATATAGTGCCTGCCATCTGGAGATAGCTCCGCCCGTGTTCGACAATTAAGGGCATCGGAGGCTGACGAGGATTCCGACAGAGCGTACGCGCCTACGATTGTTCCCGATGCCAGCCCCGGCAGATATGCTTTCTTCTGCTCTTCTGTTCCGAAATACACAATGGGTAAGGTCCCGATGCAGGTGTGCGCACCCCACGTTGTGCTGAACCCTCCGTGCCGGGCGAGGCGGTCAGCCACAATCGCGGAAGTCACTTTGTCCATCTCCATGCCCCCGTACTGTTCCGGCACATCAACCGCGCTCAGGCCAAGCTCCCCAGCCTTTCTTACCAGTTCTCGGGTAAGACCAAAATCTTTGCTTTCCATCTTCTCTATATTGGGCATAATTTCTTTGGCGGCGAATTCTTCCGCCGTCTGTGCGATTAGAAAATGCTGTTCGCTGAAGTCTTCAGGTGTGAAAGCGTCCTCTGGCCGGCGCTCCTCGATCAAGAAGCTTCCCCCAGGTATTTTCGGACCGGGTACCACGGAAACCGTTGTCATATGTCACCTCTCGTTTGAACTACATGAATGGCGGAGTTGTTTATGAACGTGTCTGTCAGTAACAGCCATGGCGTTGAAGAGGATCGAACGGCGAGGGCGCTGTACGACCCTCTTATCAATCGTGCTCGCGATATGTGCACATCCCCGGCAGCAGTCGGCATTCCCGGAGAAATGCGATGCGTGGAGGGTGCGCTTAAGCCTTATTGCGACGCCGTCGCTTGCGCGGCTCTGGTTTGAGCCGCGCTTCCAGTTCTGCAACTCGTCGGCGGAGGGTGGCAAGTTCGGAGTCCGTCTCCGATCGCGGCCCACTCAGGAATCGTTTCATCGTTTCTACCGGCGAGGTAATGGCTGATCCCACTTCGCTAAGCCTATTCTGTACCGCGTCCTGTACCTGCTGGTAGGTATCGAAGGCTGATTTCAGGTACCACATTACGAACTCCTGCCGTACCTGGTCGGACGCCATGATCAACTGCCGCAAGAGCTCCAGCGGAAGCCCGGTGGGTTTGTCCTTGGCGTCTTCCGTAATGATTTGCGTCAGCGTTACGCGCGTCAGATCGCGGCCACTTTTTGCATCGATGACCTGGACGTCTTTGCCCTGCCGAATGAATTCGGCAATCTCGTCCAGATTCACATAACGACTATCCGTAGTGTCGTAGAGCCTGCGATTACCGTATTTCTTGATGACCACCGCCGGGGCTTTCATGTGCGCTCTTGTTATATCATGTTGCAGCGCATAATGTGAAACAATAATGTTGACATAAGTTCCCTTTGTTCGTATATTTATCCCGATGCTGCGATGCAGCAATCATGGGAGGTTTTAATATGCCAGCAGCGGTAAAATCCGAGTACTCTCGAACTCATCCTCGGGAGCCGTCCTTTGTTACTCTCCTCTCGGGTTGGACACAGCAAGGGGTTCAGACTCTGTTTTCTACCCAGCGGATTCTTCTGGACCTCGCCATGCGGCAGAACACGAGCGTTATGCATGCTCTGCGGCAACATCTGACCGACCCGCATCACTCCCCCACTGCCATTCTTAGCGAAATGGCCGGTGAAGGCATGTCAAATTTCATTGAAGGACAAGCAATCCTTCTCGACCTGGCGCAGCAGCAGAATGAAATCCTGATGAGCGGCGTGAAAGAGCGCATTGGGAACTGGCCCGCGGCTCAGGCCATGACCGACCTGCTCCGGCGCAGCGTCGACACCTTTATTGAAATGCAGCATGAATTCCTGAAAATCGCGGGGAAGCAAACCCATACCTGGATCGAGGCAGCTAAGGCCGGGAAGCCCTATCAGGGCGAGCACCTGGTGGAGTTGGCCCGCGAGGGGATGGATAACTTCATGAAAGCCCAGAAGCAATTTCTGGATGTTGTAGCCGACGAAGCGACCAAGGCCGCCGGCGGCAAACACACGGAAGCCAGGAAAATGAAACAGACTGAACTCTCTGAGTTGGCGCGAGAGGCAACTAAGTCGTTTGCTGACGCACAAAAAAAGCTGTTCGATGTTGCCGGGCGTCAGATGAACAGCAACGTGAGGGCCGCAGGCAAAACTCTCGAACTCTTGAAGCCGTTTCCCTCCGTGCAATTAGCGGAACTGACGCGCGAAGGAGTAAAGAGTTACGTCGATGCTCAAAAAGCATTGATGGACGTTATGTTGAAGCCGCACAATGGTCACAAACAGACGGCCAAAGCCACTCATCGTGGCAAACGGCCCCCGCGTTCTGCCAAAAAAACCATGGCAGCCACAACGGTTGCCTGAACACTCGCGCTCTGGCGCAGCATTGACGCGCTTACAAATCGCGGAAGTGCTGCGCCAAACTTACACAATAATGGCTTGAGGCCTGGAAATCGCCATCGTCAGGCGGCCCTAGCGATCAGCTCCGCATCTATAGTTTCGGCAATTCATGGCCATCCGCATATGCCACGCCTGCAGTTATAATGCGCGAGAAGGATCGAGTGGACTATGGTAAGAAAGTTGGGGCGCACCCGGAAGAAGACGGCCAAGCCATCGCGGCGACGGGTGCCGGCACGCACCGAAGCTCGCGGCGAAGCCGACGTCACACTCTGGACCGAGGCGCTGTTCGCAGCTGAGCTTCTGCTGCTGCATGCCTCACCCGTTTTTTACGGGATTGGCGTGCCTCGCGGCGACGGCTCCGGGGTAGTCATTATCCCCGGCTTTTTGGGCACCGATGTTTACCTTATGGAGTTATACGCATGGCTGGGCCGCATCGGCTACCGCCCGTATTTTTCCGGGATTGGACTCAACGCCGAGTGCCCGAACCTGCTAATCCAGCGGCGTCTCACACAAACCATCGAGACCGCCTTGGCCGAGACCAGGCGAAAAGTTCACTTGATAGGACACAGCCTGGGCGGGGTGTTGGCGAGGTCAGTGGCGGGACAACGGCCGAAAGATGTAGCCTCCGTGATTACATTGGCTTCTCCCTTTCGCGGCATCGTGATGCACCGAACGGTATTGCACGTCGCCGATACTATTCGCAAGCGCATCCTCCAGGAGCATGGTCGTGGAGTACTTCCCGACTGCTATACGGGGCGCTGCACCTGCGACTTTCTAGACTCATTGAAACGCGATATTCCGAGATCTGTGTTTGAGACCGCGATCTACACCCGCCAGGACGGCATTGTGGATTGGAAGTGTTGTGTGACAAGGAATCCTGAAATCGATTACGAAGTCCCCGGTACTCACATCGGGCTGGCGTTCAATCCTTCCGCGTATTCCCTCATTGCCGAGCGGCTGGCAGAAGCTCACTCCGATATTTAGTGCGCCGCAACCGCCACCGGTGCATGAGATCGCTCCAACATGGACTGCACGCCTTGCAGCCCCAGCCGCCCGGGAAACAATAGGGCGCTGCACTGAACCAGCACCCAGTCTCCGAACGACAGCGGAGCACCGATGGTTTTCCAACGCGTCCAGTTCTGCATGATGCGGCGGGCTATCACAGACGTTATGCTGAACTCTGGAGCACCGATATCGTGCAAGATACCGTCCAGCGTGAACAGCGCCTTGCGAAACATCACCAGCGACGAGGGAAGGCGAACCCCTTCCCAGGCAATCCGCTCTAATAAGTTCATCGCGTCCACTAGCCCGGGAAGCCGTTTAACCGGCAGTTCGTTGATATAACGCGTCACGTTTTCACGGATCCTTTGCACCTTAACTTTTTCGCCTCTTCCGCCTGGCGGACTCAGCGCCAGGATGGCCTCGCTTGCGCCTACCGGATCCCGCAAAACCAGCATCAGGAAAAGCATGGCAAGATGCTTGCGTTGCGCAAGCGTCAGATGCTCCGTCAATGCCCAATCGAGTATGACCAACTCCGAGGTGCGACGCTCATAAAGCAGATTGCCTGCATGAGGGTCGGCATGGAAGATCGCGTCTTCAATCGGTGCAAACAAAGGAGTAGCAATCAGGGCGTCGATCAGTTGCTCGGAAACCTCCAGGCGTCGCCAGGGGGGCATGCGGAATACCGCTGACGTGACCTTCTTGCCGGGCTCTTCGGTCATGGCACTGACCTTCGAGGTGCACAGCGGCTGAATCAATCTCGGCACGCGAATCGCTGGAACCGACCGGTAGAGTTGAACGGCCTTCAGTAAGGTCGACTGTTCGCGAGCGAAGTCGACTTCATGCTGCAGCAGGCGTCGGACATCATTGAATGTGTCAGGCAGAACATGAGGCGCGAAACCATATTCACGATGTCGTGATCCAAGATATTTGGCCAACCGTGCCAGCAGGTCCATATCCTCAGCAAAGCACTCCCGGATGTACGGTTTAAGCACTTTAAACACACCGCGTTCGCGGCGCCCCGTGTCTGGGTTACGCCAGGTAAAGCGCACCACCGCGCTCACACTGGCTTCGACATAAATGGCGGGCTCAACTTTGACACCGGATGCCTTCAGCCGAGGACCTAGTTCCTGGTAAATGATGGCCTGAATTTCATCTGTGCTTACATCGCAAATTCCGTTTTCCAACTCAGACAGTGCGCTCCGCAATGCCTGAGGCAAATTCCTGTTTCTCGCCAGCACCTGTCCGAGCTTTTGCAGACCGGGCACTTTGGCAATCAGCTGGAGTAGGCGCTGCTCAGGTTTGGTGTCCGCAGGCAGGTCGATCTGCTCCACAAGCTTCGGAGCTAGCCGCTTGGCGGATAGACGCGACATCATAAAGAACATCGCGTCACGAACCAGGGGCCGCCATTGCGCATACAACTCCGGGACGAGAGCTTCCACGGGGACAAACTGCAGGACCCACCGCGACATCTCTTCTCGAAAGCCCTGGCTACTGGGTCGTTCCAGCACTGCTTGGATGACGCGAACGCGTTCCGCAACCCCCGCGTCCCTGGAGAACACCGAGAGCAGCAACTCTCCAGGCAACGACCCAAGACTTTGTTGCAATTCGGTGGTGGAAGGATTCGGCATTGATTTACCGTTGCCCGCTGGTGGAGTCATGCGTTCGGCGCAAAGTCGGCTCACTAGGGGGACGCGCCTCTCTCGCTTCGCTGAGAACCTCAATTCTCAGCATACACCTCTCTGCCCCTGGCACTCTCAACGCTGGCGCAGATTCCCAGAACGGGAATCCGCAGCGCTTCGTCAGGGCAGGCCAGCCATTTCTAGTACCGCACCGCTCGCGGTTTCCAACTTTTCAAGAGCTTTGTTTGGGCGTTGCAAAAACACTGTCGCGCTGGACAAACTGTTGTTCATCACGTCAAAGCTGCCCGAACAGTCTGTCTTCAGGTACGGCAGATGATGCGTAGCCAGCCCTGTTCCGTCGATTGTGATCTCCAGCTGGAGTCCCTCTCGAGAGCGACAGTTGAAATCCCACTTGAATGGGTTCTGCGATTTCGTGATCTCGCGGAAATTGCGGATTACGTGTCGTTCTCCGTCGTACCACAGCACTGCTTTTCGAAAAATCAAGCCGAATGGCATTTCGTAGGCTAACGCTTCCAGCGTGCTAGGCTGTCGGTCCCCTCTCAGAAAGTACGCGTGCGTCCAACGCCAGAAGTTACGATGCCGGTATCCGCAATTGTGTCCTTGAACTCCGAAGCCCAGGGGATCTGCTTCGGAGCGGCGGCCATCGAGAGTGATGTGCCCGGAAAACAGCGCATCGGAATGTGGCGTTCGTGAAAACCCAATCCAGCCTTTGTCGCTCAGCGTTGTGCGAAAGGCAGAACGATAATGCATATCCCAGGAAAGCGTATGTCCGTTCACTTCCAACGCCCCTCGGCAGCAGTTCTCCTCGATCGAATTTGCGCCGGTTCGAAAATAGAATGGGTGTTGGTTTCTCGCGCTGAGCTCCAGGCCGTCAAGAGAGAATCCTTGGATGAAAGTCTCCGGTTTTCCGTTCGCCGGAAACCATGTGGCCCACACCTGGACTGGCATCCCCTGCGCATTGCCAGGGCAGCCGCCTCGCCCAAGATTCATTAGCAGATAACGAAACCACCACGCCCCGCTGCCATCCGCAAGTCCAAGTCGGACAAACCACACTTCATAGCGACGCCGGGTGGACGGTGAGGAAAATAATTCGTTCAGAGTCTTCACGGATGTAGCACTGTCCCATCAGCCGCAACTTCAGTCAGCGGCCATCGGCACGGACACTGCCTCCCTCTCTGTGGTTGGTTTGGGCGGCGGTTCAGGTTCGGCTAAAGAATTCGAGGTTGAAGGAGATAAAGGGGCTAAAGCGTGAGATTTGAGATCAGGGGTGGCTTTCGTCACCTTTTTACGTGCTCGCCTCGGAAGCGGCTGGATGCCGCAAGCACTCAGCAACTCGTTCATACTAAGTTTCAGCAAGCCTTCGATCCGCCAGAGGTCCGGCGCCGCGTGCACATCGCCGCTAAATCCAAAATAGGTGATCCCGTTATAACTGAGAATGGCGCAGTTTACCGTCATTTCACCACCAACCGGCACATAGGGATACCAGTCGAGCATCTTGTGGCCGAGCAAATAGAGCGGCGAATTCGGACCTCGAATATTGGTACATACAAGATTAAACGGCGTAATTGGCAGCAAGCTCACAAGGGGACCTACTAATGCTTGAAGTGGAGCTGGTGCCGCCCCAACCAAGCCGCCTGCCATGCCCACCCATTCGGCAACATGGGCATGCTTGAGAAACTCCGTTCTCGCGTGCACCGCTGCCAGAAGTCGGCGCGGATTGCGTATCCCGAGAGGTACTGTGACCGGAAGCAAAGAAATGCGGTTGCCCAACTCACTCGCGCCCTGATCGTCCCGAACGCTGACTGGGACCATCATCCGCAGCAGGCGCCCCGTTACCTTGTCTCCGTGCAGTTCAGCGTAGCGGCGAATGGCAGCGGTCATCAACGCGAGAACAACGTCGTTGTGAGTTGCCCCCACGCGTTCACGAATTGCCTTAATAGCCGCAGTGGGAATCTGCGCCCACGCAAACTCTTGAGGTCCCTGGTAGACCTTGTTGAAAAACAGTCTCTCGGTCGGCGCGGTCAACTCTGGCAAAAAGCGGCTGAACTTCTGGGATGGCGCCTTCGCAGCACCCAGCATTCGTTCGGTGATGTTCACCGCATCTGCCTGGGTCTCGAGAACCCGCTGCAGCACATCGGAGTAGGTGCTCACCCAGCCTTCCACCAGTTGCGTCCAGGTATCTCGTTGTCGCCGCCGATGACTCGGTCGCTTCTTCTTGGGTAAGCGGTGCGGTTCGGGAGTGGGGTCGAGCAAAATGTTCATCAATCCCAATCCTGCAATGCCGTCGGCCAAACAGTGATGCACGCGCTTGAGAATCGAGGTGCGATTGCCAGACAGACCGTGGACCAGGGTGAAATCCCAGAGCGGGCGTTCCCGGTCCATGGTGGTGCCGAGAACCTTTCCCGCAAGTACCTTGAGTTCTCTTTCGCTGCCCCGTTTCAGAGTTACTTCCTTAATGTGGTTGCGTATGTCGAAGTTGGGGTCATCCTCCCACGACGGAAACCCAACATTGAAAGGCGGCGGCACCACTCTCTGGTAGTACCGGGGAAGAAGCGACAGCTTGGACTCGACAAACCGCGTGCAATCTTCGAGTGTGATGTCTCCCTCAAATATGCTGACGGATGCGATGTTGAGCGGCATACCTGCGCGCTCGAGGTAAAGGAAAAGGGCGTCGCCCCAGGAAAGGCGATCGTCGTTTTGACCGTTGCTCATCGCGGTGCTCCCCTTCGAATGCCCGGCTCAGTCCACATACGAGAATCGTGCTGCCAGCCGTAGCAGCTTGAGCGCTTTATAAATGTCAACGTTGACATTGCGTAATGCCAGCTTGACACCCTTGGCGTCTCCCATATCGGCAAATTTTTGCAGGGCGTTGAGTGCGCTCGGCTCGATACGTTCCACCCCGGAAAAATCCAGGATCACCTTGGCGCTGCCGCTCTCCAGCTTTTCACGCGCTTCCTGCAAAGCAACAGCCACAGGCTGTCGATTGACCTTGAGTAAGACAGAAACCGTTGCCATTGTCACCACCATCCCATCAAGCTGTCTGGTGCAGAGAATCATCTTTTGCCAAGCCACGGCCCTGATATGCGCTCCAGAACAGCTGGGCTAACTCGCCTATCAGCGGCATACGAGGGTTAGACAACCAGGAAGGATCGTCAAACGCCGCCTTGGCCAAATCAGGTATTGCCCGCTCGAAGTTCTCCTTCGAGATGCCCAGGGCTGCGATCGAGCGTGGCATAGCTAATTGATCAAGCAACCGTTCTATTGCCGTAACCAGGTTCTTCACCTTCTCGTCGATCGTATTGCCGCCAAGGCCCAGCAAGTCCGCCACTAGAGCGTATTTCTTGTGCGCTACATACCCCACCTGGTTGGGTGAGGGCAAGAACTTGGATGGCACCGAAGCGTTATAGGCAATGACATGTGGCAACATCAGTGCGTTGGCGCGGCCGTGCGGAATGCCGAAGCGGGCGCCGAGCGCATGGGCCAGCGCGTGATTGACTCCCACGGACGCGTTAGAGAACGCGATGGCTGCAATGCACGCTGCGTTGTGCATCATGCTCCGCGCTTCCTCATCCTCCGGGTGCTCATAAGCCATGCGGAGATACTTGAACACCAGGCGAATCGCCTGCATTGCATTGGAGTCGGTGTACGGCGAAGCATAATTCGACACCCCGGACTCCAGTGCGTGAGTGAGGCAATCGATGCCGGTATCCGCGGTAAGCGATTTCGGCATGGACATCACGAATTGCGGATCGACAATCGCCACGTCGGGCGTTAGGGAGTAGTCGGCCAGAGTCACCTTGCGACCACGCTCTTTGTCGAACATTACGGCAAATGGAGTAACTTCACTCCCGGTTCCGCTGGTCGTGGAAATGGCAAGCAATCGCGCCCGTTTGGTCTTTTCGGTGGGGTACTGAACCACCCGTTTGCGCAGATCCAGGAATGGCGCTGACAGTTGCTCGAAGTCAGCCTCCGGCGACTCGTACTTGAGCTTCATCAGTTTCGCCGCGTCGATGATGGAACCACCGCCCAGCGCGATGATCTGGTCCGCTTTGTAAAAATTGAGAGCGTCCACTCCCTGCAGCACGACCTTGAGCTCCGGTTCCGCGTCCGGGATTACAGAGACATGCACTGGAGTTCCCGGGGGAATATAGCGCCGGACAATCTCTACGTGGCCGATCTGCTCTAATGAAGGATTGGTAACAATGACGGTCGAGTGCGACGGAAACTGGCTCACATTCTCCACCGCGTTCATGTTGAAATAAATGTGATTGGGAACACGGAACCACATGTGGGGTGGCGTCCTCCGGGCAACTCGCTTGATATTCAGATAGTGATAGATATTCACGTTATCCATCGTGCTGTTCCCTCCCCCCGTTCCACAGCCGAAGGAGAACGTCGGAACCATATCGTTGTAAACGCCGCCCAGGGCTCCGACCGAGCCTGGCGAGTTAACAATGACTCGCCCGGCATTGATCACGTCGCCAAATTTCCGGATGATCTCCTCGTTGCGCGAGAAGATCACTGCTGTGTGTCCAAGGCCGCCGGCGTGATTTACGTCGATACAGACCTTCAGCGCATCATCCACCGACTTCGCACGATAGACCGCGAGCAGGGGGCAGAGTTTCTCCACCGAAAGAGGATGCTCGCGACCAACTCCTCCAATTGGCGCAATTAAGAGCTTGGTGGAAGGCTTGACCGAAATGCCGGCCACCCGGGCCAGATCGGTGGCTTTCTGTCCGACTGCCAACGGTTGCAGGAATCCGGTTTTAGGATCGATCACCGTGCGTCCCAACTGCTTCGTCTCCTGTTCATCGCAGATATGCGTGCCCAGATCGGCAAATTTCTTCAACACGAGGTCATAGATCACATCATCAATCACCAACGTCTGCTCTGAGGCGCAGATGGTTCCGTTGTCAAACGTTTTGGACGTGACGATGTCCACCACCGCCATATTAAGGTCCGCCGTTTTTTCTAGATAAACCGGCGTATTGCCCGGCCCTACCCCCAGTGCTGGCTTGCCGGAGCTATAAGCGGCCTTGACCATACCAGGGCCGCCGGTGGCGTCGATCAGGCCGACGTCCTTGTGCTTCATGAGGTAGGCATTGTCCTGGATACCATGGGACTCGAGACAGGTAAAGACTCCTTCC
>Ga0310810_10008412_pt1 | contig 11876 bp, 6 predicted proteins | sample NCmetagenome_FD_207641 | JGI IMG/M metagenome (GOLD analysis project Ga0310810, IMG submission 207641) | Soil microbial communities from experimental microcosm in Duke University, North Carolina, United States - NC | ecosystem: Engineered > Artificial ecosystem > Soil microcosm > Unclassified ...
CAGTACCTGCTGCTCGCCGAGCTCGGATTCGCGAAGATCGCGATCGAGCGCGGCAATCTGCCCGCCGCGGCCGGGATGCTCGATCGGATTCTGGAGGACACTCGCTCGGATCAACGAGGGAGCGTCCGCTCGAAGGCACTGCTCGATCGAGCGCGGGTTGCGTCGCAGATGGGTGATTACGAGTCTGCTGCCCTCCTCGGGCACGAGGCGTTGGTCTGCACGACTGATGCGATGGATCGAGAACGCATTCTGCTCGACATCGGCAACACGCTCACACAGCTCGGCATGTGGGACGAGGCGCGAGATGCATTCCTCGTGGCGGGGGCGACCGCGCAGGAGGCCGCGGTGCGCTGGATGGCGCAGATCAACCTCATGGAAATCGCCTATCTGGATGGCAACGAGTTGATGTTCGAGCATTACCAGCGCGCGGTGAGCGAACTCGCGCTTCCGCCCTATATCGAGACGGTATACCACGAAACGCGCGCGCTCTCCAAGATGCGCGTGCTCGCGGGACTCTAATCGACTCGCGAGCGCTGCTTCCACGCCCGGATCAGCACTTGCCAGAGCTTCCGAGCGTCCCGCCGGTGCACACGTCCCGATTCACCTGCCCCGACGGCGCGACCTGGTTCTTGGCGGACGACTGCGGCGCCGTCACATCGGAGCAGGCGGCGAGCGTGAGGCTGGCGAACGAGAAGGCGACGAGGAGAAGCGAGCGACGGGACATTTGACGACCTCCGGCGAGTGGTGGGACGCGGACGCTTCGTCGCCCGCGCACGTGCCCGAAGGTCGGCATGGCGAACCCCCTGCTACAACGCCACTTTTTCGTCTCCTGTGTACGTCGCCGTGCCTCTGCCCGCCTTCCTCACCACTCCTACGCGTTCGTGCATGTGGCCGCCCGCCTCCCGCCGGCGTCGATGGCGCGCCTCCGCGCCGTCCTCTCCCCCGACGAGCAGCTGATCGAGATCGCCGACTGGCGTGCGCTGCACCACGTGCTGCGATCGCGGCCCATCGACCTCATGGTCCTCGACCCGCGCGCCTCCGTCGGCGAAACCCTCCCCCTCGATGTCGCCGAGGAGCCCTCTCCCCTCCTCACCCTCCTCACCGAGTTCCGCTCCGTTCCGGCGATCCTCTACACGAGCCACACGCGCGAGGGACTCCGCGCCGTCCTCCCGCTCGCGCGCGCCGGCGTCCACCAGGTGATCTTCCGCGGCTTCGACGACTCGCGCGACCGCCTCCGCGCGCTGCTCGACGAAGTCGCCGCGAGCGTCCTCGGCGAACGCCTCCTCGCCGAGCTCCTCCCCCGCCTCGCCGCCGCCAACGCCCCGGCGGAGGTCGTCGAGGCGATCGCGCGACTCTTCCGTGCGCCGCAAGCTTTCCGCTCCGTCCACCAGCTCGCCGCCGTCGCGGGACGCCGGCGCGGCCAGCTCGATCGGTGGATGGTGCGCGCCGGCCTCGCTCCCGCCAAGGCGCTCATGATCGCCGCGCGCGTCGCGTGGACCCACCACTACCTGCGCGCACCCGGCAACCGCTTCAAGACCCTCGCCCTCCGACTCGGCTATCGCGACACGGTCGGTCTCGGGCGCCACGTTCGCTGGATCACCGGCATGACCGCGACGGAGCTCCGCCGCGGCGGGATCACCACCGACGAGCTCCTCCCGATCCTGCTTCGACGCCTCGTGCGCTGACGCGCGCCTCTCAGCCCACGAGCTGCGCCGGTGTCTCCGGCGCGAGTGCGTCGAGGACCTCCCGCACCTTCCGCAGCAGCGCGTTCGGCGTGAACGGCTTCTCCAGAAACGCCGTCTCCAGGCTCGACACGCCGTGCCGCACGATGGCGTCCTCGGTGTAGCCCGATGCGTACAGCAGCCGCATCGCCGGATGCCGCGGCAGTAGCTGTTCGGCGAGCTCGCGCCCGCTCATTCCCGGCATGACGACGTCGGTCATCAGCAGGTCGATCGGTCCCTCGTGCCGGGCCGCGATCCCCGCCGCGTCCTCGCCGCTCGCCGCCTCGAGCACGCGATACCCGGAACGCGTGAGCACCCGCGAGGCGAGGCGGCGCACCGCGTCCTCGTCCTCCACGAGCAGCACGGTCGCCGATCCGGCGGGCACCGCTTCGAGTTCGGCGGACGTCCGCATCTCCTCCGCTTCGCTCACCCGCGGCAGATACACGCTGAACGTGCTTCCCGCCCCCAGCTCGCTCTCCACGTGCACGAAGCCGCCGCTCTGCTTCACGCTGCCGTAGACGGTCGAGAGGCCGAGTCCCGTCCCCTTCCCCTGCTCCTTCGTCGTGAAGAAGGGCTCGAACACACGGTCGCGCACCGCCGGCGCCATCCCGGTGCCGGTGTCGCGCACGATGATCGCGACGTACGGGATCGGCTCGGACTCCGCGAACCGACGCACGGCGCTCGGATCCACGTTGCGCGTCTCCACGGTGAGCCGGCCGCCGCGCGGCATCGCGTCGCGCGCGTTCACCACGAGGTTGAGCAGCACCTGCTCGATCTGCCCCGGATCCGCGCGCACCGCGCCGAGCGCCGCCTCCAGCACGATGGTCAGCTCGACGTCCTCGCCGACGGTGCGCCGCAACATGCGCGCGATCTCGGACACGTGATCGTTCAGCGAGAGGATCTGCGGCTTCAGGATCTGCTTGCGGCTGAACGCGAGCAGTTGTCGCGTGAGCGAGCTCGCGCGCTCCGCCGCGCGCTCGATCTCCTCGAGCTCCTCGCGCACCGCCTCCGCCGAGTCGATGTCGGCCAGCCCGAGCTCGGCGTTGCCCTTGATGACCGTGAGCAGGTTGTTGAAGTCGTGCGCCACGCCTCCCGCGAGCCGCCCCACCGCCTCCATCTTCTGGCTCTGCCTCAGCTCCTCCTCGGCGCGCTTGCGATCCGCGACCACGGAGTTGAAGCCGGAGCGGAGCTTGCCGATCGCGTCGTCGCTGGAGACGTCGAGCGCGACGGAGTAGTCCCCGGCCGAGAAGCGCTGCATCGCGCCCAGAATGTCGAGCACGTTGCCCTCCAGATACTGCTGGCTCTCCCGGTCGTGCTCCGCCGCCAGGCCGAGCTGCTCGTTCATCGCCTGCAGGTACCGGTGTCGTGCCTGCGCGCGGCGCACCATCGTCGCGATCAGCGCGCCGACGACGAGCACGACGAGGCTGCGAAACCACCACGTCGCCCAGAACGGAGGTGTGATGACGATCTCGATCGACGCACCCTGCTCGTTCCACACGCCGTCGTTGTTGCTCGCCTTCACGCGGAACAGATACTCGCCCGGCTCGAGGCTCGTGTACGTCGCCGAACGTGTCGAGCCGACGTAGGTCCAGTCCTGGTCGAACCCCTCGAGCTTGTACGCGTACCGGTTCTTGGCCGGCGCGGTGAAGTCCAGCGCGGCGAACTCGATCGTGAATACCGATTGGAGGTGGCTCAGCGTGATCCGCTTCGCCTCCGAGATGTGGGTCGGAAGCGGGGAGTCCGGCCCTCCGACCGACACGGGCTTGTTGAAGACCTGGAAGCCGGTGAAGACGACGTTCGGCGGGCGTGCATTCTTCCGGATCTTCTCCGGACTGATCAGGTTGAACCCGCCGTTCCCCCCGAAGAGGAGCGAGCCGTCGCGCGTCGACAGGTAGGCTCGCGGCGTGAACTGTCTTTCCTGAAGCCCATCCTGCACGTCGTAGCTCGTCGCCGTGTGCGTCGCGGGATCGAACTGCGCAACTCCGCGATCCGTGCTGATCCAGAGGCGCCCCGCCCGGTCCTTCGCCAGCCCCGAGATCATGCCGCTCGGCAGCCCCTCGCGCACGGTGAAGTGGGTCAGGCGATTCGCCCGCAGGTCGAGCCGGTCGAGACCCTCCGCCGTTCCGACCCACAGCACCCCGGGCGAATCTTCGAGGACGGCTCGCACGTCCGACGACGCGAGCACCGGTCCCTGCCGCGACTCGGCGGTGTACTGCACCATCCGCTTCGATTCGGGATCGAACACGATCAGGCCCTGTTGCACGGTAGCCATGGCCAGCCGCCCGTCGCGCAGCTCCTCGATCACCCAGACCTGCGACTCGCGCCCAGGGATGCCGTAGTGAAACTCGGTCACCCTTCCCGTGGCCGGATCGAGTAGCCCGAGCCCGCGCGTGAACGAGCCGAACCAGACGCGCCCCCGCCGATCCACGTGCACGGAGAAGATGTCGTCCTCCCGCAGGCCGGAGTTTGCCGTCGTGTAGCTCGTGAACCGGCCGGTCGCCGGCTCGAGCCGAGCCAGCCCGCCGTTCCACATCGACACCCAGATCCGTCCCGCGTCGTCGACCGACGCGCCGAGCACCGCGTCGCGCTTCAGGTTCGACGTCCTGGTATCGTACCGGCGGAAACGCCCCGTGCTCGGATCGAGCCGGTTCAGTCCTCCTCCGTCGGTGGCGACCCAGATCATTCCGGCGCTGTCCTGGGCGAAGCCGAGGACGGAGTTGTTGCCGAGGCTCGTGGCATCGTGGGGGATGCTCCGGAATCGGCGGATCGCGTTGCTCGCGGGCCGCAGGACGTCGATGCCACCGGCGAACGAGCCCGCCCAGAGCGTCCCCGTGCCGTCGACGAAGAGCGACCAGTACGACTCGCTGCTGATGCCGTCCGGATTGTTCGGGTCCGACCGGAAGTGATGGAAGAGGCGGGTCTCCGGATCGAAGTGTTCCAACCCGCCGTTCTCGTTGGCGATCCAGAGCCAGCCGTTCCGGTCGAGCGTCATCACGCCCAGCATGTCGTTCGACGGACTGCCGAGGTCACGTGGATCGTGATGATAGAGCGTCTGCGCCCCGCTGCTCAGGTCGAGCAGCACGAGACCGCTCCGATACGTCGAGACCCAGAGCCGGCCGGCGCGGTCCTCGAGGAAGGCGCGGACGTCGTTTCCCGGAAATTCGGTCGCGCCGGGAACGTCGTGCGCGTAGTGATGCATCCGGCCGCTCGCCCGGTCGATGACGAAGAGGCCGTCGGTCATCGTGCCGACCAGGAGGTTTCCCCGCCGGTCCATGTACAGCCGCCGGATGTGCTGCTCCGGACGGTCCTGCGGCGCGGGCAGCGGATAGCGCGTCGCCACGCCCCGCTTCCGGTCGAAGCTGAAGAGGCTCTCCGTCGTGCCCACCCACAGCGTGCCGTCGGGATCGTCCAGGAGTGTGGTGACCTCGCGATGGAGCATCCGATCGCCGGGGTCGCGGAGGTCGAAGTTGGTGAACGAGTTCCTGTCGCGATCGAAGCGGCTCAGGCCGCCGCGCGTGCCGATCCAGATCACCCCCGATCGATCCTCGATGAGTGAGAGGACGGTGTTGTGCGGGAGGGAGTGGGGATCTTCCTTGTCGTGGCGGAAGGTCTCCATGCGGTAGCCGTCGTAGCGGTTGGCTCCCTCGGCCGTGCCGAACCACATGAAGCCGCGGCTGTCCTGCGTGATGGCCTGGATCCAGTTGCCGGCGATTCCGTCGTCGGAGCGCAGGTGCCGAAACTTCATTCCCTGCGCGTCGAGCGAGCCGACGGCGGGAAGGAATAGGGCGGCGGCCAGCACGAGCGCGCGTGCGCCACGTCTCGCGGCATGCGTGGCGGTCGAGTGGCGGCGTGACTGCTCCATGTCGTCGAGTGTCGGCATCTGCGGTGCGTCGGTGCAGCCCGGCTGCGCACGCGTGCACGCGTGCTCGTGCCGTACCGGCCGATCGATCGTCGGGCCACGGGACCATCCGCTTCACCAGCTCCGCACGGATCGATGTTCGTACCAGAGATCGTCACCACCCTCCGCGGCTACACTCGGCGCCAGCTCGTCGCCGATCTCCAGGCCGGCGTCATCGTCGGCGTCGTCGCGCTCCCGCTCGCCATCGCCTTCGCCATCGCCAGCGGCGTCCCTCCCGGACGCGGGCTCTACACCGCGATCGTGGCGGGCTTCATCATCTCCGCCTTCGGCGGCTCTCGCGTCCAGATCGGCGGGCCGACGGGGGCGTTCGTCGTCATCGTCTACGGGATCGTCCAGCAGTACGGCGTCGGCGGCCTCACGGTCGCCACGCTCATGGCGGGCGTCATCCTGATCGCGCTCGGCGCCGCGCGGATGGGCGCGGCGATCAAGTTCGTGCCGCACCCGGTGGTGATCGGCTTCACGAGCGGGATCGCCGTCGTGATCTTCTCGAGCCAGGTCAAGGACGTGCTCGGCCTCCGCATGGGCGCCGTGCCCGCGCCCTTCGTCGAGAAGTGGGGTGCCTACGTCGGCAACCTCGGCTCGGCCAACTGGTACGCCGTGGCGCTGACCGCCGCCTCGCTCGCGATCATGATGCTCTGGCCGAGGGTGAGCCAGCGCATCCCGGGGCCGTTCGTCGCCCTCATCGCCACCACCGCCGCGGCGCGGCTGCTCGAGCTCCCCGTCGAGACGATCGGCACGCGGTTCGGCTCGATCAACGCGCAGCTGCCGCACCCGGTGATGCCGCACCTCGGCTGGACGGAGATCACCACGCTCGTGCAGCCCGCCATCGCCATCGCCCTGCTCGGCGCGGTGGAATCGCTGCTCTCGGCCGTCGTCGCCGACGGGATGATCGGCACGCGGCACAAGTCGAACCTCGAGCTCGTGGCCCAGGGCGCGGCGAACGTCATCGCGCCGCTCTTCGGCGGCATCCCCGCCACGGGGGCGATCGCGCGCACGGCGACGAACATCAAGAACGGTGGCCGTACGCCGGTCGCCGGCATGACGCACGCCGTCACCCTGCTCCTCATCACGCTGTTCTTCGGACGGCTCGCGTCGCTCATTCCGATGGCGACGCTCGGCGCGATCCTCGTGATCGTGTCGTACAACATGAGCGAGTGGCGCACCTTCCGGAGCGAGCTCCGCGGCCCGAAGAGCGACGTCACCGTGCTGCTCACGACCTTCTTCCTCACCGTGATCATCGATCTCACGGTGGCGATCGAGGTCGGGATGGTGCTCTCGGCGTTCCTCTTCATGCGACGGATGGCCGAGGTGACGAACGTGACGGCGATCAGCCGCGAGATCGCCGATGGCGGCAACGGCGATCACCGGGAGGAGGTGGCCGCGCTCGCGCGCCGGCTGCCGAAGGGGGTCGTGCTCTACGAGATCAACGGCCCGCTCTTCTTCGGCGCGGCGGAGCGGTTCCGCAGCGTGCTCGGGGAGATCAGCGCGACGCCGAAGGTCCTGATCGTCCGGATGCGCAACGTGACGGCGATGGACTCGACCGGCATCCACGCGCTGCGCGAGCTCGTGCGCAACGGCCGCCGCGGCGGCACGCGCGTGATCCTCGCCGAGGTCCTCGAGCAGCCGCGTCTCGTCCTCGGCAACGCCGGCCTGCTCGACGAGCTCGGACAGGAGAACGTGATGGACACGCTGGAGGAGGCGATCGAGAACGTACGTGGCGGAGACCTGGCGGTCGCTGGAGACTGAACTCCGATCGCCGCCGCGCGATCGTCACGCAGGCGGCGGGACGGCGCAGTCCATTCGGGCCGGCTCATAGCGCAACGTGTTTCCACGCGGAGCCGCGGAGGACTGCCGCTCGGGCCGGCTCCTACCGCAAGGATTTCCACGCGGAGGCGCGGGGAGCGGGCGGAGGCGCGGAGAACCGCCCGAGGGGCAAGCAGCGCGTGGTGGGAGCGAGCTTTCCGGGTCGAGCTGCGTGCACCGGCGCTCAGTTCCTCTCTCGTCACAGCCCCAAAGTCCTTGATATTTCGGGGCCGAGACTTGCGCGATGACAAGCGATGCGCGCAGGGCAGGCAGTTGCGGCTGCCGTGCCTGTTGCAGTCCCCGGGTCTCCGCGCATGCGCGTGGAACCACGTTGCGGTAGTGGCCAGACCGAGTGGCAATTCGCCGAGGCTCCGCGTGGATCCACCGGCGGTGGGAGCACAGTCCTAGCGGGGGGCAGGGTTCGCTGGCCGCCTCTTTGCTATGTCGGGGGGCCATGAGGTGCTCACCGGGGGTCCTGCTCGCCACGCTGCTCCTCGTCTCCTGCATCGAGGTCGAGGACGCGTCGGACAAGAAGAAGGCTACCGCCGACAGCGCGGCGGGAGCGCTCGATAGCGTGGCCGCACACGCCGCGGCCAGGCCGGCCGACAGCCTTCGCGCACCGTCCGCGGCGCACTTCGGGCCGGACAGCGCGACGTTCGTCCGTGGCGGTCCGCGGTGGACGGCCGAAGAGCAGGCGGCCCTTCAGAGCGACTCGGCGCACGGCGTCGAGCCGCTCGACACCCTGACGATGGCCGAGATCCGCGGGAGCGCGGGGTATCCCGGGCCTCTGAAGGGTCATCTGATCGTCCCCGTGAAGGGGATCGCCGCCTCGGACCTCCGCGACAGCTACAGCGAAGCGCGCGGCGGAGGCGAGCGCACCCACGAGGCGCTCGACATCCCCGCCCCACGCGGCACGCCCGTGGTCGCGGCAGTCGGCGGGCGCGTGCTCAAGCTGTTCGACAGCAAGGCGGGCGGGTTGATGGTCTACGCCGCCGACTCGAGCGAGCGGTTCATCTTCATGTACGGCCACCTCGACGCCTACGCGCCCGGCCTCGCCGAAGGGCAGCCGCTCACGCAGGGCCAGGTGATCGGCACCGTCGGCACCACCGGCAACGCCCCGCCCAACCTCCCCCACCTCCACTTCGCCATCGCCCGCACGAACGACGTGAAGGTGTGGTGGAAGGGTGATCCGGTGAATCCGTTCCCGATGCTGAGACAGTGAGGAGACAGTGAGTGTGTGTGCGAGTGCGTGGGCGTGTGCGTAGCGAAGAACGGCCTCGGGAGGCAGGAGCTTCCCGAGGCCGTTCTTCGTCACCCACACACCCACACACCCACACACCCACTACCGTCTGTTCTCCATCCTCACCCGCCTGACCCTCCTCAACAACACCATCACCACGAGCGCCGTCGCGACCGACCAGGCGATGAGGTAGATCGTGCGCTGCCGGCTCGGGCCGTAGGCGATGCCCGCGCCGTAGAAGATCGACATCGCCACGGCGTCGAGCAGGACGACGCCCATCACGAGCTGGAGCACGGCGCGGCGCAGCGCCGCGCGCGGCGCCGCCCGTGGGTCGGCGGGTGGAACGGGCACCCGCCGCCTAATCGTCGCCCATCGCGGGCACCGCGCCGCCATGCGCACCGTGCGCTCCGCGCGGGATCGGATGCTCCGCCGTCATCGGCGGCGTGAACCCGAATCTGCGTGCCAGCCAGCGACGACTCTCGTCCATCACCTCGTAGAAGGTCGGGATCACGAGCAGCGTCAGCATCGTGCTCGTCAGCACCCCGCCGATGATCGCTACGCCGAGCGGGGAGCGGAACTGAGCGCCCTCCCCGTGGCCGAGCGCCACCGGCACCATCCCCGCGATCAGCGCGAACGTCGTCATCAGGATCGGCCGCAGCCGGATCGCGCCCGCCTCGACGAGCGCCTCGCGCAGCGGCATCCCCTCCTTCTCGCGCGCCCACTTCGCGAAGTCGATCAGCAGGATGGCGTTCTTCGCCACGATCCCCATCAGCAGGATCACGCCGATGAGCGACATGATGTTGATCGTGTTGCCCGTCACCGAGAGCGCGATCAGCACGCCGATGAGCGAGAGCGGGAGCGACATCAGGATCGCGAGCGGATCGAGGAAGCTCCCGAACTGCAGCACGAGCACGAGATACATCAGTCCCACCGCGACGAACAGCGCGGTGAAGATCTGCTCGAACACCTCGTTCTGCGCCTGCGAGTCGCCGGCGAGACCGAACCGCACGCCCGGTGGCAGCGTGAGCTTCGCGACCTGATTCTCCACGTCTCTCGTCACGTCGCCCGTCGCGCGGCCCGACGTGTTGGCTTCCACGGTGACGACGAGATCGCGGTCCCAGTGGTCGATGATCGCCGGCCCGATTCCCTGCTTGATCGTCGCGACCTGGCCGAGCGGCATCGTCGTCGGGGCGCCGTTCGGTCCCGCAACGACGAGCGGCAGCTGATGCAGGTCCTCGGCGTTGTGGCGCGACTCGGGCGCGAGCCGCACCTCGACGTCGCGCATCTCACCGGACGGATCCTGCCAGTCGCCCGCGTCGATCCCGGCGAAGGCGGGGCGCAGCGACTGCGCCACCTGTCCGACCGTGACGCCGAGGCTGCCGGCGACACCGCGGTTCAGGTCCACCTCGAGCTCCGGCTTCTGCCCCTTGGTCGAGAGGCCGACGTCCACCGCGCCGGGCGTCGCCTGCACGATCCGCTCGACCTGCTCAGCCGCCTGGTTGATCGCGACGATGTCGTTCCCCTTGAGCTGGAACTGCAGCTCCTTGCGCCCGCCGCTGAAGTCGTTCGTGAACACGGAGAGCTTCACGCCGGCCACGTGCTTCATCTCGTTGCGCAGCACCTGCGCCATCTCCTCCGCGCTGCGCGACCGCTCGCTGATCGGCTTGAGCCGGACGTAGATGTTTCCCTCGTCCACCGTCCCCGACGCGCCGCCGCCGAGCGTGGTGTACGTGTACAGCACCTCGGGGTGTGCGCGCGTGATCCGCGCCGCCTCCTGCGCCTTGAGCCGCGTGTACGCCATGTTCGAGCCGGGCGGCGTCTCGAGCGCGACGATGAACTCCGACCGGTCGTCGATCGGGAAGAAGCCCACGCCGACCGACCGCACCGGCGGGAGGATCTTCGCCGTGACCGCCGGATGGCTGAACTGCACGTAGAAGATCGCCACGCCGAGCAGGCCCAGCCCCACACGCGACACCGCGGGCCAGCGCTTGTGCGTCAGCGCCGCGACGAGCAGCCCGATCCCGACGAAGGCGACGAGCAGCCCGGTGAGGCCGCCGCTGAACACGGTGAACGACGCGAAGAAGGTCCCGATCGCCAACGCGGCCATCGCCGCGCGGTGATCGAGCGCCCACGCGATCACGCTCCGGTAGTTCTGCGCCTGACGGTTGAACCAGTGGTTGAACCGGTCGAGCTGCTTCGTGATCCACCACTTCCGGTCCTCGGGCACGTGCGGATCCGCCCAGTACGCCGAGAGCATCGGATCGAGCGAGAACGACACGAACAGCGAGACGAACACCGAGCAGGCGATCGTCAGCGCGAACGGCTTGAACCACTGCCCGCCCACCCCGGGCATGAAGCCGATCGGCACGAACACGGCAAGGATCGAGAAGGTCGTGGCCGCGACGGCGAGCCCGATCTCGTCCGTCCCTTCCCGCGACGCCGTGTAGTGGTCTTTCCCCATCTCCACGTGCCGCACGATGTTCTCGCGCACGACGATCGCGTCGTCGATCAGGATGCCGATCGCGAGCGACAGGCCGAGCAGCGACATCGTCTCGAGCTTGAACCCGAGCACGTACACGGCGATGAAGCTCGCGAGCACGGACACCGGCAGCGCGAGGCCGGTGATGACCGTCGACCGCCACGAGTTCAGGAACACGAACACCACGAGGACGGTGAGGACGGCCCCCTCGAGGAGCGCCTCCTCCACGTTCCGCACGGCAGCGTTCACCCGCGTCCCGGAGTCCTTCACGAGCTGGAGCTTCGTCCCCGCGGGCAACGTCTTCTCCAGCACCTCGACGCGCGCGCGGATCTGGTCGCTCACGTCCGTCGTGCTGAATCCCTTCGACTTCTTGATGTCGAGCCCGACGGCCTCCTGATCGTTGTACAATGCGAGCGTGCGCGGTTCCTCGGTGCCGTCCTTCACCACGGCGATGTCGCCGAGCCGCGTGAGCTGGCCGTTGCGATCCGCCACCACGAGCTGGGTGAACTCCTGCGGGTTCTCCAGCCGCCCCTTGAGCCGGATCGACCGCTCGTCCAGGTCGCCGACGACGCGCCCCACCGGCGCCGCGAGATTCTGCAGCTCGAGCGCCTGCACCACCTGCGCGACGCTCACGCCGGCCGCCTGCATCCGCGCAGGCACGAGCTCGACGGTGAGCTCGCGCTCCACCTTCCCGCTCACCAGCACCTCCGCCAC
>Ga0310810_10008414_pt1 | contig 11873 bp, 6 predicted proteins | sample NCmetagenome_FD_207641 | JGI IMG/M metagenome (GOLD analysis project Ga0310810, IMG submission 207641) | Soil microbial communities from experimental microcosm in Duke University, North Carolina, United States - NC | ecosystem: Engineered > Artificial ecosystem > Soil microcosm > Unclassified ...
CAGTGACCCTACACCAAACTTTATCTATAAGCTGTTCCCAGATGGAACATTTTCTCTCTCTTGTCTACAAAGCCAGATTAACGAAAATAAATAGTCGAAATTCAAATCTTGTCACCAAGGTTAAGGCATAGACTTTTTATTTAGTCTTGAAAATCATTAATCTAATTCTCTAGAATGATGAGGATTTTTTGCCAAAACGCCTACTCCCAGTTTTGGTTTTATGACTGCTTCAAACAGTGACTAAGCGGTTGTGTATCTAAATCTCAGATTATTCAGTGAGGAAACTCACTATTAAACCCTCTGGGCATTTCTCCCTCCCACGTCTGTCTCGACTACTATATTTGAACGCAACTTCATAAGCTGTTCCACATTTAAGTTACTGCCCTCCTACCCCCCCCACACCCTTTTCGACAAATTCACTATGCAATTTTGATGTGCATCAGCTTATTACTGGGCTGTCGCCAGCTTTTGGAAAAGTGGCAGAAGTAGCTCAACATCGAGTAGAAAAATTGTTAAGGGTGTTCCTTGCTGGGGAATAACGGCAACATGACTGGCGACTTCTAAGGTATCAGCACGGCGATAGGATTCTGGTAACACTCGGAACATGGATAAGGGCACTTCGATTAAGACGGGAGTGTTCGCGACTGGAATCCCATAAAATTCGCCAGTTTGACTTTGCACGATCGCAAGATAACCGCCGGATTCCGAGATTGAACTGGTTTTGAAAAATTGCCAATTCAGGTCTACAACCGTGACTTCGCGATCGCCCATGTGAGCAACTCCTACATGATTGAGTCCACTACTGTAAACAGGGGTGCGATCAACTACTTTGTAAACAGATTCAATCCGTAGGGCAAGGTTGAGATTGCCAATCTTAAAAACGATAAGTTTTAGTGATGGTGTAACCTGTCGAGATTTATGCAGCGCGGTCGCTTTAGATTTTCCTTGGATTAAGAGGCTGTTCATCTTAATTGTTAGTTATGAGTTGAGGGTTTGAAGGTTGAAGAGTATTACTTGTCATCGAATTCTGGGGCAGGCGGGACGCCGATCCCACAGGAAACAAGGACTGTTGTGGGATGGGCATCTTGTCCGTCCTAGCTATTTTTACCCTGGCCTCACCCATCATGAGCCTTGAAGTTGCAGCTGGTTTTGTGATGGCTCCATGATGGATTGTGATTTCCTCTCATCAATAATGTGTTTGATCGCGGCTAAAAACTCTTGTTCGAGGTAAGGCTTGGTAAAGTAAGCCGTCGCACCTAAACGCATGGCTAACCATCGATGCTTATCATTACTACGAGAGGTCAACATCACGACTGGAATGTTCGACATTTGAGGGTCTTGGCGACGCTGACCGAGAAATTCAAAGCCATTCATATTGGGCATTTCAATGTCACAAACGACGAGATTTACCGTCGATGAACCTTGTCGCAGTTGTTCGATCGCTTCTCGTCCATCCCGTGCCTGTAACACTCGACAACCCGCTCGTTCCAGGGTAAGCGCTAGGGTTCGCCGCAGCGCCGCTGCATCATCGACAACCAGAACGGTAGGAGCATGAGGCGTTGTCAGGCCAGCCTTGGTGTGGCTCATTGAGGCATTCTCGTTCAGACTTAAGGTGATTGGCCTAGAGCCAGTGTTGATTCGGGTTGCTGCGGTATCGTGACCCAAAAGCTGATCGAGGAGAACTGTACCATCAATCACAGGGATTAAACTGCCATCCCCTAAGATGGTGCAACCGTAAGTAAAACTAGGCGGTGCGATCGCAGAACCAAAGGGTTTAATCACCAATTCTTGTTCTGTGACTAGGCGATCGATTTCCAGGGCGAGCACCTGTTGCTCTTGCCGGAGTACCAACATCGGTAATGCCCAATCTGCCGGAGAGGGGACTGAGACTAAGGCTTTGCTGGGACTGTTGTCTGGCAATGGGCAAGTATAGTCCAAAATGTCGGCAAGTCGATACGCGGGAACAATTTGTTCACGCCAGCGTAAAAAGCGCTGTTCCCCGGTTGTTTTTACTTGGTCGGATTTAGGAACAACAATTTCCTCAACGCTGTCGGACGGCAAAGCAATGGCAGTGGGGCCAATTAAGCAGACGAGTAATTTGGCGATCGTTAGGGTTAAGGGTAGACGTAACGTAAAGGTTGTACCTGCGCCAGGTGAAGAGGCGACGGTAATGCTGCCTTTGAGCGATCGCATTTGAGAGCGCACCACATCTAGCCCAACCCCTCGTCCCGACAGTTCGCTGACTTGCTTGGCGGTGGAAAATCCTGGCTCAAACAGAAATTCAAACAGGCGGTGGTTGGGAGTACTCGCTAGTTGCTCGGCGGACACAAATCCCATTTCAATGGCACGTCTACCGATACTTTCGATATCCAGCCCTTGACCATCATCCTTCACTTCAATGATGGTTTGACTGCCTTGGTGATAAGCTCGAATTTCAATTCGACCTTCTTCCGGTTTCCCCTGCTGACGCCTGAAATCTGGAGATTCTATACCATGATCGAAGGCATTTCGCAATAAGTGCAACAAGGGGTCATAGAGTTTTTCCAAGGCGGCTTTGTCAACCAGTACCCCCGTGCCACTTAAGTGTAAGCTGACCGATTTGTGGTAAGTCGCACAGAGGTCGCGTAGTAGTCGGGGAAAACGGTTCAGTACCTCACTCAACGGCAACATACGAGCCCACATCAATTCATCCCGCAGCTGAGTCAGCATTTGTCGCTGTTGTTCGAGGGTGCGATTGGATTGCTTGGCGAATAGCGCTACATCATCAACCGCTTCTTCCAACTGCACCATGTCTTCGATCAACCCTTGGAGGCGAGAGTTGAGAACTCCGTAGTTGTCCAATTCCAGGGAATCAAAATCACCTTGACGAATCACTAGCTCTCCGAGCTGATTAACGGCGGGTATACTTGTCCCGTAGTTATGGCGTTCCGGAGTCACGAGCATCTGGTCTGATAGCTCCCGCAAGTGACCGACCACGTTCTGCACTTGGGAAAATCGCTCCAGTAGTTCTCGTACCGATCTCTGTAAATGCTGATTTTGCAGAGAAAGTCCATTCCGGTTGATGGCGAGCTCACCCACAACGTTATTCATCCGTGCCAGTCGCTCTGAGTCAACCCGCACCGAAAGCGTCGGAACAGGAGCTGCTTTACCTGGGCGGATGTCTGTCGATGTGCTATCGCGTTCTGGCTGAGGTGAATTCGTCGGTGAACTTGCTGGGGAGGCTGGGAAGAGTTCACTGGGGATGGGCGACGCAGGGACTAAACCAGCAGCAGGAAGATTGGCGTCTGTAGTCCTAGCTAGGTTTAACCGAGATGTCAGCGCAGGCATCTCTTCAACAGATGGTAGCTGCTCAAAAATCTGCCCAATTGATTGAGCCGCTTCTTCGAGGTTGCTTGGGGTTGTCAGTTGCAGGCTGGAGGATTTAACAGACTCGACTTCCATCACAGCCGTGTCTGACGCATCAGTCTCTAACTCAGCTTCAGCGGTGAGCGTGGTATTCTCAACCGACTCTTCGCGAAGGCGAACGCTACTCACTTCTAACGTTCTCTCGAACTCCACTGTTTGTGTATCCGGTGAACCTTCGGCAACAATGGAAGGCTGATCGATGAGTTCGGGAGCATCAGCAAAGATTGCCTCTAGTGTTCCCTCGGTTGCGATCGCTGGCGTATTTTCTGATAATTCGGTAGCTGCCACCTCATTGAGGAGTTCGGGAGCATTGGCAAAAATCTCCGCTAGTGCCTCTTCTCCCGCCAATGTTGGTGTCCCCTCTAATCCTTCGATCGCAGGCGGTAATTCATTCAAGAACTCGGAAACTGGGACAACAATCTCCTCTAATGCCTGAACTGGCTCAACATTGTGTGTATTCGCCGTACTCTCATCCCAGGAGAGGGGAGCTTGGGTGAAGAAGTCCTCTAGTATTCCATCAGGCTCAACGTTTTGTGGCTCGCCTAGTACTGTTGTGGCAGCAGGACTCTCCGTGAAGAATTCATCAATGTTGCCAAAAATATCCTCTAGTGCACCGTCAGGCTCAAAGTTCTGTATATTTTCTGAAACTTGGGCAATGGGGAGATTTTCATCAAATTCCATGCTCAAGACAGTCTCAAGCAAGGGAACGGATTCTTCTATATCTTCAACCAAGCCTGGAATATCAGCTATCGACTCTGTGGCGGGGATGGCGGTGAAGTCTGGAGATTTGGCGCTAGAGTGAGCTAAGGCTAATAGAGCAGCAGAAGGACTGATCTTTTGGCTCTTTGTGCTTTGTGGATGAGAAGATAGAATCGTTTGTCTGGCAAACTCAAAATCAGCCAGCGCGAGTTGGGTAATGACTAATGCACGTTCGGGGTGAGCATCCAGTGCGGCTAAGGCAGTATGTGCGATCGCACCAAACCCTGGCTGGTTGAGTAACTCGGCAAACCCCGCAAACACTTCAGCTTGTGCTCTTAATTCTCCCGATACCTCATACTCTTGAGGATTGGCGACAACAGCGGCAAGATGCTCCAATCCATCACCCACATCGACTTCAAAGATCGACTGAGCCATATCGATCCCTAGTTCCGATGAGCTGGGGATATAGGTATCAGCCTGATTGAGGGCGTCTCCTAATCGCTCTTCAATCTGGGCAAAAATCGGTTCGGCTAGAACTAAAGCTTGCTCTGGGTCAAAGTAACCGGTTTGAATCTTCTCCATTAAAGGGAGACGCAAGCAATCGTAAGCTTGTAGCAGTTGGCTCTCTAGGTCAGTATCAATTTCTACGGTTTCGTTGTAGAGTGCCTTGAAGATGTTTTCCAGCCGGTGAGCTAGGGTTTTGATCGCTTCGAGTTCTACACTGGCGGCTCCTCCTTTCAAGGAATGGGCGGCTCGCATTAAATCGTGGACTTTGGCAGTGTTCTTCTCCTGTCTTAAGGTAAGTAAACGCGCTTCGATGATCTGCAACAGCTCAGGAGCCTCTTCGATGAAGAACTGATAGGCTTGGTCGCGGATATTAGGGTTGATTGCCATAGTTCTAAGGGTTGAAGGTTGGAATGTTAAAGGTTGAAGGTTGGATGTTAGAGGTTGAAGGTTGGAATGTTAAAGGTTGAAGGTTGGATGTTAAAGGTTGAAGGTTGGAATGTTAAAGATTGAACCCGATCATCTGCTCACCGGCTCGCCTTGTAACCTGCAACCTGCAACCTGTTAACCTTCAACCTGTTAACCTGCAACCTGTTAACCTGCAACCTGTTAACCTTCAACCTGTTAGCCTGCAACCTATTAGCTGACTCTGAACTGACCAACATCTTCTTGCAGTGATTGGGCGACTGCCAGGAGTTGCTTAAAGGATTCCGATACCTGGGATGCTCCCGTTGAAGTTTTTTGGGCGATCGCAGCCACATCGGTCATGGTTTCGGTCACAGATTCAGAGGCTTGGGATTGGACAAGTGTGGCTTGGGCAATCTCTTCAACCAATTTATTGATCTGGCTACTTGCGCTGGCAATTTTAGTCAGACTGTGGCGAGTTTCATCCACCAGTTTCGTTCCCATTACCACCTGCTCAGTCCCTGCTTCCATTGCTGCAACCACTTCATTGGTTTCCCCTTGAATGGCAGCGACCAGCTTCTCGATTTCAATCGTCGCTTCTGCGGATTGTTGGGCTAGCGATCGCACTTCATCCGCAACCACCGCAAACCCTCGTCCTTCTTCCCCAGCGCGTGCCGCCTCAATACTGGCGTTCAAGGCGAGCAGGTTGGTTTGAGCGGCAAAGGTACTAATCAGGTTGACGACCGTGGAAATCTTTTGCGATGATTCACCCAAGTGTTTGACTTTTTTGGCTGTTTCTGCTACTGTCTCGCGTATCGCGAGAATCCCATCAACTGTCCGGTTCATGGCAGTGTCCCCTTCATGCACCGTCTCTTGGGCTTGTTGCACAGCTGCTTCAGCTTGCTTCGCACTGCTAGCCACGATTTGCACCGATTGAGCCATATCTTGCGCTCGTTTCAAAGCAGTGGCAATTTTCTCCGCTTGCCGCAAGGCTTCTACAGATAGGTCTCGAACCGAGTGTTCGTTGCTGCTGGTGGTCTGAGCTACCTGAGTGGCAGCGTCTTGCACCTGAGTAACAATTTTCCGTAAGTTACCGACAGTAGCGTTGTAAGAGTCCGCGATTGTACCAATCTCATCCGCCGTCACCCGTGCCCGAATCGTTAGGTCTCCTTTACTGATTGGGTCTACTTCCATCAGGAGTTCCAACGCCCGTTTTTGCAGTCCTTCTTTAAGGTCGCGCTGCTCTTCAGCTAATTGTTCTGTCTGTTCTAATAGGAGGACTCGGTCTAAGGACAATCCCATCTGAGCGGCTAACTGCTTGAGGAAGTTAACTTCAGACTCTTGCCATTCGTAGGCCGCCTTGCAGTGGTGGGCAATCAGCATACCATAGGGCTGACCTTCATGGAGAATGGGCACCTCTAATTTGGACTGAACGCGCCAGCGTTCCAATAACTGCAAGTGGTCAGTTTGGAGATTAGCTTCAGCAATGTTATCAATTGCCACGACCCAGTCCTCTGGGTCAGTGATGTCTCCCAGTTCAGAAAGATAAAAGCTTTCCGCTTTATTATTGAGGGCACGAGGAAAACCTGCGGCTACGGATTCAGCTGTGATATACCCACTCAAGTCAGGATTGAAGCGGTAAATGATCACCCGATCCACATTCAAGATTTGGCGGGTTTCTTCAATCATGTCCTTGAACAAGTCTTCCAAGTCTTTGGAGTTCTCTGCTCGCGAACCGGTTACTTTGGCGACCAACAAAGCTTGCTCAGCTGCCAGGATTTGTTCTCGCGTGAACACTTCTAACTGACCTGCCATCTCATTGATGTTACCGCCCAAGGCCGCTAGTTCGTCTTCCCCGATCACGTCCACACGGGTATCCAGTTGGCCTTGACCAATTTTTTCCACCGCTTTAGCAGCTTCCACGATTGGGCGTGTAGCACGGTTAGCAATCAACGCTGCGATCGCACCCACCAAGACGGTTGCAGCCGCCGTCCCCAAGAACAGAGTCCAGAGTAACTGTGTCTCTGCGGCAAAGGCAGTCTCTGTAGGACGAGTCAGCACGAAAGACCAGTCAAGACCAAATAACGGCCTTAGTCGGTTAGCAAGTCCGTAAGTTATAAGCTCCTTCTCTGCGGTTGACCCATGCTTAGCAGGTCCGACTATACTTTCCCCAGTGCTATCCTTCTGCTCAAGCTGTTTTCGATTGATTTGAGTTAAGAGGGTAGGAAATACTTCCTCAATCTTTTTACCAACGGTTTGGTTATCCTCATCTGAGGCAATTTTGCCAGAAGCATCAACCACATACAATTTTTGACCCCGCTGAGTGTTGAGGTTAAATACTTCACGCAGATATTTAATGGGAATGCGGGTGCGGACGATGCCAATTGTTTTGTTCGTGACTTCATCCTTGATTGGAGCAGCAAAGAAAATATAAACACCCTGGCTAGTTTCAGATATTCTGGGTTCGGTAATGAACGGGCGATCCGTTTTTAGCACCTGCTGGAAATAGTCCCGGTCCCAGTGATTCGGTAGGGGTTCACTCTTAGATTGGGCAATTACATTCCCCTTAGTATCGAACACGCCAATGCTGTCGTATACGCTGTAAGTGCTGGCGAAGCGATTGAGGACTTCATCTTTTGCCTCGCGCTTGAACGTGTCTCTGAGCTTGGGATTGGTGAAAACACTTAAGTTAGAGAGACTGTCAAGGTCGCCAGCTCGCTCCTTGATGAAGTAAAAGATCTTATCTTTCATGTCACCGATATCAGCTTGTTCCCCTTGAATAACTTGCTGCCGCACCTGAGCGCTAGTGGTGAGATAGGCAACTGTTCCAACCGTTATCACTGGGAGCGTACCAATGGCGATGGCTGCGATTGTTGTTTTGACTCGCAAACTTGCAGAGAACCATTGGAGGAAGTTTAGCTTCTTGATAGGATTGCCTTTCGCTTTAGCAATTAGATCTATTTCTTCGGGTTGGGGCAGTTGCAGAGTCTTGGGTTCTGCGGATGATTTGATCTGACGAGTAGGCGGTGAATAAGAAATTCCCGAATTTCTGTCTTCAGGATGATTGTTTTTAGAGTATGAGCTGCGACCATTAGAGTTATACTTAGAGCCGGGTTTGGGAGAAAGCTGTGTCATGGGGCGACCTCAATAATTAACAAAAATTCAGTGGTTGCGAGTGGCTCAAACCGGACTTACGAAGTTTTAGGGCAACCTCGTTGAATGGCTAGATTGAAAGCTCTTGCTTTTCTGCCAATCCTCAGGACTCATTAGTCAGGAGTTGCTAATGACTAACTCTCTGACCAACAGCCGTAAATATTCAATCAAAACTTTATATCCGTCTCTACAGCTCCCCCGTTACTCTCATCGATAAGGAAAGGCTGTAGAAGTTTTCGAGTAATAGCGTTTTTAGAGTGGCTTCGACTTGGGATGCACCGAACTCTTTTCAGGGTTGAAGCTTGTTTAATTTGTCAAGAGACTCGTGAGGAAAACACTCTAAAAAATGACCTGATACTAAGTTGCATTCATATGTAGTCGATTCATTTTCTCCCCGTCTCCGTCTCTGCGTATCTGGAGTGTCTGTCTTAACGACTAGATTGAACGCAACTTCCTACGAGACTTATTGCTGAGGCATCGATACCATAATTGCTTTACCGTCGATGACTACGAGCATTTCACCATTTGATTTCAACCAATACCCCCGCAAAAATGGCACAAGTTCAGGGGTTACAGTTGATGAGGGCGGTGATTGAATCCAATCTGGATTACACCACTCGATATCTTCTACACGGTTAACAACTAACCCTAGCATTTCGTTCTTTGGGTTGCTGTCCGTTGACTCTTTGGCAGGAGCCTGGAGCACAATGGCGGTGTGGGCAGAGGTAATATTTGCCTGTTGGTGCCAAGGAGTGAGTCCGACTAAGTGACCTAAATCGACCATCCAGAGAACTTCACCGCGCCAGTTATAAGCACCCATGACCCAAGGTGGCATTTGAAAGATCGGCACGATCTGGCCTTTGGGAATCGTCAGCACCTCAGTGAGTTGTTGAATCGGTAAGAGGGCTGTCGTATCGGGTAAAAGATGAAATCGCAAAAACTGTTCGCTGGTACTTGAGGAAGGTAGAGACTCGATTAATCGGTTTGCGACAGGTATGGAAAAGAAATTGCGGACTGATAGAGAGTTGGACATTGATGGGGTCTCCTGTTGAGAAGCTGTCCAAACACAACTTTTATACTTTTCTTGTTGGGTGGGCAATGCCCACCCCAATCAAGAGTTGGATATGGATGGTTTGTCAAGCTTATCGTTTAACGAGCTGTTTAACGGTGCGAACGAGTTCGTCTTGATCAATTGGCTTGGCGAGGTAAGCATCGGCTCCCTGTTTCATTCCCCAGAATTTATCCATCTCGCCGGCTTTAGTTGAGCAGATAATGACAGGAATTGTACGGGTTTTCGCCTCAGCTTTCAGATCGCGGCAGACTTCAAAGCCACTACGACCGGGCAGTACAACATCAAGGACGATGACATCAGGCTTATGGCTGCTGATTTTGGCGATCGCTTCTTCACCACTGTCAGCCGTCAGGACATTCAAACCACCTTGTTGCAAGCAACTAATGATAACTTGCATGTCAGTCATGGAATCTTCAACAACTAGGGCAGTAACCATGATATTTACCTCATGAAAGAACAATAGAACGTAGTCAATAAAGGTTGAAACTCGGTAGGTTCACCAGGAAAACCAATTAATGTGTTCAAACCTTCAACATTCAAACCTTCAAACCTTCAACCTTCAAACCTTCAAACCTTCAACCTTCAAACCTTCAAACCTTCAACCTTCAAACCTTCAACCTTCAAACCTTCAACCCTTTAGCACCCTGCTCTAAGTGCTTGCGAACTACATTGAGTACGATGCCAGCATCGATGGGTTTATTCAGAAAATCTGAGGCTCCAACAAGCTTGGCTCTAACTCGATCCACAAGGCCATCATTGCCAGTCAAAATGACAATCGGGGTATCCCGGAAACAGGCAAGCTTGCGTAACTGGCTGCAAATCTCATAGCCGTTGGTATTCGGCATGACTAGATCTAAAAAGATCACATCTGGCTTACGAGCGAGTAAGGTTGCGATCGCTCGCAAGCCGTCACTCACGCTGACATACCGATAACCCGCTGCAACGAGCAGCTTTTCCATCGTTTGACACACCAAAGGACTGTCATCGACGCAAGCCACCAGCGCCCCGTGATGAGCTATAGGGGTGGACGGTTTTTCTGAGACTTTTCCACCCCCTGGAATTGGTAGATCGGGAATGCTTACGAATTCAATCAGCCCCAATTGAATGTAGGGCAGGAAGGAATGGGTGAGTTGCAAAATATCCCGCTTCAGCTGCACCGCTAAGTCCCGGAGAGTACGTTGCCCGTCTAATACCTTAGTCAGGCTTTGGTAAACTGGCGCTGATGTCTGTTTGCGAAGCTGTTCGGGTTGCTTGATGATCGGGACTAGATTCGGAGAATAACCAGCAACGCGATCATGATGCCAAACGTGCCAAAGTCCCTCAACTTCTGCGATCGCCTGGTCTACATCAATCAAGGCGAGTGGCGTCGGTAACGAGTTATTCGGTTGGATTTGATAAGTGACCTGCCTTGCCTGCGCTACATCAAATAATACTTCTGCGATCGCCCCGTGAATAATTTGCGAGGCTTGTTCAGAAGTGATTTTGTGCTGCGTTCTCCAGGAAGACAATAGCTGATATTGCCAGCAAACCGACGAGGCGACCATATCTATTCCCGCCAGATCGCGTTCTATGGATAAGCGCAAAGTAGGCAGCTGAGAACAGTAGGCGGTTAAATTCCTCTGCCATCGTCTGACTGGATGAATCCCCCCAGTTGCATACATGAGGCGACCGAGGTGGAGAAACAACAGCCATTGCTGTCCTTCTGCTTCAGATAACACCAGCTTGCCGCTAAAGCGAATCCGCTTCAAGGTTGCAAGAAACTGAACTTGCTTCGATGCTGTAAACAGACTAAGAGGTGCAGAAACAGGAATTTCTTTAACAGCCATCACTAACATCATCTCCAGGACTAAATGGCTAACAAAACAGTAAAACCCAAAGTCTTTTAGGTCTTTTAAATAACTGAAGGTGCACCTAGTCTGAATACAGAGAGCTTTGACTAATATTTCTAAATCTACTTGATGCCCGTTAGATAGTGTCTGCTCACCTTTAGACTAAAGCATCGTAGGTTTAGTCTTCACAACCTTGCAGAATCTTATCTCACCCAGCATCCAGCTGTTTTCTTTTTCTAGCTCTCTTTATATTATTAGCTATTTTGTTTCTGTGTGTCTCTCAAACTCATATAAATTTATAACTACTTTATCTTTTATCTGTATTGTTTCCTTTTAAAGGCTTTTAGCAATACTCTGCACTAATTCCTAAACGTGCCTCTATAATAACTTTCCGACCTTTATCTCTAGAATCCGCCCGTTTTTCTTCAGTTAATTTATGTAAATCACTGAATGAGTAAAAGCAGTTCAGTGGCTCTACGTAGATTTACGGATAAGCTCAACAAGAAGACCTATCCACCTAATTTATAAGCTTATCTATACATATGAATAAATGCACTAATCACTTAATATGAGTTGAAAAAATTAATATTCTCTGCTTATATTGTTTTTATTTCTGATAAAACCATTCTTTGTATTACACTCAAAAACAGCAACTTTTACTAGATTTTATTGACGACTGGCGCTACTTCTGCACCCTTTATGACATCAATCCAAGACCAGAAAAATGTATCACGAAAAACTCATTATCGTATTACCTTTAAAATAAATGTATTACAGTTATTCCATCAAAAATTCATGCCTCATAT
>Ga0310810_10008416_pt1 | contig 11873 bp, 12 predicted proteins | sample NCmetagenome_FD_207641 | JGI IMG/M metagenome (GOLD analysis project Ga0310810, IMG submission 207641) | Soil microbial communities from experimental microcosm in Duke University, North Carolina, United States - NC | ecosystem: Engineered > Artificial ecosystem > Soil microcosm > Unclassified ...
AGCGCGGCCTGCGATCGCGCTCCTACGACGCTGGCCGGTTCTCGGCCAAGCGCGAGAACGGCGTGTACCACTTCCAGAACCTGGTCCGCGAGTTCCTGGGGGAGGATGGATAACGTGGTCCGAGCGCTCGTTACCAGTCCCACTTGTACATCGACGCATATGGGCCATGCCAGGCCCGAAATCGGGCCCACGACGCGTCGTGGCACCAGTGCCCCTTGTGAAATCGCACGGGAGCGAAGCCAAATGCGCGGATGTACCAGTGTGGCTTGTGGGCGCGCATTGATGGGGACCTCATGACACCCGCTCGCGAGGACGGACGCCTCACGGTTGCCCTCGTCTCGGAGGTCTTCTGGGAGCCGGACGGCCTCGGCCGCCTCGCGGAGCGGCTCGACCAGTGCGTCCAGCGCGGCGCGGACCTCGCCGTCCTGCCGGAGCTCCCCCTGAACCCCTGGCGCCCCGCGACCAAGGACGCGGTTGACGCGGACGCGGAGCCGATGGACGGGCCGCGTGCCACGGCGCAGGCCGAGGCCGCGCGGGAGGCGGGGATCGGCCTCATGGGAGGGATCATCCACCGCGACGCCGCGACGGGGCGAAGGACCAGCCGCGTGCTTGTCTTCGATCGGTCCGGCATGCTGGCCGCCACCTACGAGAAGCTGCACCTCCCCGAGGAGCCCGGCTTCTGGGAGACGAGCCACTACGAGCCGGGGACTGCGGCGCCGGCACGAATCGACGCCTTCGGACTGCCGATCGGCGTTCAGGTCTGCAGCGACACGAACCGCCCCGAGGGGTCGCACCTGCTTGGCGCGCAGGGCGTGCAGGCGATCCTCATCCCGCGAGCGACCGAGGAGAAAACGTACCAGCGCTGGAAGATCGTCTTCCGCGCGAATGCGCTGACCAGCTGCAGCTACGTCCTCTCCGTCAACCGGCCGGACCCGGAGGCCGGAGTCCTGATCGGCGGGCCTTCCATTGCCGTCGATCCGAGCGGCACGGTGCTGGTCGAAACGACCGACCAGATCGCGATCGTGACCATGGAGTCGAGCATCGTCAGCGCGGCGCGCGCGGCATATCCTGGCTACCTGCCGGTCCGGGCGCGCCTCTACGCCGATGCGTGGGGCGAGATCGCCGGGCGCGACGGGGCACCTGCCTGAGCGGCGACCCTACGAGAAGGTAAAGGTCCCCTCGGCGATGAGCACTCCGCCGCGGTAGATCCGCATCACCATGGTCCCCTTGCCCCAGGCCGCGAGCAGCGCGGACATGCTCGCCGTCGACTTGAACCCATCGGTCGTTCGCGTGGCATCCACGAAGACGGTGCCGTCCGATTGACTCTGAACCACCGTCTCGGTCCCGTCGGCGGCGAGCCGGACGACCTCCTCCTGGAGCCGGTCGACGCCGATCGGATCGGCCAGGCTGATCGCATGCGCGAAGCCGGAGCTTGCCGCGGTGAAGTCGGTGGTGGGGCCGGTGATCTGGAGCGTGTCCTTGTTCCAGCCGGTTCCGAAGATGATCGTCCCGGGCAGCGACGGTGACGCGACCGCGCTACTGCTGGCGCTTTCGACGACGCTCGGAATCTCCGAGGCGGAGGCGCTGGCGCTCGGCGTCGGGGTCGGCGATGGCGTCTCGGCGGCGATGTTCGGCGCCGGGGGAATCAGTCCCGAGAGGATGAGCCCCAGCACGATTGCGCCCACGATCGCCGCCATCGCACCGCCGATCGCCGTGAGCGAGGCCTGATCGGTCGGGAAGAGGCCGGCGGGGCCGCCCGTGGTCGGCGCGACCTGCTGGAGGGCGTACCCGCACGACCGGCAGACCTGCGCCCACGATGGGTTCTCGTGGCCGCAGTTGAAGCATTCGACGGTGTCCCCGGTCATCGGGCCAGAGCCTAGCACGCAGGTGGCCGCCGGCGGTGAGAACGCCGACGGCCCGGTGGAGGACCCCGCAACGGGTCATCCGTGCCCGATGCTAGCCCACCCGATCGACGCTGCCAAACCTCATGAACGAGGCCGCCCCTCCCGCTGGGGGAGGGGCGGCCCTCCGGGCCAGCGTCAGTGACTGGCGGTGAAGTGCACGCAGGCGATGTCGTACTGCGACACGGCATGCTCGCTGTTGGCATGCAGCAGCGAATGCGTCCCATCGCTGCCGGCGTACACCGACTCGGCTCGTTCGAACCCACCGGTCAGGAAGCCGTGAGGCTCGAGCTCGGCGCCTTCATCCCCACACTCGGCGGATGGCTGGCCGAAGCCAGCCGGGTTGCCCGTGGCGAGGGTTCCCGCCGCGAATGAGAGCGCCAGCCCTGCGCCCAGGGTGGCGGCAATGGCCATGGAACGGATGATGGTCATCGGTCGTTTCATCGGGGTGTCCTCCGATTGAACACGTATCGGGCGGCACTGGTGACTACGCCGCCGGTTGCCGGTGGACGAAACGGTGGCGAAATCCGGTGCAACGCCGCAACGACCGAAGTCATCACGTCCGGACCGGACCGCACCAGACCCCACTCGGCTTGCACCGGGGGTACTGTGCAGGGGCAGTACTTCTGGCCTAGGGTGGCGCATCAGCTCTCCGCAGGGGAGCAGAAGCATCCAGGGGAGGCCGTTCGTGACCACTCGAACCAGGGGGAGCGGGCTCTTGACCCGCCGCAACAGCATCGTCGCCGCCGCGATGGGGCTCATCTCGTTCGCGCTCGGGTTCTTCGTTCACCCGATGTAGGGCGCGACCTCCACACCACCGAGAGAATCGTGGTGCCGGAGGTGAGATTTGAACTCACACGAGCTTGCGCTCATCGGTGTTTGAGACCGACGCGTCTGCCAGTTCCGCCACTCCGGCGCGGGGGCTGATGGTAACCGAGGAGCCAGGCGCGACGACGTGACGAAGACGGCCGCTACCCGATCAGCTCAACCCTGAAGGTCGGATGGTCGGCCGAGCTCGGGAGCCGGTCGTATTCCCTGTTCAGCAGCTTGTCGGCCGTGGAGCGGAATGCGGCGATCACCCGCTCGCGCTCTTCGCCGTCGACCTCGACCGCGCGGAAGGCTTCCATGCGGCCCTTGTGGCGCAGCTGGCCGCCCCCTGCGGCCCGGAGGTTGCGAACCCAGTCAGTTTCCCCGTATTGGGACATGAGATAGGGGATCCCGTCGACCTCCCATCGAGCGAGCGTGACCCGCACCGGCTCGCCCGTGCGCCGGCCAGGGAGCTCGACGACGTCGGCCAGCCCGGCCCGTAGCAAGAAACGGCGGAAGATGCGGCGGCCGAAGGCGACCGTCGGGCTTGGCCTCAGTCGTGCAGTGGGGATCTTGGGTTGTTCACCCATCACGTGGCGCCCGCTCCAGTTGCCTGGGAATTGTCCCATGCACCGCAAGTCGCGAGCTAGGCACGCACCTCCTGGCGCATGAACTGGATGTAGCCGATCGCGAAGCAGATCACCGTCAGCGCCACCAGTGCGACGACGTGCGGCCAGACCAGCAGCAGGCTCTGATCGAGCGACAGGAGGGTCGGGATCTGTTGCTGTGCCTGCGTCAGCTGACCCAGCGTCGCCGGTGTGTTCGTTCCCGTCAGCGAGGGGTTGAGCAGGACCGATGACGCCTCCGAGTAGAGGGTCGTCGGCAGGAGCCGCAGCACGAAGGCGTGCAGCTGGTAGAGGCCGAGCGCCTTGTCGACGGCGGTGCTGTCGCTGACCGGCGCGATCGCTCCCAGCACGAGGTTCAGCAGGAACCGGCCGAACATCGCGACCGCCATCCAGACCCCAAAGCCGATCAGCGCGGCGGTCGCCGCGCGATGTACCACCACGGAAAGGAGCATCCCGAAAGCGAGCCAGACCGCGACGTAGGCGATCGTCACGATGAACCAGACGATCAGACGGAGCACCTCGGACCATTCCGGCACGATCCCGAGCCGCAGCAGCCCGAAGCCCGAGATCAGGAGCACCACTGACAGCAGGACGAGTGTGATCGCTACCAGCGATGCCACGAACTTGCCGTTGATGACGTCGTCGCGGTGGATCGGCTGGGCCACGAGCCTCGGCAGGGTGCCCTGCGACCGCTCGCCATTAACCGCGTCGAACGCGAAGGCGATCCCGAGCAGCGGCGCCGCAAGGCCGATGAAGCCCTGGACGCTGACGTCGAGCCCGAAGATCGAGACGTCCTGCGGCCCGATGATGAAGAGTGCCAGGAAGACCGCCTGCGCACCGCTCACCTGGGATGCCAGCTCGTGGATCCGCTCGGTCGCCAGGAAGAGCGGGATCCCGGCCGCCAGGCCAACCACGATCAGCAGGACGAAGAAGCGGACGCTGAGGACGTGATCGGCGAACTCCTTGGCGGCGACGACCAGCCACCCGTTGCGCGGGACGCTTCGGGCCGGCGGCGGGACGGCGGCTTCGACCGTGGTCATGCCACTGCTCCGACGGGCTCGGCCGCGTCCGATGCGTCGCGGTGCAGGCCCGCCTCGCGGAGCGCGGCGCGATAGATGTCGTCGAGGGAGGGCTCGGCGGATCGAATGGCGGTGAGGCCAAGCTTGTCGCTTGCGGCGCCGGCGAGGACCGCCTCGCGAACCTGCCGGCCAGCGCTGGCAGGCCGGACGTGGAGCGTCCACGGCTGACCGGCCGACGTCGCCGGGTCGACCTGCTCGACCTGCGGGATCCCCTCGAGGAACGGCCGAAGCTTCTTCGCCGCGCCGGCAGCCTGCTCGCCCTCGAACGTGACCTCGACCTGTCCGGTGTCGTTGCCGAACCGTGCCGCCAGCTCGGCGACGGTTCCGAGGCCGATGAGGCGGCCCGCGGCGAAGATACCGACGCGGTCGCAGACCGACTGGACCTGCGTGAGGAGGTGGCTCGAGAGGAGCACGGTTACTCCGCGCTCGCGCACGAGGTCGCGGAGGAGCTGGAGGATCTCGACCACGCCGATCGGGTCGATCGCCGCCGTCGGCTCGTCCAGGATCAGGATCTCCGGGTCCTTGATCAGCGCATCGGCGATGCCCAGCCGCTGGAGCATGCCGCGCGAGTAGGTGTCCGCTCGCCCGTCCCCTCGGTCGCTCAGCCCCACCTGGCCCAGGGCCTCGTCGATCCGGGCCTCGGCCTCGGCGCCGCGCAGCCCGTTGAGCCGCGCCGTGTAGCGCAGGTTCTGGCGCCCCGTCAGGTCCCCGTAGAAGCCGACGCTGTCGGGGAGGTAGCCGACCTGTCGCTTGACCTGCAGGGCGTCGCGGGCCGGGTCGAGCCCCATCACCCGAGCGGTCCCGCCCGACGGCTCGGTCAGCCCGAGCAGCATCAGGATGGTGGTGGTCTTGCCCGCCCCGTTCTGCCCGAGCAGCCCGAAGATCTCCCCACGGCGGAGCGTCAGGTCGAGATTGTCGACCGCGACCAGATCGTCGTATCGCTTCGTGAGGCCCGCCGCGACGATGGGCGGCTCGCCACTGGTCGTCACCGGCGTCCGTACTTCTGGAAGACCCACCACAGGCCGAAGAGCACGAGCGCGATCAGCGCCAGGCCCACGAACCCGAAGAGCGGCGACGTTTCGATCGTCATGCGGATGTCGACCGTGCCGTTGGCGCCCGTCGTCGTCGCTTTGTAGGTCACCACGTAGTCGCCCGCGATCGCGTCGTTCGACGGCACGATCGTGGCGGTGATGGTGGTCTCCTGCTTCGCCGCGATCGTGTCGATCGTGGCGGACGGGCTGAAGGTCACCGTCCAGTCCGTCGGTGCGGTGGCGGAGACAACGACCTGCTGGAGCGGCTGCGTCCCGTCATTCCTGACGACCAGCTGCTGGGTGATGGCAGCCCCGGCGGAGCCGGAATTGCTCAGCCGCTGGTCCGGGGTCGTCAGCGTCATCGCGTTGGTGCCGGTCACCTCGACGGACAGCTGCGCGTCGATGGTCCGGTCGCCAACCGTCGCCCGCACGTTGATCGGAAAGGTGCCGGGCGCAACCTCGGCCGGCGGCTTGGCGGAGACAGAAACGGCGGCGTTGCCACTCGCCTTGACGACGGCGCTCGCCGCCTGGGTCTGGCCGGTGAGCGTCGCGTTCACCTCCCAGCCTTCGGGCCCGACGGCGGTGACCGCGAAGGTGAGGTCCTCGGCGCTCTCGTTGCGCAGGGTGAGGTTGAAGGTGAAGGTGGTGCCCGAGGCGCCACGAAGCGACGGGAAGTCGCTGCTGAGGGTTACGTCCCCCGCGGCGGCGGCGCTCACCTGAACCGTCAGCGGCAGCACCGCGCGCTCGCCGGCGGCCGATGCGGTCACGTTCACCGTCGATGTGCCGTCGGTCGCCGCGGCGGGGACCTGGAGGTCGAGGTGGACGGTGGCGTTGCCGGTGGCATCGGTCTCGGCGCCATTCACGACGTAGCCACCGCCCCGCAGGGTCGCAGTCCAGTCGGTCGGGACGCCCGAAACGGCGAGCGCCACCTGCTGGTTCGCCGCTGCGGTGACGGTGATGTCGAAGCCGACCTTCGAGCCGGGAGCGACTGCCACCGACGGGTATGGGGTGGTCAGCGTCAAGCCGGCGGCAGCGACGGTTGGGGCGAATGCCAGGGTGCTGGTCAGCAGCAGGCCGATGGCGGCCAGCGGGGCACCTCGGCCGCGCCGAGGGATCGGATGGGTCGGCACTGGGTCTCCTCCACGCACCGCTTGAAGCCGGCGGCACGTCGACGTGCGCGCAGCGGGTTCGGCGCCGGATGCAAGGTGACAAGAAAAACGCTGGCGCGCAACCAATTTGCGGACAACGAATTGTTGAGACGGCGCAATGTCTCAGCCGAGGGCAGGATCACCCTTGGCGATGGAACGAATCGGACCGCGACCCGAAGTGACCGCCCGCCGGTAGGCGACGGGCGTATGCACGTAGCAGACGGGCTGTCCCTCGATGATCAGCTTCGCGACCAGCCCGCATTCGCCGTCTCGGGCGCCGGGGCGATTGCCGACGAATCGCCTGCAGCGGAGGGTCTGCGAAGGGTCCGATGCATGGTCGGGCTTGGACATCGCGGCGATACTCCCCAGCAAGTAACGTCCCAATGGGATACGAGCCAACCGGCAATCCGTATCAATTGAATCGGTCTGTGCCGCATGTGAAGATGAGAAGCCCGATGCCCCCGCGCGATCCCGCCAATCCCGCGTCGCGCACCGCGCCCCTCGCCGACGAGGAGGCGGTCATCGCGCGCGCCGCGAACGGCGATCGGGCTGCCTTCACGCAGCTGATCGAGCATTACCAGTCCGCCTGCTACGGGCTCGCCTGGCGGTTGCTCGGGGACCCCGACCAGGCCGCCGACGCCGCGCAGGACGCGTTCGTGCACGCGTACGACGCGATTGCCAAGTACCGCGGTGGCCTCTTCCGATCGTGGCTGCTGCGGATCACCGCCAACGCCAGCTATGACATCCTGCGCCGCGCCCAACGGAAGCCGACGACGACGCTGCCCGATGCAGAAGAGGGGGAGGCGGAGCTCCCCGACCGCTCTGCATTGGATCCGGAGGCGGAGGCGGGTCGTTCCGAGCTGTACCGGTACCTGGATGCCGCCCTTCGTCGGCTGCCCGAGGACCAGCGCACCGCGGTCGTCCTGTGCGACGTCTATGGCATGGATTACGGAGAGGTTGCCGAGGCGACCGAGTCGGCGCTCGGGACCGTCAAGTCGCGCATCCACCGCGGACGCCTGCGGCTTCGCGAATTGATGGCCGAGCACCGGGAACTGTTCATGAACGAGAGGCGTCTGGACCGATGACCATGCAGAACCTCCCGCATCCCGACGATGAGCGGCTCGCCGCCTATGCCGGCGGCGACCGCGACGTCATGGACGACGCCACGCTGGTCGCGCACCTCGCGACCTGCGACCGATGCCGCCCGCTCGTCGACGAGCTCTCCATCCTGCGTGGCGCTCTCGCCGAGCTTCCCGACCTTGCCCCATCCCGCCCCCTCCGCCTGATTCCTCCCGTTCCTGCACCCGCCGCCACTCCGGGCGTCGGCTCGTGGCTCCGCCGCCTGACGGCCCCGGCCATGGCCGCCGGAGCCGGGCTCGTGCTGGTCGGGGCGATCGGCATCGGAGCGACCAGCGGCTTTCTGAGTCAGGCATCCAGTGCGATGTTCGACAACCGCGAGGGTCTCCAGGGTGCGGGCGCCCCGGAGAGCGAGGCGACTGCCTCCGACACGGCCTTGACGCCCGGGGTCAAGGGATCGCCGACCCCGAGCTCGAACGAGACGAAGGGCGGCGTCGTGGACTCCGCGAGCGCCAGCGAGCCACCGAGTGCGCGGTTCAGCCCCGATGCATCACCCGCCGGCTCAGATGCGACCGAGCACGTGCGCGGGCGATCCACGGACGAGCAGCCGTGGCTGACGCTCCTGATCGCCGGTGCCGGCATCTTCGTTGCCGCCACGGCGCTGCGCTTCACGATCTCCCCCCGAGCCGGCTAGGCGAGCTTCCCCACCACGACCGCGATCACGAGCAGCGCCAGGAAGACGGCTGCCACGATGAGCGCAGCCCAGCCCGAGTCGCGGAATGTGCGCGGGCCGCTCTCCAGCGGAGTCGGCCGGCGGGTCGGCGGTAGCTGGACCTCCCCTGGCTGACGGATCGTTCGCGGTGCGGCCCGCGTCTCGGCATCCGTGGCGCGCCAGGTCGCCCAGGTACGGGTGGTCGTTGGCTGGGAGGGCCGGATCGGCCTCCGAGAGGCCGCCCAATGACCGCTGCTCGGCGTTCCGGCGGTTGGGTGCCCCGCGTCGTACTCTGCCCGCCGGGCGCTCGACGAGAGGATCCGCCACGCCTCGTTGACCTGGCGCATGTGCGACGCCGTCTCGCCGTCCGGATGGAGGTCGGGGTGGAAGCGCTTCGCAAGCCGACGATGGGCGCCGGCGACCTGCTGCTGGGTGGCATCGCGAGCGATCCCCAGGACCGCATAGGGATCGTTGTGGGCGTCGTTTGGCACTGCGCGGATTCTAGGCTGGGCGACCCGGTCTAGACTCCGATCATGGCCGATCGCCGCCCCACGCTGATGCTCATCGACGGACCGAGCATCGTGTATCGGGCCTATTTCGCGATGATGCAGACCCCGCTGACGACCTCGGACGGGATGCTGGTGACGGGGATCTTCGGCTTCCTGAACATCGTGCTGCGCGGGATGCAGGACCTGAAGCCCGACTACGCGATCGTCAGCTTCGACCTCGGCAAGCCGCAGTTCCGCTTCGACGCCTACCCCGAGTACAAGGCCGGCCGCCCGTCGATGCCCGACGACCTGCGCGCCCAGTTCCCGATCGTCCGCGAGATCGTGACGATGATGGGGATGCCCATCCGGGAGCTCACCGGCTACGAGGCCGATGACGTGATCGGCACCCTGGCGCTCAAGGCCGCTGCCGAGGACGTGGACACCTACATCGTCTCCGGCGACCTCGACGGTCTGCAGCTCGTCAACGATCACATCCGCCTCTTCACGACCAGGATGGGGGTCGCCAACACGGTCGTGTACGACGACGCCAGGGTCATGGAGCGCTACGGGCTGCGCCCCGACCAGATGCTCGACTACAAGGCGCTGAAGGGAGATACCTCGGACAACATCCCCGGCGTACCGGGGGTCGGCGAGAAGACCGCGGTCTCGCTGCTCCAGCAGTTCGGCTCGCTCGACAACCTGTACGAGCACCTCGACGAGGTGAAAGGGAAGCTCAGCGAGCGCCTGACGGAGCATCGCGAGTCGGCGTTTCTGTCACGGAAGGTCGGGCGCATCGTGACGGACCTTCCAGTCGAGCTCGATCTCGAGTCGGCGCGCACTGGCCGCTATGACCGTCGCGCCGTGGCGCAACGACTCCGCGAGCTCGAGTTCCGCTCCTTGATCGATCGGCTTCCCCCCTCGAGCATCGCGCCGACGGGGCATGACGCGCCGGAGCGCGACACGAAGGGTGGCCTGCAGCTCTCGCTCGACCTCCTCGGCGGCGGCGCGGGCAGCGCACCAGCGTCCGAGGCATCCGGTCCACCGGTGCCGCACGTGGCCCCGAATCCGCTCGTCGATCCGGGCGGCGCGATCGAGCACGTCGACCCACGGGTGGCGCGCAACGATGGAGACCGGGTTGAGCTGGAGGCGTGGCTGGCGGCGCATGGCGAGGAGATCGGGCTCGGGTGGGCGGCCGGGCCGGGTCGCACCCACGATCGTGTGCTGCTCGGGATCGCCATGGCCGGGTCCGACGCGTCCTCGTGGTATCTGCCCCTCGACCCCGACGCGGCGGATGGCGCCTGGCTGCCGCGCTGGTTCGCCCGCGATGACCGGCCGCTGATCGGCCACGACCTGAAGCAGCTGGTCGTCTTCCTGGCCACCGCGGGCATCACCCTGCGCGGCGCCCCCTTCGACAGCCTCATCGCCTCGTACATGCTCAACCCGGCACTGCGCGCGCAGACCCTCGACGATCTGGCCGCGAATCGTTACGGCACCGAGCTGCCGCCCAGGCCGGTGAGCGGCGAGTCCGGCGCCGAGGAGTCGGTCGTTGCCCGTCGCGCTGCCGGGGAGGCGCTCATCTCGCTCCTCCTGAAGCCGGCACTCGAAGCCGAGCTCGGTGAAGCCGGCCTGGCCGCCCTCTTCAACGAGGTGGAGATGCCGCTCCTGCCGGTCCTGGCCGACATGGAGCTGGCGGGCGTGGCGATCGACAGGGCGGCGCTGGCCGCGATGGCCGAGGAGTTCGGGGCGCAGCTCGCCTCCCTGGAGACCCGGATCTACGAGCTGGTCGGCCACCCATTCAACATCGGCTCGCCCAAGCAGCTCGAGCAGATCCTCTTCCACGAGCTGGAGCTGCCGGGCACGAAGCGGACCCGGACGGGCTTCTCGACGGACGCATCGGTCCTGGAAGAGCTCCGCGACAAGCACGAGGTCATCGGCCTGATCCTCGAGCACCGCCAGGTGTCCAAGCTGAAGTCCACCTACGTGGACTCGCTGCCGCTGCTGGCGGACGCCGATGGCCGGGTTCACACCACCTACTCCCAGGCGGTTGCCGCCACCGGCCGCCTCTCGAGCACCGATCCGAACCTGCAGAACATCCCGGTGCGCACGGCGCTGGGCCGCCGCATCCGCGGAGCGTTCGTCGCGCCCGCCGGCAAGCTGCTGCTGGGCGCCGACTACTCGCAGCAGGAGCTGCGCATCCTGGCTCATGTCTCGGGTGACGAGGGCTTGAAGGCCGACTTCGCCGCCCATAACGACGTCCACCTCGCCGCGGCGTCTCGCGTCCTGGGGCTCAGCCCCGAGCAGGTCGGCCCGCGCGAGCGGAGCGTCGCCAAGATGATCAACTACGGGATCGCCTACGGCCTGTCGGGCTATGGCCTGTCGCAGCGCCTCCGCATCCCGATCGAGGAGGCGGATCGATACATCGCCGACTACTACGCCGCCTACCCGGGGATCCGGCGCTACACGGTGGAGATGCCGGAGCTCACGGCACGCAACAGCGCCCTGCGTTCGGCGGGGGAGCGGATGGCCATCAACATGCCGATCCAGGGAACTGCGGCCGACGGGATCAAGATCGCCATGGTGCGGCTGCATGCCACGATGCGCGAGCGCGGGCTGCGCTCGCGGATGCTCCTCCAGGTGCACGACGAGCTCGTCTTCGAGACCGATGCGGAGGAGCTGCCCGTCCTCGCCGAGCTCGCGCGCGAGGTGATGGAGGGCGCCCTCCCGATCGATCCGCCGCTAGAGGTCGATTTCAAGGTCGGGGCGAACTGGCAGGAGATGGACAAGTACCTACGGGACGACGGCGCGTGGCGGCGCGTCCCCAGGAGCTCGACCGACGTGGCGCGGGAAGCCGCCGAAGAGGAAACCGTCGCCGAGCTGGTCGGATAGCCCGATGCCGGAGCTGCCCGAGGTCGAGACGGTCGCGCGCGACCTGCAGCGCTGGGTGGCGGGCGCCACGATCACCGATGCCGAGGTGCGCTGGGAGCGCACGATCCGTCACCCGCAG
>Ga0310810_10008417_pt1 | contig 11873 bp, 20 predicted proteins | sample NCmetagenome_FD_207641 | JGI IMG/M metagenome (GOLD analysis project Ga0310810, IMG submission 207641) | Soil microbial communities from experimental microcosm in Duke University, North Carolina, United States - NC | ecosystem: Engineered > Artificial ecosystem > Soil microcosm > Unclassified ...
GAGCCGCGCCGGATTTTGATGATCGGGCTCGGCGGCGGATCGCTCTCGAGCTATCTCGGCCATTTCCTGCCCGAGGCGCAGGTCGACACCGTCGAGGTCGACCCGGGCGTGATCGGCGCGGCGAAGAAGTACTTCGGTCTGATCGAAACGCCCCGCGTGCGCTACCTAGAAGGCGACGGGCGGGTGTATCTCAATCGCAGTCCCGCGACCTACCACCTCATCCTTGTGGACGCATTTCACGGCGGTTACGTGCCGTTTCACTTGCTGACCAAGGAGTTCTACGCGCTGGTGAAGGGGCGCCTCGCGCCGGGCGGTGCGGCGGCGTTCAACGTACACGACAACACCAAGCTGTTCGCTTCGACGCTGCTGACGCTGCGATCGGTCTTCGCGAGCGTGCATCTCTATCCGACGCGTCTGGGCGAGACGATCACGGTCGTCACCGCCGAGCCGGCACCGGATGATGCAACGCTCGCGGCTCGCGCCGCCGCGGCGCAGGAGAAGTTCGGATTTCGCTTTCGCATGCCCGAGCTTCTCGGCACGCGCAACGACACGCCCGCCACGGCGCAGACCGGCCAGCTTCTCACCGACGATTTCGCCCCGGTGAACCTCTACGACGCGATCGGCGAGAAGCGGCGAAAGAAGTAGTCACTCCTTCGGAGGCACGGTGCGCAGATACGCGACGATCGCGTCCAGATCGTCGCTGGTCATGTTCTTGTAGAACTCGAAGCCCATCGGGGGCTTCAGGTGCGAGCCGTCGCGGCTTACCCCGTCTGTGATCGCGCGCTTGATCTCGGCATCGCTCCACCCGCCGATGCCTTTGGTTTTGCTCGACGTGATATTGCGTGAGGTCGATGTGCCCCACGGCCCGGGGAAGTCGAAGCCGCCGGCGCCGTACCTCGTTTCAAACTCGCGGCCCTTCGGTCCCATTGGCGTGTGGCATTCGAAGCAGTGGCCGATGGTGGCGAGATAGAAGCCCTTCTTGACCTTGTCGTTGAGATCCGCCGCGGTGAACGGCTTGTCTGCGCCCGGAGCAGAATGGTGCGGTAGCGCGATCTTGTAGATCGGGTCCGGCACCTTGTTGTCGACCGCCTTGACGGTGCGAACGTAGGCAACGATCGAGTCGATATCACTCTCGGTAAGGATTCCGTAGAACGCCGTCGGCATGATCTCGGCGAGTTGCACGCCATTGGGGCGCTTGCCAGTGCGAAGTGCGGCTTTGATCTCCGCCGCCGACCAGGCGCCGATCCCGTGCGTCTTGTGCTGCGTGATGTTCGACGCGGTCACCTTGAACGGCGGCTCGTCCCAGGACAGCCCGCCAGACAGGTCCTTGTCGAAGATTGGTGCGCCGCGCTCGCCCTTCGGCGTGTGGCAGTTCTGGCAAGTCATGATGGTGTTGACGAGATACTTGCCGCGCTCGACCGACGTCTGCGCTTGAGCGGCAGTGACCGTTGCCGCCAAGGCGAACGCGATCGTCATTCCACGAACGAGCATGAGGTCCCCCCAATCTGCCGGACTCATCCTAATTGGTCTTGTTCGAAGGAGAACGACGAAATCACGCCATCAACGAAAAAGGGTGGCCAAGGCCACCCTTTTCAGCATACCAAATTCGGAGCCGCTAGGCGGCCGCCGGCTCTTCGGCAGGCCGCTCCTGCACCGGCCCGGAATCCTTGCCGCGCGCATCCACGTCGCGGTCGACGAACTCGATCACGCCGACCGGCGCCGAGTCGCCATGGCGATAGCCTGCCTTGAGCACGCGCGTGTAGCCGCCATTGCGCGATGCGTAACGAGGTCCCAGCACCTCGAACAGCTTCTTCACCATCGGCGGGTCGCGCAACTCGGCGAGCGCCTGGCGGCGTGCGTGCAGGTCCCCGCGCTTTGCGAGCGTGACCAGCTTCTCGACGATCGGACGCAGGTCCTTCGCCTTCGGCAATGTGGTGACGATCTGCTCGTGCTTGATCAGCGCGGAAGCGAGATGCTGGAACAACGCGGTGCGCTGGTTGGAGCGCCGGTTGAACTTGCGGTGGGCAATCCCGTGACGCATCGCGAGTTTCCTACTCTATCCCCTGTACGGCTCCGGCCGCAGATGGCGGCCGGGACGCGTCTCAATAATGGTCCTCGAAGCGCTTGGCGAGCTCTTCGATGTTCTCGGGCGGCCAGCCGGGCACTTCCATGCCGAGGTGCAGTCCCATCTGCGCCAGGACTTCCTTGATCTCGTTCAAGGACTTGCGGCCGAAGTTCGGGGTGCGCAGCATCTCGGCTTCGGTCTTCTGCACGAGGTCACCGATGTAGACGATGTTGTCGTTCTTCAGGCAGTTCGCCGAGCGCACGGACAGTTCGAGTTCGTCCACCTTCTTGAGGAACGCCGGGTTGAAGGCGAGATCCGGAATGACCTCGGAGACAACCTCCTTGCGCGGCTCCTCGAAGTTGACGAACACATTGAGCTGGTCCTGCAGGATGCGCGCCGCATAGGCGAGCGCGTCCTCCGGCGACAGCGCGCCGTTGGTTTCGATCTGCATCGTCAGCTTGTCGTAGTCGAGAATCTGTCCTTCGCGGGTGTTCTCGACGCGATAGGACACGCGACGTACCGGCGAGAACAGGCTGTCGACCGGGATCAGGCCAATCGGAGCGTCCTCGGGACGGTTGCGCTCGGCCGGCACGTAGCCCTTGCCCGTCGTCACCGTGAACTCCATGCGGATCTCGGCGCCCTCGTCGAGGTGGCAGATCACGTGGTCCGGATTGAGGATCACGATGTCGCCGACCACCTGGATGTCGCCCGCCGTGATCGTCGACGGGCCGGACTTCTTCACCACCATGCGCTTCGGGCCATCGCCCTGCATCTTGATGGCGATGTCCTTGATGTTGAGCACGATGTCGGTCACGTCCTCGCGCACGCCGGGGATCGAGGAGAACTCGTGCAGCACGCCGTCGATGTGCACCGACTGCACCGCCGCGCCCTGCAACGAGGAGAGAAGCACGCGCCGCAGCGCGTTGCCCAAGGTCACGCCAAAGCCCCGCTCCAAGGGCTCGGCCACGACCGTTGCGACGCGCTTCGCGTCGCCGCCGGCCGCCACCTGCAGCTTCTCGGGGCGGATCAGTTCCTGCCAATTCTTCTGGATCACAGTCATCATGCCATCTCGACCGGTTGCGGGACTTCCCGCGCATCCCGCTCCGCTCAGCGGGATCAATTCAATACGGCGGCGAGCACGGCTCGCCGGAATGAAACGCTAGACGCGACGGCGCTTGCGCGGCCGGCAGCCATTGTGCGGGATCGGCGTCACGTCACGGATCGACGTGACGGTGAAGCCCGCAGCCTGCAGCGCGCGCAGCGCGGACTCGCGGCCCGAGCCGGGTCCTGCGACCTCGACCTCGAGCGTGCGCATGCCGTGCTCCTGCGCCTTCTTCGCTGCGTCTTCCGCCGCGACCTGGGCGGCGAACGGCGTCGACTTGCGCGAACCCTTGAAGCCGTTGCTGCCCGACGACGCCCAGGCGATCGTGTTGCCCTGCGCGTCGGTAATCGTGATCATCGTATTGTTGAACGACGCGTTCACGTGCGCGACGCCAGACGCGATGTTCTTGCGCTCGCGACGCCGGACGCGCTGTTGTGTGGCTTCCTTGCCCATGCTCGACCCTGTTGCGGCTCGCTCCGGAAGGGCCGGTGAGCCTGACTGTCCCTGAACTGAAAAGCGTTACTTCTTCTTGCCCGCGATGGCCTTTGCCGGTCCCTTGCGCGTGCGGGCGTTTGTGTGGGTGCGCTGACCGCGCACCGGAAGGCCACGCCGATGGCGCAGGCCCCGATAGCAGCCGAGATCCATCAGCCGCTTGATGTTGAGCTGGACTTCGCGCCGCAGGTCACCCTCGACCACGTAGTCGCGGTCGATCATCTCGCGGATGTGCAGCACTTCCTGGTCGGTGAGCTGCGACACGCGCCGCTCTGCCGGGAGATTGAGCTTCTCCATGATCTCGCTGGCCTTCTTCTGGCCGATCCCATGGATATATTGCAGCGCGATAACGACGCGCTTGTTGGTCGGAAGATTGACACCCGCGATACGAGCCACCTGTTTGCTCCTGTTGCCGGACGCTGCCGGCCGTCTTCCCCGCTCCCGGTTCAGCGGGAAGAACGCGAAATGTCACGACGACACCCGCCCCTCGCTCCGGGCCGGCATCGGCGCTGCGCTTATGCAAAACGGATGCCGGGTATTAAAGGATTCCAAGTCGTTCCGTCAACCTCTTCGAAGACAAGAATTAACGGCGTTTTGCGCTCTTTTTCGCCCCCTTTGAGGCCGTCTTTTTGGGAGCCGCTTTCTTGGGCGCGGCCGTCCGGGTTCCCCTCGCCTTGGCCGATCGGCCGGCAGCCTTTGCCGGCTTTCGAGCCGCGGGTTTCGCCTTCTTGGCCCGGCTTGCTACGCTTGCCAGTTTCTGCTGGGTTTTCTGGCCGTTAGGGGCCTTTGTTGAAGCTTTTTGGGGCTTTGGCTTGGCGAAGATCCAGTTGATCGCAGCCGTCACCTCGTCAACGGGCGCCATGCCGTCCACGGCGCGGAGCAGGTTCTTCTCCCGGTAATGGTGAATGAGCGGCGCCGTCTGCCGTCGGTAAGCGTCGAGCCGGGTCTTGAGCACCTCCGGGTCGTCGTCCTTGCGCAGCGGTTCCCCGCGCGCGAGCGTCTCCTTGATCCGCGATTCGATGCGCCGGATGAGCTGCCCTTCGTCCACCTTGAGCTCGACCACGCCGTCGAGGTCGAGCCCCTTCTCGTGCAGCATCCGCTCGAGCGCCTCGGCCTGCGCCACCGTGCGCGGAAAGCCATCCAGCACGAAACCGTTCTTTGCGTCCGGCTGCTGAATCCGGTCGGCGATGATCGAGACGACGATCTCGTCGGGGCACAGATCGCCCCGCTCCATGATGTCCTTGACCTGCAAACCAACCGGCGTGCCGGCTGCGACGGCCGCGCGCAACATGTCGCCGGTCGAGAGCTGAACGATGCCGTGTTTGGCGACGAGACGTTGCGCCTGCGTGCCCTTCCCGGCCCCCGGCGGACCGAGCAGTATCAATCTCATCTACGCCGCCCCCGCAGCTTCGAACGCTTGATCAAACCTTCATATTGATGGGCCAGCAAGTAGCCCTGAATCTGGGCGACCGTGTCCATGGTCACGCTCACCACGATCAGCAGCGATGTGCCGCCGAAGTAGAACGGCACGGCCGCGTAGCTGATGAGGATTTCCGGGATCAGGCAGACGATCGCGAGATAGGCGGCGCCGACCACGGTGATGCGGGAGAGCACATAGTCGATGTATTCGGCCGTTCGCTCGCCCGGGCGGATGCCGGGAATGAAACCGCCGTGCTTCTTCAGATTGTCCGCCGTCTCGGTCGGATTGAACACGATCGCGGTGTAGAAGAAAGCGAAGAACACGATCAGCGCGATATAGCAGATCAGAAAGAGCGGCCGGCCGTGCGCGAAATTCGTCGTGATCCAGGTCATGACCTCGCCGCCCTGGCCCGCGTTGAAGTTCGCGATCGTAGTCGGCAAGAGCAGCAGCGATGACGCAAAGATCGGCGGGATCACGCCCGAGGTGTTGAGCTTGAGCGGCAGATGAGAGGACTGCCCCTCGAACATCTGATTGCCGACCTGGCGTTTCGGATACTGGATCAGGAGTCGGCGCTGCGCGCGCTCCATGAACACGATGAAGGCGATCACGACGATCGCCATGACGATGACGGCGAGGATGATGCCGGTCGAGAGCGCTCCCTGGCGGCCGAGCTCGAACATGCCGAAAAGGGCCGAAGGCAGCTCCGCGACGATCCCCGACAGGATGATCAGCGAAATGCCGTTACCGATGCCGCGCGCGGTGATCTGCTCGCCGAGCCACATCAGGAACAGTGTCCCGCCGGTCAGCGTGATGGTGGTGGAGAGGCGGAAGAACATGCCCGGTTCGCTCACCACCTGGCCCGCGCCTTCAAGCCCGACCGAGATGCCGTAAGCCTGGAACGCGGCGAGCAGCACCGTCAGGTAGCGCGTATACTGGTTGATGGTCTTGCGGCCTTGCTCGCCTTCCTTCTTGAGCTGCTCGAGCGTCGGCGAGACGGTCGTCATCAGTTGCAGGATGATCGACGCCGAGATGTACGGCATGATGTTGAGCGCGAAGATCGCCATCCGGTGGATGCCGCCGCCGGAGAACATGTTGAACATGCCGAGAACGCCGCCGGCCTGGGTGCGGAAGATCTGCTCCCAGGCGGACGGATCGATGCCGGGCAGCGGGATGTAGGTGCCGAGCCGGTAGACCAAAAGCGCACCCAGCGTGAACCAGATGCGCTTCTTGAGTTCCTCGGCCTTGGCGAGCGCGCCGAAGTTGAGGTTTGCCGCCAGTTGTTCTGCTGCCGAGACCATGGCCCGTCTCTCTAAAAGTGCGCGCCCCGCCGCAATATGGGGATCAGGCGGCCGATTCGCCCGCCTCTTTCGCCGGCGCCAGGATCGTGACTGAACCGCCGGCTTTTTCGACCGCCGCAACCGCGGATTTCGACGCACCCCAGACCGAAAATGCGACCTTGGCGTTCAGTTCGCCATTGCCGAGCAGCCGCACTCCGTCATGCGCCCGGCGCAACAGCCCGGCCTTGATCAGGGCGGCAGCATCGACCGTACCGGCCGCATCGAGCTTGCCTGCGTCGATCGCCTCCTGCACCCGCCCGAGGTTGACCTCGTGCAGCTTGAGCTGGAACGGCTTGTTGAAGCCGCGCTTCGGCAGCCGCCGGTGCAGCGGCATCTGGCCGCCCTCGAAGCCCTTGATGCGCACGCCCGAGCGCGCGGTCTGGCCCTTGCCGCCGCGTCCGCCGGTCTTGCCTTTGCCCGAGCCGATGCCGCGGCCGATGCGCGTGCGGTTTTTGCGCGATCCGGGCCGGTCGGCGATCTGATTGAGTTTCATCGCGTCCTCACTCGCCCTCGACCACGCGGACGAGGTGCTTCACCTTGGTGATCATGCCGCGCGTCGCCGCCGTGTCCGGCAGTTCGCGTGTGCGCCCGATTTTGTTCAGTCCGAGGCCAATCAGCGTTTCGCGCTGCGTGTGCTCGCGACGCATCGCGCTGCCAGTCTGCTGGACCTTGATGGTTTTGTTGCTTGCCATACGAGACCTCAATCAGCCGCGGCTTCGCTGTCGACGCCGGTGCGGCGCGACTGCAGGGTGGAAACCTTGATGTTGCGCCGCTGCGCAACCGAGCGCGGCGAATCCTGAACCTTCAGTGCGTCGAAGGTTGCGCGCACCATGTTGTAGGGATTGGACGAGCCGATCGACTTCGCCACCACATCCTGCATGCCGAGCGTCTCGAACACGGCGCGCATCGGACCGCCCGCGATGATGCCGGTGCCGGGAGGCGCCGCGCGCAGGAACACCTTGGCGGCGCCATGACGGCCGCGCACGTCATGATGAAGCGTGCGGCCTTCGCGCAGCGGCACGCGGATCAGGTTGCGCTTCGCCGCATCTGTCGCCTTGCGGATCGCCTCCGGAACCTCGCGCGCCTTGCCATGACCATGGCCGACGCGACCTTTCTGATCACCCACGACCACAAGCGCCGCGAAGCCGAAGCGGCGGCCGCCCTTCACCACCTTTGCAACACGGTTGATGTGGACGAGCTTGTCGATGAACTCGCTCGGCTCCTCGCGCTTGGCGTCGCGGGAGCGGCGGTCGCGATCTCGTCCTTCGCGGGGTTCACGTGCCATCGGTTCTGATCCTTAAAACTTGAGTCCAGCTTCGCGCGCGGCATCGGCGAGCGCCTTGACGCGTCCGTGATAGAGATAGCGGCCGCGATCGAACACCACGTCGGTGACGCCCTTCTCGGCCGCCCGCTCGGCCACCAGCTTGCCGACCGCCTTGGCGGCATCGATGTTGGCGCCGGTCTTGCCGCCGTCGCGCATCGTCTTCTCCATCGACGAGGCTGCGACCAGCGTGCCGCCTTTGAGATCGTCGATAATCTGTGCATAGATGTGCTTCGACGAGCGGAATACGGAAAGCCGCGGCCGCCCATTCGCGCCGGCCTTCACGGCGCGGCGCACGCGCGCCTGGCGCCGCTCAGTCGAGTTCTTGAACCTGGCCATCGGCCTGCTCCGTTACTTCTTCTTGCCTTCCTTGCGGAAGATGTATTCGCCCTCGTACTTCACGCCCTTGCCCTTGTAGGGCTCGGGCGGACGGAAGGCGCGGATTTCGGCGGCGACCTGGCCAACCTTTTGCTTGTCGATGCCGGTGACCATCACCTCGGTCGGCTTCGGCGTCGCGATCGTGATGCCTTCCGGCACCGGATAGACCACGTCGTGGCTGTAGCCGAGCGCGATCTGCAGGTTCTTGCCCTGCACCGCGGCGCGGTAGCCGACGCCGGTGATCTCGAGCTTGCGCTCGAAGCCCTTGGTTACGCCGGTCATCAGGTTGGAGACGAGCGTGCGCGAAGTGCCCCACATCGAGCGCGCGCGTTTCGTCTCGTTGCGCGGATCGACCTTGATGCCGCTTTTCTCCATGGTCACGGCGACGTCGTCAGGCAGCACGACCTGCAGTGCGCCCTTCGGACCCTTCACCTTGACGGTCTGCCCTTCCACGTTCGCGGTGACGCCGGACGGGACAGATACCGATTTTCTACCGATGCGAGACATGATTGTTCCCTTTCCCCTGCCCTTAGAACACCGTGCAGAGGATTTCGCCGCCGACGTTCGCGTCGCGCGCCTCGTGGTCCGCCATCACGCCCTTGGGCGTGGACAGGATCGAGATGCCGAGCCCGTTGTTCACGCGCGGCAGTGCCCTCACCGAGGCGTAGACGCGACGGCCCGGACGCGACACGCGCTCGATTTCGCGGATTACCGGCGCGCCGTCAAAATACTTGAGCTCAATCTCGAACTCCGAGCGCCCATCCTTGTGCTCCACCGAGGAGTAGCCGCGGATGTAGCCTTCGTTCTTGAGCACCTCGAGAACGCGCGCACGCATCTTCGAGCCTGGCGTCGAAACCTTCGACTTGTTGCGCATCTGCGCGTTGCGGATGCGGGACAACAGATCGCCGAGCGGATCGTTCATCGACATGCGATCCTCCTCACCAGCTCGACTTCACGAGGCCGGGGATTACACCCTTCGACCCCAGCTCGCGCAGCGCAATGCGACTCATCTTGAGCTTGCGGTAGTAGGCGCGCGGGCGCCCGGTAATCTCGCAGCGATTGCGGATGCGCACTTTCGCGGAGTTGCGCGGCAGCTCCGCAAGCTTCAGCGTCGCCGCGAAGCGCTCTTCCATCGACGCATTCTTGTCGCGCGCGATGGCGCGCAGCTTGGCACGCCGCGGCCCGTATTGCTTGGCCATCCTTGCCCGTCGCTTGTTCTTCTCGATTGAACTGGTCTTCGCCATCAACCTCTCCTCACCCTTTCCGCGTTTGAACTGGGCCGAAGTGCCCGCTCACTGCCGGAACGGAAAATCGAAAGCGGCGAGCAACGCGCGCGCCTCTTCGTCGGTTTTTGCCGTCGTGCAGACGACGATATCCATGCCGAGGACCGACTCCGCCTTGTCGTAGTCGATCTCCGGGAAAACGATGTGTTCCTTGATGCCGATCGAATAGTTGCCGCGCCCGTCGAAGCTCTTCGGGTTGAGCCCACGGAAGTCGCGCACGCGCGGCAGCGCGATGTTCACCAGCCGGTCGAGGAATTCGTACATGCGCCGGCGGCGCAGCGTGACCTTGCAGCCGATCGGCTGGTTCTCGCGCAGCTTGTAGGTCGCGATCGACTTGCGCGCGTGCGTGATCACCGCCTTCTGGCCAGCGATCTGCGAGAGGTCGGCGGCGGCCATCTCGACCTTCTTGCGATCCGCGACGCCCTCGCCGACGCCCATGTTGAGCACGATCTTGTCGACGCGCGGCACTTCCATGCGGTTCTTGTAGTTGAACTGCTTGGTCAGCTTTTCGCGCACGACGCCCTCGAAATGCCGGTGCAGGCGGGCCGGCTCCTTCGGCTCCGGCTCGCGCTCGCCCTTCGGGGCTGCCGCCTTCGCGGCAGCATCGGCCTTCGCTCGCGCGGCGCGCTCGGCCTTCGGGTTCGGGGCCTTGTCGCCAGCCGGGGCCTTCTCGGCCTTCGGCGCCTTGTCGGCCTTCGCGGCCTTGTCTTCTTTCTCAGCCATCGATCTCAACTCCCGACCGCTTGGCGAACCGCACCTTCCGGTCGCCTACGATCTTGAATCCGACGCGCGTCGGCTTGCCGTCCTTCGGATCGGCGAGCGCCAGGTTGGACAGGTGCACCGACGCTTCCTTGGAGACGATGCCGCCTTCCTGGGTCGCGCTCTGCTTCTGGTGGCGCTTGACCATGTGGATGCCGCGCACCAGGGCGCGGTTATCGGCCGGGCGCACCTCGATCACCTCGCCGTTGCGGCCCTTGTCGCGGCCGGTCAGCACGACGACCTTGTCGCCCTTGCGGATCTTTGCCGCCATCACAGCACCTCCGGCGCGAGCGAGATGATCTTCATGTGGTTCTTGGCGCGCAGTTCGCGCGGCACCGGCCCGAAGATGCGCGTGCCGACCGGCTCCATCTGCGGATTGATCAGCACCGCGGCGTTATTGTCGAAGCGGATGACCGAGCCGTCCGGGCGCTTGATATCCTTGCGGATGCGCACCACCACGGCCTTCATCACCTCGCCTTTCTTGACGCGGCCGCGCGGCGCAGCCTCCTTGACCGACACGACGATGACGTCGCCGATCGTGGCGTACTTCCGCTTGGACCCGCCCAGCACCTTGATGCACATGACGCGACGCGCGCCGGAATTGTCCGCCACGTCGAGGTTGGTCTGCATCTGGATCATCGATGCACCTCTTCCTCTTTCCTATGCGCTTCGCGCGTTACACTTTTGCCCGCTTCTCGCCCCGGACCACCGCCCAGCGCTTGAGCTTCGAAATCGGCCGGTGCTCTTCCAGCCACACGATGTCCCCGACCGAGAACTCGTTCTTCTCGTCGTGGGCGTGATACTTCTTGGAACGCCGCACGGTCTTTTTCAGAACCGGGTGCGTGAAACGGCGCTCGACACGGACAACGACGGTCTTGTCCTGCTTGTCGCTCACCACGGTGCCCTGCAGCATCCGTTTCGGCATTTCGCAAATCTCCTACTTCGACTTTTCGGACGCGCGCTTCTGCGCCGCGATGGTTTTGACGCGCGCGATATCGCGACGGACGATGCGCACGCGCCCGGTATTTTCGAGCTGCCCGGTCGCACGCTGGAAGCGCAGATTGAACTGCTCTTTCTTGAGCTTCATCAGCTCGTCGGAAAGCTGGTCGGGCGTCATCGCCCGCACATCATCGGCCTTCATCTCGCTACTCCGTGATGCGCTGAACGAAGCGCGTCTTGATCGGAAGTTTCGCGGCGGCAAGCGCCAGCGCTTCCTTGGCGAGGCCGACCGGGATCCCGTCCACCTCGAACAGGATGCGGCCCGGCTTCACCCGCGTAACCCAGAGCTCGATGCCGCCCTTGCCAGAACCCATGCGCACCTCGAGGGGCTTCTTGGTGACCGGCACGTCCGGGAATACGCGAATCCACACGCGGCCGGCGCGCTTCATGTGGCGCGTGAGCGCACGCCGTGCCGCCTCGATCTGGCGCGCGGTGACGCGCTCCGGCTCCATCGCCTTGAGGCCATACTCGCCGAAGGCAAGCGACTGCCCGCTGGTCGCCTGGCCGCGGATGCGGCCTTTGTGCGCCTTGCGGAACTTGGTTTTGATCGGTTGCAGCATGACTGACGGTCTTTGCTATCTGGAATCCGGCTAGGCCGCGTCGCGGCGCGGACGACCCGCCTCGCCCTCGGCCATCTTCTTGTCCTGGGCCATCGGGTCGTGCTCCATGATCTCGCCCTTGAAGATCCAGACCTTGACGCCGCAGGTGCCGTAGGTG